>Ga0181537_10000537_pt1 | contig 35588 bp, 35 predicted proteins | sample PEATcosm2014_Bin_39_FD_119765 | JGI IMG/M metagenome (GOLD analysis project Ga0181537, IMG submission 119765) | Peatland microbial communities from MTU Mesocosm Facility, Houghton, MI, USA - PEATcosm2014_Bin23_10_metaG | ecosystem: Environmental > Terrestrial > Soil > Wetlands > Peat | place... | reverse complement strand
TTCACGTCCTGTTCTTTGTCATATTGTTCCGCATACTCGCGCTCCGTACGGAGCTTGGTCCCGCAGAACGGCAAGAACAAAGCATCGCATCGACCGCAATCACGATTGAATCACCGCGGCCGACGCCGACGCCGCTCGCGACAGTCACCGTGCAGCCGACGACTCTCCCAACAGTGACGCCGACCTATGTGCCGACCCCGAAGGTCCGCCCGAAACAAACCCCGCTCCGCTTGCCGCGTCCGGTCGCGACGGTCGCCGTCAGCTTCAAGCCGACATTTCTTCCGACCGCGATCCCCTCGGTCGCGCCAACGCGTCCGCCGACCATCGAGCCGACTCCGACGATCGTTCCGACGGTGCGGCCGACGCCCGTTCCAACGATCGAGGAAACGGTCCGGCCGACGCCGGTTCCGACCATTCGTCCGACGATAGCCCCGACCGAGACGCCGCAGCCCGCGACCGCTCCCCCAACGCCTCGCCCCACGGTCGCTCCGACCGTTGCGCCGACGGAAGCGCCCACATCCGCGCCGACGCAGGCCGCGACCGCGGTCGCGCGTGCCAGCGCACCCCCCGCGACAACGCGACCCGCGACGGCACGTCCCACCCTCGCGCCGACCTCGCGTCCGGTCGCGGTGCGGACTGCGGCGCCGACCGTCGCGCCCTCGCCGGTCTCCTCGGCGAACGCAGCCGATCTCGAAGCCCGCATGCGCAAAATGCTTGGGACGATCAACGAAGAGCGGCACTACGATGCGAAGAGCTACGCCGATCAAATCGCGGAGGCCGAAAAGAAGTTGGCCTCAGACTACGACGTCAAGAACCTCAAGCCGCCGCCGCTCAAGGGGATCAACGAGAAGACGGTCGCCTTCGAGTTCGACCTCGGGCAGGTGCTGTACGCGCTCAAAGTCGTCAACCTCGGGCCGCTTCTTCCGAAAATCTGTGCCGGCTGGCTCGTGACGACGCGCGGACCCGAGCAGCCGCCTGCCTTCTATATCGGGACATGCAAGAAGAACGACGACATCGCCGACCCGCGCGACCGGCAGCAGCGCATCAACTTCCCAACCCCGCCGCCGTTGCACAATTAGGCGAATTTGGTGTATAGTCGCTGACGAAAGCGCGCCGCCAGGCGCGCTTTACTGCTTGTAAGAGGAGGGTGGAAGCCCCGTGCATGCGGCAGGCGAGGAACGCGATCTCATTGGAGCTTTCGAGCGCGCAGCGGACGAGCTTCCCTTTGATGCGTCCTTGCGTGGCGTGGAAGTCATCTCGACCTCGCATCGCAAGCATCGTGGTTCAGTCGAGTTTCGCGTCGTGATCGACAAGCCCGGCGGCGTCGACGTGGCGACCTGCGAGCGTATCTCGCGCAAGCTCAACGCGGCACTCGACAGCTACCCGGACCTCTATTCGCTTTCGGTCGAATCCGCCGGACTCGAGCGTCCGCTCTTGCGGCCGGCCGATTACCAGCGCTTCATCGGCCAGAGCGTCAAGCTCACGACCGACATCATGGTGCGCGGCGCAAAGACCCATCGCGGACGGCTCGAGGGCTTGCGCGGCACAAACGTCATCCTCACGCAAAAGAACGGCGAGCTGCCGCTTCCACTCGCGCTGATCAAACACGCGAACGTCGAGTATGACCCACGCGCGGACCTAACCAAAGAGAAAAAAGAAAGACGACACAGATGAATACTGAAATGCTCTCGGCTCTCAAAGAGATCGAAACGGAGCGCGGCATCGGATTCGAGATGCTGCTCGAAGCGCTGGAAGCGGCGCTGATCTCGGCTTACAAACGCAACTACGGCAGCGACGCCAATGCGATCGTCACGATCGACCGGCAAAGCGGAGAGTATCGCGTGTATCATCGCCGTACCGTCGTCGATGAAGTCGTCGATCCGAAGCTCGAGGTGACGAAGCGAGAAGCCGGCGGTAATTACGAGCCGGGCGACTTCTTCGACGAAGAAGTGACGCCCAAAGATTTCGGCCGCATTGCTGCGCAGACCGCAAAACAGGTCATCGTGCAGCGCATTCGCGAGGCCGAGCGCGACACGATTTTCAATACGTACAGCGCGAAGCTGCACGACATCGTCATGGGCGTCGTTCAGCGCTACGAACAGCGCAACATGTACGTCTTGCTCGACAGCAAGCACGAAGCGTTGCTGCCGCTCTCCGAACAAGTGCACCGCGAAAATTATCGCATCAACGATCGGATTCGCGCGTACGTGCTCGACGTGCGCAAGAGCCCGAAGGGTCCGCTCGTGATCCTGTCGCGCGCGGCTGAGGGACTCGTACAGCGCTTGCTCGAGAATCAAGTTCCTGAGATCCGCGAAGACATCGTCGAGATCATGGCGATCGCGCGCGAAGCCGGCAGCCGCACCAAAGTCGCGGTGCATTCGAATCGTCCCGAAGTCGATGCGGTCGGCGCGTGTCTTGGACCCAAGTCGAGCCGCATTGCGGCCGTCTCCGACGAGCTGCGTGGCGAGAAGATCGACGTCATTCGCTGGGCGCCCGACGTCAGCGGTTTCATTCAGAATGCGCTTGCGCCCGCCAAGGTCATCGGCGTCGAGCTCTTCGAGGATGACGGCGTCGCGCTCGTCATCGTTCCGGATTATCAGCTGTCGCTGGCCATCGGACGTGAAGGTCAAAACGTTCGCTTAGCTGCGCGTCTTACGGGTTGGCGACTCGACATCACGTCGGAAACGGAAGCCGATGCGAATCGCGCGCGCTATCTCGAGGAACGCGAGGGGCAAGACGCGGTTGCCGAAGTGCTCGAGACCGAAATCGTCGCCGAAGGCGAAGAGCCCGCCGCCGAAGGCGAGCCGACCGTCGATCCCGAGTTGCTTCGCAAGCTTGAAGAGTTCAAGCGGGAGATGCTTCAGCAGTAGTGTCGCCCGATCGCGAGCCGATTCGCACGTGCGCAGGCTGCCGCAAGCAGCATCCGCAACGCGCAATGATCCGGTTCACGTCGGACGCCCCGCGCGGTTGGGTTGCCGACGGGACAACCCGCCGGCCGGGCCGCGGCGTCTATCTTTGCTCGTCAGAGTGCGCAGCAGCGGTCGCGAAGAACAAGCGTTTCCCAGGGCTTAGCCAAGCGGCTGAGTTTTTCCGAACAGGCTCAAACATGATAAACTAACGCGTCGTCGGCGAAGCCTTCCCGGTTTCGCCGTGGTTTCATTAAAGGACAGTATGGCAACGGTAACCGGCAAAGTGCGGATTTTCGAGCTCGCAAAAGAGCTCGGGATGACCTCGAAAGACCTGATCGCCCTCTTCGGGCGGCTGGGGCTCGAGGCCAAGAACCAACTCAGCGTCGTCGACGACAAAATCGCCGACCTTCTACGCGCGCAGCTCAAGGCGACGAAAGCTGCTGCCGCTGCCAAACCGGACGCGCCCGCAGCCCCCGCGCCCGCAGCCAAACCGAAGGCCGCCCCGATCGCCGCCGCCCCTGCAGCGCCGCCCGCCGCCGCACCCGCCGAGCCCGTCCAGACGCTCAAGCCTGTCCTCTCGACGCCCCGTCGCGCGCCCGCAGTGACGCCGCCGCCTCCCCCCGCTGCCGCCGTAGCCGTTGAGGAAGCGCCGCAACCGGCTGCCGCAGCTCCGCCCCCGCCGCCGAGACCGCGTCCGGCAGCGCCGAGCGTACCCGCCGCGGCGTCCGAAGCGCCGATCCCGCAGCTTCGTCCGGTTCCCGCAGGCCAGAGCTCAATTCGTCCGCCGGCTCCGCAGGAGCAAGCGCGCCCGCAAGCCGCTCCGACCTCGGCCGCGCCCGGCCCCCGCGTCGGCCTGCCTGGCCGCCCCGGCGTCGCGCCGCGTCCCGGCCAGCCCGGAATTCCCGGTCAAGGCTATCAAGCACGTCCGTTGACACCGCCGAACGTCCGCCCCGGTGCGCCGGGCGCGCCCGCAAATCGTCCACGTCCGGCCGGCAACGGCCCCTTCCGTCCCCTTCCGCCAGGCCCGCGCCCCGGTGGTCCGCGCCCTGGAATGCCGCTCAGTCCGGCTAGCGGCGGACCCACGCCAAGCTCCGGCGCCCCCGGACGCGACGGTCGCGGCGCGCCGCGCGATCGCGATGATAAGCTGTCGAAAAAGGATCGCGAGAAAGAACAGCTGCTCGAGAAAGCGCGCAGTAAAAAACGCGGCTCGCTCGACGCGGCACCCGCGACACCGCCCGCAAAGCTCGAGAAGATCGAAATTCCGGACGTGCTCACGGTACAAGAGCTCGCGACGTCGATGATCATTCCGGCTAAAGACATCATCAAAGAGCTCATCAAGATGGGCACGATGGCGACGATCAATCAGAACATTCCGGCCGAAACGGCAATCGCCGTTGCGAAGAAGTTCGGCTTTGATGCGCTCATCAAAGAGGCCGGCGAAGAAGTCGTCGTCGAGCAAGAAGAAGACAAGCCCGAGCTGCTTACGGCGCGTCCGCCTGTCGTCACCGTGCTTGGTCACGTCGACCACGGCAAGACGTCGCTGCTCGACAAGATTCGCGAAGCGAATGTTGCTGCTGGCGAAGCCGGCGGCATCACGCAGCGCATCGGTGCATACACGGTCGAAAAGAACGATCGCAAGATCACGTTCATCGACACGCCCGGTCACGAAGCGTTCACGGCAATGCGCGCACGCGGCGCGAAAGTCACCGACGTTGCGGTCCTGGTCGTGGCTGCGGATGACGGCGTCATGCCGCAGACGATCGAAGCGATCAGTCACATTCGCGCTGCCGGCGTACCGATCGTCGTTGCGATCAACAAGATCGACAAGGCCGGTTCAAATCCCGATCAGGTGAAGACGCAGCTCACCGAGCAAGGTCTGCAGCCCGTCGATTGGGGCGGCAAAGTCGAAATGGTGCCGGTCTCGGCGCGCAATGGAATTGGGATCGATCAGCTGCTCGAAACAGTACTGCTGGAAGCCGACATTCTCGATCTCAAGGCGAACAAGAACCGTCGTGCGGCGGCCGTCGTCATCGAATCGGCGCTCGATCGTGGACGCGGTCCGGTCGCAACGGTGCTCGTGCAGAACGGCACGTTGCGCGTCGGCGACATCGTCGTGGTCGGCGGATCGTACGGCAAGATTCGTGCACTGCTCGACGATCGCGGCAAACAAGTAAAGAAAGCCGGCCCCTCGATTCCGGTCGAGATCATGGGTCTCTCCGACGTTCCCGCGGCGGGCGACACGTTGATGGTCGTCTCCGACGAGCGCGTTGCGCGTGAAGCGGCTGCGAAGCGCAGCAACAAGCGCCGCGACGTGCGCATACAAACGACCGCAGGTCCCAAGATCACGCTCGAAACGTTCATGCAGATGGCCTCGGAAGGCGCAAAGACGCTCAACCTCGTCATCAAGGCCGACGGTCAGGGTTCCGTCGAAGCGCTGCGATCACGCGTCGAATCTCTTTCGACCGCCGAGGTCAATATTCGCGTAATCTATGCCGGCGTCGGCGCGATAACGCCGAACGACGTCAACCTTGCATCGGCGTCCAATGCCGTGTTGATCGGCTTCAACATCCGTCCGGATGAAGACGTGAAGCGGCTTGCGACGACAGAGCAAGTCGATCTGCGCTTCTATCAGGTCATCTACGAAGTGGAAAACGATCTGAAGAAGGCCATGGTCGGCATGCTGGATCCGAAATTCCGCGAGGTCGTGCTGGGCCGGGCCGAAGTCCGCGAGGTCTTCAAAGTCTCGAAGGTCGGTACGATCGCGGGATGCTACGTGCAGTCCGGCAAGCTCACGCGCAATGCGAAGGTTCGCGTGCTGCGCGACTCGGCGGTCGTGTTCGAAGGCGAGCTGGAATCGCTGCGGCGCTTCAAAGACGACGTGCGCGAAGTCCAAGAGAACTTCGAATGCGGCGTGCAAGTTGCCAAGTATCAGGATCTCAAGGCGGGCGACGTCATCGAGGCGTTCACGAGTGAGCTCGTGGCGCCGGAGATGGCGACGGCTTGAAGCCTGAGCGGCGAGGCCGGATCGATCACGAAATCCAACGAGCCCTCGCAAAGATCATCGCAGAAGAAATCAAAGATCCGCGCCTCGGATTCGTAACCGTGACGCGTGCGGAGATTACCGGCGACATGAAGCACTGCAAGGTGTACGTGTCGGTTATCGGCGATCGCCACGTCGCGCGGCAATCGATGGACGTGCTCGAGGCGGCGAAGGGCTTCGTTCGTGGCCGTCTCGGAGAAGAGGTCAAGCTACGCAACACGCCCGAGCTGAACTTCGTCGAAGATCGCACCACGGAGCGTGCCATCGCTATGACGTACAAAGTCGACGAAGCTGCTGCGGTTTCTTCCGGGAAGGCGCGCGAGTGAGCGAAACGCTCGTGCGCAACTCGACGACAGAAGAAGTCGTTGCGGAGCTCAAGCGCCGCACGCACTTCGTAACGGTCTCGCACGTGAAGCCGGACGGCGACACGCTGGGCGCCGGTCTTGCGCTCGGTCTTGCGCTGAAGAGCCTCGGCAAGCACGTCTGGTATTTTCAGGAAGGCGAAGTTCCGCGGAATCTGCGCTTTCTTCCCGAGAGCGATCTGGTTACGAAGCATCTGCCGGCCGATCTGCCGGCCGATACGTTGTTCGTCTTCGGCGACATGAGCAATCCGTCGCGCGGTGGGGAGTCGCTTCCGGCGCTTAAACGCGAGAACATCCTCGACATCGATCATCATCTCGGCAACGAACACTTCGGCGCGTTCAACTACGTGCTTCAAGACGAATGCTCGACCGGAACCTGCGTGTTGCGGCTGCTCAAGCAGCTCGGCGTGACGATCACGCCCGAGATCGCGACGTGCTTGCTGACCACGATCATGACCGACACCGGTGGTTTCATGCACAGCAACACGACGGCAGAAGTGTTGCGCACGTCGGCGTGGCTCGTTGATTTGGGCGCCGACAAAGAGCAAGTCACCGAGGAGATCTTTGCCAACAAGCGCTTTGCCGCGCAACGGCTGCTCGGCGCAGTGCTTTCGCGAGCCGTGCTCGACGACGCCGGACGCTATTGCTGGTCGGTCATCGATCAACAGCTGATCGATGAGCTCGGCGCCGACTACGAAGATACCGAAGACATCGTCAATCAGCTGCGCGCAGTCGAAGGCGTTGAAGTCGCAGCGTTGTTCAAGGATTTCGACGGCGCCGTGCGCGTGAGCTTGCGCAGCAGCGGACGCGTTAACGTACAAGCCGTTGCGGACCGTCTGGGCGGCGGAGGGCATTTCCGCGCCTCGGGTCTCACGTACCCCGGCAACATTCAAGAAGCCATCGCGGGCGTCCACTCTGCGTTGTACGCAGAGGGCCTCTAATTTTAGGCTTCATAAACTTATTTAAACCGCCCGGGTTAACGTCGACGCAGTTCGGTGCACGGCTGCGTTGGATCTATCGCAAACCCGGTGAGCCGAAGATTGCGATCGGTCATGTCGGGACGCTCGACCCGCAAGCTGCGGGCGTGCTGCCGATCGCGCTCGGCCGTGCGACGCGATTGATCCCGTACATTCCGGATAAGCGCAAAGCGTATGCGTTCACACTCGTGCTCGGACGCGCGACTTCGACCGGCGACGCCGGCGGGGACGTCATCGAAACCGTTGACGTTCCGAGCGACGCGCGCGTCCGCTTGGAAGCGGTGCTCGATAAGTTCATTGGACGCGTCGAGCAAATTCCGCCGATGTTCAGCGCGCTCAAAATCGACGGCCAGCGGCTCTACAAATTTGCCCGCAGCGGCGAGACGATCGAACGCAAACCGCGCGCAATCACGATCTATGCGTTAACCGTGCTCGGTTCCGACGATCCGACGACGTTTCGCTTGCGCGTCGCGTGCAGCGAGGGAACCTACGTGCGGACCTTGGCGGAAGATCTCGCACGCGCAATTGACACGGTCGGACACGTCGGTGCGCTCTTGCGCGAAGCGTCCGGTCCGTTCGTGCTTTCCGAAAGTCTGACGCTCGACGAAGTCGCAGCCGATCCGATCGGCGCGCTCACACCGCCCGAGAGCGTAATCGCCATTCCGACCGTTGTGCTCGACGGCCGCGGCTCGGTCGATTTTCGCGCCGGACGGATCGTCGCGATGCGCGAGCCGGTCGGCGACACGCACGTCTTCGTGCGTGACATGACGCGCATGCTGGTCGGCGTCGGCGAGATGCACGGGACGATGCTCGCTCCGCGAAAGGTCTTCGTCTGAACGTTCACCACGCGCTTCCGAACGCTGCGCGCGAGCGTCCGGTGGCGCTGGGCATTGGCTTCTTCGACGGCTTTCATCGCGGACATCGCGCCATCGTGGCGGCGCTCCTGCGCGAGCGCAAGCCGGGTTATCGTGCCGCAGTGCTGACGTTTCGCAATCATCCCGCGACGCACTTACGGCCCGCCGACGTTCCGCCGATGATTTCGACGCTCGAGGAGCGCCTCGACAATCTTGCTCGAGCCGGCATCGACGAAGCGTATCTCTTGCCGTTCGACGATGCGATCGCTACGCTTGATGCGCAAGCGTTCCTCGAGAAGATCATCGCGCAGCGCATCGGCGCGCGTATGCTCGTTGTCGGCGAGAACTTTCGCTTCGGAGCCGGACGCGGCGGCGACGCCGCATTCGCGCGCGAACGCATGGGCTCGCTCGGAATCGGGTTTGTCGCGGTGCCGCAGCTCGAAGATCGCGGCGAACGCATCTCGTCAACGCGCATCCGGCGTGCGATTGCAGCGGGTGACGTCGCGCTTGCCGACGAGCTGCTGGGCGCGCCCTACTCCCTCTACGGACGCGTCGTCGTTGGTGAGGGACGTGGTCACGATCTCGGCTTTCCAACTGCGAACCTCGAGGTCCCGGCCGGAAAGCTGATCCCGGCAGACGGCGTGTACCGGTGCATCGCGCGTTTTGACGGCCGCGACTATGCGGCGCTGCTTTCAATCGGGACCAACCCAACCTTCGATTCGGGTACCGGCCGCACGACCGAGGTCTGGCTGCGCGATTTCGACGGGACGATCTACGGCGAGCAACTTAGTCTGCGCGAGCTACGTTTTCTGAGAGAACAGCTGCGCTTCGAAAATGTCGAGGCTCTGATCGAACAGATGCGGGCGGACGTGGCTGCCGTGCCGTATCCTACAATTGCATGATTCGCAAATTTTTCGCTCTCGCCATCATCGCTCTTTGCACGGTCCCTGTGGCTGCGGCCGCACCGCCGCATCCCGGTCAGCCGGCGCCGGACTTCAAGATACGAACGCTCGACAACAAGCCGCTCGCGCTGGAGAAGTACCACGGCAAAGCCGTCTATCTAGATTTCTTTGCCAGCTGGTGCGCACCGTGCCGCGAGGAGACGCCTGAGATCATCAAGCTTTCCAAGCAATACGAGAAGCGCGGACTCAGCGTGATCGGACTGGACGACAACGAGAGCAAAGATCGCGCGCAAGGCTTTAGCGATCAGTTCAAGGTGCCGTTCCCGGTCGCCGTCGCAGATCAGAAGCTGCTCGACAGTTACGGCGTCATCGCGCTACCCGTGCACGTCTTCATCGACCGCAACGGACAGGTCAAGCTCTACCGGCTCGGCGAGATGTCGAACGATCAAATCGAAGCCGCAATCAACTCGATTTTGTAGGCGCGCCTCGATAACTGGGCGCACGTTCGATTACCGCCGGATATCGATTAACGCTAGTGAGGTAGCGAAGTGGTGGATTTGAACTCAGACTGGGAGAAACGGCTCAAGGACCTGTGGGCGACGATTGATGATCGTGATGAACAACAGTTTGTCGACGCGGTAAATGATCTCGTTGCCGAACTTCCGCCCGCGAGCGCCATCGGGTTCTTCGAGCGCGCTTGCGCTCTCGATTCAACCGGCCACTCGGACTTGGCGGTACCATTGTACAAAGCGGCACTTGGCGCAGGCGTGGTGGGCGAACGGCGTCGCCGGTCCGTCATTCAGATGGCAAGTTCAATGCGAAACATAGGACAGGCCGAAGATGCGGTCGCGCTGCTTTCCGCCGAACTCGATGGCGAAGCGGATGCACTTACCGGGGCCGTCCGAGCGACTCTCGCGCTTTGTCTCGTCGATGTCGGACGCGAACGCGAAGCAGTGGCGGTAGCACTCACGGCGCTCTCCGAGTACCTTCCCCGGTATAATCGATCCATAGCCAACTACGCGCGCCTACTTTGAACCTCTGCGTGTCATCCTGAGCGTAGCAACGCGCAGCGTTGCGAAGTCGAAGGGCGCGAAATCGTACTCTACGCGAAATCGAACGTGCGCCCGGCAATCCTAAGCAGCTTCTACCGTGATCGCTTTTCCGTCGTAACCGACGCGGGCGGTGCTGCCGCCCGGAAGTTCGCCGCGCAAGATCGCGCCTGAAAGGGGCGAGGTGACGCAACGCGCGATCGTGCGCTGTACGTAACGCGCGCCGCTGCCGGCCGCGATGCTTTCTTTCGCAAGAAACCGCCGCGCGTCGGCGGACAAATCAAGGACGACGGCGCGTGCGCCGAGCCGTTCGACGAGCGCGCGTAATTGCAGCTCGACGATCTGTTCGATTTCGGGGACGCCGAGCGCACGAAAGAGCACCGTCTCGTCGATGCGATCGAGCAGCTCCTTGCGCAAAGCCATCTCAAGCTCGCCCAGATCGATGTTGCTCGTCATGACGACCAGCGCGTGGCGGAAGTCTATCGTGCGGCCTTTCGCGTCGGTCAAACGGCCGTCGTCGAGAATCTGCAGCAGGATCGCCGTCACGTCCGGGTGCGCTTTTTCGATTTCATCGAAGAGCACGACGCAGTACGGCCGGCGGCGCACGGGTTCGGTAAGTTGTCCCGGCTCGTCGTGACCGTGATATCCGGGCGGCGCGCCGAGCAGCCGTGAGATCGTGTGCGTTTCCGTATATTCGCTCATGTCGAGGCGCACCAGCGCGTCGTCGGTGCCGAACAAGACGTGCGCAAGCGCGCGCGCCAACTCGGTCTTGCCGACTCCGGACGCACCGATGAAGAGAAACCCGCCGACTGGTTTGCGCGGATCTTTCAATCCGGCGCGGGCCCGGCGAATGGCTTCAGAAACCGCGTGAACTGCCTCGCGCTGTCCAACGACCCGTCCTTCAAGTGACGTTTCCAGCGCGAGGAGACTGCGTGATTCTTCCTCGCTGAGCGTCCCTTGCGGAATCCCAGTCCAGCGCGAAACGACATTCGCGATCGTCTGTGCGTCGATAATGCTTCCGGTGCCGGCAAGCGCGGCGGTGGCCGCGGCTTCATCGACGAGATCGATCGCTTTGTCCGGAAGAAACCGGTCCGCGATGTAACGCGCGGAAAGCGTCGCTGCGGCGACGATCGCCTCATCGGTGATCGTGACGTGATGGTGCACTGCGTACTTTTCGCGCAAGCCGCGCAGAATCGCGATCGTCTGTTCGACCGTCGGCTCGTCGACGGCAACCGGTTGGAAGCGCCGTTCGAGTGCGGGATCGCTTTCGACGTGCTTGCGGTATTCGCCGAACGTCGTCGCGCCGATGCATTGCAGCTCGCCGCGCGCCAGCTCCGGCTTGATCATCGATGAGAGATCGAGCGAACCTTCGGCAGCACCGGCGCCGACGAGCGTGTGGAGCTCGTCGATGAACAAGATAACGTCGCGCGATGCGCGTTTGATCTCATCGAGAATGCGCTTGACGCGGCCCTCGAACTCGCCCCGATATTTCGTACCCGCAACGAGTGGTCCGAGCGAGAGCGCCAACACGCGCTTCTCGCGCAATGCTGCCGGAACGCTTCCGGCGACGATCCGCTGTGCGAGCCCTTCGACGACGGCGGTCTTGCCGACGCCGGGCTCGCCGATCAAGACCGGGTTGTTTTTGCTGCGTCGCGCGAGGATCGAGATGACGCGTTCGATTTCATCGTCACGGCCGATGACGGGATCGAGCTTTCCGGCGCGCGCTTCCGCGGTGAGATCCCGCGAATATGCCGCGAGCGTCGGCGTGCCGCTCCGGAAACGCTTCGTCCACTCGAGCGGATTCGCTGCCTGCGGCGCGGGCTCGGAGCCTTCGGATCCTCGAGCATACCGGTCGAGCGCAAAAGCAAGCCCACCGAGGAGTGCCGCTGCGGCGCCGGCACCGATCAACGGGCGGAGCGAAGCGAGCTTTCGATTGCGTGCGCACGCGGCGCACAGATCGACCTGCACCCAGCGTCCGGAGCGCATCGAATAGTCGCGAACGCTCGCCGGCTGTGCCTTACAGGCCTCGCAGGTGTTTTCGGTCATCGAACAGGTCTACCGGAAACGGCAGACCGCGGTTTCAGATCCTACGGAAGAAGCTGGTATGTGACCGTAATATTCGCGTTCACTTCAACGGCCGATGGCGTGATTTGCGTCGGGACCTGCGCGGTCGAAGCGACCGACATGCGCAGGACCTGCGGTGCAAATACCGGCGCACTTTGCACCGTCGACATTCTCCGGACGGCGCCGACGCGCAGATGCGCGGCTTGAGCGATTGCCGTGGCTTGCGCCGCCGCGTCCGCAACCGCTGCGGCAAGCGCGGCAGCATGCGCGCCGCGTTCGTCGCGCAATCCGTAAGCCACACCGTTCACCTGCGTGACTCCGGCGGCAACAGCCGCATCGATAACGGCGCCGACGGTTGAGAGATTGTCAACGACGATCGACAGGCTGCGCGTCACGATGTAGCCGGTGCGCGGCGGTTTGTAGTTGTCATTCGGCGCCGGCTTGGGGACGAAGTTCAGTTCGTAGCCCGACGTTTTGACCGCGCTTGCGTTGATGCCGGCGCCGCGCATACGCTCGAGCAGGGCGCTATAGAGGCGGTTGTTCGCAGACGTCGCGTTGGCGGCAGCGTCGTCGCTCGTGACGATCGCAACAGAGAGCGTCGCTCGATCCGGATCGCGTGAGATCGTTCCGCTACCCGAAACCGTCACCGTGCTCGTTACCGCATGGGTTGCTGCCCAAGCAGGCCCGCTTGCGAGCAGGCACGCCAAGCCGATGGCGGTTTGGAGAAGAATCCGCCAGGGGGAAGTCGGGAAACTCGGGCGTTCAGGGAGGCGGCGCACGGTAAACATCTTGGCTCCGCAACAGGAGCGCTCCCGCGGGAGGCCCAAAAGGCCGAGCGATGGCCTACATTATCACCGAGCCATGTATCGGCACGAAGGACAAGTCGTGTGTTGACGTATGTCCCGTTGACTGCATCCACGGCGACGAAGAAGACACAATGCTCTTTATCGATCCGGAAGTATGCATCGATTGCGGTGCGTGCGTTTCAGCATGTCCGGTCGAAGCGATCTACGCCGATGCCGACGTCCCGGAAAAATGGAAAAACTACACCGAGATCAACGCGGCCTGGTATAAGGAGCGCGCCGGAAAATAAGACGTAGAGTCGGCCTCCGGGAGTTGATGGACGACCCGGTCGACTCGCTCGTCGAATTGGAGGCGAACTTGCGCGATATCGAACGCGTGAATCGCTTCTTCGGCGGAATCGCACCGCTCGCGCGCGTGCTCGAAACGACGGGTGCGATCGAGATTCTCGACGTTGGCTGTGGTGCAGCCGACATTCCGCGCGCCCTCTTATACCGCGCTCGCCGTCATGGACGGACGCTCGCGATCACGTGTCTCGATCGCAGCGAGCAAATGCTCGAGATCGCACGCCGGCAGAACGACAGCCTGCGCTTCGTCCACGGTGACGGCGACGCGCTGCCTTTTGCAGACGGCTCGTTCGACGTTGCGATGTGCTCGCTGACGCTGCATCACATCGAGGCCCGAGAAGCCGTCGGCTTTCTGCGCGAGCTTCGTCGCGTGTCCCGCGTTACGCCGCTCGTGTGCGATCTGCGACGAACGCCGTTCGCATATGCCGCGACCTGGACGTACGCGCAATTGTTCACGCGCAACCGGTTGACGCGGCACGATGCCCCAGTTTCCGTGCTGCGGGCATATACGCCGGATGAAGCCGTCGAGCTCGCGCGCGAAGCCGGATGGCACGCGCCGCAGGTTCGTACCGAGCCGTGGTTCCGCATGACGTTGATCGACGATGTCCCCTAAGGATCGCGTCATCGTCGTCGGCGCCGGGCCGGCCGGCGCGGCAACGGCCCTGGCGCTTGCACGCGCATCGATTCCGGTGACGCTGGTTGAGCGCACCGCCTTTCCGCGACGTAAGGTGTGCGGCGAATATTTGGGCACGGGGGCCGTCGCTGCGCTCGACGCGCTTGGTTTAGGCGAGCCGGTTCGAGCGCTCGGCGCACCGTTGCGCGGCATTCGCATCGTAGCGGCACGCGTACGCACTGAGCTTGCATTTTCGCACCCTGCAGTCGGCCTCGCGCGCGCGACGCTTGACAATCTCATTCTCGAAGCGGCGCTTGCGGCCGGGGCCGAGCTCGTCGCCGGACGCGTCGAGGACGTCGTCGAGCGGGGCGTCGCCGTGCGCGATGCGAGCGGCGAACGCGTCATGTTGCACGGGCGCTTCATCGTTGGTGCAGATGGCGTGGGATCGATCGTTGCGCGCAAGCTCGGTCTGACGTTACCGCTTCCCACGAATCCGCGTTTTGCCGTCGGCGGTCACTTTCGTGAAGTCGATGCGACGAGCGGCTGCGTCGAGATGCACGTGAACGGGAAGGCATATCTCGCGATCAATCCGCTCGGCGACGGCATCGCGAACGTCATGGCGATCGCACCCAAGGATCGCCTCGAGACGTGGTCGCGCGTGATGGATTTTGCTGCTGAAGCGCGCAGCGGTCCGCGCGTTGCCTTTGGTCCGCTCGCGCACGGCGTTCGTCGAACGATCGCGCCCGGAATCATGTTGGTTGGTGATGCGGCCGGCTTTATCAGTCCGTTTACCGGACAAGGCGTCTTCCTTGCCCTGCGCAGCGCCGAGCGCGCATCCTCGGCGCTGATTCGGGCATATTCAAACTTGGCAGCAGAAGAAGCCGCGTTGAGCGCCTACGACCGCGAGCATCGCAGCGAGCTTGCAGCGCGCACGCGGCTCGGCAAGATCGTCGACACGTTGATCGCCGTGCCGTTCTTGGCACGGCGCGCTGCACGCCGTCTCGAAGCCTCGCCGCCCCTGGCTGCGATTTTGCTCGATGCAGTCGGCGGTGCGGCATCGGCGCAGACCGCGCTGCGTCCCACAGTCTTACGCCGCTTACTCGCGTGAACGTCACGACGACGGCGATCGAGATCGCCGCCGATCCGGCGACGATTTTTCGCCTCGCATCCGAAACTGAACGCTGGCCTGAATTTCTGCCGCACTATCGTTTCGTGCGCGTGCTCGAGCATCGCGGACTCACGCGTGTCGTCGAGATGGCGGCATGGCGCGGCTGGATTCCGCTTCGTTGGATTGCCGAGCAGAAGAACGATCCCGCACGGCCGCACATTGCCTTTCTGCACGTGCGGGGCTGGACGCGGGGAATGGAGGTCGAGTGGCGCTTCCTGCCGATTGCGAGTGGAACCAGGGTGGAGATCGAGCACCGGCTGCGCTTCCGGTTCCCATTTGCCGCCGAGTGGCTGGGGCGCCACGTCGTTTCAGACTTTTTTATTGATTTTGTGGCACAACGTACGCTAGCGCGTATGAAAGTTTTGGCAGAAGCGGCATGTTGAACGGAGAGCACCGGGTCGTCGTGACCGGAATCGGGATCGTCAGCCCGATCGGTATCGGCGTGCGCGACTTCTGGGAAGCCATGCTCGCCGGACGCGTCGGCGCGCGACCTATCACGCGTTTCGATACGGACGGCTACCCGTCACGGATCGCCGCCGAAATCGATAATTTCGATCCGGCCGATCATATGGATGCCAAGCGCGTTCGCTGGACCGACCGTTTTGCGCAGTACGCGGTTGCCGCGGCGCGCGGCGCGTTCGACGATGCGGGAATCGCGAAGAACGGTCCGCGTGACGACGTCGGTATCTTCATCGGTTCGGCGCTCGGTGGCGTCGCCTACGCGGATGAGCAGCACGACATTTTTCGACAACGCGGTCTCGGCAGCGTTCGCCCGTTGCTCGCGATCTCGGTGTTCGGGGGCGCGGCGACGTGCAACGTGGCGCTCGAATTCGACGTTCGCGGCCCGACGGTTGCGAATGCGAATTCATGCGCCTCGGGCGCGGTCGCGATCGGCGAAGCGTTTCGCGCCGTCCGGCGCGGCGACGTGCGCGCCGCAATTGCCGGCGGCTGCGAAGCGCCGCTCTCGCCGCTGTGCTTTGGAGCCTTCACCGTGATCGGTGCGATGTCGACGCGCAACGAAGATCCGCAGCACGCAAGCCGCCCGTTCGATCGCGAACGCGACGGTTTTGTGATGGCCGAAGGCGCGGGAATGCTCGTGCTCGAGCGTTACGAAGATGCCGTCGCGCGCAGCGCGAGCATCTACGGTGAGATTCGCGGATTCGGCGCGAGCAACGATGCGCATCATATGTCCGCACCCCGGCCCGGCGGTGAAAACGCTGCCCGCGCGATTGAAAATGCGCTGGGTGAAGCGCACATCGCACCGGGTGAAGTAGAAGCCGTCAGCGCGCACGGTTCATCGACGCAGCTCGGCGATCGAGCCGAAGCGCAAGCGCTGCGGCGTGTTTTCGGCGACGGCGTCGCGCAACTTCCGATTACTGCTTCCAAAGGCCAGCACGGGCATGCGTTCGGCGCGGCAGGCGCATGGGAGGCGGCCCTCTCGTTGCTAACGCTGCGCTACGGCGTTCTTCCGCGCGTAGTCGGGCATTTTGTCGACGATCCGGACTGCGATCTAGCGTTTGTGCGTTCGACCGTCGAAGGTCCGATTCGTACGATGGTTTCTAATACGGCGGGTTTCGGCGGCATCAACGCCGCGCTTGTTTTCTCGGCTCTCGATTCGTGAGCGTTCCGGTACAAGTCTGCGACGTCCGTAAAGTGTACGCGACGTCGTCGGGTGATGCTTTGGCGCTGGCCGGCGTCTCGCTCGAGCTTGGGCGCGGTGAAATGGTCGCGCTAGTGGGTCCGAGCGGTTGCGGCAAGACGACGCTGCTGAACCTCGTTGGATGTGTTGATCTGCCAACGTCGGGTGACGTCGTAATCGAGGGGCGAAGCACGACCTCTTTGAGCGATGACGAGCTCACACTGCTGCGCCGGGATCGAATCGGAACGATCTTTCAATTTTTCAACCTGTTACCGGCGCTTACGGTCGAAGAGAATGCATCTTTATCGCTCGTGTTGCAAGGCGCTTCGCCGGGCGAAATCTCGACACGCGTTGGACGCGCGCTGGAGTTGGTCGGAATCGCCGACCGTGCGCGCGCCTTTCCCGCAGAGCTCTCCGGTGGTCAGCAGCAGCGCGTCGCGATCGCGCGCGCGATCGTCCACCAGCCTGCAATCGTGCTCGCCGACGAGCCGACCGGAAACCTCGATTCAAAAAACGGTGCGATCGTTTTGAATCTGCTGCGTACGATCGCCGACGGCGGCCAAACCGTGCTGATGGCGACGCACAACGAAAGTGCGGCTGCGATCTGCGACCGCACGCTGCACATGCAAGACGGACAATGGGTTTACTCCTACGCGGGCTGATCGCGGGGACGCTGCGCGACGGTAGACTTCGAACCGTCGTAACGATCGTCGCGGTCGCTCTCGCTGTTGCAATCGCATTGGCGATCGATCTCGCGAACACGACCGCGGTCGCATCGTTCTCGTCGAGCGTCAACGTCGTAGCAAGTCGCGTCAACATGCAAGTCCTCGGCGTAGGACGTGGTTTCAACGAGCGCGCGCTGTTGCGCCTCATGCTCTTGCCGGGTGTCGTCTCGGCATCGCCGGTCATTGAGGACAACATCGTGGTCGGCGCGCGGCGCGGCCAGCCGCAAGAAGGCGAAGTCTTGCGTGTGCTTGGCGTCGATCTGCTGCAGCCCTTACCGCGCGATGCCGGCAATCCGAGCGCGGGCCGCGTGGTGAGCGCCGACGTGCTCGTCAACGGCCGTGGCGCCGTCATCAGCGAGCGCGTCGCGCGCGGGTGGGGATTACAGATCGGCTCACATCTCGAGGCGTTGGCCGGAGCGCGCCCAGTCTCGTTGACCGTCGCAGCAATCTTGTCGCCAAATGTCGTCGGGATCGATTCGAGCGTCGTCTTCGTCGACATTGCGACGGCGCAGGACGTCTTCGAGAAGGTGGGTTTACTGGATCGCATCGACTGTGTCGTCGATCCAAGCCGTTTGGCGGAGACCCTCGTAGCTGCGCGCGCGGTGATTCCACCCGGCGCGCGCGTCCTCGAACCAAAGGTCCGCACCGGCGAGATTCGCCGAATGCTGCAAAGCTTTCAGTTGAATCTCGATGCGCTCTCAGCGATCGCGCTCGTGGTCGGCATGTATCTGATTTTCAACACGGTCGCGATTGCAGTCGTGCAACGCCGTCCGGAGATCGGCACCTTGCGCGCGCTCGGTGCGACCCGCCGGCAGATATTCGCGGTCTTCTTGATCGAAGGTGGCGCACTCGGGCTTGCGGGCTCGATTCTGGGCCTTGCGCTCGGCGCGCTGCTCGCACAATTTTCGGTCACAGCCGTCGCGAAGACAGTCCAGACGCTGTACGTCGGCATCGGCGCGGGTAGCATCGTGTGGGATCCGTTTGCGATCGCCAAGGCGTTCGTGCTGGGAATCGCGCTTGCAGTCATTGCGGCAATCGTCCCGGCGATCGAAGCGGCGCGGATCCCGCCTGCATACACGATGCGCTCGGCAGGGTTCGAACGCCGCTCTGCGCACTTTGGCCGTAACGCGGCACTTGCCGGAGCAGGCGCGTTCATCGTTGCATGGCTCGTGACGGCGGGGCCGCCGATCGATGGAATCCCCGTCTTCGGTTATCTTTCCGGGATCATGATCATCGCCGGCGGCTCGCTCTGCATCCCCTTGCTCATCACCCAAGCATCGACGCTCGGACGCCGCTTTTTGCGTGATGCGCCGGCGCAGCTCGCTGCTGGAAATCTCGGAGCTGCGCTTCGGCGCGAAAGCGTTGCCGTAGCCGCCCTCGCCATTGCAATCGCGATGATGACCAGCGTTGCGATTCTCATTGGTTCGTTCCGCACGACCGTCGTAACGTGGGCCGACGAAGTGCTTTCAGCCGATCTGTTCGTACGGCCGGTTGGGCCGTCGGATGCATCGGCGGAGGCGCGCTTCTCGCCGCGCGTTCTCACGACGATCGCGCACGTTCCGGGCGTTGCATACGTACACGCGCTGCGCACGATTACGATTCCGTTTCGCGGACGGCTCACGGAACTCGACGCGATCGATTTCGCGCAGTTGGAGCGCCGCAACACCATCCAGTTTCTCGGCGTCCCCGACGTCCAGGCACTCCTTCGAACGACCGCCGGGACGCGCACCGTGTTCGTATCGGAACCGTTCGCGTCGCGCTTTGGGGTCCGGCGGGGTGACGCGCTCAGTCTCGATACGCCCTCCGGCACGATTACTTTCCACGTTGCTGCGATCTTCAACGACTACTCGAGCGAGTCAGGGATCATCCTGCTCGACGGCTCGACATTCCGGCGCATATTCCACGACGACACGGTCGACTCGATTGCGATTTGGGCGGTCCCACACGCCAATCTCGCCGATCTGCGGACGCGCGTCATAAGAAGCATCTTGCCTCTGCGGATCGATATGGCAACGAATCAGGAGCTGCACGCGCTGGTCGTACAGATATTCAATCGGACGTTCGCGATCACGTATGCGCTCTATCTGATCAGCGTCGCAATCGCGCTCCTTGGCGTCGTTTCGACCCTCTTTGCACTCGTGCTCGAGCGCCGCCGCGAGATCGGGATTCTTCGCTACCTGGGGCTGCGCACGCGTGATATCCGGCGCATGGTGCTGGTCGAGGCGGGTTTTGTCGGCGCGCTCGGCGGCATCGCCGGCATCGCCCTGGGTTTCTTACTTGCGCTGCTGCTAATTTTCGTGATCAACCGGCAGGCGTTCGGCTGGCTCATCGAGTTGCATATCCCCTGGGAGTTCCTGGGCGCATCCTTCGTCGTCGCCGTGATCGCAGCGCTCGTCGCAGGAATCTATCCGGCTGGAGTCGCCGCGCGCATCCGCACCGCTGAGGCCATTCGAACAGAATGAAGTTCGTTGCGATGCTCGTCCTTGCGCTGATGCCGTTTCGCATCGCAACGGCGCCCTATACGTTTGTGTTCCCTCGCGATCATGGTGCGCATCCGGAATACCGCAGCGAGTGGTGGTATTTCACGGGACACCTGCACGCACGCGACGGACGTCGCTTCGGCTTCGAGCTCACGATTTTTCGCGTCGGTCTTCGCCCGGGTTTCATGCCCCACGTTTCCGGTACGTCGCAGTGGCACGGTTCAGAAGTGTATCCCGCGCATTTTGCGATCACCGACGCAAGCGACAAAACGTTCGTGCATGCGGAGCACTTCGTGCGCGACGCGCTCGAGTTGGGAGGCGCGTCGACGAGCACGCTGGACGTGCACGCGGGTGATTGGTCGAGCCGTGGACTCGATCCGATTCGGCTGCGGGCCGTCTCCGCAGCCAACGCTATCGACCTTGCCTTGCGTGCCGATAAGCCGCCCGCGATCAATGGAGAGCGCGGAGTATCGCGCAAGGGATCGTGCGCGTCCTGCGCTTCGCACTACTATTCGATCACGCGTCTGGCGACGAGCGGCACGCTCGTTGCGGGCGGAGTGCGCTATGCCGTCGACGGCGATTCTTGGATGGATCACGAGTATGGTTCCGATGAGTTACAAGCGGATCAGCGCGGATGGGATTGGTATGCGCTGCAGCTTGCCGACGGGCGCGAGCTGATGCTCTACGTTCTGCGACGCAAGGACGGCGGGATCTCGCCTCAATCGAGCGGCTCCTTGGTCGCTCGCGATGGCCGCGTTCGGCATTTGCGCGAGGCTGATTTTCAAACGCGCGCTCTCGATCAATGGAAGAGCCCCGCGACAGGCGCGGTATACCCGAGCGGCTGGAACGTTCGTGTTCCGTCGGAAGGGCTCGATGTAACGATCGCGCCGGTTTTGCGCGATCAAGAGCTACTCGATCAGCAGCTGGGCATCGCGTATTGGGAAGGCGATTGCGACCTGACCGGCACCGATCGTTCGCATCCGGTCACGGGTGCGGCGTACGTCGAGCTAACCGGCTACGCGGGCGTCCTGACCTTCTAAGGAAATCGACGCGTGGAGTCGAACATTTACAGTTAAGGATGGCTTTCAGCCAGCGGCAACTCGCTATTTTCACGCCGCGCACGCTGCGTGACGCTCTCGGTCTCTCGTTTACGCATCGCGAACAAGTTCGTTGGCTGATCGGAACGAGTAAATTCCTCGCGTCGGCGTATACCCATGTGCCGCGCGAAGCGCAGATCCTCGACGTTCGTCAGCTGGATGAGTTTCGCGCCTGCGCGATCGGCGACGTCAACAAGGTTCGCTTCGGCGCGTTTGCGGCCGAGGAATCGTTGCGGGGACATCCCCTGCTCGAGGCGACGCTTTTCAAGGCTGCGAGTCCGGCATTATATCTCGCCGTCTCGGAAACGAACGTCGAAGTCGTATCGCTTGGGCGAACGCGCGTGACGCCGATCGACGGCCTCATCTTGGCGCCACATGAAGCGCCGCTATCCATAGAATTGGAAGCGTGCTCGGAGGACATCTACGTCCAACGCCGGCGCACGATCCGCGACGGCTCGGCTTCGCACGACTTGATCATCGGCGCGACGTTCCGTCTGGCGGAAGACGGACGCGCCGCCCGCGTGCGCGTTGCGCTCTCGATCGACGACGGGCCACCCGTGCGTGCGCGCCTCGCGGAGCATCAATTACAAGGCGAGCGGCTGTCCAGCGACCGGACCGGAACCGCGGCGCGTTTGTGTGCCGAGGCCATCGTTCCCGAGGATGCCCGCAAGGCGGCAGCCGCGCGTTCGGCGCTGACCCTGGCTCTCGCCATGTTCCGGGAGGCACGCGTTCGCTGTGACGAAATGAATCGGTCTCGTCGCCCCGACCCTCCGAGGAGAAAACGCCGCCGCCGATGATGATCCGTTCACGTTTCCTTGCAGCGCTGGCTCTGGCAGCGCTGCCGATTGCCGCGATCGCGCAAACCGCTGCGGTTGCACCGCCGTCGACCGACGATCTCGCGCGCATACGCCAAACCGGCGTCCTGCGCGTGGGCCTGACCGGCGACTACGATCCATTCAGCGTGGTGGACGCGAACGGCGTCTATCGCGGGATTGATGCAGACGCGGCAGCGATGCTCGCGTCCGCAATCGGGCCCAACGTCAAACTCCAAATCGTCAAGACGACGTGGCCGACGATGACCGCCGATCTCCTCGCCGACAAATTTGATATCGCGATGGGCGGAGTGAGCTGGAACGAAGAGCGCTCCAAAGTCGGCGAGCTTACCGGCGCGTACGTTCAAGACGGAAAGGTCGCGCTGGTGCGCGCTTCCGACAAAGCGAAATATTCGACGAACACGGTGTCGGCGTTCGATAAGCCCGACGTCACCGTGCTGGTAAATCCGGGTGGAACGAATCAGCAGTTCGTGAACGCTAACATCAAGAACGCGAAAATCGTCGTCGTCAACGACAACCTTGCGATCCCGCAGATGCTGGTGGACGGCAAGGGTGACGTTATGTTTACGGACGGGGTCGAGGCGCGCTTGAAAGCGTCTCGCGATCACCGGCTGTACGCGGTCGATCCCGATCATCCGTTCACGCACAGCGCGCACGTCTACTTCATGCAGAAGGGCCAAGTCGCGCTGCTCAATTTCACGAACGCGTGGATCAGTCACATGACCGCCGACGGCTCGTACGGCAAGCTCTTCGCAAAATATATCGGCTCGTGAACATCGACATTTGCGACGTCGGCCCGCGCGATGGTTTGCAAAATGACGCAACGCAAACCACTCCCGAGATGCGCGCCGAGCTATGCCGCCGTTTGGCGGATGCCGGCGTTCCTTACGTCGAGGCCGTAAGCTTCGTCAACGAAAAGCGCGTGCCGCGCATGGCCGGAGCCGAGACCGTCGTCTCACTCTTGCCCATCGACACGAAAACGGAGTTCAACGCGCTGGTCCTCAACGAACGCGGCTACGAACGCGCGCTCGCGACGAACCTGCAAGCGGTGCACTATGCGTTTCCGGTGACGGATGCATTCGGCGAACGCAATCAAGGCGCCAAAGTCGCCGACTCCCTCGTCACGGCGAAGCGCATGATCGAGCGCGCCCGCGGAGACGGACTTGGGATCTCAATCGGTCTTGCGGTTGCGTTCGGCTGCCCGTTCGAAGGGACAGTCGATCCATTCCGCGTGCTCGAGATCGCGCACGAGGTTGCCGAGATGGGGCCGGACGCGATCTCGTTTGCCGACACGATCGGCGTTGGCGTGCCCAAACAAGTTCGCATTTTGGTCGAAGGGATGACCGACACGCCGATTCCGATTGGCTGCCATTTCCACGATACGCGCAACACCGGCGTCGCTAACGCGCTGGCTGCGGTAGAATCAGGCGCGGAGATGCTCGATGCGTCGGTCGGCGGTGTGGGTGGCTGTCCGTTCGCTCCGGCCGCAACGGGTAACGTCGCGACCGAAGACGTCGTCTACATGCTGCACGGGATGGGCTACGAAACCGGCATCGATCTCGACAAGCTGATCTCAACCGCAAAGTGGCTCGAAAAGCAGCTCGAGCATACGGTGCCGAGCGCGCTCCACCGCGCCGGCCCGTTTAAATGTATTGCCTGAGCGACTGTCAGGCGCACGTTCGAGATTTCCGGGCGCACGTTCGAGATTTCCGGGCGCACGTTCGAGATTTCCGGGCGCACGTTCGAGATTTTCGGGCGCACGTTCGATAACCGCACGATCGCCATCTCGCGTCCTTCGACTTCGCTGCGCTACGCTCAGGACAAGCTCGGGCCGACGCAAGTCAGGAATCTCGCCCCTGGCTGTCATCCCGAGCGAAGTCGAGGGATAGCGCGATTCGCGGCGATTTGCGCGCATTGCTTTTTGACTTCGATGGATTGCTCGTCGATACCGAGAGTGCGGAATTTCGCGCCTGGTGCGAACTCTATGAGCATCATGGTCACGTCTTGGATCTCTCGACCTGGTCGCTTGCGATCGGGACGATTGACGGTTTCGATCCGCCGGCGCACTTAACGAGTCTTGGAAGCCCTCCGAGCGCCGAAGAGCTTGCGCGGCAGAAACAACGCGTACTCGAGCTTTGCGACCTCGAGGACTTCTTGCCCGGTGTCGATGAGTTGCTCAACGTCGCAAGGCGCCGCAAGTTGAAGACGTGCATCGTTTCATCGAGCTCACGCGCGTGGATCGAGGGTCACCTGAACCGCCGCTCCGGACTGGAAAGATTCGACGCCATTGTCTGCGCCGACGGTGATCCTGCTCGCGCAAAGCCGCGGCCTGTGCTCTACCTTGAAGCGCTGGAACGTCTGGGCGTGCGTGCGGATGAAGCAATTGCGTTCGAGGATTCACCGAATGGTATCGCGGCCGCGAACGCAGCCCGCATATTTTGCATCGCGGTGCCCAACCCCGTAACGTCGTCGCTTGACCTCAGCAAAGCCGACCTCATACTTGAATCACTTGCAGATTTTGACCTCAACGCCGCGCTCTAAAGCGGGGAGGGGCGCCCTGCAATACGAAGGGCTCTGTGTAGAATATGGCTGACTCGTCAGTTTGAGGTGACGTGATTTGAAGGCTATGACCGATCGCTCCATGAGCGAACAGATGGCGACCAAACCCGGATTCATTGCCGCGCTCGATCAGAGCGGAGGCTCAACGCCCGGAGCGCTGCGTCTGTACGGCATCCCCGACAACGCCTATAGCGGCGACGCGGAAATGTTCAAGCTGATGCACGAGTTCCGCGTGCGCATCATCACCGCACCGGCGTTTACCGGCGATAAGGTCATCGCAGCAATCCTATTCGAGATGACAATGGATGGAATGGCGCAGGGCAAGCCCGTTCCGAGTTATCTGTGGGAAGATCGCAAAGTCGTGCCGTTCCTCAAGATCGACAAGGGACTCGAGGCGGAAAACGATGGCGTGAGCATGATGAAGCCGATGCCCGGTTTGGATGACCTGCTGGCGCGCGCGGTCAAGCTCGGCATCTACGGCACGAAAGAACGCTCGACGATAAACCTACCCTCGAAGACGGGAATAAAAGCCATCGTCGATCAGCAGTTCGCAATCGGCAAGCAAGTCATGTCGCACGGTCTCATGCCGATTCTCGAGCCCGAAGTCTCCATCAAAAGTCCCGATAAGGCCGGCGCTGAAGCAATTCTTCTCGAAGAAATCACGCGACATCTCGACGCAATGAACGACGGACAGGTCATGATCAAGCTGACCATTCCGGACAAGCCGGATTTCTACGCGCCGCTCATCGCCCACAAACGCGTCCAGCGCGTTGTTGCGCTCTCCGGCGGCTACTCGCGGGCTGAAGCCGACGAGAAGCTCTCGCACAACCACAAGATGATCGCGAGCTTCTCGCGTGCGCTCGTTCAGGATCTCAAGGCGCAGATGAGCGACGCCGAGTTCAACACGGCGCTCGCGCAAGCAATCGACGAGATATTCAAAGCTTCGACCGTCAAAGCGTAACGGCCACGTAGGCCAGCGTCGAGCCGAGCAGCGTCGCAACCAATAGCGCGACGCCCCGCCCGGCTATTTCGACATGTACTGTGGGCGTATCGACAGCACCGCGCTGGAGCTGCGCGCACAGTCCGAGTGCGATCGGCAACGTGAGTGCCAGAAAGGCAGCTAACCACGGTGTTGCGCCCAGCCCGATCCCGAGCGCGGCTCCTCCATAGATTGCCGCGACCGCAAATCCGATGAGCTTGCGCGCGCCTCTTCGGCCCATGCGCGCGACCAAATTCATCTTGCCGGCCGCTCGATCGGCATCGACGTCCGGAAACTCGACGCAAAACATCTGCACGAACACGGCCGCAATCGACGGAAGTACGCTCGCAAACAAACGCAAGGCCGGAGCATGTGCGAACGTGACGTAGCCTGCCAGCGGGAAAAGCAGCGCGATAATGATTGCCGTATCGAGCTCACCCAATCCGCGCGCAAGCAATCGCATCGGCGGCGCACTGTACGACCAGGCGAGGACTCCAATAATCGCGCCGACCACCGCCGGAACGTAGGCGCCGCTTGCGGCGAAAACCGCGATCGCGAATGCGCCGGCACCGGCGCAAAAGAGTGCAGCATTAAGCGCGATGCGCGGTGAGAGTCCGCCTTCGAGAAGCGCACCGCTACCGCCGGACCATGGCGTTCGTTCCGCCGATGCGTCGGAAAACCGGTCGTAATAATCATTGGCGTAATGGACCATAAGGTGAAATGCGGTGACCATGATTTGTCCCAGCGCGTACACCTGCCAATCGATGTAGGCGCCATCGTATCGCGCGACGGCTGCACCCAGCGCGAACCCAAGGAACCCCCCGGTCAGAAACTTCAGACGCGACAAACGGATGAAGGCGCGCACAGGATGATTCTTCATCCCTCATAAGAAGGGTCATGCTAGATGCGGATCGGCGCGATCGACGTTGGGACGAATTCCATCCATTTGATCGTCGTCGAAGTCGACGCGGAATCGATGTCGACGCGCACCGTCTTCAAAGCGCGCGAGATGGTACGTCTCGGCGCGGACGACGCACTCGAAGGCGGGGCGCTGGGTAAGCGCGCGATTGCCCGCGGCGTCGAGGCCATTGCGCGGTTCGTGCGGCTCGCGCACGAGCGCGATGCCGAACGCATTCGCGTCGTCGCCACCTCGGCGGTACGCGAGGCACGCAACGGCGCCGAGTTCGCCGAGGAAGTCGAGCGTTTGTGCGGCGTTCCGCTGGAAGTGCTGGACGAGCGCGAGGAAGCGCGGCTCATTTATCTGGGCGTCACGCGTAATTTCCCATTGCACGACCGGCTCGCGTGCATCGTCGACATCGGTGGCGGCTCGACCGAGTGGATCGTCGCCGACGACCGGCGTCCGTATCTGCTCGAGAGCGTCAAGCTCGGCAGCTTACGCCTATACGATGCCTTCTTGCGCGGCGACGAGCCGCCGTACCAGCGCTATCCCGAGCTGGTCGCGCACGTGAAAAAGCTGCTCTCGCCCCTGATCACACGCTTGCGCGAGTTCGATTGCGATCTCGTGATCGGCACGTCGGGGACGATTATGGGCCTTGCGGCGCTCGATGCCGGCGATCAGGGACGTCCCGGGATTCACGGACACGCACTCAGCCTCGAGCGGTTACGCGTGCTGCAGGCGCGCATGCTCACGATGACCGAGGCGCAGCGTCGCGCGCTCCCGGGCATGAACGTGCGCCGCGCCGACATCATCATTGCCGGCGCTGCCGTTCTGATTGAAAGTCTGACCGGTATCGGCGCTCGCGAGATCGTGGTCAGTCAACATGCACTGCGCGAGGGCGTCGTGGTCGATCTCGTGCAAGCCGATTCAGATATCTCGCGCCGGCTCGACGTCTTGCGCGTTCGGCGTCGCGAATCCGTAGCGGCGCTCGCCCGGCGTTACCAAAGCAGCGGGCTGCACGAGCGCAGCGTCGCGCGCTTGGCGCTCCGGATTTTCGACGAGCTCGCGCCCGATCTGCGGGCGAACCCGGTCGACCGCGAGATGGTTCACGCGGCCGCGCTCTTGCATGACATCGGAAAATTCGTAAACCCGAGCGCTCACCACAAACACGGAGCCTACCTTATACGCAGCAGTGCGCTCGACGGCTGGAGCGATCCCGAACGAGAATTGCTTGCAACAATCGTGCGCTACCACCGCAAAGCGTTACCGAAGACGACGCATCCCGAATGGATGGCGCTCGGTACGCTCGAACGCGACCGCGTTGCATTATTGGCCGGAATCCTGCGCGTCGCAGACGGGCTCGACGTGCGCCAGCAGGGTATCGTCAGCGATGTGCGCGTGCGCTGGACTCCCGCTTCGGTTACGATAGAAGTCGAAGCAAACGACACACAGAGCAGCGGCGACCTCGCGGTTGAGATCGCAGCGGCGGGGTACAAATCGGACCTTCTTGCAAAAGCGCTAGGAAAAGCTGTGATTCCGCGGGGAGTCGCGGCTATCTCAGCAGAAGCGTAGGCGCCTCGTGACCACATTGGCGACCGCAACAAAACGCATCCTGGTCGTTGACGACGAGTCGGCGATTTTGCAAACCCTGCGCTTCAATCTCGCGCGAAGCGGCTATCAGGTGAGCACCGCAGGGGACGGACGCACGGCGCTTGCGCTCGTTGCAAGCGAGGAACCGAATCTCGTCATCCTCGACATCATGCTCCCGGTGCTCGACGGTATCGAGACGTGCAAAGAGATTCGCCGGCACAGCAACGTGCCGATCATCATGCTCACCGCGAAAGACCAAGAGATCGACAAGGTCGTCGCACTCGAGATCGGCGCGGACGACTATGTCACGAAGCCCTTCTCGCTTGCCGAGTTCATGGCACGCGTCAAAGCCTGCTTACGCCGGGCTGAAAAACCCGCCGCCAGCGAACGCGATGAGCCGATCGTTGCGGGCGATATTACGCTCGATCCTTCCCGTCATTTGCTGGTCGTGCGTGGCCGCGACGTGCAGTTGGCGCCTAAGGAATTCAGCTTGCTGCACGTGCTCATGGAGAACAAAGGGCGCATCGTCACCCGCCAGATGCTGCTCGAAAAAGTGTGGGGCTACGACTTCGAAGGCGAGCACCAAACGATCAGTGTTCACGTACGTTGGCTCCGCGAAAAAGTCGAGATTGATCCGAACAATCCGCGGCACATCATCACGGTGCGCAGCCGCGGCTACATGTTTAGGGAATAGTGAACTTTTCCGGCGAGCTACTGGCGCTGCTCGTCGGTGCCGCCGGGGGCTTTTTCGCAGCTCGGTTCTCGCGTAGCGGCTCGCAGCCCCGGGCTCCCGACGTCGCTGAAATGCGCACGGAACAGCAGTTTGACGACTCGCTCGAGCAGATCGTTGCCCTCATGCCTGTTGCAGCTCTGGTCGTCGACCGCAACGGTTATTTGAAATTTGCGAACGCCGTCGCGGAGCGCGCCTTCGACATGGATGCCGAGCGCGGACGCGGACGCGCGCTGATCGAGGCGATCGGGTCCGTCGATCTCGAGCGGCTTGTCCGTCGCGCGCTGTCCGGAGTTCACGCCGAAGGTACCGTGGTATTACGCTCGATTGAAAGCGAGCGCAGCCTCGCCGTAACCGTTCAGGCGCTCGAGGAGCGGGGCGGCGACATTCTCGTCGTCGCCGAGGACCGCTCGAAGGTCGCCGATAGCGAGCGTGTACGGCGTGATTTCCTCGCGGACGTGTCACACGAGCTGCGCACGCCGATCTCGTCGATCCGCTTGATGGTCGAGACGATTCAGCTTTCCGGCGACGATCCTGAAGCGCTGCGTCTATTTCTCCCCAGGATGGTCGGAGAGCTCGAGCGGATGACGCGGCTGATCGAGGATTTGCTCGAGCTCGCACGTGGCGAAGCCGGACAAGTTCCGCTGCATCCGAGCAAAGTCGATCTCTCGCAACTGGTCGAGGATACCGTCACTGCATTTCATTCGCGTGCGGAAGAACAAGACGTCGATCTCCGTTTGGATGCGCCCGGGACGGTTGAAGTCGAAGTCGATTCGAAACGCCTAACGCAAGTCATCGTGAACCTCGTCGACAACGCCCTGCGGCACACAGGTCCACGCGGGCACGTGCGGGTCGGCGTCGGAGCAGACAATGGTGAGGCGTTCCTCACCGTGCGGGACGACGGCGTCGGGATTCCGTTCAAGGATCTACCCCACGTGTTCGAGCGATTTTATGTCGTCGACCGTTCGCGCTCACGCGGATCGGGTGGTACCGGCCTCGGACTTGCGATCGTAAAGCAAATCATCGAAGCACATGGCGGCAGCGTGCACGTCGATTCAGAGCTAGGATCGGGCGCGCGGTTCTCGTGCCGTTTTCCACTTAAGTTTAAGATGCCTTAATGTTGCCTTAAGGGTGGGTGAATTTGCTACCCCGATACTCGTAAGCGAACGGATATGTTGTTGGAAGCGGCACCGGCTGACACGCGATTAGCGGTCAAACTCGAAGCCAAGAGCCTGAACGTCCATTACGGGACGTTTCGCGCAATCAAAGACGCATCGCTCGCGATGCCGACCAATCGCGTGCAAGCATTGATTGGTCCGTCAGGTTGCGGCAAATCGACGTTCTTGCGTGCGCTCGACCGCATGCACGACCTCACGCCGGGCGCGCGCGTCGAGGGTGTCGTCGAGCTCGACGGCAAGAATATCTACGACGACGACGTCGACCCTGTGATGGTGCGGTATCGCATCGGCATGGTTTTTCAGCGTGCGAATCCGTTCCCCAAGTCGATTTGGGAAAATGTTGCGTACGGTCCAAAGATCCACGGCTTGAAGGACAAGCACAAGCTCGACGAGATCGTCGAGCGTTCGCTGCGTCAGGGCGCGTTGTGGGATGAAGTGAAAGACCGCCTGCATCGTTCCGCATTCGACTTGTCGGGCGGACAGCAGCAGCGCCTCTGTATTGCCCGCGTACTTGCAGTCGAGCCTGAAGTCATTCTGATGGACGAGCCCGCCTCAGCGCTGGATCCGATCGCGACGGCGAAGATCGAAGACCTGATCGGCGATCTCAAGAAAAATTACACCGTCGTCATCGTGACGCACTCGATGCAGCAAGCCGCGCGAATCTCCGATTTTTGCGCGTTCTTCCATCTCGGCGAATTGATCGAAAGTGGCCCGACCAATCAAGTCTTCACCCGACCCAAGGATGCTCGTACGGAAGACTACATCACCGGACGTTTCGGCTAAGCTTAAGAACGATCTCTGCACATTTAAGATGACGTTAAGGCTTCCCAGCTATAGTCCAGCCGTTTGTTCAAGCTTTCTAGCTTCAGCTTTGAGGAGAGTATGAGACCTCTGCGCATTTTATTGGCGCTTGTTGCCTTTTCGATCACTACGACCGCCGCAGCGTTCGCGGCCGCCGAACTCCTGGAAACCGGTTCGAGCCTCGTCTATCCGCTGATGAATCTGTGGGTGCCCGTCTACACGAAGGCCCACGACGTGAAGATCACGACGCAAGCCACCGGAAGCGGCACCGGAATCTCGCAGGCCGTCGCCGGCGTCGCGCAGATCGGCGCGTCCGACGCATTCATGAGCGATTCGCAGCTTGCGCAAGGAAAGATGCTCAACATTCCGCTCGCGATCAGCGCTCAGCAGGTGAACTACAACATTCCGGGCCTCAACGACGTCCATCTCAATTTCTCAGGACCGGTTCTCGCCGGAATCTACGACGGCTCGATTCACTTCTGGGATGACGCGAAGATCAAATCGATCAATAGCCAGTACGGCAGCAAGCTGCCGCACGAGGCTATCATTCCGATTCGCCGTTCGGACGGCTCGGGCGACACGTTCATCTTCACGCAGTACCTGTCCGCGTCGGCGCCGAGCTGGAAGAGCGGCCCGGGCTACGGTACCACGGTCAACTGGCCGGCGGTCTCCAACTCGGTCGGTGCGAACGGCAACGCCGGTATGATTCAGGCTTGCCAAGGCGCGAAATTCTCGATCGCCTACATCGGCGTCAGCTACATCGATCAAACGAACCAAGCCGGTCTCGGCTACGCGGCTCTCGAGAACGCTGCGGGCAAGTTCGTCCTGCCGACGGAACCGAATATCTTGGCTGCCGCCGGCGCGAAGGACAAAGAAACGCCGAAAGATGAGCGCATCTCGCTGATTTTTGCTCCGGGCGCGAATTCGTACCCGATCATCAATTACGAGTACGCTATCGTGCATCCGAAGCAAAAGGACGCTGCGACGGCAACGGAAGTCAAGAACTTCCTGTCGTGGGCGCTGACGTCGGGACAAGACAAGACCTATCTCGACAAGGTGCACTTCATCGCGCTTCCCGCAAGTATCGCCAACCTGAGCAAAGCTCAGGTCGCGGAGATCGGATCCTAGGAAGCCACACGTGGCCGTAGCTGCACTGAGCGGCGCTGAACAGCGCCGCTCACGCATCGCACCGCTTGACGTCGCGTTACGCTACGGTACGACCGTTATGGCGTTCGTAACGGCGACGATCGTCTTTCTTGTCGCGATTTTCTTAATTATCTACGCTTTTCCGGCGATCGCGTTCAACGGTTTCGGGATTTTCACGCACCTCGAATGGAATCTCGGAAATCAATACGGCTCGGGCGTCGAGCACCGCGGCGGATTTATCGGCGCGCCGGGAGCGTCATTCGGGGCCGTCGTCTTCGTCGTCGGAACGGTTGTGTCGTCGGCGCTCGCAATGGCGATCGCGACGCCGCTTGCGATCCTGGTGGCGGTCGCCATGCATTACCGCGTGCCGCGCCGCTTGAAGACGCCGGTAAATACGCTGGTCGAGCTAATGGCGGGTGTGCCGTCAGTCGTCTACGGGCTGTGGGGCGTCGGCGTGCTCGTGCCGTGGATTTCGAATTCGGTCGGGCCATTTCTGGCGGCGCATTTTTCGGCGCTTTCGTTCATCGGCTCCGGCGCCGGAAGCGGTAATGGCCTGTTGGCGAGCAGCTTCATTCTCGCGGTGATGGTTTTTCCGATCATGGCCGCGACGATGCGTGACGTCATTTCGACGTTTCCCCAGATCGTTTTTGAAGGCGCCATCGGCCTCGGGGCAACGCCCTGGCAAAGCGTCACGACGATGGTTCTGCCCGCGATCCGCACGCAAATGTTCGCAGCCGCGATGCTTGCGCTCGGGCGTGCGCTCGGCGAAACGATGGCCGTCTTGATGGTCTGTGGGTCGGCGCTGAATCAGGTGCCGAATTCGATCTTCGCGCCGATCAACACGATCGCTGCAGTAATCGTCTCGCAGCTCGATAGCGCGCTGACCGATCCGACCGGCATGGCAGAACGCTCGCTGGCAGAGCTGGCCTTGATTCTCTTCGCAATCACGCTCAGCGTGAATTTGGTCGCGCGTCTGATTATGCGCGGCAGCGATCGCGTGAAGCGAACGGCATGAGCGAAATGACGGTAAGCGGAGCTCCGGCTGAGACGACCGCACGTTCGTTGTCGCGCGGATCTCCGCTCGTTACGATACAGCGTAACGTCGGCTGGGGCATCAGTCTTCTCGCGCTTGCAGGAGCGCTTGCAATCTTGCTCGCGATTTTTTGGTTCGTGCTCTCGCGCGGGTTGCCGGCTCTGCGCCCGAGCATCTTCACTACGGTGACGTCGGGAACGGCCGGCGGTCTCGAAAACGCGATCGCCGGAACGCTGATGCTGGTCATCTGCGGCGTCATACTTGTCGCGATCATCGGGTTCGGAACCGGCATTTGGCTCTCGAGCTATGCGCCGCCAAAACCGCGCGAACTCGTTCGCTTGTTGACTGACGTTCTTGCCGGCGTTCCATCGGTCGTCGTCGGCTACTTCGGATACATTTTGCTCGTCAAGTTGGCGGGATGGCAGTTCTCACTTGCGGGGGGCTCGATCGCGCTGACGATCATCATGCTTCCGTATGTCGTTCGCGGCACCGACCTCGCGCTCGAGGCGGTCCCACGCGAGTTGCGAGAAGGCGGCTTCGCGCTCGGCGCAACCTACACGACCGTATTGATGACGGTATCGTGGCCCTATGCGCTTCCGAGCGTCTTCACGATGCTGCTGCTTGCAATGGGTATCGCGCTCGGCGAAACGGCACCGCTGATCTACACGGCCGGCTGGTCCAACTATATGCCCACCCTGCACGCCACGCACAGCCCGGTGCCCTATTTGACGTATGTCATCTGGACGTTCATCAGCCAACCGTTCGCGGAATCGCACGCGCTCGCGTTCGCGGCCGCGGCGATCTTGATGATGATGATCCTCGTCACCAACGTCTTCGCGCGGTCCTGGCTCGAGGGACTCGCTCGCAAACAACGCGGCGAGAGTTCGTAACGCACCCGCATGGCAATGCTGCGCGTCGCGTATCACGAAGCACTCGAAGCGGCCGAGGTGGATCTCGCGACGCTCGGCGCGCTCATGGTCGATGCGCTGCGTCATGCCGTCAAAGCCGTCCGGACCTCAGATGAGGGGCTTTCAGCGCGAATCATCACGGGCGCCGATCTAACGACCGAGCTCGGCCGGCGCATCGAGTCCGCATGCATCGAGCTGATCTGGCGTCAGCAGCCGGTCGCAGACGAATTGCGGCAGGTGACCGCAATGTTCGAGATCAGCACCGATCTGCAGCGCATCAACTACTACATCGTCGACATTGCGAAGCACGCCGTACGTTTGGCCGACAAACACGCGAAGCCGCAGGTTGACGTGTTGCGCGAGGTCGCGCAGCTCACCGAAGAAGACTTGAAAGCAGCGATCGGCGCTTTCACAAAGCGCGATCTCGGTCTGGCGCAAAAAGTGCTCGCGGCCGACGAACGTTACGAGAAGCTCTACGGCCACGGTATTCGGACGCTGCAAAACGCGATTCGCGCCAATACCGACGTTCTGACGGCTGCGACCGAGCTGCTGTTCGTGCTGACGTCGTTGCAACGCGTCGGCGAACATGCATCGAGCATTGCGTGGCACACGGCCGAGATGCTCGCACCCGAAGCTCAGGCGTAAAGCAGCCGGACGTCCTTTCGAACCAGCTCGCGCGGTTTGGAGACCGAAATATCATCGGTCATGAGCGCGCGATCGCCGCTACGCCACGTGACGCGATATTTCGCCGGAAGAAGGCCGCTGAGCACGTAGCAGCCGTGACGGTCGGTACGCACCGTATAGCTGAGCCCTTCGCCCGCCGCTTGCACGATGATGTTCATGATCGGATGGCCTAAACGATCGAGGCAGATGCCGCCGATTGCACCGGCCGGCTTTTCTTCGACGCGATCGTTACCCGGCGTAAGTCCGCGAATGACTTCGACGCGCTGTCCGTCGAGAACGCCGACGCCGCGCAATAACGTCGACGTGTATCCGCCGGCCATGATCATGATGTCGTACGCACCCTCAGGTAGATCGACCGAGACGCGTCCGCGAATGTCGGTGTGCTCCGTGATCAAATGCGTAGCATCCCGGACAATGTTAATAACTACCGACGCTATAGGCACCGCGGATCTGCGGTCGACGACTTGCAGGTCGAGCCCCGTCGTCGCTTCCGAGGGTCGCATTCACCCCTCTCTTGGCGATACGAGGTAACGCTTCCTTAAGGAGGGGTGGGTTGGTGTGTCGCATCACCCCTGGTGAACTCGCGTTATGATGCCCGGTTGGTCGCAGAGCTCGATGTGCTCCGGCAGGCTGGGACCTACAAACGTCTGCGGCACCTGACGACGCCGATGGCGCCGCACGTACGGATGGAAGAAGCGGGCGACGTGTTGGTGCTCTCCAGCAACAACTACTTAGGTCTCTCAGATCGGCCGGAGATCGTCGAAGCCGGCATCGAGGGATTGCGGCGATACGGCGCGGGGACGGCCTCGGTTCGATTCATCTGCGGAACCTTTGACGTGCACCGCACGCTCGAAGCGCGGATCGCACGCTTTCTCGCGACTGAATCAGCTCTGACATACGTTTCGTGCTGGAGTGCGAACGAAGGATTGTTGCCGACGATCGGGATCGCCGGGACGACGATTCTCTCCGACGAGCTGAACCATGCGTCGATCATCGACGGCTGTCGCCTCGCCGCCGGAACGCGGCGTCGCTACACGCATGACGACATGGGCGATCTCGAACGCAAGCTTTCGGAAGAACGCGACCAGGGCGATCACCCGGTCTTCATCGTCACCGACGGCGTCTTTTCGATGGAAGGGAGTCTTGCCGACTTGCCACGCATCGTCGAGCTCGCAAAGCGTTACGATGCGGTTACTGTCGTTGACGATTCGCACGGGACGGG
>Ga0181537_10000534_pt1 | contig 35780 bp, 30 predicted proteins | sample PEATcosm2014_Bin_39_FD_119765 | JGI IMG/M metagenome (GOLD analysis project Ga0181537, IMG submission 119765) | Peatland microbial communities from MTU Mesocosm Facility, Houghton, MI, USA - PEATcosm2014_Bin23_10_metaG | ecosystem: Environmental > Terrestrial > Soil > Wetlands > Peat | place... | reverse complement strand
TACATCTTGGTGTTGCCGCCGACCCAGTAATGGATGCCGGGGTGGAACGGCTTGTCGTGCTGGTCGTGCCAGGTCTCGCTCGCCTTGTAGCGCTCGCCGGCGAAGACCGCTTCGGTGCTCCAATTCTCGTGCTCCCGCGGTAGGTAGTCACCGCGTTCGAGGATCAGGATGCGCTTACCAGTCGGCGCCAAATGGTAGGCCAGCGTACCGCCGCCCGCGCCGCTGCCGATGATGATGATGTCGTAGCGTTCAGCGCTCATGACCTGCCTCCGTGGCCGCCATTTCGGCGTAGTTGCAGTGAAAGATGCAGCGATGGCGAGCGCCGTGATGGAGCTTGGCGCAGGGTGTGCGGCCTCCGAGCGCGACGTGCAGCTCTGCCGCCAGCAGCATTCCAACCGGCGCTGCGAGCAGATAGATCCAGATCCCGCGCCACACCCCGCTCGGCACCGCCGAGGCGATGCTACGTGCCGGATTGAGGCTCATGCCCGAGATCGGCGCCTCGATGGTGATGTAGAGCGCGACGAGGATGCCGGCGCAGACCCCGGTCCATCGCATCAGCCGCGCCGACGAATTGGTCGCCAGGATCACCGTCATCATGATGAAGGCGATCGCGACCTCCGCGGCGAACGCGGCCCATTCTCCCGGCTGCCCCGGCAAGGTCGCCACCGCGTAGATCGGCGCCATCGTAAAGCGGTCGCCGAGTATGGCGGAGACGAGCACCGTTCCGGCGATTCCTCCGGCGAACTGGGCGGCGGCATAGAAGATCGCGTCGGCCGGCGCCACCTTGCCGAGACGCCAGAAAGTCAGCGTCACGGCCGGGTTCAGATGCGCCCCCGACCGCATGCCCCAGGGTGAATAGATCAGCGACACCGCGGTGATGCCCATCGTCACGCCGATCAGGGCGCGGCGCAGATCGGGGCTCGGAACGATCTGCTGGATCAGGGAGCCTGGCCGCTCGATCACGAACACGGATACCCCCGCGACAATCATGAACACCCCGAGCCCACCGGCCTCGATCAGATATTCCGGCCAGTGCCGACGCAGCGCCGAAGCGGCCCCGAAAGGAGCCCGAGCCACCTCAGCCTCCCGAGGCGAATTCGGGGTAAAGGGTCATGCCGCCATCGACAAACAGGGTGACGCCGTTGACGTAGTCGCTGGCATCCGACGCCAGCCAGATCGCGGCGCGCGCGATGTCCTCGGGTTCGCCGATGCGCTTGTAGGGCACTAGGCGCATCAGCGCTTCATATGCTTCCGGCGTCGCCCAGGCGTCGGTGTTGATCGGCGTACGCGTCGCGCCGGGCGCCAACCCGTTGACCCGAATCCCGCGCGGCGCCAGTTCCTGGGCGATGGTCTTCATCAGCATCATCACACCGCCTTTCGAGGCCGCGTAATTGGCGTGACCGGCCCACGGGATGACCTCGTGTACCGAACTCATGCAGATAATCTTGCCGAGCGCGCGCGATACTTCGGGCCGGCGGCCGCGGCGCAAGAACTCGCGTACCGCCGCGCGGGCGCAGAGAAACTGCCCGGTCAGGTTGACGCCGATGACCGTGTTCCACTGCGCGAGCGTCATTTCCGCGAAGGCGGCATCGCGCTGCAGCCCGGCATTAGAGACGAGGATGTCGAGCGTGCCGAACGCCGCGACGGCCTCCTCGAACATTACGCTGACCTGATCTTCGTTCGAGACGTCGGCCTTCAGGACGATCGCCTTGCCGCCTGCGGCGGTGATCTCGTCGGCGACGTCATGGGCGGCATCGTCACCGGCGACGTAGTTGACCGCGACCGCCGCGCCGGCCGCCGCCATCTCGATCGCCACCGCCTTGCCGATGCCGGAATTGGCGCCGGTGACCAGCGCGTATTGCCCCGCCAATGGCCGATCACCGCCGCCATGCCGATGATCCCCGTGGTATTCGCGTGTGCTCATCGCGCCCTCCTCTTTGCTCGTCAAAGAAATACCTAGCGGTTAAACGCGGCGGAAATGCCGCTCACCGATGAATTCGATGCATCGCGCGTATCGCCCAGTTGAGCGCTCGCGCGGTTGTGTCTTGTACGCCGCAAAACTTGTAGGCAGGGTGCGGGCATGGAGATGCATCAGGTCCGCTATTTCCTGGCGGTCGCAGATACTCTGAACTTCACCCGCGCTGCCGAGCAGTGCCACGTCTCGCAGCCCGCGCTAACCCGCGCGATTCAGCAACTTGAAGATGAAATGGGCGGGCTGTTATTGCGCCGAGAGCGCAAGCTTACCCACCTGACCGATTTCGGCCGCCTGATCGAGCCGCATTTGCGGCAGCTGGCCGCCGACGCCGAAGCCGCCAAATCGACCGCGAAGAAGTTCCTCAACCTGCAAGAGGCGCAGATCCGGTTTGGCGTGATGTGCACGGTCGGTCCGGCGCGGTTCATGGGGTTTCTCGCAGCGTTTCGCATTGGCAATCCCGGCTGCGACATCACGCTCGTCGAGGGCCCGCCGAACCGGTTGTCCGAAATGCTGCTGCAGGGCGATCTCGATCTCGCGATCATGGCGCAGCCCGACGCGTTCAATGAACGGCTCGATGTCCTGCCGCTTTACCGCGAGCGGTTTTGCATCGCGTTTCCGACCGGGCACCGGCTTGACCAACAGAACGCGGTGCGGGTGACCGACGTCGCCGGCGAGACCTATCTGCGGCGGATCAATTGCGAGTACCGCGACTATCTCGCCGACCGGCTGCGCGAACACGGCCTGGCCACCCGCGTCGGGTTCCAAAGCGAGCGCGAGGACTGGATACAGATGATGGTGGCCGCCGGGTTTGGCGTGTGCTTTCTACCCGAATACTCGCCGACGATTCCCGGCGTCCGGACCCAACTGGTCAAGGACCCGGAGGTAGCCCGCGAGATCTCGCTGGTTTCGATGTCAGGCCGGCGCTTCTCGCCCGCGGTCAGGACCTTTATCGCCGCGGTGCGAGCGTATGGTTGGGCGATGTCCGGCGCCGATGCGGTGCTACACGCTGAGGGCGTCGCTCAGGCGATCGCCTGAAGCGCCCCGGGCGGGCCCTGAAAGACAGTGACGCGCGACGTCGTGTCGGCGAACGGGATTTCGATCTCGCTCAGGGCGGCCTCGATACGCCGGTACGCTTCGGTGCGAAGCTCGAACTGACGCTCCGGCATCGTCTGGAACTTGCACCGGAAGATTTTTACCCCGGGCTCAATTCGGTAGAGCTTGGCCTTTAGCGGCTGGACGATGATCTTGGCGAGGTCGGCGTCTTCGATCATCTCCTGGCCGATTTTTTTGACGATCCGGCGGATCTGTTCGCTCTGCACGGTAATCGGTAGCGGGATCTCGAACTTGTCGATCACCCAGTCGCGGGAGTTGTTGCGCACGACGCCCAGCGAGCCGTAGGGCACGAAATACAAGGGCCCGTTCTGGTGCCGGAGCGCCACAGTGCGAAACGTGATGCGCTCCACGACACCCTTGGCACTGCCGCCTTCGATGTAGTCGCCGACGCGGAACACATCCTCGATCAGATAGCAGGCGCCGCTGAACAGGTCGCGGACCAGTGTCTGCGCGCCAAAGCCGACCGCGATGCCGATGATGCCTGCGCTGGCCAGCAACGGCGCGATGTTGACGCCGAGCGATGACAGCGCGCTCATCACCGCGACCGCGCCGATGACGAGCTTGCCGATCGCGTGAAGCAGGGGCTGGATCGTTCGAGCGCGGCTCTGTGTCCCGCCCTCCTCGCGGCTCAGATGGATCGCGAGCAGCGCCTCGAACAGAGCCCAGGCGTACCAGCCGGCCAGCAATGTCAGCCCGGCATCGACAAGGCTGCCGAACCAGGTTCGTGTTCCGCCGGCGCCGAGCAGCGTGCCCAGATCCAGCGACCAGATTTCGGCGAGCAGCAGCGCGGCGACGATTGTCAGCAACCAGCGTATCGCCTCGTGAACCACGCCGGCCAAAGCGGCGGCCGATCGCGACATCTCGGCAGCGACGGCCATTCGCTGGTCGTCGCCGAGGGGTTGCTCGATGGCGGTGAGCGTTTCCTGCTCGAAATCCGCCGGCGGCGCGTAGATCCGTCGTCCCAGCGTCTTGCCGGTCTCCAGACTGTGCCGCAGCCGCTCCAGCAGCAGCGCGGCCATGCCGTCGAGCGCGGGAACCCCGATAAGGATCAGCACGGTTAGCAACAACCCGTGAAACGGGGGATAATCACCCGAAAGCAGCGCGACAACCCAGACCGCGGTCAAGCCAAGCACCGCGAGAACCGCGAGCATCTCCCAAACCCGGCCAAAACCGGTCAGATGGCGCTGCGCCCGGGCGAGGCCGCGCAGGCACATCCCACACGCCACGACGCCGGTCGTGACCATGATCAGCCGCGGCAATCCCTCGCCGATCCACACGTAATAGAGGCCCGACGCGATGACCCAGCTCGCCGCGCCAAAGATGAGGACGTGCCGGATAAACCGACGCAGCACGGCAGCGTCTGCCTCGTCGATCGGAAACAGCCGCAAGCCCGGTCGGTCCACGCCCAACGGCAGGCTCAGGAAAACGATGCCGAACCAGGCGATCGAGGATGTGCTGATCACCATGTCGGCGATCGCGCGAAACGTGTCGGTGCCGCTGAAGATCAAGCCGTGATCGGCAAACAGCAGAACCGAGCCGCCCGCCGCCAGCGCGGCATAAACCGCGGCCGGCGCCGCGTCGACGAACGCCGCGTGAAACAGGGCGACGGCGAATGGCAGCGCGAAGGCGGGCGCGGCCTCGCGCAATTTTCGCCGCTGCGCACTCAGCAGAAGATACACGAGGCTTGCCACAACCAGCGCACCGCCGAGCAGCAGCACGAGCGGTAGCAGCACCTGGGAGACGCTCCCGGTCGCCCCGTCTCCGGTCAAGATCCTAGCCGCCTGCCCCAGGCGGCTGGGCGCCATCGCCGCATCCATTCCGAGATCGGCGATTGTCTTGCCGGCATGCACGAGACCGTCCACCCAGCCCGAAACAAAATCGGAAACCGGGTTCATCGACGGCGGGGGTTGAACATTCATCGGCAGGTCATGCGCACCCTCGGCCATGGTTTCCTCTCCCGCGTCGCGTCGTCGGCATCGACGACGTTACTCCGCGGCGAGGGTTTGCGTCGTCCTCGGCAGGGCGACCGCACCGCTCTTTTCTTGGCCGAGCAGCAGCGCGACCAGGCCGGTCCACCCGGTCTGGTGCGAGGCCCCTACCCCGCGTCCGGTATCGCCGTGGAAATATTCATAAAACAGCACGTGGTCGCGGAAGGCGGGGTCGTCGCGATGGCGAGCGGAGCCGCCAAACACCGGCCGCGCGCCGCTCGGATCGCGCAGAAAAATTTGCGCGAGCCGACGCGACAATTCGTTCGCGACTTCCTCGAGATTGAGGAAGCGCCCTGAGCCGGTCGGGCATTCGACCTGAAAATCACCGCCGTAATAGGAATGGAAGCGGCGCAACGACTCGATCAGCAGGAAGTTGACCGGCATCCAGATCGGGCCGCGCCAGTTGGAATTACCGCCAAACACCCCCGAATTCGACTCGCCTGGCAGATAGCTGACGCCAAAACGCTGGCCTTCGTGCTCGAAGACAAAGGGTTCGCCTTCATGATGCTTGGAGACCGCGCGGATCCCGTAGTCGGACAGAAACTCGGTCTCGTCGAGCATCCGGGACAGCAGCCGCTTGATCCGGTGACCGCGCAGCAGTGACAGCAGGTGTTTCTCCTCGGCATTGGCCTCGCCCCAGCGCGATACGAGCCGCGCCAGATCCGGCCTGTATTCGAGGAACCAGCGCAGCCGGCGGGTGAATTCGGGCAGCTTGGCGAACACGCTGGCGTCGAGGACCTCGACCGCGAAGAGCGGGATCAGCCCGACCATCGAGCGCACCCGCAACGGCACGTGCTGGCCGGCCGGCAGATGCAGCACGTCATAGTAAAACTCGTCGGTATCGTCCCACAGTCCGATACCGCAACCGCCCATATTGGTCATCGCCTCGGCGATATAGAGGAAATGCTCGAAGAACTTGGTGGCGATGTCCTCGTAGACGCGGTTGGTTTCGGCCAGCTCCAAGGCGATGCGCATCAGGTTCAGCGAATACATCGCCATCCAGGCGGTGCCGTCGGATTGGTTGATGTGGCCGCCGGTCGGCAGCGGCGCGCTGCGGTCAAAGATGCCGATATTGTCGAGTCCGAGAAACCCGCCCTGAAAGATGTTGCGGCCGTCGGCGTCCTTGCGGTTGACCCACCAGTTGAAGTTCAGCATCAGCTTGTGAAAGACGCGCTCGAGGAACTCGCGATCGGCGGTGCCGCCGTTGCGCTCGCGGTCGATCTGGTACACGCGCCAGGTGGCCCAGGCATGGACCGGTGGGTTGACGTCGCCAAACGCCCATTCATAGGCCGGCAATTGCCCGTTCGGGTGCATGTACCATTCGCGGGTCAGCAGCAGGAGCTGATCCTTGGCAAAATCGGGATCGGCGAGCGCGAGCGTCACGCAATGGAAGGCAAGATCCCAGGCCGCGTACCAGGGATATTCCCATTTGTCGGGCATCGAAATGATGTCGGCATTGTTCAGGTGCGGCCAATCGGCGTTCCGCCCGTGCCGGCGGGATTGGGCCGGCTGGGGTTGTTGCGGATCGCCGTTCAGCCATTCAGGGATGTCGAGATAGTAGAATTGCTTTGACCACAACATGCCGGCGAGTGCCTGGCGCTGCACGAGCCGGGCATCGGTGTCGGTCACGTCGCGATGGATCGCGTGGTAGAACTCGTCGGCCTCGGCCGCGCGCGACGCCACGATCTCGTCGAAATCGGTGAAGTCGGAGGCGGTGTCGGCGGGCGAGAGGCGCAGCCGCACCGTCACGGTTTCGCCGCCCGGCACGGTCAGCCGATAATGCGCGGCGGCTTTGGTCCCGGTTCCGGCAGGGTTCACCGCTTCCCGATCGCCGGCGACGATATAGTCGTTGATGCCATCCTTAAAGAAGCCGACGATATCCTGACCCCACAGCCGGCGGACGTTCGACTCGTTGTCGCAAAACAACAGCTCGGGCGTGCCGTCGCAGATCAGGCGCATCGGCTGCATCTGCTTGTGGTTGGCGAGGATCGCCGCGGCGCCATCGCGCTGCAGTACAGGCTTCGCCACGTCCGGTTTCCACGACCAGATATTGCGCGCCCAAAGTTGCGGCAGCAGGTGAAGTTCCGCCGGCGCCGAGCCACGATTGGTGACGGATATCCGCATCAGGATGTCGTCGGGCGCAGCCTTGACGTAGGTGGTTTCGACATCGAAATAGCGGTTGTCGTCGAAGACACCGGTATCGAGCAGCTCGAACTCGGGGTCGCCGGCGCCGCGCCGGCGGTTTTCCTCGACCAGCCGCGCATAGGGAAACTCCGCCTGCGGATATTTGTAGAGCATCCGCATCCAGCTGTGGGTCGGGGTAGCGTCGAGGTAGTAGTACAGTTCCTTGACGTCCTCGCCATGATTGCCCTCGCTGTTGGTCAGACCGAACAGCCGCTCCTTGAGGATCGGGTCCTTGCCGTTCCACAGTGCGACACCGAGGCATAGATAAAGCTGATCATCGCCAAACCCGGCGATGCCGTCCTCGCCCCAGCGATAGGCGCGGCTGCGTGCCTGGTCGTGCGGCAGGTATTCCCAGGCATTGCCGTATTCGCTGTAGTCTTCGCGCACCGTGCCCCATTGCCGCTCGCTGAGATAAGGGCCCCAGCGCCGCCATGGTTCTCCGGTCCGGGCCTGTTCGAGACGACGCATCTCGGCGTTATCGGATGGCTCCGTACGCGTGGTCTTGCGGCGCGCCGTCATGGGTTTTCTCCTTGTGATCCGTCGCGCCGGTCCGCCTCGCGCTCCAGCGCCTCGGCGGTTTGCAGCCGCGCTTCCCAAACCCAGTTCGAGCCCGCGCGAGCGGCGGATGCGCGATACCAGGCGGCCAGCTCACGTAGCCGCCGCGGGTTTTCGGTGGGCAAATGCGGCATTTGGCGGGGCTCTCAAGCGGTTTTTCCTGCCCGAGAATTTCGATCAATGAGGCCGCGCGGGCCAATTCCGTTCGATTATCGAATCCATACCCGCGGTGTCGCCCGACAGGTTCAAGCGGCCGGCTTCTAAGGGCTGGGCTGGCTACGCGCGATGATCCAGGGGTCGGCGGGCAGCGCGCGGCTCGCCGCGCCGGCGATTGAACGATCGACGACCGCGGCAGCCGGCTTCGCCGCGGAGGGCTTCCACGGCGCGTTCTTCAACCACGCTACCGCATAGGCGATGGCGATCAGCGCAGAAATGTTGACCGAATTGACCAGGACCTGCGGTCCGAAGCCGTGACCGATATGGTCAAAGACCATGCCGCCGATTTGCGACAGCACCATGCCCGAGAGGAAGATCGACAGCGCCTGTTGGCCGCATTTCACGATCGGCCGCAGCACCGGTCGCAATAATTGCTGCTCATGGCCACGCAGCACCGTCACCGTGACATAAGCCACGGCGAGAAAGTGCACGTAGCGGATCGGATCGAGAAAGGTCTTGTCGTTGTACGCGGCCGCCCATTGATGGAGCGTGCCGAAGACCGTCACATGCTGATAAATCGCCGGGACCGAAATCGCCACGCCCAACGCGATGATCGCGACGGCGGTGTGAAACAGCCAGGGTAAGCCGAGCGGCACCCGTACCCAGCCGCGCCGCAACGAAAATCCGGTAAAGAAAATCAGCTGCCAGGCGAGCGGGTTGAAATGCCACCAATGCTCTTCGGCAATATTGGGAAAATTGAGCCGCCAGATATTCGCGGCGAGATAAAGCCCGATCGACGCCGCCAGCACCAAGCGAAAATCGAGCCGCGCCACCGCCATCGCCACGGGCACCATCGCCAACGCGACGATGTACAGCGGCAGGATATCGACATAGGGCGGGACGTAGGTCAGCGTCACCAGCCCGACCAGGGCATTGGCGGGATCGGCGAAAAACTGTTGAAAGCCGATCTCCTGGACGTAGTCGAAGCCCCATAATCGCGTGCCGACGATCACCACTACGGCGAGGGAGAGAAACATCCCGATCTGCGCGGCATAAAGCTGCGCACAGCGATAGGCGATACGCGCCGAACCGATCAACCAGCCTTGCCGTACGAACGTCCCGCCAAAGGCGATCGCCACCGTCATCCCGGAAACGAAGACGAACAGATCAGCGGAATCGCTCGGCCCGAAGCGCGCGGGAATCCAGTAGTAAAGAATGTTGCCGTCGGAATGCGCGGCATAGATGAAAAACATCGCCAGGCCGCGAAAGAAATCGAGCCGCGGGTCCCGCTCCCGCTTTGCGGGGGCCAGCGTTGCACTGCTTATTTTAACGTCTTGTCTGTGGGGCATGGTCATTCCCATCAGCGTTCGGGCGGCCGCGCGGCCGCGAATGACAGCAGACGTTCGTCGCTCTGCCGGTCGACGCGAAATTCATGCAGATCGGGCGCATCGAACACGCGACCCGTCAGGGTCAGCTGCTCGCCAACATGAAGCCGGATCGCTTCGGCAAGCGAATTGCCCTCCGCGTCGGCCAGCACGTACCAGCGGACCGCACTGCTTGGAGCGTCCGCCGCGGGGGTGATAAACAGCGCCGGAATGTTCCCCAGCAGACACAGCGAACCACAACCGCGATGCGCCTTGCCGTCACCGGGGTTCATCGCGCCGGCCCAGCATTTACTGTCGACGATCTCGCCGGTCAGTGTCGCGGCGCCGGCATCATGCAGTTCCGGCGCCGGCGCGATCGGAGAGATCGATTGTGGCGGCGCGCTGACCTGCAGCACCGTCACATCGCCGCGCTGCAGCGCATATCCTTGAACATGAACCGTTTCGCCGTCATGAACCTCAGGGCCGAGCGGAAGGCCGAATTTCCAATCATCGACCAACAGCACCGAGCGCGCCGGCGCATTGCCCGCGGCCGGTATCCGGACGAGCGCATAGGGCTTGGTCATCAGGATGCCGGTGAAATCGCCGCCGGACCATTCGCCGGTCGTGCGCGGCGGCAGAGCGACCAGCACAAGCGCGGCAAACAGCGCCCCGACGCCGATGATGCTGGCCACGATCGCCGCGACAAATCCGTACAGACCGCGCGGCAATCCCGACCAACCGATAAAGAACGGGCTCATAACGCCCCCACCACCAGCGGCTCGACAGGGGTTCCGGGCGGCAACGGGCGGCAATCGACCTCGACCCTGCCGGCGGCGAGGCGCAGCCGGAATGTCGCGACCTTTTCGTGAAACGGTGGCGGCGAGCATCCGTCCTCGGGACGGTACTGGTAGCCATGCCACGGACAGGTCACGCAGCCGTCGACGATGCGGCCCTCTCCGAGCGGCCCGTTCTGGTGCTCGCAGACGTTGGAAAGCGCCGAAAGCCGGTCGACATTGCGAAAGACGGCAATGCGTTCGCCGCGTTGCGGCGTCACGATCAGGGCCGCGCCATCGGGAACGCTCTCGGGAGGCCCGACATCGATCCAGCCGTGCGAGGCCGGCTCACCGGCATCGCCGCGCCGCTCGCGCCGTCCGGCGATCAGATGCAGAACCGCCACGGCTGCGAAGCACGTGAGCACGAGGCCGGGCAAGATCGGCGATTTCTCCCCCTGCACCACGCCCAGCATCACATGCATGACCAACAGGCCATAGGCGACATAGACCAGCATGTGGATCGCCTTCCACACTGGCGGGGTCAGGATCGCCAGCCACAAATCGTGGCTCGTCGCCGCCATCACGACGAGGATCACAAGCGCGAGAATTCCCAGGAGCTCAAACGGGAACTGCGCGAAACTCAGATAGCGCTGGTTGCTGACCAGCAAGGACAGAAACGGGCCGATCTTGCCGTGATTGTGGTACCAGTCGATGACAAAGCCGGCATGGACCAGCGCGACGGCGCTGGTCATCACGCCAAAATGCCGGCGGTTGTACAGCAACGGCAGAAAGCGCGGATCGAGCCGCGCCAAGGGCCCGATGCACAGAATGATCGTCAGCATCAGAAACGCGCAGCTGCCGAACGCCCGCATGTCGTGGATCTCAGGGTCGACGGCGCTATCGGCGGGCCACAGCATCGGGCCGAGTTCGATAAACGCGACAAGGTAAGCGCCGGCGAGGACCGCCAAGGCCAGATCGTAGGCGATCTTGTAGCGGTTCCACTGAACCAGGCGGAAGCCGGCGCTCATCGCTGACTCTCCACCCCAACCATCGCCCGCGGATCGCCGGACGGCTTGACCATCAGCGCAGTCATGGCAAGCACCAGCACGGCCGCCGCCAACACGGGCCAAATCAGTCGGTGCGCTTGGCGGTGGCGGCGTCTCATCGTGACATCCGTCCCATTAGGGTTGCTGCGCGGGAACGTGGCCGAGCCGTCATCATAAACCGGGCGTTTTGCCGACAACGTCACGGTGCGGTGAGCGACGATACACCGGGAATGCGGCGTGCCGGCTTTCCTGCTGATGACGATCTGATACCGAGCCTGGCTCCGGCGCCAATGCCGCTCGCTTATCGATTCGATAGGCAAGCGGTCTGAGCCTTTGGCGGGGGCGCTCGCTACTTTCCGGCACCGCTCACGACTGGAGGCTCGGCGGATGATCGCATTCGAAGGCGCGCATGTCGTCGTCACCGGCGGCACCGGAACCCTTGGCGGCGCCGTCGTCGCGGCGCTGCGGGCGGCTGGCGCCACGTGTCACATTCCGAGCCGCGACAAACCTGACGCCGATCCCACTGCTTACACTGACGATCCCGCGATCATTACCGCCCACGGCATCGATGTCACCGACGAGGCCTCCGTCACAAATTTCTACCGATCGGTCCCGCGGCTGTGGGGCTCCGTCCACCTCACCGGCGGTTTTGCGATGGCGCCGTTGGCGGCGACCAGCGCGGCGGATTTTGACGCGCAGTATCGCATCAACGCGCGGTCGTGCTTTCTCTGCACGCAAGCTGCGGTCGCCGGGATTCGCGCGCGCGGTCCCGGTCGGGCAACCGGCGGGCGCATTGTCAACGTCGCCGCGCGACCGGCCTTGGAGCCGCGGACCGGCGCCGGCATGGCGGCTTACGCGGCGTCAAAGGCCGCGGTCGCGACATTGACGCAAGCGCTAGCCGAAGAGCTTGCCGCCGAGGAGATCTGGGTCAATGCGGTGGCGCCATCGATCATCGACACGCCGGTCAATCGCGCGGCGATGCCGCAAGAGGATTTCAGCCACTGGGTCACGCCCGCCGCGCTCGCCGACATCATCGCCTTTCTCGCGTCGCCGCAAAATCGCGCGACCCGCGGCGCCGTGCTGCCGGTTTACGGCGGATCGTAAAACTGGAACCGAGCTGCCCGGAAACGCACCAGATGGGCCTAGCGGTCGGACCTGATCTTCGGCATGGTCCTCGATCACAAGCGCGATTGATGGCCCGAATTTGATTATCTCATTTGCCCCGGTGTTGAACGTTACGTGGCTCAGGTTCTATTTACGGAAGCCAGTCGCCCTGTCAGTGCTGATGGGTCTGGCTGTAGCCATGGCCGCAGGCGGGGCCTGTGCCGGCGATTACGAAACCCGCGCGCTGCGATGGGATTCGCTGGAGCGTTCCTACCTGATCCATCTGCCGCCAGATGCGGCAGGCGACCCGCTGCCGCTGGTCATCGCGCTGCATGGCGCGGGCGGCAACGCGCAAGGCTTCGCCGATGAAACGCGGATGGCAGCGGCGGCCGACGCTAGCGGTATGATGGTCGCCTTTCCCGATGGCGTTGGCGGCACGTTTAACGCGCAATTCTGCTGTGGCGAGGCGGTGACGCGACAGGTCGACGATATCGGCTTTATTGGCGCGATCATCGACGATGTCAGCCGGCATTGGACGCTCGATCGCACCCGGGTCTATGTCACCGGCATGTCGAATGGCGGCATCCTCACCTATGAGCTGGCCGCCATCCACCCCGACTGGTTTGCCGCGATCGCGCCGGTGTCCGGGGCGATCGGCGGGGTGGCGCGAAGCGGCAAAACCTACCTGATCCCGGTGCCGGATCGTCCGGTGCCGGTGATGATCATCCATGGGATGCGCGATCACCTGGTGCTGTACGACGGCGGCTCATCCTCGTACTTGAAGTTCACTAATCACTGGAAGATGTCGGTTGCCGACTCCTTTACCTCCTGGGCGTCGGCGGATCGATGCGACGGCCACCCCGATACCCGCGAGATCGTGCCGGGCAAGCTGAGGTCCTCGACCTATGCGGGGTGCGCCGAGGGCACCACCGTCAGATTATGGTCGGTGGAGGACGGTGAACACGGGTGGCCGGACGACATCTTCCCAGCGGAGGAAAGCACCCGCTCGGCCGCCGCCGAAATCCTGGCATTTTTCGCCGGTTTCCGCCGCATCGATGCGTCCGGCGCCGATCGCTGAGGCCAGGCTCCGAGAGAGATCGGAGCCCGGCGCGCAACCACGGTCGTTACTTTAGCAGCAGCTTGATAATCGCGTCGAAATGTTCGTCGGCGAGCGCTCGCAGCTCGTCGTCCGTCCGGTCCTGCACCGGGTGCGGAATAAACACCAGTGCCGGGTCGGTGCCCAGCGCCTTGGCCTGCGCCTCGGCACCCTGGATGAACTCGGTTGTCGCCACGCCTACTGTCGGAATACCACGCGCCTCAAGGTTCGCCATGTCATGCGTACAGCACGATATGCACGATCCTCAGTCGCTGAGGCCTTCGATGACGAGGTTAACTTCAGTGGCGATCTGCTGCTGCAGGGGCAGCGGCGCCGGCCGCGTGTTGGTCGGCTTGGCGTAGTGCTTGAACGCGATGCCGCGCTCGCCGAGCCGCTCGCCCAGCCGCTTCAGGAACACGTCGCCGCGCGCCTTGGCGATGTCGAGAATACCGATGGTCAGCCCGTCGAGCCGCTCCGGCCGTTCCAGGCGAGGTCGGAGCGTCGGACTTTGCTCCGATGTGGGGTCGAGTAGGATCGTCAATTCCTTACCTCCTTGGTTATCGGGGTACTCCCCCGTGGACCGCTCGACGACCAGCCGCCGATGATGCCGGAAAACATCCCGGCGCCGCCGCCCGCGCGGACAATCATCAAACCGCCGGGACGGAACTTATTGACCATCGTGCCGGCGCGCGACGCGGGGCCGCCCTCGGCGATGCCCTTGGCGCCGGCGACCAGATCCTCGCCGGGGATTTCGCACAGTTTGTAAAGCTCTTCGTACACGCGCGCCTTGGACCAGCCGGCGTTGCGAAAGGTGCGCTCGTGCTCGGGACAGATCACGATCAGCGCATCGGCCGAGGGCGCGCTCTTGACGTTGAACATCACCTTTAGCGACTCGGCAAAGCTGCGGCACAGGCTCTCAGGCTCGCGCGATTTCTGGTCGACCACGCCCTGCAGGCCGAACCCGGCGAACACGGTGACCGCCGATTGACCCGGCGTCAGCCCGCGCTCGACCGATAGCGGCTCCCAGCACGAGCCTTCCTCGTCCTCGGCGAAGCAATACGTGTATTTGCCCGGGTTGCCGAGCGTCGCGCGATCGACCTCTTGCGGCCGGCCGCCGCCGATATTGCGGATCACCAACTGCAAGGCGCGGCCGATCGCGGCGTTGGCGCGGTTGCCTTGGCCCAGCGCATTGCCCTTGGCGTTCATGCCGATACGCCGGCGGATCGTACCATTCACGATGACAACCGGCCCGACAAACATCGTCGTCGCCAGCACGCCGTGCATCGCGAATTTTTCATCGAGCACCGCCTCGACCGCCGCGAGCACGGCCGGCAGGTATTCCGGCTTGCACCCGGCCATCACCGCGTTGATCGCGATCTTCTCGACCGTCGCGGGGGCGAGGATCGGCGGGACCAGCCCGATCACCTCCTGCGGGTCGCGCGCGGTGCCGTCAAGCATCTTGAGGACCCGCTCCTCGGTCGGCGGGACCAGCGGCAACCCGTCCGACCAGCCGCGCTCGTACATCGCCTCCTGGTCGTCCTCGTCCTCGCCGATGGCGATGCGGCGCGATTTGAGCCCGGTCTCGTTGAAGCGGATTTTCAGCCGTTCGATGACCCCCGGTTCGATATTCTTGGCGCCGCAGCCGGGACGCGACTCGGGCAAGTCCGCGCCCAGCCCGGCGATGCCGGCGACCCGCTCCCATTCGCCGCGATCCCAGCCATAGGTGCGGTCGATCTCGCGTCCCTCCGCCATCCGGATCAGCGTCGGCACGACCTCGATCTTGAGCCGATGTGACATATCGAGACCGGTGTCATCGATGCGCGTGGGCACGGTCTCGGGAAAATCCGGGTCGTCCTGGGTATAGACTTGCAGCCCGGTGCGCGCCGCCAGTTCGCCCAGCACCGGCGCGGTCAATTCGCAGGTCGGACAGTCGCGTTTCACCACCGCGATCAGACCATCTTGCGGCGCGACGCTCATTCCCGGGCTCCCTGCCTTGCTCCCCGCAGCATGAACGCAAGGCTGCGGAGCGGCAAGCCTCGCCGGATACGGGCTGGCGCATCGCGGCGACGATCAGCAAAATCAAGCGCGAGTATTTGAATTCACGGTCGGGATATGAGCCGACCTGGGGGAGCGCTAGCGAGATGCAAACCTATGACTATATCGTCGTCGGCGCCGGGTCGGCCGGCGCGGCGGTAGCGCACCGGCTGTCAGCCGACCCGCGCAACAAGGTATTGCTGCTGGAGGCGGGCCGCGCCAGCCATCCGTGGTCCTTTATCCCGGTCGGTTCCGCGCGGCTGATCACCAACCCGGCAGCCAACTGGCTCTATTCAGCGGAGCCCGAGGCGAACACCAATGGCCGGCGGATTCCGGTGCCGCGCGGCAAACTGCTTGGCGGCTCCAGTTCGATCAACGGCATGGCCTTTGTGCGCGGACAGTCGCAGGATTTCGACACCTGGGCCCAAATGGGCAACCAGGGCTGGAGCTACGAAGAGGTGTTGCCCTTCTTCAGGCGGATGGAAAGCTATGAAGGCGGCGGCGACGCGAGGTTTCACGGCCGGGAAGGCCCGCTGCGCGTCACCACTCCGGAACCGCGCGACCCGATCTTCGCCACGCTGATCAAGGCCGCGGGCGAAATCGGTATCCCGCACAACCCGGATTACAACGGTGCGAGCCAGGAAGGCATCGCGATGAGTCAGGCGACGATCGCCAACGGCCGCCGGATGAGCACCGCCCGCTGCTACCTCGACCCGATCCGCAACCGCCAGAACCTGCACATCGAAACCGGCGCGCTGACCGAAGGCCTGCTGTTCGACGGCAAGCGCTGCACCGGCGTACGCTATTCCGTGGGCAGTGAATTGCGCGAGGCGGCAGTGGCGCGCGAAGTCGTCGTCAGCGCCGGTACGATCAACTCGCCGCAATTGCTCGAATTATCCGGCATCGGCCAGCCCGAGCGGCTGCGTGGTCTCGGGATCGAGGTGCGCCAGGCACTGCCCGGCGTCGGCGAGAATTTGCGCGACCATTACGCGCCGCGCACGCGCTGGCTGGTCGGCAAGAAAGGCATCACCTTTAACGACCGCGCCCGCGGTCTCGGCATGGTGCACCAGGCGTTGCGCTATGCACTCTTCCGCAAGGGCTTTCTGGCCAGTGTCGGAGCACCGATGCGCGCCTTTGTCTGTTCGCGCGAAGGTTTAGCGGCGCCGGATTTGCTGCTCGGCTGGGTCCCGATGTTGACCGAACCGGGCCCAAAAGGTCCGAGGATTGCCAAACAGTCGGGCTTTACCTGCTACGCGCACCCGATGCGGCCGGAGAGCAAGGGGCACATCCACATCACCGCTTCCGACGCGCACCGCCCGCCGGCGATTAATTTCAACTTCCTGTCGTCACCGCCCGATGCCGAGTTGACCGTGCGCGCGATCCGTATCGCTCGCGCGCTGATGACCGCGCCGGCAATGGCGCCGCTGCGGGTGACCGAGGTCGCGCCCGGCGCCGATCGGACCACCGACGACGAAATCCTCGACTGGGTCAAAAGCGCGGCGGAGACGACCTATCACCCGGTCGGGACCTGCAAGATGGGCCAGGATCCGATGGCGGTCGTCGACGCCCAGCTTCGCGTGCATGGTATCGACGGGCTACGCGTCGCCGACGCGTCGATCATGCCGACGCTGACCTCGGGCAATACCAACGCGCCATCGATCATGATCGGCGAAAAGGCAGCGGATATGGTACTGAAACACGCCGCTTCCTGACGGGAGAGATTGGCGCGAAACTTGCCTCTTAGAAGCGCCGGTCATCATCGGCTCGCCTTGGCCTCATCAGGAGATCAACGAGCATGCCAACACGCCGCTCTGTTCTCGTACAGTTGCCCGCCGCCGCGGTCGCCGGAAGTCTCGCATTGCGCTCACGGTCGGTCTTCGCCGCCGATAAGAGCGTCACGGTCGGCATCGACGTGCCGCTGACCGGCTCCGACGCGGAAAACGCGATCCTGATCAAGAACGGCGCGGTGATGGCGGTCGACGAAGCCAACGCCAAGGGCGGCGTCGCCGGCTACAAGATCGAGGTCATGATCCTTGACGACGGCACCGCGACGGCCGGCCAATACGATCCGGCGCAGGCGGCGACGAATGCCCGAAAAATGGTCTCCGACCCAAGCGTCGTCGCCGCGGTCGGGCCCGAGATGAGCGGCTGCGGCAAGGCGATGGCGCCGATCCTGAGCCAAGGCAATCTGGCGATCATCACCCCGTCCTCGACCAACCCCGACATCACCGATCCCAAATTCGCCGGCCAGTTTCGGCCGATGGGCAAGGCGATCTATTTCCGCACGGTGACGACCGATGCCTTTCAGGGCCCGGACATGGCGAATTTTTTCGCCCAAACCCTGAAGGTCAAAACCGTCTATGTCCTCGACGACAGCGGCGCTTACGGCGTCGGCATGGCGAATGCCTTTGAAGACCAGGCCAAGAAAAACGGCATGACGGTCCTCGGCCACGATCAGCTCGACCCCAAGGGGGCGGACTATTCGAACATTCTGACAAAGATCAAGGCGGCCGAGCCCGAAGCCTTTTATTATGGCGGGACATCGCTGGCCGGGATCAAGCTCGTCAAACAGTCCTACGATATCGTGCCGAAGATCATCAAGGCGGGCGGCGACGGCGTGTACAGCGCCGCGCTGCTAAAGGGCGCCAGCTTCCCGGCGATGGATGGCTGGTACGCGACGATCGCCTCGCCCTATATCGCGGCGAACCCCGATGTAAAACCATGGATCGAGCGCTATACGGCAAATTACGGCCAAGGGCCGACCGCGTATTCATTTACCGCTTATGACGCGATGCTGGTCATTCTCGATTCGATCCAGCGCGTGGCGGACTCGGGCAAGCCGGTCAACCACGACACGGTGCGCGACGCGATCCAAGCCGCCAACGTCAAGACCCTGCAGGGGGTCGTCAGCTTTGACGAGAACGGCGACATCACGAACCGCGTCGTCAGCGTGTTTCAGTGTCAGCACAATTCCCAATACGCCGACGACAATGTCCTGCAACAATTCAAATATCTTGGCGTCGCACCGCAAACGTCGTAACCGCGGTCGCGTCGATCACCAACATGCCTGTCGTAACAGGCCGTGATGCGGGTATCCCTAGCTCCGAGCTTGGGTAATTTCGCCACCGCTAGGGAGTTCGTCCGATGGCCGTTCAACTCGTCTCGAAAAGCACCTCCGTTCGCGATCAGGTCAGTCCGGAGGAATGGGCGGCGCGTGTCGAACTCGCGGCCGGGCACCGCGTGCTGGCGCATTACGGCGTCAACGACATGACCTACAATCATTTCGGGCTTCGGGTGCCGGGCAGCCCCGACCAAATGCTGATCAAGCGGACGGATTGGATGTTTTGCGAGGTGACGGCATCCTCGCTATTGAAGGTCGATTTCGACGGCAATGTGCTGACCGATACGGACGTCAAGACGATCAAGGGTGGCGCCCTGATCATCCATGCCGGTCTGCTAAAGGCCCGCCGCGATCTGAACGCGACATTGCATACTCATACGGTCAGCGGCATGGGCGTCGCCGCGCACAAATTCGGCTTGCTGCCGATCAACCAGCATGCGCTGCGCTTTTATGGCGAGTTGAAGTACCACGAATTCGAAGGCTTCGAGTTCGACCACGACATGACGCCAAAACTGGTGCGCGACCTCGATGGTGGCTTCTTCATGATGCTGCGCAATCACGGCGTCCTGATCTGCGGCGGAAGCGTTGCCGAATGCGTCGTCAATCACCACTGGCTCGAAATGGCCTGTCAGGGCCAGATCGCGGCGCTGTCAGCGGGCGAAGGCAATTACGCGGTCCCGAGCAAGGAAGCCTGCGAATATGCCCATAGCCAGTTTATGGCCGGCGGCAATTTCTTGACCGGGGGCAAGGATTGGGCGGCCTGTCTGCGTCTTGCCGACCGGTTGGACCCCTCCTACCGCGACTAGAAGGCACTAGGCCGCAGTCGGCCGGGTCAGTTCAATCGCGTGCTGCGCAACGGCCGCCGTCGAGGGGTCGGCGTCGCTGGCGACCTGCACGGTCGGAAACGCGAATTTGATGCCGTTCTCGTCAAACGCCTTCTTGATCATCGCGTACGCCTTGCGCCGGATGACGAACTGCTCGCCCGGCAGGGTCATCATCTTCATCCGGATCTGCACGGCGAAATCGCCGAAATGCTCAACCCCCTGCATCTTTAGCGGCTGAAGGATCAGCGGTGCGAATTCGGGATCTTTGGCGAGATCCAGCCCGATCTGCTTGATCAGTTTGCGCGCGCGCTCCAGGTCGCTGTCATAGGTAATCCCGACCATCATCTTGTCGATCACCCAGTCGCGGCTCTGGTTCTGTACGGCCCCCAGCAGACCGAACGGCACGGTGTAAACCGGGCCGCGATGATGCCGCAGCTTGACCGAGCGAATACTGAAGCCCTCGACGGTCCCCTTGAAGTTGCCGGCCTGGATGTACTCGCCGACCCGGAACGCATCATCGAGCAGAAAGAACATGCCGGCAATGACATCGCGAACAAACGTCTGCGCGCCAAACCCCACAGCGATACCAATGACCCCGGCACCGGCAATCAACGGTCCGATCTCAACCCCCATCGCCGATAGCGCCATCAATCCGGCAACGACGACGAAGACAACGAACAGGACGTTGCTCAAAATCGGCAGGAGGGTTTGCAACCGCGCCCGGCGGCGCCCTTCATCCGTGTTCGGCTGGCCCAAATCGGCGGTCTCGGCAAGCTTGCGGTCGATCGCCGCCTTGACGGCTCGCCATAGCACGTCAGCCACGAGCAGGATGATGACCGCGCTCAGCACGCCGTGGACGATACGCGCGAACAGCGTGTCCTGGCCGGCCAGGTGCAACAGATTGACATTCCACGCCCAGGCGAGCACGGCCACCGCGCCGATGATCAAAAGCGCCCGAACACCGCGCTCGAGACAGACGGTGAGGACGTTTGGCGGGCCCTCAGCCGTGTCGCTCGCGCCCGGCGGCCGCAACAGATGCTGAATGGCGTGCCGGGTCACGAAGATAGTCAACGGCAGGACGATGCAAACCAAGATGAACCAAAAGCCCAAGCCAACCCTGTCAATTCCCGGTTCGGTCATCCACAGCACCCACATCAGCACAATGCCGATCGATAATGCCGACCGCAGCAGAGGGTGCACTTCACTCGATGACGGTTCCGCGGCCTCGCGGGGCGCAATCGGCCCGCGCCAAACCGCCTCAAGCGCTAGGGCCACGACGCCCAGACCGAGCGTATAGGCGACGATCTGGAGACCTTCGAAGGAAAAGCCGAGCGCGCTGCAATCCTGGACAATCAGCCAGCCGAGCGCAAACCAGCCGACAAAAACGACCAATCGCCGGCCCCAGAACCGGGCAGCCGCGGTATCCATCGGAATGATGCGCAAGGGTTCTTGATCAGGGGCCAACAGAAAGTCGCCGATGGCCGCGGCGCCGCGGATTACGACAAAGGCGATCAAATAGCCCAAGACCAAACCGCGGAGAGCCGGCGCCCAATCGAGGGCGAAGAAGAGGCCGATGCTGCCGAGCGCGAAGGCGACAACCGTGCCGAGCGAATGCGCCAAACGCACGGTCAGCAGACGAAGACGACCGTGCACCGTCTCCATTGGAGAGTCGTCGAGGTGCCGGCGCATGCCTCTCGTCATTCTCTTGAATAGCCATTCGGCGCCAAAACCCAAAACGCCAAAAACCAGAAGATTGAGGAGGACCCAGGCCCTGCCATATTCGCCGTGGACCGCCCTGTCGCGAGCGGCCGCCTGGATGAACTGATCGGGCAGGCCGGGAATGGCGTCGGCGAGCGCAACCATCTGCTTGTGGATCGAACCGGCGCGGGAATTTAAGTAATTCTCGATGGTGCTATCGTGTTCCGCCGGCGATCCGGCGGTGGCTCTTGCCTGGCCTTGCCTCTCCAGCCATTGCTGAACCTTAGGATCGGCAAGCAGCGCCAGCAGTTCCTGGATTTTGGCTGGTGCTGCTTCTTCACTCGCGGCCGGCGACCGGCCGGACTGAGCGCGCGCCGCGATCGTGCCGGACAACAGGGCCGCGGAGAGAACGATCGCGACGAGACAAAATCTCACCGCTCGCGCCGTGAAGCCGAGGGTTTGCCGACAGCCCCCTTTAGTCCCCGCGGCTGATTGCACCGCTGTTCCGTGGATAAGGGACCAGCAAACCGACCTCACTACTCGGGGAACGGGGCTGACGCTCACGGCGCCGGCCAGCGGGTTGGGGGTCGCGCGTAGATTGCCCAACTCATCATCAGTACTCCCGGGCGCATTTTCTGCCGTTGCCTCAGATCAGATCCGCACAAAGCCACCAATGGTCGTTCGACTCCAAACCGTAGCGCACAGAGTCACCGAAGGGGATCAACCATCGCCTGTAGCCATCGTGAAAGCGAACCTCCGTTTTTTTCTTATTACGCTAGCCACGGACCACGATCTCTACTAAAAATCGGGCGCCCACAGGATCGGCGAAGTGAGGCTGCAGCCCCATCCTCGATCAATACGCCGAACGGGATCAGCGTATTGGCGGCCGAATTTAAAAGATCACTTCACTCAACGAGAAGGCTTCCATCATGAACCTTGCAAAACTGTATCACATCACGGCGACGTCCCTTCTATCGCTCGCCGTGGCCGTGCCGGCAATGGCTCAGGGCGCGCCCACCGGGCCCTGGGTGCAGATGGAAACATCGTCGGCGATCGTCGGCCTCGGCGGTCAATCCGGTGACGGTCAGCTCAGCCTGCCGAACCTCGGAACGAATTGCGTCTACCCGTTCAAGGTTTCCGGTTTCGGCGCCGGCATCCAGGTCGGCATCTCGCGAGCATCCGCGGCCGGCCCCGTCGCAAACCTGACAAGACTTGAGGATTTCCCCGGCAGCTATAGCGCCACTGGCGGCGAGGCCACGATCGTCGCGGGCGGCGGCGGTACGTCGATGAAAAACAATGCGAACAACGTCTCCATGACGCTTACATCGCAGACTGCGGGCCTCAACATCGGTGTCGCCGGGCAAGGCATGACAGTGAGCATGCCGATAGCGCCGGTCGACGCGCCGCGCGTCTACGTTCTCGAGTTCGGATACAACAAGGATTGGTTGAACAAGGCGAACAAGGCCAAGATCGACGATATTCTCGCCGCGTGGAAATGCCGGTTCGTGAATATCGAAATCGTCGGTCACACCGATGCCGTCGGCAAAGAAGACGCGAACCTAGCGCTGTCGATCAACCGCGCGACCGCCGTTCGCGACTACATACTGGGCGCCGGGGTATACCCGACCCGCATCGCGCCGCTCGCGGCGGGTGAAAACAACCAGCAAGTGGCGACGACCCAAGGCGTGCGCCTGCGCGCCAATCGCGTGGTGGTGGTGACGATAAAATAAGGTCTTGGTGATCGGCTGCGACCCCGCCGGACCGGCGGGGTCGCGTGCCACGCATATAGCGCTTGGTGTTCTTGACGCGTCTAAGCGCCTGGCGGAAGCCACCTAATTCGGGTTCAACTGCTTTTGCGCCCCTGTCACGTCGAATCGTCCGACGATGCCGCATTGGCGCGCGCGGATAGCGCGAAGATTCCGACAGCGACGAAGAGACCCATAAAAAGATAACCACAAAAAGCCTCCGACGCCGCGAACATTCCGCTGTCGGACAATCGTCTTAGAGCCGCGGCGCTAATCGAGAAAGCGCCAGGGAGGGATCACGATGACCATCGACCGCTCTCGGCATCCGACCGTCGCGAAGAGCCTCTGTCTCGCGGCAATAATCGCGTGCGCTCCGCTCGCGCCCGCACTAGCCCAGGCGCCGGAGCAAGGATTCTGGACGGTTCAAGGGCGTGCTGTATCCGGCACACGTTGCGGTGATTGGGCGGTTCGCCTGGCCGTCGAGCAAGGACGGCTCACCGGTGTTGTCGGTGTTGGACAAGGGAATGTGACGCTTCAAAATCTGGTGTTGCGGCCAGACGGGAGCTTCACTGGGAATACCCTTGCGGGACACGTCAACAACCGGGCCGTGCGCGCCTTTAATGTCACGGGCCAATTCTCGGGCGACGCGGTGACGGTCACCCTGAAGAACGAGATTTGTCCCGACCGTACGGCAAGCGCGCGCCGACAGCCGACCGGCTATTGAGCCAGATACGGCGGCATATCCTTTCACAAACCTCAGCCGAATAACGCTGCGGCGTCGGCCACCTGCTCGACGATGCCGTCAAACGCGCGCTGCCGCATGCGAAGACGTGATCGGCGCGCTCGCGACCAAATGGCGCAAGGTCACCGGCCAATCACGGCTTCACCCTACCGCCGGTTGACACCAGTGCTCTCCGTCGATAAGCGCAACTCATGATCAAGGACTTCGAAAAACTGGTTGCCGCGCTGATCACCGGTAGCCGATGGCTGATGGCGCTATTCTATATCGGCCTGATCGTGGTGCTGTTTGGCGTCCTGGCCAGGTTCGTTCAAGCATTGATTCGCGCCACGATCGGGTTTGCCTCGATTGAACCCGCGCAATTCATCGTGGCCGCGCTAAAGCTGGTCGATCTGGTCCTGATCGGTAACCTCATCGTGGTCTTGATCAGCGCGGGGCTCGATTCCCTCCTTTCGGTAGGAGGCACCAAACAGCTTGGCTGGATGGGCCAACTCGATTTTGCGGGGATCAAACTCAAACTCATCGCCTTGATCGCCGCCATCACGGCGATCGACCTGCTCGAAACTTTTATCAACGTCAGCTCGATGGATAAGCGCGATGTGCTTTGGGAGATTCTGATCCTCCTGACCATCGTTGTCGCGGGCATCTTGCTGGCCTTGATGGATCGGATCAGCGGGGAGCGGCACGACTGACCCTTCCGAGCGCGGAACCGAGAACAGGCCGCGCCGATCATCACGAATGCCGCGCGCTGTTCGATCGTCGCATCAGGAGCAAGACAATTGCCGCGACGATTCCGGACAAAACCGAAGCCGCGAGCACACCGAGCCGGATTTGCGCCAGTACGCTCTCGTCGTCAAACGCGAGGGTGCCGATAAACAAGCTCATCGTGAAGCCAATTCCGGTCAGGATCGCAACGCCATAGAGCTGTGCGATGGAGACCTCCGTTGGACATTCGGCGATGCCGAGCTTTATCGCGGCAAAGGCCGCACCAAAGACGCCGATTTGCTTGCCTAGAAACAAACCGCCGATGATGCCCAGCGGAACCGTTGCCGTCAGAGTTGAAAGCGTGACGCCGGCGAGTGGCACGCCGGCATTGGTGAAGGCGAAAATTGGCACGATGGCATAAGCAACCCATGGCTTAAGCGCGTGCTCGACGCGTTCGAGCAGGCTTTCCCCGTCAACCCGGGTCAGCGGCATGGCAAGGCCTACGGCGACACCGGCAAGCGTCGCGTGCACCCCCGATTTAAGGACGCAGACCCAGGTAAAGACGCCAACCAGGATGTAAAACCGGGCCTTCCGCACACCGAGCAAATTCAAGGCGGCGAGCGCTACGATCCCGATCCCCGCGAGCGCGAGCGAGATTGCGGACAGCTCATCGGTATAAAAGATGGCGATCACGACAATCGCCATCAGGTCGTCGATGATCGCCAAGGCGAGCAGAAATGCCTTGAGCGATGCCGGAACGGCCCGACCCAGCACCGCACAAATACTGATAGCGAACGCGATGTCAGTCGCGCAGGGAACCGCCCAGCCGCGCAACGCCACGGGATCTCGCCAACATATCGCGGCGTAGATCGCGGCGGGGAGGATGAAGCCGCCCACCGCGGCAATGATCGGCAACGCGGCCTTCTGCACACTGGCCAGCGCCCCTTCGATGGCCTCGCGCTTGATCTCCAGCCCGATCAGCAGAAAGAAGATCGCCATAAGCCCATCGTTGATCCAATGCTCGAGATCCTTCGACAGCCCGAACGAGCCAATCCGGATCTCGCCCGTCGCCTCGAGCACGGCATTGTATTGCGGCTCCAACACGGAATTCGCGACGACGAGCGCCGCGATCGTACCAATGCCAAGCGCTATGCCGCCGTAGAGATCGGCGTTGTCGGTGTCGTGAGCCAATGGGGAAGCTCCGTGTTGACCTGAATCAGCCCGGCTCACGCGGCCGCCAAATGTGATGCAACACCAGCTATTTTACGGCGTCGAGGATTGGTGGCGCTTTAACCCACTGATAGCCGCGGCGTCCCTTTGCGTAGCCGTAATCGAAGAGTGCTCGCAAATAGGCGGGATCAAATTCCTCGTGCTTCGGGCTGGAAAAATCCGTCTCGATATAGGCGAGGTTGTAGTCGACGCCGTCGCGTTTAGCCGTCGCGTAAAGGCGAAAGATATCGTTATAGCCACTGTAGTGGATCATCGTGGCGATTGACCGACCGACGATGGTCAGGAATTGGCGATCGGTCGCCGCCCAGTCGGGATCCAACCGCCCATTGCGGATGATGTAGGCGTGGCGCTGGCGCGCGTATTCGGGCGAGGTCATGTTCACCCGAAGCCCGAGATCGGGAGGATAGAGGAAAGTCTGGGCGACGGCGCCACCATCGACATTCATTTCCTCGTAACGTCGGCCATTGGCCTCGACATCGATCATTACCGGCGGGAACACGCCCGGGATCGAGGCGGAAGCGAGAATGATCTTGCGTACCAGTTCGAGCGCTCCCGGTTTGCCGCTCACCGCGATCGCACCGATGTTCCAGATGATCGGCCGCTGCTCGTCAAGGCTGGTTGTTCCAATCAGCAGCAGACGCCCTTTCTGATATTCCCGAGCGATGTCGGCGAGCATTTGTTCGGTGACGTATCGCGCGATCAATCGGGCGAGCGGCGCGGTGTCGGCCAGAGAATCGCCAAACAACGCGCCGTAAACACCACGCTGCTCAAGAATGTCCGACGGTTTTATCGTCGTATACATCGCGCACAGCCTGTCGTGATAAGGCTGCCCGAGAAACGCAAAGGGCGCGATCATCGCGCCGGTGCTGACGCCGGTGACGAGCTTGAACGTGGGAAGGTTCCCTGAATCGGCCCAGCCGCAAAGCAGGCCCGAGCCGAAGGCGCCGTTATCGCCGCCCCCCGAGATCGCCAGAAAATAGGCTGGCGGCAGACCTGCGGTCGTACCCGGCGGCAGACTGGCGGCGGCCCGTTCGCGCTGTAGGGCTTCCTGCGCCGCTTGTGCCAGCGCAGCCCCCTGCGTATCCGCCCAGAAACGTGCGTTCGGAATGCCGAGGACGGTTATCTGACCCGCCTCCTCCAACGGCACTGGCGGCCCTCTCTGCAGCCCGCTGCACGCGGTGACGAGCGCGGCGAGCAAAAGCACCCCAGATGCCTCGACGATCTGCTTCCGCCGGCATGGCGCGCGCCGCGAGGAAGGGCTGAACATGGCAGCGTTGATCGATGGGCCAGGGATCAACGACGCTCTCCTGGAAAGGCGGGACGCAAGCGCCAACAGTGGTTTCTACCGTAACGTTGGATTCTAGTATCTTCCACAACGATTTCGTTCGCATGACCGGCGGTGTGCGGTCGATGGGTTGTTTACATCGAGGCGGCTTCGTCCTCGTGTAACCATGCCACGAGCAGCTCCCAAATGACGGCGAGGATGATCGGGCCGAGAAAGACGCCGGTAATCCCGTAACCAAGCGTGCCGCCGATCACGCCGACCAGGATCACCAGCAACGGGGTCTTTAATCCGCGCCCCATGACCAGAGGCCTCAGAACATTGTCCACCAGGGTCACGGGTACAATGTACGCGGTGAGCAATATCGCCGATGTCGTGCCCATCGACATCCAGGCCCAAATAATGACCGGGATCAGAATGACCGCCGGACCGATTTGAATGATCCCCAAAATCAAAACACCCGACGTAATAAAACTGGTGCCCGGAAAATTGGCCATGGCAAGCCCGATCCCGGCGAGCATGGCTTGTAAGGCGGAAATGCCGATGACGCCGCGCGATACAGTGCGGATTGTCGCCCCGGCCAAATTTACGAACTCCTCGCCCCGCTCCGCCGCGAGCCGGCGCGAAAGCGATTTCATGGCTCTGACCAAAGAAGGCGCTGGAGAAAAAAGGAATCCGGCGATGATGATCGAAGCCAAGAACATCAGGATTCCAGCGCCCGCGTTCGCCGCAATACCGAGCAGATCGCCCGCGTAAGGCTTGATCAATACGGCGATTTTGCCCGCGGCCTCGGCGAGGTTGGTCGATGCCAGCTCCAGAAACTCATAAAGCTGCGGCCCGACAAGCGGCCAATCCTTGAGATCCGCAGACGGCGCCGGAAGCGAGAAACTCGGCGAGCTCAGACGTTCGACGACCCGACGGATGCTTTCGATCAGGTCCAATATGAGCCACGACGCCGGCCCGATAACGATCAGCAGACTAAAGGTGGTGATGATAATCGCGGCAAGGTGCCGGCGCCCACCGAGGCGGCGCGATATCCGCTCGAAACCCGGGTAGAGCGCGACCGTGAGCACCACGCTCCAAATGACGAGGGTGATAAACGGACGAATGAGAACCAGCGCGCCATAGAGCAACAGACCCAAAGCCGCGAGCCGCAGCGTCAATTCCACCAGATTGTCGGCGCGCCGATCACGCTCGGGCTTAGCGCCAGGATCGTCGCTCATCGGGCCAGCCCACAAATGGTCGGTCTAAAACATTTCGGGGACAAATCTTCGCCCGACCAGCCCGGCCTCGGCATTATACCGATCCTTCTTTGGCCGTTTCGGGAGTTTGACCTTGTCCACCGGCACCTCTTCCATCGGGATCGAATTGAGCAGGTGGGAGATGCAGTTAAGCCGCGCCCGCTTTTTGTCGTCCGAACGAATAATGTGCCACGGCGCCTCGGGAATATCGGTCGCTCGAAACATCTCGTCCCGAGCCCGCGTGTAATCATCCCATTTACGCCAGGATTCGATGTCCATCGGACTCAATTTCCATTGGCGGATCGGATCCTCGATCCGCGCGCGAAAGCGACGTTCCTGCTCCTCCTTACTGACCTCGAGCCAATATTTGAGCAAAATTAAGCCGCCTCCGACCATGGTCTGCTCGACAAAGGGCACGACGCGAAGAAAATCGCTGTGCTGCTCTTCCGTGCAAAACCCCATGACCCGCTCGACACCGGCGCGGTTGTACCAGCTGCGATCAAAGATCACGATTTCGCCCGCCGCCGGGAAATGCGGGATGTAGCGCTGGATATACATCTGCGTTTTTTCGCGGTCTGAGGGTGCCGGAAGCGCAATGATGCGGAACACGCGGGGACTGACCCGTTCGGTGATCGCCTTGATCGTGCCGCCCTTGCCGGCCGCGTCGCGCCCCTCAAACACGACGATCACCCGCAAACCTTTGTATTTGACCCATTCCTGCAGCTTGCAAAGGCCAATTTGCAGGCGCTGCAGCTCCTCGTCATATTGCTTTCGCTTCATTGGAGCCCCTCCCCCATTCATGTCGCGGTACGCAACTGCGCCCGGCACGACACCGTTCTCTTCCCACTTTAGATCGGCCGTTGTGCCGAGTCATTCAGGCGAGACTCCCCAGACTCGATATTTTGTTGACTCTCCAAATCACCACGTAGTTAGTTTTCAATGATTGAGGTCAATGCCGACCCACGGCTAACCGGTCATCCGTCTTTTATCTTCGCGATGTCTCCCTGCGGGAGCCGTTGGGACCGACGATCAATAAAGGACCCAGTATGGCGTCAAGCACCTTTTCCGCTGCCGATCTCAGGCGGCGCATGGCCGAGCGCGAGGCGGCTAAAGCCGCTGAAGCATTGCGCAGTATTCACGAACAGGAAGAAAAACAAAAGGCCATCATGGAGGAATTCCATCGGCCTCCGGCGAGAACCGCCGAGCAGTTGATGGCGTTGATCACGCAGATCGTCGGTCAAGCCGCCGAGCGCGGCGAAGCCGAGGTTCAGGTTTATCAGTTTCCCAGTTCCGTGTGCGCCGACCGCGGGCGCGCCATCAACAATTTCGAGGCAGATTGGTACGAGAGCCTGACGGGCCGACCGCGGCTGGCGTACGAGTTTTGGCGGGATCAGTTGCAGCCGCTTGGCCTGGGGCTAAGAGCGCAAATACTCGACTACCCTGGTGGTTTTCCCGGCGATGTCGGGCTTTTTCTGACTTGGTAGCAGCCGATTCCGCGGCATGAGGTGGTAGCTTTTTTTGTACTGCCAAAATCAGCTAAATTTATCAGCCGCACGGAGATCGCTGCCGCCGCGCCTATTTTAACGACAAGCACATTAGGGGAACATGTATCAGGTCACAATCAGCGGTATCGAGGCGCTGGAACCCGCGATCGAATATACCGATCTTCGAGCGGCTGAGGACTATGCCAGACTGCTCCTGCAAAGATACGCCTCGCACGAGGAAGCGCTGGTTCAGGTTACCGACGGGGCCGGCCATATTGTCTGGTCGCGCAATTGCGAGCAGACAATATCTCCACATCGGCGGTCTTAGGCGGTTCCCATCGCGACGATTGAGGGCCGGCTCAGGGCCGATCCGGACATTCGCATCATCCGCAGTTGGTTCTGAGGCGACTGCAACCACGATCCAGATGCCGCCATTACGGCGGAACGGTTGAAAACCGAGAGATTTTCTACGCCAAACGGGAACGGCCGAGACCCGCGCCTCGGCCGTGCCGTTACTTCCTTATGCGAGTGTGATTTCGGCCTCGATCACTTCCAGATCGGCTGTCATCACCATTCCCTTGGTTTCCGGCCCCAGATAGACCGAGACGATATACACGGCCAGAGAACCCATCGCGCCATACATCATCGGTTTGGCGAAACCCATGCCCTGGTTCACCGCAAAGTAAGTCAGGATCGGCGCGACGGCCGCGCCCCAGACCGCGCCTTGGTGATACACGAAACCGGCGGCGGTGGCTCGTACCTCGGTCGGGAAGCGTTCCGACAGCCAGCCCGGGTTCAGGGCGTCCTTTCCGCTAAAGAAACAGATAAACAGCAGGAAGAAACCCAGGAACAAGGCGTGATCGACCTGCAGGATATACAGCGGAATGAGGAACAGGGCGATGATCGTGGGAATCATCAACGCCCAGCGCCGGCCGACTCTTTCCGACACCGCGCCCCAGAAGCCGCAGGCGAGAAACGTGAGGATGTTGCCCCAGAACACCGGGACCGCCACCTGGGCCGGCGTCCAGCCCAGCTCTTTTGTCAGATAAGTGCCGAGCATGGCCCAGACCGCATAGTAGACGCAGAAATTCGCCGCCATCCACAGGCAAGCCGTGAAGGTGTTCCACAAATATTTGCGCTTGAAGATGGCGAACAGTGGCAGGGTGACCTGCTTTTGCGTCGCGTCCTGGATCTTCTTGTTTTCCGCCCAAACCTCGGGCTCTTTCACGTACAGACGGATCCAGACGCAAGCGAGGGCCGGTATCACGCCCAGGATCAGCATCCCCCGCCAGCCGTAGCCTTTATGCCATGCCTCCAATGGTCCATACAGAAAGCCGTAGGCCAGTGCGGACAGTGCGAAGCCCAAGCCCCAGGATCCCTGCAAGACCCCAGACATCAGCCCGCGAGACCGCGCCGGCCAGGATTCCATCGCCAGCGCCGCGCCGGCGGGCCATTCCGCCCCCATGCCGATGCCCAACAGCGCCCGGATCACGAACAGGAAGGTAAAGCTGGGCGAGAAACCAGCAATGAAATTACAGATGGAATACCAGAGAATGGAGATCATCAAGGGCGCCCGGCGCCCCAGCCGATCGGCCAACCAGCCGGACGCCGTTGCTCCGCCCAGGCGCATGACCAGCGTGACCGAGAAGATCGCGGTGACGTCGATCAGCGGAACGCCAAACTCCTGCGCGATCGGTGCCATGATCAGAAGGAAGACGGTGAAGTCGAACGCGTCGAGCGTCCAACCCATCCAGGCAGCGCAATAGGCATACCATTGATCCCTGGTGGGTTCTTTCCACCACGGAACATTTGTCGCGTTTCCGGCATATGCAGACATCGATTTTAACCTCCCGCTCATGGTCTGCCCGTGTCAGACGGGCTTATGATTACGTCCTAAGAGCATAGCCTATCAGCGGGTCCAAGGCCGATGCAACCAATCCGATGCGAGGCCGAGGGATCGAGGGCTGACGGGCGCGGCCGACGCGTGCCGCATCTGGCCACAGGAGACCTGCGTTCATCAGGCAACAGCATCACCCGATACGCCGTCTGAATTCGCTCCGTTTCCGGCTAACGTGACAGTGCCGGATCACATCGTACGTCCCGAAGTGGGGGAAACTGAGGAGATGACCTTGAGCGACAACCCGATCGGGGCTTCGTATCTCTATTTGCTGGAGCCCGAGATTCGCTTTCTGGAAGCCGCCGTCGAGCATCTGATTCCGACCGACGAGTTGGGCCCTGGGGCTCGCGATGCGGGTGTGGTGGTTTATATCGACCGGCAATTGGCCGGCACCTGGGGAGTCCATGGCCGTCAATATCGCGGCGGCCCGTGGCTGGAGGGCACGCCGCAGCAGGGCTACCAATCGCGCTTCACGCCGCAAGAGGTGTATCGCATCGCAATTCGCGAGATCGACCAGCACTGCAAAGCCGCGTTCGACCGGCCTTTCGCGCAGCTTGCGGGTGACGGACAGTTGGCCCTGCTCGAGCAGTTGGAGAAGGACGAGATCGCGCTGCCTTCGCTGTCATCGAAATTCTTCTTCGACATGCTGTGGCGCAACACCGAAGAAGGGTACTTCGCCGATCCGCTCTATGGCGGCAACCGCGACAAAGTGGGTTGGAAGCTGCTCGGCTTCCCTGGGGTGCCCAGCGGCCAATACCGCGAACTGCTCACCAGCAGCGAGCCTTACCATGCCGAACCCGTCAGCGTGCTCGACATCCAGACCGGTAAAGTGCCGGTTGATGCGGAAGGCTTTCCGAAGCACGTCGTCACCAAGCCCAACAGCAACAAGGAAAGCTGAGATGTCGGCTACGAAACTGAAATCCGTCGATGTCGTCGTCGTGGGCAGCGGCGTGGTCGGCTCGATCATGTCCATGGAACTGGCCAGCGCCGGGATGAATGTCGTGTGCCTGGAGCGCGGCAAGCAGTTCGATGCGAGCACCGACTTTCACAAGCCCAACGTCTACGACGAGCTAAAATTCGATCGCCACAGCGACATCTTCCAAAATCTGGCGCGCGACACCATCACCTTCCGCAACAACGACGCGCAGACGGCGCTGCCGATGCGCGAGATGGGGGCGTTCAAGCCGGGCGAGATGGTCGGCGGCACGGCGGCGCATTGGGGCGGCAATGCGCGCCGCTTCTTGCCGCACGATTTCGAAATGTATTCGCGCATCAAGGAGCGCTACGGCAAGTCGTTCATTCCCGAGGACTGCAATCTGCAGGACTGGGGCGTCACCTGGGACGAGATCGAACCCTATTACGACCAGTTCGAGGAAATCTTTGGCGTCGGCGGCAAGGCCGGCAACCTGGACGGCGAGATCCAGCCAGGCGGCAATCCTCACGAAGGGCCGCGCTCGCGCGAGTACCCAAACCCGCCGACGCGGCGGACCCATGAGGGCTCACTGTTCGCAGAAGCGGCAACCTCGCTGGGCTACGTGCCGTTCCAGGGCCCGACCGCGGCGATGACCCAGGATTACCGCAACCTCTACCGCGTACAGATGCTCGAATGCGCGCGCGGCGGCTTCTGTTCGAGCCATGTCTGCGCGCAAGGCGCCAAGGCCAATCCCGGCAGCGCGGTGCTACCCGCGCTCGCCCGGCAGCCGACCTTCGAGTTGCGTCCGCTGTGCAACGTGCTGCGCGTCAACACGGATTCCACCGGCAAAAAGGCCACCGGCGTCACCTACATCGACGCTCGCGGCAACGAAGTCGAGCAGCCGGCCGACATCGTCATTCTGGGCGCGTATTGCTTTAGCAACACGCGGCTGTTGCTGCTGTCGGGCATCGGCACGCCTTACGATCCGCGCACCGGCAAAGGGGTGGTCGGTCGCAACTACGCGTACCAGCAAGGCGGCTCGGTGCAGGTGTTCTTTGACGATCGCGAGTTCAATCCGTTTATCGGCGGCGGCCAGGTCAACACGTCGATCGACGAATTCAATGGTGACGTGATCGACCGCGGCCCGCTCGGCTTTATCGGGGGCGCCTATATCAACACCGCGACGAGCGGCGCGACGCCGATCAAGGGCAAGCGGGTGCCAGCTGGCACGCCGCGTTGGGGCGGCGAATGGAAGAAGGCCGTCGCGCATTACTACCGCCGCAACATGTCGATCTCGATCCACGCATCGTGCCTGAGCTATCGGCACAACTACCTCGATCTGGATCCGACCTACAAAGACGCTTACGGCCTGCCGCTGCTGCGCATGACGTTCGACTGGAACGACAACGATCTGCGGATGATGAAGTATCTGAACGAGCGCTGCACCGAGATCGGCCGAGCGCTCAACGGTTCGAAGCTGGGCGGCACGAACAAGGGCACGCATTTCGGGATCACGGGATACCAGAGCACGCACAATGTCGGGGGCGCCGTGATGGGCAGCGATCCGTCGACCAGCGTGGTCAATAAATACCTGCAATCGTGGGATGTTTCGAACCTGTTCGTGGTGGGCGGCAGCGCGTTCCCGCAGAACCCCGCGAACGGCCCCACCGAGACGATCGGCATGCTGGCCTGTTGGGCGGCCGATGCGATCAAGGAAAACTACGTTCGCAACCCGGGCTCCTTGGTCTGAACAGCAACGCGAAACCCTGCGCGAATCTGGAAACCTCCTCGTCGCTGAACGCTGTGGCGATAGTGTTCTTCGCTGATTAATGGAAAGGTTAACGGATGAGCCGTACAGTCGCCCGCCTGCTGGCAGAAAGCCTGGAAGCGCACGATGTCGACCAGGTTTATTGCGTTCCCGGCGAGAGTTACGTCGGGCTCACAAGCGAATTGCTGCAGCGCAACTCGATGCGTGTCGTCGTGTGCCGTCACGAGACCGGCGCCGGCTATATGGCAGTTGCGGATGGACGCCTGCGCAGGCGCGCCGGCGTGGCGATGGTGTCGCGCGGACCGGGGATGGCCAATGCCATGGGGCCGCTGCATAGCGCGTTTCACGACGCGACACCGATGGTCGTGCTCGTCGGACAGGTCGAGCGCAAGGATTTCGGCCGGCTCGCGCTGCAGGAGCAGAATTATTCGCGGCTTCTGTCCGATATCACCAAACTGGTGATCGAGGTCAACGAGCCGGAGCAGGCCTCGGAGGCGATCGCCCGCGCCTTTCACGTCGCCGAGAGCGGCACTCAAGGTCCGGTCGCCGTGATCCTGCCGGAAGACATCTTCGACGAGCAGACCGACGCCGAGGTCGATGCCGCGCGCGCGCGGCCGATCGCCGGGCCGCGCGTTGATGATCTCGACCGCCTCGCGGAGATGCTCGCCAATTCCGAGCGGCCGCTGGTGCTGGTTGGCGGCGCACTTTGGGCAGATCATCTGCGCGATCCGGCGACGCTTGCCGATCTCAATCGGCTTGCGGAGGAATGGGTGCTGCCGATCAACCCGACGCATCGCCGGCCGCATCTGTTTGATGCGCTGCACCCGAATTACGGCGGCTATATGGGCATCCGCGTCCCGCCGACGCTGATCGGCGAGATGAAGAAGGCCGATCTGATGGTCGCCCTCGGCGAGCGGATGACCGATTCGGTCAGCCAATCCTACACCTTTCCGGCGGCGCCGACCCCGCAACTGCCGTTTGTCCATGTCTGGCCCGATGCCGATGAGGTGGGCCGGGTCTGGCGCCCGACCCTGGGCCTGCCGTGTAGCCCGCATGAAGTCATCAAGGCGTTGCTGGCGCGCGGCGCACCGCCGGACGCCGCGAAGCGGTGCGGCTGGGTCGACAGGCTGCACGCGATTCATCGCGGGCTGCTGGCGAAAGAGTGGAACCCGACGAGCGACGGCATCAACTTCGCCGCCATCGTTTGCGAGGTCGACAAGCATCTGACGCCCGATGCCGTGGTCACCACCGATGCGGGCAATTTCGGCAGCTTTGTCCACCGCTATATCGGCTTCAAGCAGAGCCAGGTGTTTCTGTCGTCGGTCGTTGGCGCGATGGGGTCGGGCATGCCGATGGCTGTCGGGGCCGCGCTGCGTCAGCCGGGGAGGCAGGTCGTCTGCTTTATCGGCGATGGCGGCACGCTGATGATGGGCAACGAGATCGCCACCGCGGTCCAGTACGGCGCCGCGCCGGTCATGATCGTGTCCGACAACTCGATGTACGGCACGATCGGCATGCATTCTTACGTGCGCTACCCCGACCGCCCGTTCCTCGAAGGCACACGGTTGACCAACCCGGATTTCGCCGCCTGGGGCCGCTCGTTTGGCGCCGAGGGCGTCACGATCCGCGACGAGAGCGAGATCGCCGACGGCATCGCCAGCGCTTTCGCCGTAAAGACCAAACCCGTCGTGGTGCACTGCCTGACTTCGGCGGTGCAGATGAGCGCGTGGCGCCGCTTCGCCGGG
>Ga0181537_10000533_pt1 | contig 35789 bp, 29 predicted proteins | sample PEATcosm2014_Bin_39_FD_119765 | JGI IMG/M metagenome (GOLD analysis project Ga0181537, IMG submission 119765) | Peatland microbial communities from MTU Mesocosm Facility, Houghton, MI, USA - PEATcosm2014_Bin23_10_metaG | ecosystem: Environmental > Terrestrial > Soil > Wetlands > Peat | place... | reverse complement strand
TCGCTGGCATTTGCCATCTCCCATGACTCTGCTCCCGCGCCGGCGCCGGTTGTTCCCGACAACGCGATCCGGATGCAGGCCATCGTCCACCACCAGTATGGATCGCCGGATGTCCTGAAACTCGAACAGATCGCAAAACCGACCCCGGCGCACGACCAGGTGCTCATCAAGGTGCACGCCGCGTCGGTCAATCCTCTCGACTGGCACTTCATGCGCGGCCTGCCGTACCTGGTGCGCATGCAGACCGGGATGGGCAGGCCGAAATACACGCGCCTGGGCGTCGACTTTTCGGGCACGGTGGAGGCCATCGGCAGTGACGTCAAGCTGCTCAAGGTAGGCGACGACATCTTTGGCACCGCCGATGGCGCACTGGCGCAGTATGCGACCTCCACCGAGGCAGGACTGGCGCTGAAACCGGACAACATGAGCTTCCAGCAGGCGGCTGCGGTGCCGGTAGCAGGCATCACCGCGCTGCAGGGGCTGCGCGACAAAGCACTGGTCCGGCCGGGCCAGAAGGTCCTGATCAACGGCGCTTCCGGAGGCGTGGGTACCTTTGCGGTGCAGATCGCCAAATCACTCGGCGCGGACGTTACCGGCGTCTGCAGTACCGGCAACGTGGAGATGGTGCGATCCATCGGCGCCGACCGGGTCATCGACTACAGTGTCGAGGATTACACCAAGGGCACGCAGCGATACGATGTGATTTTTGACACCGTCGGCAATCATTCGCTGCTGGCCAATCGCGGCGTGCTGACGGCCGACGGCAGGCTCGTGATCGTCGGAGGGCAGAGCAATGATCGCTGGATCGGACCGATGGCGAGATTCGCCGCGGCATTCGTGATCGCACCCTTCGTGCACCAGAAGCTGGTCAGTTTTTTGGCGGACGCGAACAGCACGGCTGATATGAACGCCTTGCGCGAGCTGATGCAGGCGGGCAAGTTGACGCCGGTCATCGGCCGTCAGTACAGCCTGAGCGAGGCGCCGGCGGCAATGCGCTACCTGGAAACCGGACACGCGCGCGGCAAGATCGTCATCAACGTCGAATAAGGAAATTCACTGCGCACTCGATCACCGAGCAGCGATCGCGGCGGCGATCTCGAAGCGGTGCTCGACCTGGCTCGACAGTGCGCCGGACTCATCCCAGCTCCACTCGCTGAAGCGCACGCCGCCGTGACGATCGATCAGCAGGATGGTGGAACAGCGCGTGCCGTAGTCGGGTGAACGAATAAAGGCGCTCGACAGCAGCCGCTCCCACTCGAGGCTGACCCCGGTGCGCGGCAACTGCGCATCATCCGCCTGGCGCTCATCGCGCAGCAGATCGAGCAGCGGCTGCTGATCCGGCAGACGCGTCATGGCCGCGCCAAGCGCCGACTTGGCAGTGCGCAGCTTGGGCCAGGGCGTGTCGAGCAGGTGGTTCGACAGGCCATAGACTCCGGCATCCAATACATGGCCGTCGCCAGGAACGCTCTCGAACACCGCCAGGCGCTCGCCGTCGCTGAAGATCAGATTGAAATCATTGTAATTGCGTGCGGTGCGACGCAGCTGCTGCAGCCGCAGTTCCACCGGCAGGCTCGAGGCCAGCGTCGCCGGCACCAGCTCGCCCCGACTGGGCGCTGTACGCGCGGCGATGGACGGATCGCGATAGTTGGTGAGCGCCGCGAAGCGGCCGTCGCGTGCAACGCCCAGCCAGGTGCCGCCGGCACTCAGGTCGCGACCGGCGAGCATGTCCGGCCCCTGCCACCAGCGCGCCGGTGCCGCTTCGCGCGCATGCAACTCGTCGCGATTCGCGGCCAGCACCAGCGGGTAGTCCGCATGCGCGCGCCACGCCACCAGGATCAGGCACATCGCGCGCTCACAGCCTGGCGGCGCCGAAGGTGTCGCAATCGGCAACGCGGCCGTTGGCCATGCCGCGCTTGAACCAGCCGACGCGCTGCGCGCTGCTGCCGTGCGTGAAGGTCTCGGGTACCACGCGACCCTGCGCCTGCCTTTGCAGCGCGTCATCGCCGATGTGCGAGGCGGCATTGAGCGCCGATTCGACGTCTCCCTGCTCGAGCCAGTGCTTTTCGGCCTGCGCATGGAAGGCCCAGACGCCGGCAAAGCAGTCGGCCTGCAATTCCACCCGCACCGAGGTCGCATTGGCCTGTACCCGGTCTTCGCGCGCTCGCAGCGCCTCGACCTTGGCGGTCGTGCCGAGCAGGTTCTGCACGTGGTGGCCCACTTCATGGGCAATCACATAGGCCTGCGCGAAGTCGCCGGGCGAGCCGAGCCGGTCGCGCAGCGTCTGGTAGAAGCCGAGGTCGATGTAGACCTTGCGATCCCGTGCACAGTAGAACGGGCCCATGGCGCTCTCGCCGGTGCCGCAGGCGGTCGGTATCTCGCCGCGGAACAGCACCAGCCGCGGCCGCTCATAGGTACCCCCGGACTGCGCGAATATCTCGCCCCAGACGTCCTCGGTGCTGGCGAGTATTGTCGATACGAACGCCGCCAGATGGTCGCTGGCGGGGGGCTGGCGAGCCGGTTCGTTCTGCACCGGGGCCGTGGCGCTGCCGCTGCCACTGAGCAGGCCGAGCACCGTCATCGGATTGACGCCGAACAGCCAGCTGCCGAGCAGCACGACGATGACACCGCCCACGCCAAGGTGAATGCCGCCGAACCCCATGCCGCCGCCGCCGCCCGAATCGTCGCGCCGATCCTCGACGTTGTCGCTTTCCCGGTTGTCCTGCCAACGCATCTGTAGCCTTCCCCCTGTGCATCGATCGCGTGATCAATATAGCGCGCGCCTGCAGCCAGTCGTTATTGGATACTAGCGCCGTGGTCACCGTGGACGCAGCATTGTCATTCATCCGTGAGCACGGCGTGGTGCTGGTGTCGGCCAAGGGGCCGGCCGCGCGCCTGACGGAGCTGGTCGCCGGTGAGCCGATCCGCGGCAGCTGGTGGGCGCATCGCAAAAGCCATGAGATCTTTGCGGTGTTGCAGGCGATCAGCCAGTCCCGCGACATCCTGACCTGCCGGCTGATCAATGGAAAACTCACGCTGGTGCATTGCCGGCTATGGCCGGCGCTGGTGCGTGCAGCGGATTTGTTCAGCGCCTACCAGCTGGCGCAGGTGCGCCAGCAGCACACGCTCTCAGGCCATCACATGAACAGCGAAGTGCCGTTTCCCAGTTGGGTGCCGCATGAGGTGCTCGAGGCCGGGCGACGCCTGGATGCGCAGGAGGCGCGTGCGCTGTTGGGACAGTGGGCAGCGGGGCCGCGGGCCGGAGAGCGCATCAACCGGCGATCCCCCCGGCGCGCACCGCGGCCGACCGGTTAATGCAGCCGCGCCCGATCGTAATCGTAGAACTTGCGCGCCGCACGGATGTAGGCCTGCGGCGATTCCTCGAAAAATACCAGCGATGTGCCGGTGGTAAAGCAATACAGCTTGCCGTCGTCGGCGACCCAGTTCAGCGAGCAGTCGGCCTTGATGTGCTTGCCGGCGGCCAGCCCGACCGGATCCTCGTTGCTGAATTCTCCGTGCATTGCCGAGGGCGGTACCACGGCCTTCCAGATGCCGCCCGGGTCCGACCGGTCGACTGCCCATGCGGTGCGCTGGGCGAGCAGCAGGCTGGCGCACAGCACCACGGCCAGGATCGCAAGCAGGCGCGCAACGGGTGGCATGTGGATATTGTGCTCCAGGCCCAAAGCGCTGTCTAACGCGCTCAGCCGGTCGCCTTCAACCGCGCTACCAGCTGCTCGCTCTGCTGCTGGAAGCGCTGATACGCCGGGCGTTGCATGAGCTGGTCGACATAACGCTGGAACGCGCTGCGCGGTTCCAGGCTCTTGGTCATCAGCCCAAAGCCGATCTGCGCGCCAATGTAGATATCAGCGGCCGTGAAGCGCTGCTGTAACAGGTACGGCCCGGGCGTGATCGCCTGTTCCAGGGTCTGCACCACGTCCTCGTAGCGCCCGTAGCCCAACGCTCCGGTTCGCTCGGTTCCCGGGCGTGCCAGCATGCGATCGATCAGCGCCGAGTCGACGCAAGCGGCGCCAAAAAACATCCAGCGCAGGTAACTGCCGCGTGCCGGTTCATCCAGCCTCGGCGCCAGTCCCGCTTGCGGGAACGCATCGGCCAGGTAGGTGCAGATCGCGCCGGTTTCGGTGATGACGGCGCCGCGGTGCGTGATCGCCGGCAGCTTGCCCATCGGATTGACCGATACGAAGGCCGGCTGCTTCTGCTCGCCCTTCTGCAGGTTGACCAACTCGATGCGATACGGCGCGCCGACTTCCTCCAGCATCCAGTGCACCGTGCGCGCCCGCGACATCGGGTTGTGATAGAAAACCACCTCGTCGGTCATGGCAGCCCCCTGTCGACGCGTCGTTTCCGCCGACCTTAGCACCGCGTCCCGCAGCGCTCAATCATCGCCGCGCCGCGCTCAGCTGCCGACTTTGTTGGGATCGCGCCAGACGCGCTCGAACGGCAGCCGCCAGGCGTGCGGTGCGATCAGCTGGTGGATTGCATTCGGTCCCCAGGAGCCCGGCGCGTACGGGCGTACCGCCGGCGCTGATTCCAGCAACGGGGTCGACACTTCCCACAGCCGCTCGATGCCCTCGGCGGTGGTGAACAGCGTGTGATCGCCGCGCATCGCGTCCAGGATCAGCCGCTCGTAGGCCTCGAGCACATCGCCGATCATCCCGGTGTCATGCATCGCGAACTGCAGGCTCAGCTTGTCGAGGCGCATGCCCGGACCGGGGCGCTTGCCGTAGAACGACAGCGATAGCTTGGCGGCGTCCGCCAGGTCGAAGGTCAGATGGTCCGGGCCTAGCGCCCCGACACCCGAACCGGCGGGAAACATGCTCTTGGGCGGCTCGCGAAAGGCGATGGAGATGATGCGCTGTCCCTCGGCCATGCGCTTGCCGGTGCGCAGAAAAAATGGCACGCCGGCCCAGCGCCAGTTGTCGATCGAGCATTTGAGCGCAACGAAGGTCTCGGTGTCCGACTCCGGATTGATACCCTGCTCGGACTTGTAACCGGTGTACTGGCCGCGCACGACATCGCTCGGCTGCAACGGCAGCATGCTGCGAAATACCTTGTTCTTCTCCTCGCTGATCGGTGCCGGCTCCAGCGCCGTCGGCGGCTCCATCGCCATGAAGCCGAGGATCTGGAACAGGTGCGTCACTACCATGTCGCGAAACGCGCCGGTCTGCTCGTAGAAGGCGGCGCGCTTGCCGAGCGCCAGTGTCTCCGGTACATCGATCTGCACGTGATCGATGAAGTTACGATTCCAAATCGGTTCGAACAGGCCGTTGGCAAAGCGGAACGCGAGGATGTTCTGCGCCGCCTCCTTGCCGAGGAAATGATCGATGCGGAAGATCTGCTTCTCATCGAATACCTGGTGCAGCCTGGCGTTCAACGACACGGCACTGGCCAGATCGGTGCCGAAAGGCTTTTCCATGATGATGCGCGAGCGTTCCACCAGGTCCGCCTCCCCGAGCAGCCGGACAGCCTCCAGCGCCGCGCTCGGCGGCACGCTCAGGTAATGCAGGCGGCCGCTCTCGCCCGGGAAGGTCTTCTCCGCCGCATCCACCGCGGCCCTGAGGGCGGCACTGCCGGCGGCCTGCGGCACGTAGTCGAGGTTCCGGGCAAAGCTGGCCCAGCTTTCATCGGTTACCTTGCGGGTGGAGAACTCGTCGAGCGCCTGGCGGGCAAAGTCGCGAAAGCCATCACGGTCGAAGTCGTCGAGCGATACCCCGATGATGCGCGTGCCGGGGATGAATCCGGCCGTGGCAAGGTGGAACAGGCCCGGCAGCAGCTTGCGACGCGACAGGTCACCGGTGGCGCCTACGAGTACCACCACCTGCGGGAAGCGCGGACCGACACCAGCGGGAATCTTTTGCACGACTCGAATCCCCTACGATTGATGCGGCGTGTGGAACCGCCGCCCAACGTATATGAATTTTGCGATACTGGCGCAACAACATTGATCCGCAGGTGTCCAGATGATGACCCGCCGCCCGCTGCCGAAATTGGTCGCCGCGATCATTGTGGTACTGGTCGGCGCTGCGCTCGCGCCGGCCGGTGCCGCCGCGATCGATGCGGCGTTGGGCGCGGCGATCGCAAGCCCGGAGCGGCTGCCGGCCGCGGTAGCGCGCGATCCGGTGCGCCATCCGGCCGAGGAGCTGACCTTCTTCGGCCTGGCAGCGAACCAGACCGTGGTCGAGCTGTGGCCGGGCGGCGGCTACTGGACCGATATCCTGGCTCCGTACCTGGCTGCGCATGGACATTTCTATGCCGCGCTGGAGCCGGCCAGTGGTGCCGATGAAGCCAGCGCAGCGGCGAAATGGCGCGCCCGCTACGGCGCCCGGCCGGAGCGCTACGGCACGATCATCCAGACCACGCTGGGTCCGGGACAGTTCGACATCGCCCCGCCCGGCTCGGCCGACCTGGTCGTCACATTCCGCAACCTGCACAACTGGATGGACGGCGGCTATGCGCCGCAGGCGCTGGCGGCCTGCTTCCGGGCGCTGAAGCCCGGGGGCATCCTGGGCATCGAGGACCATCGCGCCCGCAACGATCAGCCGCAGGATCCGAAGGCGAAGAACGGCTACGTGCGCCAGGACTATACGATCGCGCTGGCGGAGCAGGCCGGTTTCAAGCTGGTCGGGTCCTCCGAGATGCTCGCGAATCCGCGCGACACCAAGGATTGGGTCGATGGCGTCTGGACGCTGCCGCCGACGCTGTCGCAGGGCGATAAGGATCGCGAGCGCTATCTGGCGGTTGGTGAAGCGGACAATTACGTGCTCAAGTTCCGCAAGCCGCGCTGAGCACGCTGCCCGCCCCGAAGAACAAGAAGAACACGACTTACCCCGGAGGCCTCTAAACCATTGCCGCCCCGGGTGCATCTAATCGTCCATGAAGGATGGTCAATGTCATGAACCGGTAGGCGCGCACGGGGCTGCCGCCTTTGTCTGATGATGTCCAAAAGCGGGAAATCGAAGCCCAGGATGTCGCGCAGGCATGCCGCGGCGACCAGCGCGCCTTCGAACGGCTGTACCGCGCCCATGCCGGGCGGGTATTCGGCGTGTGCCTGCGGCTCACCAACCAGCGCGAGACGGCGCAGGACTGCACCCAGGAGACCTTCGTGGCCGCATGGCGGGCATTGGCGCGCTTCGAGCAACGCAGTCAGTTCGCAAGCTGGCTTTATCGCATCGCGGTCAACACGGCACTGGCCCGCCGCCGGCGCGCCGGCCTGCAGCTGGTCAGCGCCGAAAGCCATGGCACGGAACTCGAGCGCGTCGCCGCAGACACCGACGCGGCCGGCCCGATCGATCTCGAGCAGGCGATCGGCCGCCTGCCGCAGGGTGCGCGCGACGTGCTGGTTCTGGTCGGGCTGTACGGGTACAGCCACGATGAGGCCGCATCGCAACTCGGAATTGCCGCCGGAACCTCCAAGGCACAACTGCATCGGGCGCGCGCACTGCTTGCGGCCCAGCTTGGCATGACTGCGGAGTCGGTATGAATCATCCCCCCACATCGCTGGATGAGCAGCTGGCCGCCCTGCCGCGCTCGATCGAGCCGCCGCAGGACCTGTGGCCGCAGATCGAGGCAGCCATCCGCCCGCGCCGTCGCTCGCGCTCGCCCTGGCCGCTGGCACTGGCGGCGAGCGTGGTGGTCGCGGCGGTCTCGATCATGGTGACCTGGAAGCTGGTGCGCGCGCCGGCTGTGCCGCCGCTAGCATCCAATACCGCCGCGCTGACACAGCCGGCGACGGCGGTGAGTTTTGCGCTGCCGCAGCAGGCGGCCTACCTTGTGGCGCGCGCCGACCTGGAGCAGGTGTTCCGCGAGCGGCTGCAGCTGCTGCGGCCCGATACCCGGGCCAAGATCGAGGCCAACCTTGCGATCATCCGCACTGCCAACGACAGCATTCGTCGCTCGCTGGAGGCCGATCCGGCCAGCCCGCTGCTGCTGCAGCAGCTGCAAAGCACGCAGCAGCAGGAAATCAACCTGTACACCAACGTGGCGCGCAACACCGACCCTGCGATAGGAAGGAGCTCCTTATGATATTTACCAACGCATCGCCATCGCGGCGCGCGTGCTTGGCGCTGGTGGTCGCAGTGTTTGTAGCGCGTGCCGCAGGGGCGTCCGAACACAGCATCGACCAGCATCAGAACGCGGATCCCAACGGCATCGTCGAGATCATCGACGTCGCCGGCTCGGTGCTCATAAGCGGCTGGGATCAGCCGCAAGTCGCCGTGACCGGGCAGGCGGGCGCGGAGGTGCAGCGCGTGGAACTCAGCTCGTCGGGCAATCGCACCACGATACGTGTGGTCGTTCCCGACGGCAGCCATTGGCCCGACAATGGTTGGGCCAAGCTGTCGATCCACGTGCCGGCTCACAGCAGCCTGAATGTGTCGCTGGTGAGTGCAGACCTCAAGCTCAGCGGCGTCAGTGGAGCGCAGCAGATCCGCACCGTCAGCGGGGAGATCAAGAGTGATGGCGGCGGCGCGGCGCGCATCAACACCGTCAGCGGCGACGTGCACCTGTCGGTGCCTGAGGCCACCGCGGCGGAGATCGAGACCATGAGCGGCGACGTGACCGTGACCGGGGCCGGCGGCGATGTATCGATAACCACCGTCAGCGGCGATGGCCGCCTGGCACTCGGGGCGCTGCGCAGCTTCCGGCTGCGCACCGTGTCGGGCGACTTTACCATCGGCGCGGCGCTCGACCCGGGAGCGAATTTCGAGGCCGAATCGATCAGCGGCAACCTGCGGATCGATTTTGCCGGCGCGCCGGGCATGCAGCTCGATGCACAAACCCTCAGCGGAGATATACGCAACTGCAAGGCGCCCGAGGCCGTCAGGGTGCAGCACGGTCCGGGCACGCGCCTCGAATTCTCCAATGGTGATGGCAAGGCGCAGGTACACCTGTCATCCAACAGCGGTGACCTGGCTGTATGCGTGAAATAATCCGATCGCGCTAGACGGCGCGCGGTGCCGGCCGGTCCACGGCGCGCACCGTGTAGCCGCCGGATTTTTCGTCCGCCTGCAGCTCCAGAAAACCGCGCTTCTGCGCCTCGGCCAGCAGATCGTTGAACGAACGAAATCCGTGCGCGCGCTCATTGAAGCCCGGATGCCGCCGCTTGATGGCCTGCTTGATCATTGATCCCCAGATCGGCTCGTTCTCGCCGCGCTCCTCGGCCACCGCCTCGAAGGTCTCCACCACCAGGTCGAGCGCTTCGGTGCGATCGGGGCCCTTGTTGTCGCCGTTCTTCTCATCATTGGCGGTCGGCGCGGCAGTCGCCGCGGCTGCGGTTGCGGTGCGCCGCCGCGCCTTGGAAGGCTCCTTGCGCACCAGGTCGTCGTAGTAGATGAATTCGTCGCAGTTGTTGATGAACAGGTCGGAGGTCGAATTCTTGACCCCGACGCCGATGACGGTCTTGTCGTTCTCGCGCAGCTTGCTCACCAGCGGTGAAAAATCCGAATCGCCGCTGATGATGACGAAGGTGTCGACGTGACCCTTGGTGTAGCACAGGTCGAGCGCGTCCACGACCATGCGGATGTCGGCCGAATTCTTCCCCGACTGGCGCACGTGCGGGATTTCAATCAGCTCGAACGCGGCCTCGTGCAGGCCGCGCTTGAAATCCTTGTAGCGATCAAAATCGCAATAGGCCTTCTTGACCACGATGTGGCCCTTGAGCAGCAGCCGCTCGAGCACCTTCTGGATATCGAAGCTCGGATAGCTGGCATCGCGCGCGCCCAGGGCAATGTTCTCCAGATCGAGGAATACGGCCATCGTGGTATCGGTGGTCCTGACGTTCATGCGGTTTTCCATGGTGATTGAATCATGCGCCGATAATCGACCAGGCGCATCAGCACTGCAGATTGTAGTTGGAAACGCGCCGACTCAGATGCGCATTGGCAATCGCCGGTCAGGGCAGATCCTGCAGTGCTGTGAAGGTTCCGGCGGCCGTGGCGCTCTGCAGCAGCACGCCCGGATGGTTGGTGACCACGCCGTTAACCGTCGGATGCGTGGGCCCGGTGGCGATGACGATGTCCGGCAGCCCATCGCCGTTGACGTCGGCAATCGCGATCTGATTGGCGTTCTCGACCGGGTAGTTGCTGGCGGGCAGATACGTGCCCGCGGTCGCCGGGTTCTGCAGCAGCACGCTGACCGCAGCGCTGCCTCCGATGATGATATCCGGCAGGTGATCGGCATTGACGTCGGTGATGATGATGCTCTGCGCCAGTGATCCCGGCGCCGTCGGGTAGCTCACGGCCGGCAGGAACTGGCCGTGGTTGGCCGGATCCTGCAGCAGAATCGAGACCGTCGGCGCGCTGCCGCCGGCCGGGCCCGGATCGGTGATGATCAGGTCGTTCAGCCCGTCGCCGTTGACGTCGGCAATCGCGATCAGGTTGGCGCCGATGACACCGGCATTGGCGGTTGCAGTAAACACCGTCACCGGGGCGGCATAAGTAGTGGTCCCAGGCGCGCCGGTGTGCAGCAGCAGCTTGACCCCGACATTGTCGGTCAGCGCCACATCCGGGATGCCGTCACCGTTGAGGTCGCCGGCGGCAACCCAGTTGGCGCCGCCGCTATACAGCGGGATCGGGCTGGCGAAGGTCCCGGCGGAGCTCTGCAGGAACAACGAGACGTTGTAATCGGCCGATATCAGGTCCGGCAGCGCATCTCCATTCATGTCCGCAATGGCGACCTGCGAGGCGCCCGGCGACGACAGCACCAGCGGTGCATTGAAACTACCGGGCGTCTGCGCGTCGTTGAAGAACACCGACAGCGCGCCATCAGCGAAGCTCGCCGACACCACGTCCGGGAAACCGTCACCGTTGAGATCGGCGCTCGCAAGATACAGCGGGTCGTTGCCATCGTTGGTGAGCACCGGCGCGGCGAAGCTGCCGGCGGTACTGGACAAATAGGCCTTCAGATAGCCTCGGTAGGGCTGCGCGCCGTTCCTGATGACGCTGGTCTGCAGCAGCGATGGCAAGCCGCTGTGATTGAAATTGCCGGCGACCAGACCATAGGAAACCTCGTACGCCGGATAGCTGCTGCCGCAGTTGTAGCAGCGGCCATAGCCATAGTCATCGCCGCCGCAGCTCGTGAGCCCGGCAACGCTGATGACGGCGGCAGATAGCGCCCAGGGGCGCAACGCTGGAAACCGGCGCTGTGGCATCGCGTGTGACATGCATACTTCTCCCTGACCCGATGGGCCAATAACGGTCGGATGGCATACGGGTTGACCCTGTGGCCGACGACTGCCGCCAGCGTGGACGGCGCTGGTAAATCTTGCAAGCCGGTCAGTGCGGCGATCAGCGCCGATCCACAACCGGGGCCGGCCGCGCTGCATGCTGCTTTCAATTCTCCGCTGCAGTTAATGACCCGCTTGCTACCATCACGGCTCCTGGGTCTATGCTGAAGATATATGGCTGACGTCGATTTTGCGATTCTCGGCGCCGGGGCCATAGGGTCGATTATCGGCGCCCACCTGGCGCGCGCGGGCCACTCGGTGCTGATGGTCGCACGCGCGCGCCGTGCGCAGCAGATCGAGCGTGATGGCCTGCGCCTCAAGGGCCTGATCGAGTTGGCACAGCCGGTGCCGGTGTTGAACGAGCCGGCGCAATTTCCCGGCGCCGCGGTGCTGATCGTCGCGACCAAGACCTATGCCACCGAAGCCGCGCTGGCGTCGCTGCGCCACGCCGCGGTCGGCGTGGCGCTATCGATCCAGAACGGCGTGATGAAGGATGACCTGCTGGCCGATGCCTTTGGCAGACAGCGGGTGCTCGGTGCGCTGGCCAATCTGAGCGGCGAGCTGTTGCCGTCGGGCGAAGTGCTGTTTACGCGCAACAGCCGGCTGTTCCTCGGTGAGCTGGACGGCACCGACAGCGCCCGGGCGCGCGACATCGCCGCCAGCATCGATGCCGCCGGAGTCCGGGCGAGCGCCGATCCGCAGATCCTGAGCCTGGAGTGGTCCAAGTTCGCCGCCTGGGCGCCGATGATGATCCTGTCGGTCGTCACGCGCGCGCTGACCTGGAAATACCTGACCGATGCCGGCACGGCGCGCCTGCTGGTACGGCTGGTGCGCGAGCTGGGCCTGCTGGCGGACGCCTGCCAGGTGCCGCTCGCCGACCGCGGCGTGTTGCCGGTGGCGACGATCTGCCGCGAGTCGGAGCAGCACTCGATCGATCTGGTGCAGCGCTTTGGCCTCGATATGCAAGCCAGTGCCCCGGAGCATCGCATGTCCACGCTGCAGGATCTGCTCGCCGGGCGTGCACTGGAAGTCGACGAGACGCTCGGACACGCGCTCCGGACCGCGGCCGGGCTGAAGCTGTCGTTGCCGCTGCTGAGCTGCTTTCATGAGCTGGTGGCGGGCATCGACCGGATGCGCGAGGCGGCTCCCGGACAGTGATCCACGGGCTGTGACGCGGTTCTCGGTTTGTCCGCCGCGGCCGCCATTTCGCCAGTTTGGTTAAAAAATTTGTGGGGTTGCTGCGGCAACCCCCCGCAGGCGTCGGCTAAGTTTGAAAAGAACCGCAACGTCGAGTCGTCACTTGAGCCCAGATAACCGGCCCGCAAACACTGTCCCTGCACCGGGTAGCTGCGCACCGATTGCGGGCGATATGAGCTGCCCATGCCGGCCATGAGCGAACATCAAAGCACGCAATTCGAGGGTTATCCGCGGCGTTGCGTGCTGATCATCGATGATGATCCCGCCTTCACGCTGCTGGCCAGTGAGACGCTGCAGCAGGCCGGCTTTGATGCCAGGATCGCCTGCAACAGCAGGGACGCGGTCGCCAGCTTCGAGAGCGAGAAACCCGACCTGGTGCTGCTGGACGTCGAACTGCCGGGCAGCAACGGCTTCGAGCTGTGCGCCGCGCTGCGCCTGATAAGTCCCGGAGTGGACGTGCCGATCGTCATGGTGACCGGCCATGACGATACCGCATCGATTGCGCAGGCCTATCAGGTCGGGGCAACCGATTTCATACACAAGCCGGTGCTGTGGCCGACGCTGCCGCATCGAATTGGATTCATCCTTCGGGCGCGCGACAACATGCGCGCGCTGCAGCTCAGCGAGCAGAAAAACCGTGCACTGCTGCAGGCGCTGCCCGACACCATTTTCATCGTCGGGCGTGACGGCGAGCTGGTGGAGCACATCACCGGCGACGACAAGGGCAGTGGCCGCAGCCTGGTCGGCAAACAGCTGGAACAGGTGCTGCCGTCGGGCGTCGCGCGCGCCGCGCGCCAGGCCATCAGCGGCGTTGCGCGCTCCGAACTCAGCGCCTATGAGTTCGTGGTCGGCCGCGGCAAGGATCAGAGATCCTTCGAGGCGCGGCTGCGTCCGCAACCCGATGGCACGCTTCTGATCGTCACCCGCGATACCACCGAGAGGCAAAAGGCCAAGGCACGCATCGAGTACCTGGCCTATTACGACATATTGACCGGTCTGGCGAATCGCCAGCAGTTCGTGCGCGAATCGGGCAGCGCCATCCGCGCCGCCAGGGAGAGCGGCCAGATGATGGCACTGCTCTACCTCGATCTCGACCGTTTCAAGCGCATCAACGACAACCTCGGTCATTCGGTCGGTGACGCACTGCTGAAGAACGTCGCGCGCAGACTGGAACACAGCACCAGGGCGACCGACGTGGTCGCCGCCGCGGCCGATACCCAGCAGCCGGCGCGTGCGCGCGTCGCGCGCCTCGGTGGTGACGAATTCGTCGTATTGCTTACCGGGCTGACCGACGAGGCGCAGACCGCCACGGTCGCCAACCGCATCCGGCAGTCGCTGGGCGAGCCGCTCGACTGCGGCGGCCATCGCCTGGTGGTGACGCCGAGCATCGGCATCGCACTGTATCCGCAGGATGGAACGGATATCGAGGACCTGCTGGTCAAGGCCGACATGGCCATGTACCAGGCCAAGGACCAGGGCCGCAACGGTATCGCGTTCTACGGACACTCGATGGCGGTGCGCTCGCTCGGCCGGCTGGAACTGGAAAACGATCTGCGCGCCGCGTTTCAGAACGGCGATTTCCAGATCTACTACCAGCCCAAGATCGAGCTGTCTACCGGCGCCATCATCGGCGTGGAAGCCCTGCTGCGCTGGCAGCATGCGAGCCGCGGCTGGATAGCTCCCGATACCTTCATCCCGGTGGCCGAAGAAACCGGATTGATCGCTGAGCTCGGCGACTGGGTCATCCGCGAGGCCTGCAAGCAGCTCAATGCCTGGGCAAGCGAAGGCCTCGGCTACCTGTCGATAGCCGTCAACGTCTCGGTGCAGCAGTTCGCCCGGGCCGACTTCGTCGAGTCGGTGCTGCGCACGCTGTGGCAGTACTCGGTCAAGCCGGAACAGCTGGAACTGGAAATTACCGAAAGCCTGCTGATGCGCAACGTCGACGACACCACATCGTGCATGAAGCGCTTCCGCGCCGCCGGCGTGACGCTGTCGATCGACGATTTTGGAACCGGCTATTCCTCGCTCGGCTACCTGCGTCAATTCCCGGTGGATGCGTTGAAGATCGACCGCTCCTTCGTCAAGGACCTGCACACCAGCGACGACGATGCGGCCATCTGCGCCGCCATCATCGCGATGGCGCGTGAGTTGAAGCTGAAGGTGATCGCCGAGGGCGTCGCCAACGCCGAGCAGCTCGAGTTCCTGCGCAAGCACCGCTGCGACCAGGCCCAGGGCTACCTGATCAGCAAGCCGATCCCGGTCGCGGATCTGCAACGGCTGCTGCGAGATACGCAGCATGGCGACTGGCAGCAGCGCCCGGATGCGATAGCAGCGGCTGCCGCGCCGTGATGCAATGGGTTGGCAATCTGCCGCTGCGTGCGAAGCTGCGCGTCATCGTGCTGTATGCCGCCGCTGTGGCGGTGCTGCTTGCCTGCTCGCTGTACGCGGCCGGGGAAGCGCTCACCCAGCGCCGCGACCAGGCACAGCAGCTGCTCACTATGGTGAGCGCAATAGCGGCCAATGCGGCGACACCGCTGAAGCAGTTCAACCGGGCGCAGGCCGGCAGCGTGCTGGAGTCGCTGCGCGCCGATCCTGACATTCGAGCCGCGACCCTGTACGACGGTGCCGGCAATATGGTCGCCGACGCCAGCTTTACCGCCGGCGGCGAGTCATCGGCCGAGCGCTTGCGGGCCTGGGCGATCGACGCCGCGGCTGCCGACCGCGAGCCGATGCGATTCAATGGCTTGACCGGTGTTGACGTTCAGGTTCCGGTAATGCTCGATGGCGCGCGCCTGGGCGCCATCCACGTGGGCGCCGAGCTGACCCGGATCTATGCTGCCTGGCCCGGTTCCCCGGAAGACATGCTGCTGTGCTTCGCGCTGGCGCTGCTGGTGGCCTATGCGCTCTCGATCCGGCTGCAGCGCTTCATCTCGGGGCCGATTCGCGACCTGGCACAGGTGGCGCGCAACGTCTGCGCCAGCAAGAATTTCTCCATCCGCGCCGACAAGCAGGTGGACGACGACTTTGGCGCACTGATCGATGATTTCAACGAGATGCTGGCGGAGCTCGAGCGCCGCGACCTGAACCTCAGGGTGAATCAGAACGATCTTGAAAAGCGCGTGCGCGAGCGCACCGTGCGGTTGGATGCCGCGGTGGCCGAGGCGCAGGAAGCGCTGCAGCGGGCGGAGAAAGCCAGCCGCGCCAAGAGCGAATTCCTGGCGCGCATGAGCCATGAGATCCGCACGCCGATGAACGGTGTGCTGGGCATGGCGGAACTGCTGCGCCATTCGACCACGCTCGATGCCCGCCAGCGCCGTTATGCCTCGACCATTCATCAATCCGGCAGCGCGCTGCTCGACATCATCAACGACATTCTGGACTTCTCCAAGATCGAGGCCGGCAAGCTGGAGATTGAATCGGCGCCGTTCTGCCTGCGCGACATCGTCGAAGACGCGGTCGATATCCTGGCGGAACGCGCGCACAGCAAGGGACTGGAGCTGATCTGCGATATTCCGGCGGAATTCGACACCAAGGTATGCGGCGACGGCCAGCGCCTGCGGCAGGTGATCATCAACCTGATCAGTAACGCGGTGAAATTCACCGAACGCGGCGAAGTCAAGATCACGGTGCGGCCGGAAGGATCGGGCCTGCTCAATTCGGCGTTCCGCTTCGAGGTCAAGGACACCGGCATCGGCATCAAGCCTGAGAACTGCAACGCGATATTTGAATCGTTCGCGCAGGAGGACAGCTCGACCACCCGCCAGTATGGCGGTACCGGACTCGGGCTTGCAATCTGCAAGCAGCTGGTCGAATTGATGGGCGGTCAGATCGGCGTCTCGAGCACGCCCGGGGTGGGCTCGACGTTCTACTTCGCGGTGCCGCTGTCGACCGACCCGACCGCCGAGCGCGACCGGCGCACCACCATCCTGAACCGCACCCGCATGCTGATCGTCGACGACAATTCGACCAATCGCGAGATCATGCGCCACCACCTGCAGAGCTGGGGCGTGCTGGTGACCGAGGCCAGCTCCGGCCGGCAGGCGCTCGAGATCCTGGACCAGGCGCTGAGCGGTCAGTTCGACGTGCTGATTCTCGACGGCCAGATGCCAGACATGAAAGGTGCCGCGCTGGCCTCGACCATCCGCGCACGGCCGCAGTTTGCCGGCGTGCCGATGCTGCTGATGAGCTCGGCGCTGTCCACCACCCCGCTCGCGGACAACTCGCCCGATGGCGCGACCGCGTGGCTCAGCAAGCCGATGCGCCGCACCCAGTTGCACGCCTGCCTGTCGTCGCTGGTGACGAACCAGTCCCTTACAGCGAACGCCACCAAGGACCTGCTGCGGCAAAATGCCATTGCAGCGGCCCAAAGCAATACCAAGCCGTCGCGCGTGCGCCGCGTGCTGCTGGTGGAGGACAATCCGGTGAACCAGGAAGTCGCCCAGGCGATGCTGCAGCAGCTGGGCGTCGAGGCGGTCAGTGCCTGGAGCGGCGAGGAGGCGCTCGAGAAGCTCACCTCCGATCGCTTCGAAGTGGTGCTGATGGACTGCCAGATGCCCAAGCTCGACGGCTATGCGACCACCAGCCGGTTTCGCGACTGGGAGAAGGAGCAGCAGCGGCCGCGCACGCCGATCGTTGCGCTGACCGCGAACGCGCTGACCGGAGACGCCGAGAAGTGCTTTGCGGCAGGTATGGACCGCTACCTGAGCAAGCCGTTCTCGAGCGACCAGCTCTACCAGGTGCTGGAGTCATGCGTGTCCGACAGCGCGCCGCCGGAATCCGAAGTCAAAGTCGAGAATGCCGTGCTCGACCGGCAGGCGCTGGGACGTATCCGCGCACTGCACCGGCCGGGCGGCCCGAATCTTCTTGCCAAGGTGCTTGGCCTGTACTCCTCGAGCTCGCTCGCGCTCACCGACGCGATTCGCACGGCGGTGCTATCCAACGACGCCGAGAGCATCCGGCAGGCAGCGCACGCGTTGAAATCAAGCAGCGCCAATGTAGGTGCGATGGCGTTCGCGGACCTGTGCAAGGAGGTGGAAGTCGCCGCGGCACAGGGCAAAGTCGAACAGGCCCGGGTACTGGTAGACGGGCTGCTGGCGGAACACAAGAAAGTGCTGCAGGCCCTGGACGCGCAAAATATTGCGGCCTGACGCCGCCCGCCGCTTGCGCGGCAGGACTGGCGAGCTAAAGTACGCCAGCAATCGCCCAGGGAGGATCGACGATGAAATCTCGCACCGTGCTGTCGCTATTGGCCACTGCCGTGCTGCTCGGCGCCGGCATCGGCCAGGCAGCGGATCAGGCCGAACCCGCGCCCAACCCACTCGATGTCATTCCCGACAAGATGCCTTTCAATACGCCCTATGGTGCGCCGATCTCGCTGCAACGCGCCCAGGCGGTCGCGCAGGCGGCGGTGACCGAGGCCAACCGGCGCGGCTGGCAGCTCAACGTCGCGGTAGTGGATTCGGGCGCCAATCTGGTCACGTTCGTGCGCATGGACGGCGCGCAACTCGCCTCGATCTCGATCTCCGAGCACAAGGCACGCACCGCCGTCAAATTCCGCCGGCCGACCAGAGCGTTCGAAGACGGGGTGCAGAAATCGGACCTGAAGTACGCGCTGACGCTCGACGACATCATCGCCTCGCGCGGCGGCATTCCGCTGGTCGAGGGCGGCAGGATCATCGGCGCGATCGGCTGCTCCGGCGGCACCGGTTCGCAGGACGAGGCCGTCTGCTCGGTCGCCGCCGCGACCATCGGCACCATCGGTAAGTAGCCGGCTGCCGGCGCGCAGCGCCGCCATTCGCATGGATGCCCTGCGGTTGATGCTGATCGGTTTGCTGGCCAGCGGCATGGCCGGCACCGCCATGGCCGCCGCGCAGCCGCAACCGACACCGCAACCGACACCGCAGCCGCACGTCTCGGTATTGAGCGCCGACCAGGTGATCCAGATCCTGGACCAGACCGTCGAATGGTACCGCACGCTCGGCACGCAGCAGCAGACTGCCACTCAACCCAGCGATCTGCTGATTTTCTATGCCAACCAGCAGACCGCCGCCCAGGTCATCGGACTGGCGTTCGACATCGCGCGCGCCAACGCCGAGCTGCTGAGCAGCGAGGCCAGCGCTACGCCTTCGACCCCCGATGCCACATCGTCGGCACAGTCACTCGACGAGCTGCAGAAAAAGCTGCAGACGCAGCGCCAGGGGGTGCAGTCGGAGATCGACGCCAACCGGCGCCAGGCCGGGACATCGGCAAAGCTGTCCGAGCTGCAGGGCGAGCTCAACATGCTCGACGCCAGAAAGAACCTGCTCGACACGATGGCGCAGTTTGTCCGCGAGAGCGACTCGAAGACGGCCGGCGCCAATGCGCTCAAGGCGCACATCGACGCGATTGCAATGTCGGTGCCGTCCGCCGGCGCCGTGCCCGTGACGACGACACCCGCGCCCGCTACGCCTGCGGGGACGACGCCCGCCGCCGCAGCGGTCAAGACGGCGACCGCGGCGCCGCCGAGCGTACTCGTAGCCGGCAGCGTCAGCTCATCGCGCCAGGGCATATGGGACCTGGCGGGCAATGTGCTCAAGCTGTCGCACAAGCTCAGCACCATCAGTTCGATCGATCGCGGCACCGCCGATCTGGAACGGACATTCGACAATATCCGCAGCGCACCGCTGGCGCAGCTCAAGGCGCTGTCGGCCCGCAGCGACGCACTCGCGACCCAGGCAGACGACCCCCATGGAGCGATGCTGAACGGGGTGCGCGACCAGTTCGACACGCTGGCGTGGCTGTTCAAGCAGACCTCGGACATCCTGATCCCATTGAGCAAGGCAGGCGTGCTGCTGCAGCAGTATCGCCACAACCTGAAGAGCTGGCGTGATGCGGTAAGACACGAGTATCGCGACGCGCTTGAGGCGCTCGTGGTACGGCTCGGTATCCTGCTGGCAATGCTGGCGGTGGTATTCGCCGGCGGCGAATTATGGCGACGGCTGGTGCTGCGCTACACCAGCGAACCGCGCCGCAGATACCAGTTGCTGCTGGTGCGCAGGCTGACGCTTTGGACCCTGGTGGTCGTCATCGTCGGCCTGACCTTCGTCACCGAATTGAGCTCGTTTGCGACTTTTGCGGGCCTGCTCACCGCCGGCGTCGCGGTGGCGATGCAAAGCGTGCTGGTGTCGATCGTCGGCTACTTCTTCCTGATAGGAAAGTACGGCATCCGCGTCGGCGACCGGGTCCAGATCGGAACCGTGTCGGGCGAAGTGATCGACCTCGGGCTGGTACGCATGCACCTGATGGAACTGAGCTCGCAGGGGCCGCTCGGAGCGACCGGCAGGGTGGTCGCATTCGCCAACTCGATCGTATTCCAGGCGTCGGGCGGGTTATTCAAGCAGATTCCCGGTGTCAACTTCGCGTGGCACGAGACCACCGTGCGCCTGCCGCTGGCTGCCGACCACACGGCCCTGAAAGAGAAGCTGATGGCGGCGGTGACCGAAGTGGTCAAGGAGTTCCACGAGGAAATCGTGCGGCAGACCAAGCAGATCGAACAGACCACCGCCTCCAGCTCGGTCGGCGACGCGCTGCCGCAGGTGCAGTTGCATTTCTCCGCCGCCGGCGTCGACGCGCTGGTGCGCTATCCGGTGCAGTTGCAGCACGAGGCCGAGATTGACGAGCGGGTGTCGCAGGAGCTGATGAAGGTCATTGCAAGCGCGGCTCCGGCGCACGGCAGCTAGAGAATCGCTCAGACCTTGCGGTGCGAACCGGTGGAGCGCAATCGCGGCATCTCCAGCGTGGTACGCAGGAAAGCGAACGCCTCGGCTGCCGGCATCGGTCGGGCGACAATGAACCCCTGGATCGAGTTGCACTGCTCCTGCGCCAGAAACTGCCACTGTTCCTGGGTCTCGACGCCCTCGGCCACCACTTGCAGCCTGAGCGCCCGGCCCAGGGCAATCGTCGCCCGGCACAGCGCCGCACCGTAGGGATCCACGGCGCAATCCTTGATGAGCGAGCGGTCGATCTTCAGGCAGTTGACGTTCAGCAGCTTCAGGCGTGACAGCGAGGAATGTCCGGTGCCGAAATCGTCAATCGACACCGTCACCCCGAGCGCCTTGAGGCGCGCCAGGTGGCGTTCAGTGACATCCGGTGAGCGCATGGCGGCGAACTCGGTGATTTCCAGCTCCAGCAGCGCCGCCGGAACCCCGCTGGCGCCAAGCACGGCGGCGATGCGCTCGGCAAGATTTTCGCGCGCGAACTGCAGCGGCGACAGATTTACCGACAGCCGCAGCGGCTCGCCTGCGTCATCCAGCCACCGGCGCAGGTCCGCGCAGGCACTCTCCAGCACCCACTGGCCGATCGACTCGATCTGTCCGCTCTGCTCCGCAATCGGGATGAACAAGCCGGGAGCGATCAGGCCGCGCAGCGGGTGATTCCAGCGCACCAGGGCTTCGAAGCCGTTGGGTCGCCCGCTGATGGTGTCGACACGCGGCTGGTAGTGCAGCAGCAGTTCGCGCCGCTCGACTGCGCCGCGCAGGTCGGTCTCGAGCGCCAGGCGATCGACACTGACCACCATCGACGGGTCGAACATGCGAAATGAATCACCGCCCTGGTATTTGGCCGCATACATCGCGGCATCGGCGTGTTGCAGCAGCGTGGAACCATCGGTTCCATCCTGGGGTGACACCGCCACACCGACGCTGGCGGTGGTATAGACGATGCGCCCGGGCAGGTCGACGCTGCCGCCGAGCTGGGAGAAAATGTTCTTCACCACGCCGTCGAGCGGCGATTCATCGGCAAATTCCGAAATCACCACGACAAATTCATCGCCGCCGAGCCTCGCCACCAGGTCGACATCGCGCACACTGCCTTGTATCCGGCGCGCAACCTCGGCCAGCAGTTTGTCGCCGATATCGTGTCCGAGGGTGTCGTTGACGTGCTTGAAGCGATCCAGGTCGATCAGCATAACGATGCAGCGGGTGCCGGTGCCGGCGCTGCGAGCCAGGACCTCGTCCAGTTTCGCGCGGAAACCCAGCCGATTGGCCAGTCCGGTGAGCGGATCGTGATAGGCAAGGTAGGAGATCTCGCGCTCCGAGCGCTGCAGTTGCTGGCGCACCCGCACCTGTTCGGTGATATCGGATTGAATGCAGATCCAGCCCTGCAGCTCACCGGCGGCGTCGAGCAGCGGACGCGCATCGGTGTCCAGCCACCATTCACGGCCGTCCTTGCCGCGCACCAGGATCTCGAACCGGATGCCGCGCCGCGCGGCGAACGATTCCCTGACGAGCGCGATCGTGGCTGGATCGGTGCCGGCAAAATAGAGCAGCTCGCTGGTATGTTGTCCGATCGCCTCGGCGGCGGTGTAACCGGTCAGACGCGTGAAGCTGTCGTTGATCCACACCAGGCGCCGCTCGGCATCGTTGATCGTGACCGAATATCCGGTGAGTCGCGCGACCACGGCCACCCAGTCCGAACCCACGGCAGCCAGCGGATCCGCACGCTTGTCGGCATCCGGCGCAGCGCTGCGCCGCAGCCACGCAAAGCAGCGACGCATCACGCTGTCAATGCGGCCGCGGCCAGCAGGGGCGCGACGGTCATTCAATGGGGGAGCCCGCGAACATTGGCTAGACTGAACCTATCGCTGCGTCGCGTCCATGACCGCCAGGGCAGTCTGCCGGTGCGCTGCACGGTCCATTCTTTGCCCGGGCGCGGCAAATCTGCTGCCGTTGGCAAGAAACGCGTGAATTATCAGGCGGTGCACGTGTGTCGTGCCGCACATTATGATGTTCGTCAGGGGATCGGCCGCGGCCGTTGCTGCACTACGGTATCGGCGCCGCCGGGAGCTCGCGGTCAAAAATCAGGAGAAGGCCAATGAATATCAGAAAATTGCAACAGGGACTCAAGTACCGCGGTCGTGTCGAAGCGGTGCGCCAGACCTATCACGTGTTCGAGGCGTCGGATTATTTCTTCGTGCTGTCGTTCTCGCTGTCGAAGTCGCGTCGCGGGTCGGGCTATTTCAATGTCGTCAATCGCACCGCCGTTGACTATGTGCAGCGCCACGTCGGCGGCAGCAATGGCGTCACCGCAAAGGACGTGGTGGCGGTCGCGCGACGCACCAAGCACGTTCCCACCAGCCTGATGGCGCTCAATATCCTCTATGTGCTGGTCGGCCTCGGCGAGGCGCGTATCATGCGCTCCGGAGAGCATCGCCAGCTGTTCTTCGCGGTCAAAAAAATGCGCCAGGCGCGGGCCATAAGTCGGTGAGGCCGACGCTGCCCGGCGCCGGCCGGTCAGGACAGGCCGATGATGTTGCCTTGATCGTCAATATCGATCCTGGCCGCTGAAGGCACCTTCGGCAGCCCCGGCATCGTCATGATGTCGCCGCAGATCATCACGATGAATTCGGCGCCCGCCGCCAGCTTCACCTCGCGCACGTTGACGATGTGTCCGGAAGGGGCACCTATGGCCGACGGATCGGTCGAGAACGAGTACTGGGTCTTCGCGACGCACACCGGGAAGTGCCCGTAGCCCTGGTCCTGCAGCTGCTGGATCTGCTCGCGCACCTTGCGATCGGCGCTGATATCGGCGGCGCCATAGATCTTGGTGGCGATCGCTTTCATCTTGTCCCACAGCGGCAGCGACTCCTCATACACAAACGTCATCGTCGACTCGCGCCGGTCGGCGATCTGCACTACCGCCTGTGCCAGCTCGGTCGCGCCCGCCGAGCCGTCCGCCCAGTGACGCGCCAGCACCACGGGCGCTCCGTGCGGCGCCATCCTCGATTTCAGCAGTGCGATTTCCGCCTCGGTATCGAAGCTGAAGTGGTTGATCGCCACCACGCACGGCAGGCCATAGTGATTGCGCACGTTGGCGACGTGCCGTTCCAGGTTGGCGATGCCCTTTTCCAGCACCGGCAGGTTTTCCTTGTTGACGTCGCGCAGATGGCTGCCGCCGTGAAACTTGAGCGCCCGCAGCGTCGCCACGATCACGGCCGCAGCCGGGCGCAGCCCCGACTTGCGACATTTGATATCGATGAATTTCTCGGCGCCGAGGTCGGCGCCGAAGCCGGCCTCGGTGACCACGTAGTCGGCCAGCTTCAGCGCGCTGCGCGTCGCCAGCACCGAATTGCAACCGTGCGCGATATTGGCGAACGGGCCGCCGTGCACGAAGGCCGGGTTGTTCTCCAGCGTCTGCACCAGGTTCGGCTTCAGTGCCTCCTTCAGCAGCACCGTCATCGCGCCATGGGCCTGCAGATCGCGGGCGCGGATCGGCTTGAAGTGGCTGGTGTAGCCGACGACGATATTGCCGAGCCGGTTCTTGAGGTCGCCAAGGCTGGTGGCCAGGCACAGGATCGCCATGACCTCCGAGGCGACCACGATGGTGAAGCTGTCCTGCCGCGGGTAGCCGTTGCCAGGACCGCCGAGCCCGACAGTGATGTCCCTGAGCGCCCGATCGTTCATATCCACGACCCGCTGCCAGCTGATGCGGCGCACGTCGAACCCGAGCTCGTTGCCGTGATGGATGTGATTGTCGATCAGCGCCGCCAGCAGGTTGTTGGCGAGCGCGATGGCACTGAAGTCGCCGGTGAAATGCAGGTTGATGTCCTCCATCGGCACCACCTGCGAGTGGCCGCCGCCGGTAGCGCCGCCCTTCATGCCGAATACCGGCCCGAGGCTCGGCTCGCGCAGGCAGATCACGGCGCGCTTGCCGATGCGGTTGAGCGCGTCGCCCAGCCCGACGGTGGTGGTGGTCTTGCCTTCTCCCGCCGGTGTCGGACTGATCGCCGTCACCAGGATCAGCTTGCCGTCGGGCCGGGATTGCAGGCTGTCGAGATAGTCGAAGCCGATTTTTGCCTTGTAGTGCCCGAAGCTCTCCAGGCTCGACTGCGGAATCCCGAGCTTCTCGGCAATCGCGCTGATGGGCTGCAGGGTGGCGCGCTGGGCAATTTCAATATCCGAAAGCACTGATCGGTCTCCCCTTAATAAAGCCGCGAAGGCAGTCAGCGGCGTGCATGGCGGTGAGGCTTTGCCCCCCTGTGGTACGCCACCGTTGGTGTAGCGTCATTTTGTCATCAGCCCCGCCCGCTGGCGTCACTAAAAGCGAACGGTTTCATTCCGGATTCGCCCCCGTCACTGGCGCGCGCCGCCGGGCACGGCAGAAATTCCAATGATGTCAGGGTCTTGAAAGCCTTTCGGGCACCAGGCACGTTAGCGCTCGCCGGTCGAAGAAAACGGTGCCAGCGCCTCGGCTTTGAACGTCGGCAATGTCCGCACATTGCGAATCACCGGCAGGCGCCGCGCGATCAGGGCCAGCAGCATCGCGGTCACGCCGGCAAAGCCGAGCGATGCGCGCAATCCGTAGTGATCCCCGAGCCAGCCGCCCCATAGCGCACCCGGCACGGCGGGCGTCAGGATCAGCCAGCGCATCGTGCTGGTCATGCGCCCGAGCATCCGGGCCGGAGTGACCGATTGCCGCAGCGCCAGGAAATTGACGAAGATAAATACCGCGCCGATGCCGTTCATCAACAGCATCACCGGGTAGGCGGCGATGCCCCAGCTATTGAGCGGCGCGCTCGCCAGCAGCAGCCAGCCGATGGCGCAGATGCCGAATCCGGACACCAGCATGGGTCCGGGGCCGAAACGCCGCGCCAGGCGGTGTCCGATGGCGCTGGCGCCGATCGTACCCATGCCAAGTGCCACGTAGCTCAGGCCGACGCTGCGCTCGGAAAGACCCAGCAGGCGAGTGGCGAACAGGATCTGCACCACCGTCGCCGCCTGGCTGCACATCTGCCAGCTGCCGACGCACGCCGCCATCGCCACCAGCAGTGCGTTGCCGCGCACGAAATCCAGTCCTTCGCGCATCGCCGGCCAGAAGCGCGCGTTGACCGCGCTCGGCGTCTCCTTCACCGCTACGCCGCGCAGGATGGTTGCCGATACCAGCAGCAGCAACGCATCCGCCACCAGCGCCAGCGGCGCGCCGGTCAGTTTGATCAGCGCGCCTGCGGCACCTGGTCCGGAAACTTCGGCCGTTGACTGCGCCAGTGCGTTCTTGGCGTGCGCCTCGACCAGCCGCTCGCGCGGCACGATCTGCGTCAGTACCACCTGCGCCGCGCTGCCGGCGGTGGTATTGACCGCACCGATCACGAATGCCACCAGGTACAGCCAGGAGATCGACAGCGCGCCGAGCCACCAGGCGACCGGCACGCTGGCCACCGCAGCGGCAACCGAGATCTCGCCCACCACATAGACGGGCAACTTGCGTACCCGATCGAGCCATACGCCGGCCGGCAGCGAAAACAGGGCGAACGGCATGACCTCCATCGCCGTCAGCAGGCCCATCTGCGTCGGCGAGGAGTGCAGCAGCACCGCCGCCGTCAGCGGCACCGCCAGCAGCGTCACCTGTGCTCCGAACGAGGAGATGAAAATCGATGTCCACAGGCGCCGGTAGGTGGCGTCGCGCAGCAGATCGGTCGGTGCGAGCGCCAGGCGGCGAAATAGTGTTGTCACGGAAAATGTTTCCAACCCGCAGGCAGGCATTCTAATGGGGAAGGCATTTACCGCGGCGCTGATTGACAGCGCTCACCTGCGGTAGCAAAAAGGAAGCGCTTGCAAAGCCGCCAACACAGCGCCGGTGACCCACCACAGCGCGAGCGCGCACCGCTGCGCGTGCTGTTCGTCTGCATGGGCAATATCTGCCGTTCGCCGATGGCAGAGGCGGTATTCAGGTGGCTGGCGCCGCGCGTGCGGCCTGATCTTGCCGTTGAAGCCGACTCCGCCGGCACCCACGGCTACCATGTAGGCCGGCCGCCGGACCTGCGTGCGCAGCGCGTGGCCCGCGCGCACGGCATCGACCTGTCGGCACTGCGCGCGCGCCAGCTGGTGGTGCAGGATTTCGAGCGCTTCGACCGCATCCTGGTCATGGACCGGCACAATCACGACTGTGCGCTGGCGCTGGCCCCGCCTGAACGGCGTCATCGCCTGCAGCTGTTGCTCGACTATGCGCCGCAGCTGGCATTGCGCGAGGTGCCTGATCCCTATTACGGCGAACTGCCGGACTTCGAGCGCGTGTTCCAGCTCTCAGAGCAGGCCGCCCGTGGACTGCTGCAATCGCTGGCTGCGCCGCCGCAACTGCAGCATGGTGGCGGATAGCCGCGGGGCCGTGGCACGGTCGCTCAGTCGTCGTCGTCCTGCGCATCGCTGGCGGCACCCCGGCGCGGGCGCGCAAATCCACGGCGTCCGGCCTGGAAGAACTCGAGCAGGCTGCGCGCCTCGGCGCTGGCGAAATCGCCGCGCTGCAGGCTGTGCGCGGCAATCTGCCGCAGATTGCCCACCGGTGTGTCGAGCGCGCGGAAGGCGCGCTTGATCTCATCGCGCACTTCGCGCGTGAAGCCGCGCCGCCGCAGGCCCACGACATTCAGGCCGATCAGGGCATTGCGTTCCGTGGCCATGGCAAACGGTGCGATGTCGCGCGAGATGCGTGCGCCGCCGCCGATCATGGCGCTCTCGCCGATGCGGCAGAACTGGTGGATCACCGCGCCGCCGCCCAGAAACGCGTGATCGCCGATCTGCACGTGCCCGGCGAGCAATACCGCGTTGGCGATCACGACGCGGCTGCCGATGCGGCAATCGTGGGCCACATGGCAGCCGGCCATCAGAAAACAGTCCGGACCGATTTCGGTCGCCGTCGCCGCCCTGGTGGCGCGGCTCACCGTGACGTGCTCGCGAATCACGGTGCGTGCGCCGATGCGCACGCCCGAGGGCGTGACGGTATCGAAGCTCAAATCCTGCGGATCGCCGCCCAGCACGGCGAATGGATGCACCACAACGCCGTCACCGAGTTCGCAATGGCGCGTGATCAGCGCCTGGGCATGGATGACACAGCCGGCGCCAAGCCGCGCACCGTCCTCAACCAGGGCAGTCGGATGGATCTGCACGGCTCTCCAGGTCCTCAGCTCGCCCAACCAGCGGCAATCAATTGGGCGCCGGATTTGCCGCCACCGGCGCCTCGGTCTGCCAGCCGCCTCCGAGCGCGCGGTACAGCTGCACCACGGCGAGCAGGGTATTCAGGTGCGCGGCCGACAGCGACAACTCGGCGCTGAACAGGTCGCGGTCGCTGTCGATGACATTGAAGTATGACGCATAGCCGACCCGGTAACGCGCCAGCGCGATGGCGTTGGCGGTGCGCTGTGCCGCGACCCAGGTCTGCTCCTGTAGCTGCACTTCGGCGTATTGCTGGCGCGCGACCAGCGCGTCGGAGACCTCCTGGAACGCGGTCTGTATGCTCTTCTGGTATTGCAGCAGGGCCTGGCGTTTCTGCGCATCGGCAAGATCGAGCTGGTACAGGCTGCGCTGTGAATCGAGCAGCGGCTGCAGTGCGCTGCCGCCGAATGACCACAGCCGCGCCGGGCCGCTGAACAGGCTGGACAGCGCAGTGCTGGCGCCGCCGCCGGTGCCGGTCAGCGAGATGGTCGGAAACAGATTCGCCTTGGCGACGCCCACCTGCGCGTTCGCGGCCACCAGGTTCTGTTCGGCTTCACGCACGTCGGGGCGGCGTTCGAGCAGGCTGGAAGGCAGGCCGGCGGCGGGCACCGGCGTCGGCGGTGTGCTGTCGGCCACCGGCCCTGAGTCCTCCAGCGGCGTACGCAGCACGTCGCCCGGATTGTGACCGAGCAGCACGCTGAGCTGATCCTCTGCCAGCCCGATCTGGCGTCGCAGCTCGGGCAGATTGGCCTTGGCTATCGCCAGCTGCCCCACGGCAGTGGCGACATCCAGTTCCGACACCGTGCCGCGTTCGTGCTGCGCGCTGGTCAGATCGACGAATTTCTGCCGCGTGCCGATGGTGCGGTTGGTGATATCGAGCTGCTGGTCCAGTGCCTGCAGCGTGAAGTAGGCGGTGGCGACGCCGGCCACCAATCCTGCGATCACGTCCTGGCGGGCAAAATCCGATTGCAGCAGCTGGGCGCGCGCCGCCTCGGTAGCGCGCCGGTATTTGCCCCAGAAGTCGATCTCGTACGACAGGCTCCCCTGCAGCTCGAATATGTTGCTGATCGGCGGCGCGCCCGGCACAAGTTCGAACTGCGAGGTGCGCTCGCGTTCCGCGCCCGCCGACACCGAGACGGTGGGCAGCTGCTGCAGGCGCGTCGCGCCCAGCAGGGCGCGCGCCTGGTCGACGCGTGCGGCGGCGATGCGCAGGTCGAGATTGTCGGCCAGAGCCTCGCGGATCAGCTGCTGCAGGCGCGCATCCCGGTACACCTGCCACCAGCCCTCATCGGCCAGTGCAGCCTGGTCCGCGCCGCTGTCGAAGCGATAGTGCGCCGGCGCTCTGGTGTCCGGGCGCCGATAATCCGGCCCGAGCTTGCAGCCGGCGAGCGCCAGCAGCGCGCCGCAAATGATCGCGGCGAATGCGAGCCTGTGGCGCTGCGCCGAGGCCGTCATGGCGGCGCGGCCGGTGGCTTGCGCCGGGTCATGCCGCGCAGTCGTTCGGACAGGCTCTGCATCAGCACATAGAACACCGGAATCAGGAAGACTCCGACCAGCGTGGCCGCGCTCATGCCGAACACCACCGCCGTACCCAGCACCCGGCGCGCGGAGGCGCCGGCGCCGGTGGCAGTGGCCAGCGGCATCGAGCCCAGGATGAAGGCGAACGAGGTCATCAGGATCGGCCGCAACCGCAGGCGCGCGCCTTCGATCGCGGACTCCACCAGCGGCTTGCCGCGTTCGTATTCCAGCTTGGCGAACTCGACGATCAGGATCGCGTTCTTGGCGGCCAGGCCGATCAGCATCACCAGGCCGATCTGCGCGTAGATGTCGTTCGCCATGCCGCGCAAGCTCAGCCCGCCGTACGCGCCGAGCATCGCAAACGGAATGCCGAGCAGTACCGCAAACGGCACCGCCCAGCTCTCATACAAGGCGGCCAGCACCAGGAACACGAATACGATCGCGGTGCCGAATATGGCACCGCTCTGTCCGCCGGAGAGCTTTTCCTGGTAGGTGGTGCCGGTCCAGTCGTAGCCATAGCCGTCGGGCAGGTTCTGGCCCAGTTGTTCCATCGCCTGGGTCGCCTGGCCGGAACTGTAGCCGGCCGCCGGCGAGCCGTTGATGGTCACGGCACGGAACACGTTGTAGCGTTCGATGTATTCCGGTCCGGTCTTGGGTTTGATCGCCACCAGCGTCGACAGCGGCACCATGTCGTTGGCAGCGGTACGCACGTACAGGCTGTCGACCGAATCGGGCAGGTTGCGTGCACCCGCATCCGCCTCTGCGGTGACCTTGTAGGTGCGCCCGAACATGTTGAAGTCGTTGATGTAGCTGCCGCCGAGGAAAGTCTGCAGCGTGGAGAAGATGCTGGAGATCGTCACCCCCAGGGTCTTGGCGCGCTCGCGATCCAGCACGTACTCGATCTGCGGTGTCTGGGTGCTGAACTGCGTGAATACGCGCGTCAATGCCGGCTGGTGATTCGCCTGTCCGAGGAAATCACCGATCACCCCGGCGAACCTGTCGATGTCACCGCCGCTGCGGTCCTCGAGGATGAATTCAAAGCCCCCGGCGGTGCCGATGCCCGGAATCGGCGGCGGATTGAGCGCCAGCACGGTCGCCTCCTTGATACCGGCGCCGATCCGGTTGGCGCGCAGCGCCAGCGCCTGTATGCCGTGGGCCGCACCGGAGCGTTTTGCCCAGGGCTTGAGAATGATGAAAACAGTGGCTGCGTATGAGGAGTTGGTGCCGGTCAGAAGGTTGAGGCCGGTGATCGCGAAGACGTTATCGACTTCCGGCTGGGCGAGTATCTGCTTGGCGAATGCCGTGGTCACCGCCTCGGTGCGCTGCATTGAGGCCCCGAGCGGCAGCGATACCAGGCCGATCAGGTAACCCTGATCCTCCTCCGGCATGAAACCCGTGGGCCGGCTCCACACCAGCCACAGCGCGGCCACCGTCAGCAGCACGAACACCACCATCGACAGTGCGGTGCGGCGGATGGCGCTGCCCACCGTGGCGGTGTAGCGGTTGGTGGTAGCGCGAAACCCACGGTTGAAGGCAGCGAATGCGCGGCCCAGCAGACCCGGGAAGTGGGACTGGTCGGTGGGCTTGAGCAGCAGCGCGCACAGCGCCGGCGTCAGCGTCAGCGCGACGATGCACGAGATGCCGACCGACACCGCCAGCGTCAGCGCGAACTGGCGATAGAACTGCCCGGTCAGCCCGCCGAGGAACGACACCGGCACGAACACCGAGATCAGCACCAGCGCGATCGCCAGCACCGGCGCGGTGACCTCGCGCATCGCCGCCTTGGTGGCTTCGGGCGGCGCCAGCTTGCGGCTGTCCATGATCTCGGTAACCGCCTCGACCACGACGATGGCGTCATCGACCACCAGGCCGATCGCCAGCACCAGTGCGAACAGCGTCAGCGTATTGAGCGAGAAACCCAGCGCCGCGAAGGCGCTGAACGCACCCACCAGCGATACCGGCACCGCCAGCATCGGGATCAGGGTCGCGCGCCAGCTCTCCAGGAAGATGAACACCACCAGCAGCACCAGCAGGCCCGCTTCCAGCAGCGTCTTGACCACCTCACGTACTGACTCGGCGACGAACAGCGTGGTGTCGAACGGGATCGAATAGTGAATGCCCTGCGGGAATGTCGGCGCCAGTCCGTCCATCACCTGGCGCACGCCGTGCGCCACCTCGAGCGCATTGGCGTCGGGCAACTGATAAATGCCGATGATGGCGGTGGGCACACCGTTGAGCCTGGAGGAGCGCGAATAATCGGTGGCGGCGAGTTCGATGCGCGCAATGTCCTTGAGCTGCACGATGGCGCCGTCGGCGCCGGTGCGCACGACGATGGCGCCGTATTCCTGCGGTGTCGTCAGCCGGCCCTTGACCGACGCGACGTACTGCATCTGTTGCCCCGGTGGCGCGGGTTCCGCACCGAGCGTGCCGGCCGGCGCGACCACGTTCTGCTCATTCAGGATGGTGCTGACGTCATCCGTGGTGACCCCCAGGCGCGCCATCTTTCCCGGATCGAGCCAGATGCGCATGCCATAGTCGCGCGCTCCGAACACCACCACCTGGCCGACCCCGCGCACCCGCGCCAGTGCATCGAACACGTGCAGCGTGGCGAAATTCGACAGGTACAGGTAGTCGTAGCGCGGATCATCGGAGCCGATCGCCACCGTCAGCAGGATCTGCGGCTGGCGCTTGGCCACGACTACGCCTTGCTGCAGCACCTGCTGCGGCAGCTGGCGCTCGGCGATCGCCACCTGGTTCTGCACGTCGACCGCGGCGATATCCTGGTCGGTGCCGACGGCGAACGTGACCGTCAGCGAATAGCTGCCGTCGTTCGCGCTCTTGGAATCCATGTAGATCATGTGCGGCACGCCGTTGACCTGCTCCTCGATCGGAGCGGCCACAGACTGTTCGATGGTGGCGGCGTCGGCGCCCGGGAACAAAGTGGAGACGATGATCGTGGGCGGCGTGATCTGCGGATAACGCGCGATCGGCAGTGCCGCCAGCGATACCGCACCGGAGAGGGTGATGATGATCGCCAGCACCGTCGAGAAGATCGGGCGGTCGATGAAAAAATCGATCATGCCCGGCTCCGCACCCCATCGACCGCCGGCGCCGGCGCGGCCGTCGCTGCCGGCGCGTCGCCGCGCGAGGCCTGCGGCGGCGCCGCAGCGGCCGGTGGCGTCGGCAATGCCGCCGGCACCGGTGTCACCAGCGGCGTAGCCTTGACCGGGGTTCCGGGCTTGAGCCGCTGCACGCCGTCGACGATCACCACCTCGCCCGCCTTCAGTCCCTGTTGCACCTGCCAGTCGCCGCCGAGGCGCAGGCCCATATGCACCTCGCGCTGCTGCGCCTTGCCGTCGGCATCGACGATCCAGACATAGTTCTGACCCTGCTGGTCCAGGATCGCGCGCTGTGGCAGTACGATCGCATTCGGATCCACCTGCTGCGATACCTGCACGCGCGCGAACTGGCCGGCGTGCAGCAGGTGCTGCGGGTTGTCCACTTCCAGCCGTATTGCCAGCGTACCGGTGCGGGTGTCGACGGCGGGATCAATGAAGTTGAGCTTGGGAATCTGCGGATACAGCGAGCCATCGGCCAGGAACAGCCGGAACGGCGGCGGCGCGGTCGAGTTCTGGCTCGGTGGGCGCCCGAGGTCGCGCTGCAGCGTCAGCATGCGCCGTTCGCTGATGCTGAAATTCACGTACATGCGGTCGGTCTCATAGACCGTGGTCAGCAGCGTGCTGTTGGCGGTGACCATGCCGCCCTGGCGCAGCTGCGCGCGGCCGACGACACCGTCGATCGGGCTGGCGATGGTGGTGAAGCCGAGATTCAGCTCGGCTGCCCTGACGGCGCCCTTGCCGGCTTCGATCGAGGCCAGGTTGGCCTTGTTCTTGGCCACTGCGGCGTCGAGTTCCTGCTGGCTGACCGCGTCGAGTTTCGACAGCGATTCGGCGCGCTCCAGGTCGCGCTGCGATTGCACCAGCGCGGCCTCGCTCTGCGCCAGGCCCGCTTTCGCCTGCGCCAGTGCCGCGATGTAGGGCTCGCGGTCGATGACGAACAGCAGCTCGCCGGCCTTTACCCGCTCGCCTTCGTTCGGCACCCGCTGCACCAGCTCGCCGCCGACGCGCGGCCGGATCTCCACCGCGTTGATCGCTTCGGTTTCGGCGACGAAGTCCTCGGGAAAACTGGTCGGTTGCGGGTGCACGACGACGGTCGCCACGTCGACCGGATGCGGCGGGGGTGGCGCGGGCTTTGCGCACGCCGCGCATAGCAGCACCAGACCCGCCAGTGCCGCGATCCGGACAGTACCAGCACCGGCGGCGACATCGTAGCTAGGCATGGCGGATTCCTTTGGCAAGCGGATCCGGCCACGACTGGCCGGTCGCTGGTCGCTGCGTCCCGACGCCAGTCATCAATGCCTTGAGACCCTGGCGCTTGACTCTACTCTGAAGTGCGAGCGGCGGTAACGGGGCAGGTGCTGCGCTATGTGCGCCTGCGCACGCTGCTGCGGCGCAGCTGCCGCCCGTCGCAGGCAGCGCCGCGCGGCGCACACGAATCCGCCCCAGTCCCGGCGCTTCAGATCCAGTAGACGAAAATGAACAGTCCCAGCCACACCACGTCCACGAAATGCCAGTACCAGGCCACCGCTTCGAAAGCGAAGTGATGTTGCGGGGTGAAGTGTCCGCGCAGCACCCGGAACCAGATTACCATCAGCATGATCGCGCCAATGGTCACGTGCAGGCCGTGGAAGCCGGTCAGCATGAAGAATGTCGAGCCGTAGATGCCGGTCGACAGCCGCAGCCCCAGTTCGCGGTAGGCCTCGCCGTATTCATGCGCCTGCAGGCCGACGAAAGTGAAGCCCAGCAGGAAGGTGCAGGCCAGCCAGAACGTCAGCGCGCCGCGGTGCGTGGCCCGCAGTGCGTGGTGCGCCAGCGTCACCGTCAGGCCGCTGGTCAGCAGGATCGCGGTGTTGACCGCAGGCAGGCTGAACGCAGGAATCACCTCGAACGTGCCGTCGGCGCGGCCGCCGATGTGCGCCGGGCCGTTGGTCGGCCAGGCCGGATTGAAGTTCTTCCACAGCAGCAGCTTGTTCAGCACCTTGACGCCTTCACCGCCCGCCCACGGCACCGAAAAATTGCGCGCATAGAACAGCGCGCCGAAAAACGCCGCGAAGAACATCACTTCCGAGAAGATGAACCAGATCATTCCCATGCGGAACGATCGGTCGACCTGGCTGTTATAGATGCCCTGCTGGTTCTCGCCGATGACGGTGCCGAACCAGCAGAAGAACATGGTCGCGAGCAGCAGCGCTCCCGGGATCAGCGCCCAGCCGCCGGCCCACTCATTCAGATACAGGGCACCGCCGATCATCAGGCAGAACAGCGCCACCGAGCCGAGTATCGGCCACGGGCTGCCGTGCGGCAGGTAGTACTTGGTGGAATCCGCGTGCGCGTGCGTCTCTGACATTACTCTCTATCCCTATCCTGTGGTGAAACCCGCGTCTTCAGCCCGGGTTGGCGGCGCTACTGGGGGCATCGTAGAACGTATAGGCAAGCGTCAGGTGCTCGACATAGCCCGGCAGTGCCGGGTCGACGAAAAAGCGCACCGGCATCACCCGCTGCTCGTCGCGCTTGAAGGACTGGGGCGAGAAGCAGAAGCATTCGGTCTTGTGAAACCAGGCCGCCAGCTTCGAGGGCACGATGTCCGGTATCGCCTGCGCGGTGGTGTCATGGCCGGTGAGGTTATGGGCGAAGAAATCCGCCTCGTACAACTGCCCGGGATGGACCCGGATGGATTTGGTGACCGGGCGGAATTCCCAATTGCCGACACTGGGCAGATTGGCGATGAAGTCGACGGTCACGAGCCGCTGCTGATCGATCGCCTCGGCGCCCTGCGCATACGCGCGCGTCAGGCTCTTCTGGTTGCCCAGTCCGGTGATCGAGCACAAGACGTCGTACAGCGGTACCAGCGCAAATCCGAAGGCGAAGCTGCCGGCCACAAACATCGACAGCTTGAACACCAGGCCGCGATGTCGTCCCGGAGTGTTGCCCTGGCCGCTCATTTGAGGCCGCGCAGCACCGAGTGCACGATGAAGCTGGTATAGACGGCCAGCGCGATCAGGCCCCACAGCAACGCGCTGCGCCGCACCCGCCGTCGCTGCTCGCGATCCATGTCGACCTTGGCCTCGGTACTCATGCGACTGTCGGCGCCGGCGCCTTAGTGGTCGGCACCGGCGCCGTGCGGCGGCACGCCGTGGTCCAGCGTCGCGAGGCTCGGCGCCTCAGCCCAGCTGTGGTAGGGAGCCGGCGACGGCAGTTCCCACTCCAGGCCATGCGCGCTCTCGCCCCACACTTTGCTGGTGGCGGGGACTCCGCCCCGGGCGCACTGCCAGATCAGGTAAGGGAACAGGAATTGCGACAGTCCGAAGCCGAAGCCGCCGATCGAGGACACCATGTTCCAGTCGGTGAACTGTACCGCGTAGTCGGGAACGCGGCGCGGCATGCCGGCCAAGCCCAGGAAGTGCTGCGGAAAGAACAGCACGTTGACGAAGATCGCGGACAGCCAGAAATGCCACTTGGCGAGCTTCATGCTGTACATGTGGCCGGTCCACTTCGGCAGCCAGTAGTACACCGCGCCCATGATGGCGAAGATCGCACCGGTCACCAGCACGTAATGAAAGTGCGCCACCACGAAATAGGTGTCCTGGTACTGGAAGTCGGCCGGCGCGATCGCGAGCATCAGGCCCGAAAAGCCGCCGATCGAGAACAGGAACAGGAACGCCAGTGCCCACAGCATCGGCGGTTCGAAGCTCACCGAGCCGCGCCACATGGTGGTCGACCAGTTGAACACCTTCACGCCGGTCGGGATCGAGATCAGCATGG
>Ga0181537_10000532_pt1 | contig 35811 bp, 34 predicted proteins | sample PEATcosm2014_Bin_39_FD_119765 | JGI IMG/M metagenome (GOLD analysis project Ga0181537, IMG submission 119765) | Peatland microbial communities from MTU Mesocosm Facility, Houghton, MI, USA - PEATcosm2014_Bin23_10_metaG | ecosystem: Environmental > Terrestrial > Soil > Wetlands > Peat | place... | reverse complement strand
CGGGCGCGCATATGGTGGAATTGGCAGACACGCTACTTTGAGGTGGTAGTGCCGAAAGGTGTGCAGGTTCAAGTCCTGCTATGCGCACCACTCCACCAGTCGAAGTGTTTTCGACGAGTAACGACCACGGTTTGACGCAAGAACCACGGGCTTTTTTGCAGTCGAGGACTAGGTTCGAGCCAAACACTTTTTGAGCGAGAACCTTTCTCTCCTGTGGAGAACCTTTGACAGCGATTTCACCCGCGTTTCTAGCGGTCAAAATCCAATTTTGGAACGGTTCGAGCCAATTGGCTCGGCCAGTCGAAAGCGCGGTGCTTTGCTCCTCCAGAGATTTCTTCTGGCTCATTCCTTTGGCCTTCTCCGCGACGTAAGTTTCGCGGTCGATGATTCCGTCCAAAAATGAGTCCAGAAGTTTTTGGAGGCGGAGATTGATCTTTTCAATCTCCCCGCGCTTTTCGGCAATGACCCGTGCTGCGGAATGGGCGGACTGCTTTTTCTCTTCTTTAACCCGTTTCAGCATTTCATCCGCCCAATCCGCGATACCGTCTCCCCGGCGAGCGCAAGCGCGACGGCAAAATCCTTGAATTCCGAAAGATGTTGTTTTTATACAACGGCTTCCGGCTCAAAGCGCCGGTTGACGATCTAATTGTCGTCGAGGGATTCACCGGCGTCTGGTGGCTCAATCAAAATGGGCTGCCGTCTGTGGTGGCAACGATGGGGGCGGACTGCTCGGAAAAGCAGGCTGAACTCATCGTGTCCTTGGTCACGCCAAATGGCCGGGTGTGGATTGTGCCAGATGGCGATAAGGCGGGCGAGCGGCACGCTCAAACCCTCCTGTCTCTCATTTCGCCACATCGCTTCATGCGATGGGTGAAAATGGCCGATGGCAAACAGCCGACAGATTTATCGGTTGAACAACTAAAAACCAGCTTCATTCCATGAAGCGCACGCGACCTCGCGAGGGGTCGCTTTTAATTTCATTGTGGCTCTAAATTTTGAGAGCCGTCGGGATTGATGGCTGAATGGACAGTGAAAACTCCGTTCCTTGGGAGAAGATAAAAATCAAACCTTCCATATTTTCCATCAGGCAATCGGATATAATACTTGGCACGAATCTCGTTAAGCCAAATTTGATTAGTGGCAGACATATCTATTACGACGGACGACTGATAGCCATTCTCCGGTGCTTGAAAGGCAAATTCTTCATCCGTCGGAACAAGACCACCGCCATCAAGAACAGAAAGTTGTAATTTCCAATCAAATGGTTGGAGCGGGAAGGATTTTTCAATCAGCTATTGACTGCCAACGGAAAGCGTCACATCACCAGCCTTTGAACTGTGAGGTGCAGTAGCCACGAGGAATAGAACAATAACGATTAGTTTCATAATCAGGAAAATATCTAGTGGTATTTTTATTTCGGCGCGGTTGCTTCCCAGTTGCGCGAGCCGTTCGTGTTGGCAACGCCGCTGAACGTGATGTCCATAAATCCATCCGGTGTGTCGTTGATACCAAATAAGAGATGGACTTTACTATAGACTTGGCCGTTTCGGCTTTTAACAAAGAAACTTTGTTGAATTCCACCAATTCCGTGGCGGTTGCTTGACGCTGTAACCGTATCGCTCGATTGATAGCCGTTTTCTGGTGCAGCAAAAGTAATTGCAGATTCTTTTCCAGATGTTTCAATTAAACCTCCGTCAACTGCCTCAATCTCAAAGCCCCAATCTTGGGGATTATGTTCTGACACTTCGCCCGCAGGACGATTCACGGTAATTTTTAGATCGCCGCCGGTTGGGACGATTTTTCCTGCAACTAAATCAAAAAATATCGGCGCGCTGGTGAACGGCAACTTGTATTCTTTACCAATGTCAACCAACGGTTCTGCACCTTGCAGCTTCCACATTTTTATCACCGTCGGATTGTTCGGGTCGGGCGAAAAACGGTCGGGATACATATACGAGTATTTGAAATAGGTGTTGGTCGCGGCCAGGATATAGCCCTCCTTTGTCGGCACGACGCCCAAACTCTCGCCCTTGCCGCCTTGTATCTGGAAAAATCCGTTTCCATCGCTCACCGCTGCCAGATGCTCCACCGTGGACTGAACGCCGTTGTAAATCCGCACGCTGGCCGCGATTTGCGCGCCAACAACCGGGCCGCCAAGCTGGTCTGCCAGTCTGCCGTAAAAAACTATCGGCACGTCGTTCATTTCGGCCAGCCCTTCTTTCATCTTCTCGCCCTTGTTCTGCGTGGACGGCATGGACGCGTTTGTCGCAAGCTGCGCCGGTGGCGTGTTCATGTGAACCGGCGCACTGGATGCGGTGGCCGCTGGTGACACAGTATTGGTTTCAACCGCTGCGGCCGGCGGTGTTTCCACCGGCTTTTTCACCCCATGACGCAGCACCAGCGCAATCAGCACCACAACGATAACAATGAACAAAAAAATGGAAGGTCGAATTTTCATGGATTGTTGATGTTGAAACCATCGCTGCTGGAACGCAACAATGTATTCCAATAATTCCATTCCTGCCAGCAATCACCTCGAAACTCGGCACTGTGCCAGAAGTGGTCCGCATAACTGTGACCGGACGGGTCTGTCAGCCAAAGATGATTGGCCGGATCAGTCAAATCAACGCTTTCATTAAACGTTGTTATTGGTGTTGCTCCCAAAGCCGTTGAACGCGATTCGGCAGCGTAGGCCATAACTTTGTAGAGATTGTTCAAGTTGGTCACGATGTCAACCGGGACATCCGTGCCGCCAATAATAGGAGAAACAACAAAATGGTTCCACGGTGCAAGATCACCCGAAGTGCCGCTGTAGGCATAATAATTGTTTGGCGGTATGTAATCAGGCTTGGTGATCTGGTCGAAACACCAACGTGGTGCCGCCAGTGCAAAATCATCCTCATTGTAATAGCTGATTCGTTTTCCCACAGCGACAATATTATTCGTCAGCCGATTTCCATAAATGTTTGGCGTGTCCGGGCCATAATTTTGTGAACCAGCAAAACTCAACAATCCGCTTGGATATGTGTAGGTAAATGACAAAAGATAGGGAGTGGTGACGGTTGCATCATACACATGCGCCGGTATCGCCGCCTGACTTCCCACATAAGTATTTATAAGCTGCCCGTCCCCGTTTTGCGCCGCGATCCGCAACGCTTCGCCAGCCACGACGTTGCCCATGCTGTGCGCCAATACATAAACATGGCCAGGGTATTGGCTGCTCAAATCATTCAATTTGTTCACCAACCCTTGTGCCGATTGCCATGCCTGATATTCGCCGTTGTCGTAATTACGCGGGTCTGTTAGTGCTGTCCAATAGTTATCGGTAAAACCGAAAGTCGTCGGCCAGCGGAAGCTGCCAAACCGCCCGTGATAACCCTGCCAATAGAGACGCTTAAACGCGGATTCAGCAAAGGCGTCCTTCTCCCACATTTCATCGTTCCAGCCATGCACCAGCAAAATGTAGGGGGTGTTCGTGTCCTGCGGCTGCGTATATTCAAACGGTATGGTGAAGGCCGGTAAGTTATCAGATGCTAAAACAGCATTGGTCATTGGCACGATGCTCGGCTGGTCGCCGACTGTCCACCGTTCATACATCTGCTTGATGTCTTCGACTTGAAGATAGGCCGTCGTTTGCGCTAACACGTTGCCGCTACCGTCGGCGATGGTCAGATTCAATCCACCTGTTCCGTTGGTCACGCCGCACATGATGAAGCGATTGCCCGCCCAATTGTTCGCAAAGGTGCTGGCATTGAGTTGGATGCTGCCGCCGGGCGCAAGCCGTCCGATGTAGGGGCAATACGAAGAATCAACCTGTTCATTGGCAATCGAGCTGTTCGTCAGATAGCCAATGCCGCCGTCAGGATCGGCAGCGGTGAATATGTCAATCGTCGGATTGGCAGTGTTCGGACTGCCCACGTCGCCCCAGTTCAAGGTGATAGTGCTGCCCGCTGGCAACTTGGCAATCAAATTAGTGTCAATGCCGCATACCCACAGCCGGAAAAAATTCTGCAAATCCCGCTCGCAAGGAATGACGCGGTTTCCAGCACCGTCGCGATAATTGCAATTAGGCGTCGGCGTGTTTGGAGTGTAAGGGCAGCACGCCGCGGCACTGTTGGGCGATACGCTGTCGTCGTAAAAAACTTGGTCGTCGGAGTCGAGGACAAACCTATCATAGCCATTATTGGCCCATATGGTCGCTGGGTTTGCCGACGAAGTGACATCCGCTCCACTGAAATCCAAATCCATGTTGCCATCATGATTGGCATCCACATTTATGGACACGCAATATACCGTATCCGTTCCACGTTGTCCGGTATCAACATCCGGCATCGTCACCAAAGCCGCCGGGCCAGCTTCCGTGGCAAAGAATTGGCCGTAAGGCGAAAGAATGCCCGTCGTATTTGTGGTCATGTTGCCGCTGGCATCAATCTGGTAAGCCTGATCAAAGTATTGCTCAAGATAGCCATACACGCCGGAGTAGCCGTTCAACACCGCCATTTTTGCATATCCCGCAATGGTAAGGGAACTTCCCACAGGCGCGATCATCAGTCGGCTGGTGTTTGTAACCGAGAATCCCGACATTCCGGGAACCGAATCCGTGCCAGGCAAAACGTAGTCACTGTCCCCCGCCGGATTCCAAAAATCGTATTCCACTGTCTGGAACTGCGGCTGCGCCGTCTCCAAGTAAATGGGTGGATAACTGGTTCCAGAAGGAAGAGTCACATTACCCCCAGCGGGAAGCGTAGTGACACCCAAGCCACTGCCGGTGGAATAGGCCAGTTCCGCCGACAAATATGGCAGGCCGTAAAGGTTTCGGGCGTTGGCGGCCATCGAAAGATGAACGCCGTCAGACGTGGTGATGGTCGTGTCGTAGCCCCAATAGAAATAATATGCGTCTTCCGAATATAACCAGCGCGTCTGGTTGGTGGCCAGCACGGAATTGGTCATCTCGTAGGCCGAGCCATCAAACTGGTAGGGTGGATTCCGCAGTTGTGATTCAGTGGGGAATAAAGATGCGCCAGTGGTCAAGTCGCCGCTTCCATTCACGTTTGCCGTGTTAAATACGAAGTTTCGGTAGCGATAGTTTTCGTCAAAAGGCTCAAGATTGTAGTAACCAAAATATGGAGAAAAATCATAAAGCGCCCGGTATATGCTCGCATAAGCATAGTCGGCTGGATTACCAAAGTGATAAACATAGCCATAGCTGCCACCAATATAATCGCTCCCAAAGAAATCGTTGGTATTATACTCCGTAAATCCAAAAGGACTGCTTTGATTGGCGGCGCGGAGTGTAAAAATCAGATTTTGCTTCAATTGCACCCGTCCGTCGTAAAAGGGCTGGTTCCATTCGTTGAAATTGATCCAATTGGCCGTGCTCACGTTGCCATCGGTGTCCACGCTTTGAACCATATCCGGATAAATGGAGTCGCCGTAAGTATCTTCGCCCAGCGATTCCAGATCAGCCGACAAAGGCGTCACCCCGTTGGTAAACGCGGAAACCGGAATATCACGGTAGGTGTTGAACGAAAAATCATCGTAATTTTCCGTGGCCATATAATCGTAATAGACGAGCCTTACCGCCGTTGCCGTTTCCGGCAAACCCGAAACCTGCAAAAAGGTCGCCCCCTCTCCTCCGGGAACGATTGCGCCGGACAGGGTGGCTTGCTGCAACGGCACGCTGTCGCTCCACGCGGAATCTCCGCCCGCGTAATGGGCCTGCACCCGATAGGAAACGTCATATGTATAGCCACCGAACCATGTATCGGGAGTGACACCCGAAATGCTATCCGAATAACTGGTCGTGGCGGCGGATACGTTGGAAGTTATCGAGTTTCCACCAGAGAAATAGCTTACGTCCCTTTCCACCGTGTAACCCGTGACCGAGCCGGGTGATGCCGCCCATTGAATCGTTGCAGGAATTGTTGCAGGGTTTGCCGCCATATTGTTGAGCACCGTCACTCCTTGCGGCGCGGGCGGTGTGTAAAACACATTCGGATTCATTCCGTTCTGGAATTTCTGCAAATTGTTCCAGCCATCGCCCGCCGGGTCGCCGTAAGGGTCAACGCCGTTTGTTCGGAAATACTGCAACTGCCACCACAACGGCAATCCGCTCCCGTCGTCCTGCCACGAGCGCACGCGCAGAAATAAATTGCTCGAACTGACTGACGGCACGCTGGTTGGCGTCCAGTTTGTCAGTTCCGATCCGAACAGAAACCAATTCGCCGATTGCCAGTCGCTTTGCGCCAAATCCGTCTTGTATTGGATTTCATACTGAATGTCGGCAACGGTGTTGGAGACAAACAAAAACGACGTGTCGGGCGTCCAATTCGTGATGGCCAGCCAAAGGTTCGTGCCGTAGTCGGGGTTGAAATTAAAACTGTCGGAATAAAATTCGTTCGTGTCGCCGCCGCCACCGGAAAGGCCGGGCGGGGACATTCCATCTGCCGCCATCATCCTGCCGCCCGTCATGCCCGATGATATCAGCGGCATGGAATAATCCACCTGCTGATCCGCCAGCAACCAGACGCCATCCCCAAGATCCCAGGCGGGCAAACCAAAATTGCTCGGCAAGGGTGGCCACGGCTCACTGCTGCCCGGCGCGTGCTGAGCAGACCAGAATGTTCCCGCGTGGGGCAAGGAGTTCGTCGGAATCGTTGGCATCATTTCCACCGCCTGCAACAGCACTTGCAAATCCGACGCCGAATTCCAATCCACCGTCGAAATCGCGCCAGCTTGAATCGGAATTGCCGTCTCTTGGGCGTGAAGAACATGGAGGCCAACAATTAAACCGCTGCCGAAGAACATCCCGGTGAGAAGATTTCTAATTGATTTCATAGTTTAACTTTCCAGCGTTGCACTGACTGTGGAAGAATTGCCCGATAAAACCTGTAATCAAACCACTGGCAAAGCTGTGCAATCAGTTCTTATCTTCTACATTACAATGCTGAATACAAATGGCTAATCCATTTGTATTTCATTCCCAAGCTTTTGCAAACAAATATTTTTGCCCGGCCTAGATTTGGCTGGGAATGTAGGCCCTGGCGAGAACGAGCGTTTTTCGCGGAATGCGGACAATTCGTTCATCGGGACCACAACCGGCGCTTGGCGGCAATTTCGGCGTGGCAGCATCCGTGATGTCTATGCCGATAATGGCGAAATCGCCAGATTCAAGCTCGAAGATGTCAGGGCACCCACGAAGCGCGATTGTCATCGCGCCGTTGGCGTGCGGATCAGGGCCGAGTCTTCGCAGAAACATGATCTACTTCTAACTATGGTGAGATGCCATGTCAAGATAAAAACGGATATTTTCTTTGCGTGGCATCAGACAAAAAGTCGCAGCAATCCGTTTGCTCCCAAGTCGCAAAGATTTTGCGCAGTGAGCGCGAAAAGCGGGGGCTTTCCATGAACGCGGTTGCCGAGCGCGCCGGGCTGTCGCAACAGATGGTCAGTTATGTTGAACGCGAGATGCGCAATCCGACGCTAGAAACCTTGCTTCGCATTGCCGCCGCGCTTGAAATTGATTTTTCACGAGTTATGCGCCAAGCAATCCAAGCGGCGGGCAAGGCGAAGTAGCCATTTTGTGTCGCCGGAGTGGTCGGGTATAATGGGTGGCGATGGCTTCGTGGTTTTCAGAACACTCGTTCGATCTGTTTCAAACCGTCGGCATTATCGGCAGCCTTCTGCTGGCCGCCTATACAACTTGGAAAGACGTTCAAGCCCGGAGAATCGGCAACTCAATCGCCATTAACGACCAGCACCAGAAAATTTGGAAAGACATCTGCGAACATCCTTAAGGGGGCATAGGTGGGATTCCCGACTGTCGCCGCAAACTTCCTAGTCTTTGGCCGCTCCCAAACCGGTCGTCTGGGCTGTGCCCAACTGGTCGTAAAAACTCGTTCTCCTGAAAAGGACATCCCTGTCCTTTAACGATATAACCCGTCCGTCGGTGAACTCGTTTTCGCGTGAGCGATGAGGGAGGTTTTTGGGCGAGCACGGCCTCTTGGCCGCGCGCAGCCCGTCAGCCGCATCAGCGGCAAAAACCGACCGAAGTCGGGGAGGCTGCGGAACGCCCAAAACACGACAAAACCATTGTGAACAAAGGACGGTTGCCAATCACAGGGTATCCCCGTCGCGGGGAAGGGTGTGGGGATACCCTAAACCGAGACTGCAAGAGGCTATTGTCCTTGAAAAAAGGTTCGAGCGGAGTTAAAAAGACACACCACTTTCCGCGGATGGGTCAGTGTGTGTCCCCGCCTCAAGCCTGAGGCCGATGGCGCAGGAACTTTTCCACGTATTTGCCGAGCAGGTCGGCTTCCAGATTTACCGCATCGCCGACTTTGCGCTCCCGAAGCGCCGTCGCTTCAAACGTGTGCGGAATAATCCATATACGAAAACTTCTTTTCCGTGCGCCGGCGACAGTGAGGCTGATGCCGTCCACGGCAATTGAACCCTTGATAATAACGTAACGCATCACGTCCGGAGGCGTGGCGATGTCAAGAACATGATCCCTTCCCGCGCGCTCCCAGCGGATGATTTTGCCGAGACCGTCCACATGGCCGGTCACGAAATGCCCGCCCAGTTCGCCGTTCACGCGGAGCGAGCGCTCCAGATTCACGAGCGAACCCCTCCCGGCGAACTGGAAATTCGTCCGCCGCCAGCTTTCTTGCAGCAGATCGAATTGAATCAGCCGGGCCTTGCCGCGCGTTGAAACCTTCACCGCCGTCAGGCAGCAGCCGTTGACCGCCACACTGTCGCCGATCTTTATGCCGCGACCGCAGGCGTTCGCGCGCACGGTCATTTCAATGGATTTGACCGCCGGCGTGATTCTTTCGATGACGCCCGCTTCTTCGACAATGCCGGTGAACATTCTGGAAATTTAACTGTGAAGCGAGGTTCCGTCGAGACGCGTTTAATCCGCCCGTGCGGTCAACAGCAGGTCCTCGCCCAGCTTGCGCCACCCGGCCTCGCGCAATTGGAGCACCTCCGCCAGGTTTTTCACGCCTTCGCCAGCGACGCCTTTGCGCGCATCGCGTCCGCCCAGAATTTTCGGCGCGTAAAAGAACGCGATCCGCTGCGCGAAACCGCCGAGCAGAAATGACGCATTCACCTCGCCGCCGCCTTCGACCAGCAGGCTCGTGACGTTTTCCGCGCCGAGTTTTTTCAACAGCCAGGGCAAATCAATTGCCGGTCGCCGGTTGCCGGTTGCCGATTTGGCAAGCGGCGCGACAAGGACATTTGCGCGCTTTGCCAGCTCAGCAACGCGATTTTTCGGCGCGCGTTTGCCGACAACAATCGTCGTCAACGCCGCAAACTTATCGCTCATAACTTTCGCGCCCTGCGGCGTCCGCGCCATTGAATCCAGAACGATGCGCCGCAACCTTGGAGCGCCGATTTCCCGACCGGCGCGAGCCGAACGGGAGTTCGGCGTTTCCACCCTTGCCGTCAGGCTCGGATCGTCCGCCAAAATCGTATTGATGCCGACGAGAACAGCATCACTGCCCTGGCGCAGTTTCATTCCGTGCGCGCGGGCTTTTTCGCCGGTAATCCATTTCGACTCGCCGCTGGCTGTGGCAATTTTGCCGTCCAGCGTCATCGCCGCCTTCACGGTGACGAACGGCGTGCGGCGGACAATCCAATGATTGAACGCCTCGTTCAGCTTCGCGCAATCGTTGTTCAAAACTCCGTGGACGACTTCAATTCCCGCGCGCCGCAAAATCTTGAAACCGTTGCCTGCGTGTTTCGGATTTGGATCCGTCGCGCCGATGACAACCCTTTTTATTCCGGCGGCAACGATGGCGTCCGTGCAAGGCGGCGTGCGGCCGCGGGTGCAGCATGGTTCGAGCGTGACGTAAAGCGTCGAGCCGCGCGATGAATGGCCGTGTTTTTGCGCGTCGCGGAGCGCCTCGATTTCCGCGTGCGGCAGGCCCGCGCGCCGATGCCACCCGCGCCCGAGAATTTTGCCGCCCTTCACCAGCGCTGCGCCGACCATCGGATTCGGCGAAGTTGCGCCGCAGCCGCGCCGGGCAAGCCGGAGGGCGAGGCGGATGAATTGGACGTGAGTCATCGTGCGCATCGTAGCCGCTGGCGCCTGCCGCGCCAAAACCAAAAGGCGACGGCGGAGGAAAAGGTTTGAACGGAAAGGACCTCAAGTCGTCCGGCTGGTTGCCGGCATTTACACGTTGCAAATTCCGCCGGCTTAATTATCCGAACGGCGGCGCAGGTGGCGGAGCAGAAAATATTCATTGAAAGGCTGGTCATCGGTGACTTGGATGGAGGGATCCGGGTTGAACTTATATGAGGCGGGATATTCCCTGCTCAAAACCTGGCCGAGATAAGCCGGCGCATCTTTCACGTCATTCCATTCCAAAAGATCCTGCCGCGCTGTTTCAGGCATCCGGGCCGCGAGCTGTCCGGCGTTGAGTTGTTCAATGGGTTCCATCGAACCCAGCATGTGCATACCCCAGCCTTCCACGGAGGGAAAGCAGCGCACGTATGGGAATGATTCACGGATGGAACGCAAAACAGCCTGGCCCGTCTCCGCGTCATCGTCGCCCGGGAACCACATCTGGAGGATTCCGCCGGGTTTCAGATGTTGCCGGGCCAGATCGTAAAATTCCTTTGAAAAGAGCAGGCTGGAACCGGCGGCCTCGACGGGCGGCGGCGGGTCAACCACGATGACGTCGAATTTTTTGTCGGTTCGTTTGAGATAGCGGCGGCCATCATCAATGATGATATGTCCGTTGGTGGCATTGACAAAGCGCGCCGCGTCGGCGTGGTAATACCCAAACGCCTTCGTGACGCTGGGCACCAGTTCCACCACAGTCGTGTCAATGTTCCAGCTCATGGCCGAGCGATAGGTCGTCCCCATGCCGAAACAAACAACCAGGGCCGATTCAGGTTTTTCTTTGTGGAAGGCCAGCGGCAGATGCACCATGAATTTGGTGATGGGGGTCAGCAGGGTCATGCCGATGCCATTCACCAACAGGAACCGCCCCTTGCCTTCGCCAAAGGAGATGACCGTGGCGGTGTAGTCACGCCGGACGACGGCTCCCTTGGGGATCGTCTTTTGCAGCATCCCTTCGAAATCCTCGGTGCCAAAGACAGACCAGGCCAGCGCAAGTCCCAAGATGGCCGGCAGCGCCCATCTCACCCGGCGGGAAAATCCACGCCGCAACCGGAGGCAAAAGACCAGAAACGGCAGGTTGAGCAAAATCAACGAATAGCGCTCGCTGAACCAGGGCAGCAAAAGATAGCACGCCAGCAGCGGTCCCAGGATGCAGCCCAGAACATTGATGGCATAAGCCCGCCCGGCGCGCGTGGGATTTCCGCCGGCGTATTCATCAATCAAGCCCGGCGTCAGGTAACCCAGCAGCGCGCAAAACGGAGCAATGCCGGCCAGCAACAGCAGGGCGCTGGACAAAGGAATGACGGTTGTCCAGTAACTCGTCACCACAATCTTGGGGCTGTCCAGCACCACCGGAATGAACGCCACGATTGCAAGCGCCGGAATCAAAACCTTCCTCGGCATCCGCCGTTTCGCCCGCAAATCCTGGCGATACATCCAGGAACCCAAAAACGTGGCGCCCAGATAGGTGAAAACAATCATGGCAAACGAATACACCTGCGTCTTCAGCACCGGCGTGAACGCCCGCGTCCAAACCACCTCCATCGCCATCGCCACAAACCCGGTCGAAAACAGAATCCATTTTATCATCCCGTCCTGCGCCGTGCCGGAACGCACTGGCGCGGCGGTTGCGCTTGCGGCCGTGGCTGGCGCGGCCAATGCTCCGGCAAGTTTGGCGGATTGCTGCTGTGCCAGGCCGAGACAGCCGCTGATCAAGGCAATCGTAAAGTTGCCCGCCGCCGCCAGCCAGAGGGTGTGGTGAAATCCCAAAAGTTCAATCCATACCATCGCCGCCAGCAACGTTCCGCTCATCGCCCCGAGCACATTGGCCAGATACAAAAAACTGAAACTCTCCGTGTTCCCGCAATCACGCTCCCGGATGTAAGCCATCATGAACGGAAACGTCGCGCCCATGCACACGCACCACGGCAGGATGGACACCGCCAGGACCAGCGCCGAAAGCGAAAGGTAGCCGAACGAATCCGTCTCACCACTCGTCAACAAAACCCTTTCGCCAGCGGCAAATAATTTCGGAACCACGAAGGCGCCCAGCCCGATGACCATCTCCGCGCCAGCGTAAAAAATTGCGGCGGAAAAACCCGTCTTGCCCGTCAACGCAGGAATCCAGCGTCCACCCGCCCACGAACCAACCGCCAGCCCCAGCATGAAAACCGACAACACCACCGACAGAACCGGCGTGATGATTCCGAACGACGCGAACGCCAAACGCGTCCAGACAACTTGATAGACGAGGCTGCTGCAACCGGACAAAAAGAAGAGAAAAAATAAAACGCGCCGCGTGAATCGGTTCATGCGCCCGACTGTGTAGCCGCTGAAACCTCTTTGGACAAGTTTCAAAATCTGGCTGCACTCCGTTCAGGGAGGATAGGCCGCAACAAACGGAACACGGGCGGTCCACTCCGGCCGCTTACCGCCAATTCCCCGGACGATCCGCCGGCTCACCGACCTTTCCCCCGAAGTTGCCGCCATTTCCCCCGCTGTTTTGACCGGTTCCCTCGCGCACCGGACGCTTTCCCCCGCCCAATTATCGCTTTCCCCCGGGCAATTATCGCTTTCCCCCGGGCAATTATCCTTTTCCCCCGAAGTTCTGGGGCGTTCCCCCGCAGCTTTTTCCAGTTCCCCCGCGCAATTGGCGGTTTCCCCCCGGCCACCGGACGCTTTCCCCCGGCCAATTATTGGGTTCCCCCGGAGTTTCGGGGCGTTCCCCCGCCGTTTTTAGGTTGGCGAACGACAAGCAAGGCATTACCCCGCAGCATTTTACGCCGACAAATCCCATTTTTGACTTTCCGCGGTCAAAATTCGCCATTCCGTCGGACAATCGTGCGTATCCCGAAGGAATCCGGCGAATTCATGCCGCAGCCCCGGCGGGGCGGCATATTTGTAGCCGGGCAATCAAAACAAATTCAAAGCTCCATCGGAGCGGCATCGTCCGGGAATATGCCGCTCCTACGGAGCTGGTGGTTTTGGCGCGGGCGGTTCTACAAATATGCCGCGCCCACGGCGCTTAAAAATCCCGAAGGGATTTCATCATCCAGCCCGGCGTTGACGCGTAGCGGCTACGCCGGGTGGTGAACCACGAAATGACATCAACTCTGAAGGAGTTGAATCATTGCGCGCGAAACGGCGATGCAACCGCGTTGCGGTAGAAAAATATTTGGGACATTGACCCAGGGTAGTCCCGCGCCTGCGGGACAACCCTGGGCTAAATGATAGAATCCCGTTGGGATTCTTAGGATCGGTCAAGTTGAGCCATTTTGTTAGTTGCGAGGCTTGCCTCTACGGCGCGGCCCCGCTCTGGACGGCCAAGAACACTCCAACAAAACCGTCAATGTGTCGTGCAGTTTCATCGCACACATCAGCATTTTATTGGATCGTTTGATGAACATGTATTCAAAGAACTCAGGGAGGTAGACCTTCCAAGAAGGCATGTGTCGTGGCACTAATCCACACGCAGCCATTGCCTGCTTTTCAAGCTCTCGTCCGGACGGCGTTACCTCCGTCCATAAGTTATCGTCTCGACGGTGCAGTTCTACGATCGCTTCCGGTTGAACATTTTTCGCGTGTTCAATTGCAATGACGGAGAGGTCATTGGGATGAATGAGTCGCCCGAATTCAAAGAACAGTAAACCGGCTGCTGTCTTTTTCATGACGCGAGAAAGTGTTTCGATTATGACATGATCCGGGCGGAATATGCCGTCCGAACCGAGTCGGTCATTTACAAATTTTCGCAGTATTTGGTTTCGCTGCATCGCGGAGTAAACCCATCCACCCTTAGCGACTGCGCGACGATCTGATTCTGTGAAGGAAACCGTGCAGATGATCACGGCAGCGCGCGTTTCGTCTTCTGAATAGGCGGCATTACACGCGGCGCAAGCTGGTATTGTCATCGACTGAAAATTTGCCGGCAACTTGCGCGGTAAAAAGCATCGGGGAGGTGTGTGATCTGAAGTATTCGCGACTCCACCGCAATACACGCACATTGGCGAATCGAACAACGGTAGTTTTGGAATCCATTTGCTGGGATTCATTTGATCAAGGTTAAAATGCGCTTCCGCGTCTCGCAGTGAAAATTATTCCTCAAATAACGCCTGCGCGAATTGTTTGGCGTCGAAGGGCTGCAAGTCGTTCGGCTGCTCGCCGAGGCCGATGAATTTGATGGGCAGGCCCAGCTCTTTCTGGATCGCCACCACCATGCCGCCTTTGCTCGTGCCGTCCAGCTTGGTCACGATCAGGCCGGTCAGCGGCACGGCCTTGTGAAATTCGCGCGCCTGGTTCAACGCGTTCATGCCGGTGCTCCCGTCCAGCACCAGCAGAACCTCGTGCGGCGCGCCCGCGAGCTGTTTGCCGATGACGCGATGCAGCTTCTGCAATTCCTGCATCAGATTGTGCTTGGTGTGCAAACGGCCGGCTGTATCAATAAACAGATAGTCCGCCTTGCGTGCCTGCGCGGCGGTCACGGCGTCGTGCGCCACGGACGCCGCGTCCGCGCCGTAATTACCGGCGATGACCTCGACCTTGAGGCGCGCACCCCACAGTTTGATCTGCTCAATCGCCGCCGCGCGGAAGGTGTCACACGCAGCGAGCAGGACGGATTTTTTTTGCGATTGAAACAAATGCGCGAGCTTGGCAGCAGTCGTCGTCTTGCCCGTGCCGTTCACGCCGACGATGGAAACGACGCAGGTGCCGGGAACCCCGCACAAGCCGGGTTTGTTCGCGGAAAGACTCTTCTCAATTTCCGCACGGGCGATGGCAAGATAGTCCAGTCCCGCTGTGCCTTGCGATTCATAGGCCAGCTTCACCGCCGCCACGATCTGCGTGGTCATCGCCATGCCGAGGTCGGCGGCGATGAGGGCGTGTTCGATTTCTTCCAGCGACTCGGCGGTCAGTTTGGGCGAGCGCGTGACAATGCGCTTGATTTCGTGCGTGAGCCTGGCATGCGTCTTGGCGAGGCCGGCTTTGAATTTTGAAAATAAGCCCATGTTGAAAATGAAGAATTAGGAATACAGAACGAAGAAACTATTTTGCGGCGGCGTGTCTTCCATCAGCGGATTTCTTCGAGGCGACGGCTTGCTTCAATTTTTCGACGTGCTCGTAAGGCAGCTTGATGCCGCCGATGAGCGGCTTGCCCTTGCTGAATCCGTGGCAGTCCGAGCCGCCGGTCACGAGCAGATTGAATTTGTCCGCAATCTCCAGATAGCGTTCCGACATCGCGGTCGAATGCTTCGTGTGAAAACATTCGATGCCGTCCAGGCCGGCATCCACCAGCGCGGGGATGATTTCGTCCGTCCGGTTCAGGCCAGGATGCGCCATCGCCGCGAGTCCGCCGGCTTGATGAATCAACTCGACGCTTTCGAGCGCGGACACTTTTGTCTTGGGCACCCACGCCGGCCGGCCTTTTTTCAGATATTTTTCAAACGCCTCGTCGAGATTGCCGATGAGTTTTTCCTTCACGAGTGCGCGGGCGACGTGCGGACGCCCGGGCGATTTGCAATTGGCCAGCGCAAAAACGGATTCGACATCGAGCGGCACGTTCACTTCGTTCAACCGCGCCACCATTTCGTGGATGCGCTGCTGCCGGACGGCCTGAAACCGGGCGATTTCGGCCAGCAGCGTCTGGTTTTCCGTGTCCAGAAAATAGCCGAGGATGTGGACCTCCGTGTTCTCGTGCTCGGCGGTGAGTTCCGCGCCGACTATGAATTCGATGCCCGCCGCCGCGCATGCCGCCGCCATTCGCGCGCAGCCCTCGACCGAATCGTGGTCGGTCAGCGCCAGCGCGGCGAAACCGAGCCGTGCGCCGTGCCCGGCCAGTTCCTCCGGAGTGAACGTGCCGTCGGAAAATTGCGTGTGCAGGTGCAAATCGGCGAATTTCATTTCACAATTCTCGCAGGCCGCATCAGCTCTCCCTTGATCTTGTCGAGGATGCCGTTGACAAACTTGCCGCTGTCCTGCGTGGAGAATTTCTTCGCGATGTCCACTGCCTCGTTGATGCTGACCACCGGCGGAATGTCCTCGCGGTGGAGCATCTCGTAGATCGCGAGCCGCATGATGTTGCGGTCCACGGCGGCGATGCGATGGAATTCCCAGTTCTTGGCATGGCCTTTGATCTTTTCGTCAAGCGCGTCGCGATGTTCCAGCGTGCCGCGGATGAGCGGCTCCGCGAACAGCCGCATCTCCGCCTCCTCGGCGGTGGGCGGCGGCAGCTCGACCGGCTGGCCCCAATTGGCCGGGCCTTTTTCCTCCGCGATGGCCGCGGCGCGCTGCGTGTCCCAGAATTCATTCAGCGCCCGCTCCAAATCCTCCGGCGGATTCAGGTCGTGCTGGAACAGGAATTGCACCGCGTGTTCGCGCGCTTCGCGTCGTTTGCCCATAAATCAGTTCAATCATGCCGGAGAACGGGGCGGCGGGAAATGAAAAATTGCGTTGGAGTTCAAGCTTTGGCTTGTCAGGCGGGGAACAAGCTGAAGCTTGAACTCCAACGTGCAAAAAAATTGCACGCGGCTTCCACTGCGCTATGCTTCGCCCATGAGCAAGGTCACGAAACTGTTGCACACGCGCTATCGCGTGAACGATCTGGAGCGCACGGTGAAATTTTACCGCGACATCCTCGGCCTCGAGGAAATCAAGCGGCACAAATCGCCGCGCGGCTCGGAACTGGTCTTTCTGAAAGCGCCGGAGAGCAAGGAAGAAGTAGAAATCTGCTTTTTTCCCGGCAGCGAATCCGTCAAGGTCCAGGCCGACCTCACGCATCTCGCGTTCGAGGTGGACAGTCTCGAAGAATTCGGCAGGCACCTTGCCGCGCACGGCTTGAAATACTCCGACGGCCCGATGACGAGTTCCAGCGGGACGCGGTTCGCCTTCATTGACGCACCGGAAGGCTACGAAATCGAGCTGATCCAGAAAGGCAGCGGCGGTTATTGATTTTTCCCAGAACCCAGACCCCAAATCCAAGACCCAAATAAAACAATGAGCGTTTTAATTGTCGGTTCCACCGCACTCGACTCCATCAAAACTCCCACCAATGAGAATCCGCGCCTGCTGGGCGGCTCGGCCAGCCACGCTGCCGTCGCCGCGAGCTTTTTTTCGCCGGTCAAATTGATTGGCGTTGTCGGCGAGGATTTTCCCAAGAAATACATCGAGCTTTACCGCCGACACAAGATTGACTTGGAAGGGTTGCAAATTCTGCCCGGCAGGACATTTCATTGGTCGGGCGAATACGAGGTCAACATGAACAATCGCCGCACGCTGCTGACCGAACTTGGCGTGTTTGAGACTTTCACGCCCGTGCTGCCGAAATTGCATCGAGCCACGCCGTTCGTCCTGCTCGCCAACATCGCGCCCGCGCTCCAACATCACGTGCTTGACCAGATGCGCCGACCGAAATTCGTCGTCGCCGACACGATGGATTTGTGGCTGAACATCGCGCTGCCTGATTTACTCAAGCTGCTGCCGCGCATTGACGGCTTTGTGCTTAACGACAGCGAGGCGGCGCAACTCGTGAAGGAGGACAACATTTTCGTGGCGCTGAAGAAAATCCACAAGCTCGGCCCGAAATATGTCATCATCAAAAAAGGTTCGCATGGTTCCATCCTGTCCGGGCCAAAAGGCATCTTCATCTGCCCGGCCTATCCGCTGCACACGGTCGAGGATCCGACCGGCGCGGGGGATTCATTCGTCGGAGGCATGATGGGTTATCTGGCGGCTGCGAGAGGCTCGATTGACGCGAACATCCGCCGAGCGATGGTTTATGGCAGCGTCACCGCATCGTTCTGCTGCGAAGGCTTCGGTCTCACCTGCACCACCAAGACCAAGCGCGCCGACATCGAGAAGCGCGTGAAGGAGTTGGCAAAACTGACCCGGTTCTGACTTACGATATTCGATTTACGCAACCATTTGCAAAGCGGCGCGTCAATCGTCATTCGTAAATCGTAAATTTAAGAAACAAACTTCGGCTCGAACACCGGGCCGAGGCCGTGCTTGTCGAGCAGTTCGCAGAACTTCGCGATGCCGCGCTTCTCATCCGCAGCGAGATGGAAATGGACGTGCCAGCCGAGGTAATCCTGGCGGAAATCAAGGTCGTAGGCAGGATGATTGCGAATGATGACATCGAGCGTCTCCATCCCGAAAGCCTTTGCTTCACGCAACAAGTGCCGCAGCGCCTTGTTCTCCACCCCGCGCCGCAACGCCCAGACGGCATAGACGAATGGCAGGTTCGTCATCTCAAACCAAGCCGCGCCCAGATCGTAAATCTCGTGCTCGTGCGGCGCGCGCTGGAAATCAATCGCCCGGTCGCCGATGAGCAGCACAAAATCTTTTTCGACGGCGGCCTTGTAATTTTCCAGCGGCTGGAACTCCGGCTTCAATCTGCGTTCGGCCAGCAGCACCTTCAGCAAATTCACGCTCGTGAGCGACGCCGTGTCGCAAAAAATCTCCTTCGCCTCCGTGAGCGGTTTCTTGTGCGCGAGCAGGACGCTGTAAACCTCGCCGAGCGACGCGATGGCGATGCCGTCGAGGATGTCGTAACGGTCGGTGAGCAAGACCTCGGTGATGCTGACGAGCGCGGCGTCCAGCTCGTCGCGGCGGAGTAACTCGGCGAGGCGCGCGGGCGTGGTGAAGGTGATCTGGTCCTCGATGCCGCGCGTGAGCGGGACGGCGTTGAGATATTCCACCGAGCCGACGCGGAACGGCGCGAGCGAATCCTCCAGCCCGGCCTCGCGCTGGCGGTTCACCGCCTTCTGTTCCTGCTTCAAACGGTGCGCGATTTCCTCCGGCGATTCCGGCGGGACCATGCGCAATTTCGGGATGTCATCGGGAGAATTCATTTCAAACTAGAGCCCCTCGCTTTGGCCGAGATCACCTTTGCCACCATTGCAAGGCTGGCAAAGGGTTTGCAGATTTTCAAAAACCGTTTCGCCTCCTTTCGCCCACGGAAAAATGTGATCAACAACAATCTCAAGATCAGGATACTTGGCTCTGCTCTTGCCGCAGATTTTGCAGGTCATTCCATCACGGTAGAAAACTCGAAACCGCAGCCTGTCTGAAACCTGCCTTTTAGTTTTGTGAACTATTGGAGCCTTTTCCTCTGAATACGCTGGCTTTTGAATCGCGGTCGATGGCGGCGATGGCGGAGCCTCTTTCGCAACCGGCTCAAGCGTGGTTTGCCCACCTTCTTCAGCGTTCATGTATGCAACAAACGCTTCAAGAGCTTTTCGCCACGAACCAAATTTGCGTTCGTAAGCGCCCGCGGAATATTTTGAAAGCGGTTTCTCAATTTCTCGATAAAAGGGCTGTCTGCCCAACTTGATCCAGACTTCTTCGAGATTCTGAAAATATTCTTCGTCGGTGACACCGTATGAGCGACTCCGTTCTAGCCCAATAGACTCAATTGCTTTGAACCAAGAACCACCGAACCGTTTACAAATGGTTGAGCAGCTAAATCTGCCACCGCCATTTTCATATTCTTGTTGTGTCAGAGTTTGCTTATTCAACTGTAAAGCAATTCGTCGGATGTCTTCAAGCATCTCTTCAGATGGAATGTTAAGTTTGCTACGGGTCGCACTCAAGCCAGCCGCGTTAAGCACATCAAACCAAGATTGGCCAAATCTTTTAACAAGCGCCTTTGAGCCATATTTCCCGTGCTGGCGATATTCGACCGAAGTGACTGTTGGCTTGTTGATTTGTTTCAACACCCTTTTCAGATCTTCCAGCAGTTCCTCGGACGAAACGCCTCGCGCTGATTCACATTTCTTGCGCGAAAATGGTTTTAATTCAAATCTCATTTTTGCTTCATGCCGTCGCGAGATTATCTTCCAGCATTTTCGAGCGTGCGGGATTTTCAGTGGCTTCAGCAGGGGTCGCGTTTTCCAGAATCCGGATCGGTTCGTAAAAGGTGTTGCGCTGGACGGGCGTGCGGCCGGCTTCGCGGATGGCCTTGAGCATGGCCGCCTCGGTCTGCAATTGCGGCGAGGTCGCGCCGGCCATGTGGAAGATGTGTTCCTCGATGATGGTGCCGTGCAAATCGTCCGCGCCGTAGCTCAACGCCACCTGCGCCAGCTTCAGCCCGAGGCCCACCCAGTAGGCGGTGATGTGCGGGAAGTTGTCGAGGTAGATGCGGCTCACGGCGATGGTGCGCAGCGAATCGAACCCGGTCGGCGGCTTCTCGACGGGGATGTCGTTGGCCTCCGGCTGATACGCGAGCGGCACGAAGCCGGTGAAGCCGTGCGTTTCGTCCTGCAACGCGCGCAATTGCCGCAGGTGGTCCACGCGGTCGGCGAGGCTCTCGACATGGCCGTAGAGCATGGTGCAGGTGCTGCGCATGCCGAGCTTGTGCCAGGTGCGATGGACGTCCAGATATTCCTCGGCGGATTCCTTGCCGCGCGCGATGGAGGAACGGACTTCCTTGCGGAAAATTTCCGCGCCGCCGCCGGTGAGCGATTCGAGGCCGGCGTCCTTCAATTCAATCAGCGTCTGCTCAACGGATTTTTTGGCGAGCCAGGCGAGGTGCAGAATTTCAATGGCGGTGAAGCATTTCAGATGGAGCTTGGTAGGAGCCGAGGTAACGAAGCTCTGATTATTTTGGATTTTGGATTTTGGATTTTGGACTTCAGTTTGAGCCTTCTCACGTCGGCTCCTACTTTCGTCGTTCAACGCTCGCAGCGCCTTGAGCATGTCGGTGTAATAGCTGAACGGCAGCGATGGGTGCAGCCCGCCGACGATGTGCAGCTCCGTGATGCCAATGGCCAGCGCCTCGCGCGCCTTCTGGACGATTTCCTCGACTGACAACTGAAAGCCGTCCGCGTCACGTTTCTTGCGCGCGAACGAGCAGAACTGGCAGGAGAGGATGCAGTAATTGGAATAATTGATGTAGCGGTTGATGATGTAGCTGGCGCGGTTGTTGCCGGTTCGCTTCTGCCGCGCGAAATCCGCGATGGCACCGACGGCGTTCAGGTCCTTGGATTCAAACAGCCGCAGCGCGTCGGCGTCGGAAATGCGTTCGCCCGCGGCGACCTTGTCGTAGAGGTCGCGCAGTTCGCTGCGTTGAATGAAAAAATCCATTGGCACCAAGGTTAAATCAATTGCCTGACAACTTCAACGCAACTTGAAGCCGCCCTGGAAGATCACCTCGGCGGCCACGACGATCAGAAATACCGCGCTGACGAGTGCGTTGAGGCGGAAGAACGCAAGGTTGATCCAGTTCAAACTGCGGCGGCGCGCAATCCAGTGTTCCAGCACGAGGCAGCCGACGATGAGGAGCCAGCCGAGGGCAAACGCGATGCGGAATCCGCACAGCAGCCCGAACGCGAGCAGCAATCCGCACATGACCATGTGCGCCAGAAACGCGGCGGCCAGCGCGTTTTTCGGCCCCCACGCCACGACGAGCGAGCGCAGGCCATGCGATTTGTCGAACTCGTAATCTTGCAGCGCGTAAATGATGTCGAAGCCGACGAGCCAAAGCACGACGGCGAGCGCGAGCAGTGTCATTTGCAGAATTTCCAGGAAAGAAACATTCGCGCCTTTTACCGCCAGCCACGCGCCGACTGGCGCCAAAGCGAGCGCGAGGCCGAGAAAGACGTGCGTGTAATCCGTGAACCGCTTCGTCAGTGAATAAAAGAAAACCATCACCAAGGCAACGGGTGAGAGGTAAAAACACAGCGGATTGAGAAAGAAGCTGGCGGCAACCAGTCCCGCGCCGGAAATCGTGCAAAGCAGAATCGCGCTCGCCAGCGAAATTTGTCCGGTCGGCAGATGCCGCTTTGCCGTTCGCGGATTGAGCGCATCGAATTTGCGGTCCGCGATGCGGTTGAACGCCATCGCGCAAGTCCTGGCGCAGACCATCGCGGCGAGAATCAGTCCGAATGTTCGCCAGCCCGGCCAGCCGCGATTGTCGCGGGCCGCCACGAGCATCGCCGCCAGCGCGAACGGCAGCGCAAAAACCGTGTGCGAGAAGCGCACGAACGAACCCCATTTTTTAATTAAAGAAAACATCGAACAATGAACATTGAACGCCGAACATCGAACGGTCAGCCGGCGTTGCCGGCAGGATAACGGACGGAGGTTTCAGGTTTGCGTTTTTGTGTCAAGGCGTTCTGTTGCGCGGTCCTGATGCTGGACATGAAAATGCGGATCAACTCGTCCGACTCATTCAATACAAACAACAATGTCGGTTCGTCCTTTGCCCAACTCTTGCGCTGAATCAACCGCGCCCAACGGCGCGTTTCGCGAAGTTCCTTCAGGCAAATCTTCAACTTGTGGATGAAATCATCGCGCGACTCGGCGGATTCCGCCTCGCCGTGGTTTGGAAAAGGAGAGGTGCCGGAGCGCAAAATTTGTCCCGCAATGTGATTTCCAGAGCGCGAGTTCGGAAGTTTTTCCGACAAATCAATCACCGCCGAGGCAAATTCGAGCAGGCGTTCTTCCAAATCAAACTTCCTCCCGCTGGCTTTACCATCATGCAACGTCCAAGCATCAATGGCATCATTCGGCGTTCGATGTTCGATGTTCGATGTTCGATGTTTTGCCATTTTACTCCTTTTCTTCCGTCCAGCGCGGAACCAGTTTTTGAGGGACACCGAGATGGTCAAGCACGCGCGCAACCACGGTGTCCACCACGTCTTGAATTGTTCTCGGACCGGCATAGAAGCTGGGATTCGCCGGCAAAATGGTCGCGCCGGCGAGCAGCAACAGTTCCATATTCCTGACGTGGACGAGGCTCAACGGCGTTTCGCGCGGCACGAGAATCAGTTTTTTCCGCTCCTTCAACACGACGTCGGCGGCGCGGAGCAGGACATCCTCGCTGTAACCATGCGCGATGCGGCCCATCGTGCCCATCGTGCAGGGGATCACGACCATCGCGTCCGGCGGATTCGAGCCGCTGGCGAACGGCGCGTTCATGCTTTTCAGCCCGTGCATTTTCACGCCAGCGGGCAACTTCAATCCGCCGGGCAGTTCCTCCGCGATGACCTGTTGAGCGTAGTTGCTTTGCACGACATGTATTTCGTGCTGGCGCGGGTCCAGATTGTCAAGCAGCCGCTGCGCATAAAGCGCGCCGCTGGCTCCGGTGATGGCAACGAGAATTTTCAAGCGTCCGTTTCGGGGAATTATGAACGAACAAGCCTTTGTGGACAACGGTGAAACAGCTTGAGTCCGCCACCGTGTTCCGCACAATTGGCGCGTGTTCAAATTTGCGGGCATCATTCTAGTCGCCGTCTTTCTGGCGGGCTGCGCGTCGCACCCGACCACAACGCCGCCCCCGGCGGAAGTCATCAGCGAACCCGAGATGCCGGTTTCGTCGGAGTTGAACTGGACCAATCCCGCCGCCGCGAAATCCTTCGCGCCGCAGCTTTCCAAGCCGGTGGCGCCGGTCGTTTCCTTTATCCCCTCCAACAAAGCGCCGGTCGTGGTTCCGAATCCCGCGCCGGTGACGACGTGGACCTCGCTCAAACGCTGGGCCGCCGCGCACAAAACCGGCGTGCCGCACCGGCTCAACGATCTGCCCGTCGCCGATTATGCGATTGGTTCCAGCAACGGCGTGATGATTTTGGGAATCGGCAGCCATGAGGCCACCTGGAACGGCGTCGAAATCAATCTCGGCTTCACGCCGGAGTTCATTGACGGCGAAGTTTTCCTGAACGGACTCGATTTGCAGAAGAATCTGGAACCGCTTTTGTGCGCGCCGCCGCTGACATTCGGCACAAACCGGATCATCGTGATTGACCCTGGCCATGGCGGGTCGAATGTCGGCACGCACAGCGTGCTGGATGGCCGATTCGAAAAGGAATTCACCCTCGACCTGGCGAAGCGGCTCAAGCCGCTGCTGGAAACCAACGGCTGGACGGTTTTTCTGACGCGCACGAGCGACGTGTATGTGACCAATGCGGACCGGGTCGTTTTCGCCGAGACGCACCACGCGGACTTGTTCATCAGCCTCCATTTCAACGCCCCCGGCAATGGCGACCCCAATGCCCGCGGACTCGAAACTTATTGCATCACGCCGACCGGAATGCCTTCGACGCTGACGCGCAATTTTGCCGATCCGTGGTCGGAACAACTGCCGAACAACGCCTTTGACGCGCAAAATCTCCAGCTCGCCGTCAAGGTTCAAAGTGCCGTGTTGCATGCGACCGGCATTGAAGATCGCGGCGTCCGCCGTTCGCGGTTCGACACGGTCTTGCGCGGGCAAAATCGCCCGGCGATTTTGGTTGAAGGCGGCTACCTCTCGAACCCGGCGGAAGCGAAGTTGATTGAAAGTCCGGAATACCGGCAGAAGCTGGCGGAGGCGGTCGCCGACGCACTCAAATGAAAATAAAACACATTCTCGTAACGGGTGGCGCTGGATTCATCGGCTCACATCTCGTTGAGCGCCTGTTGAAAGATGGCAAAAGCGTTGTCGTCATTGATGATCTTTCGACCGGAAGCCTGGACAATCTCCGCGCCAACAAAACAAATCCGCGACTGAAAGTTGTTCACTCAAGAATTTCTGATTGCGCCGAATTGCCGAAGCTGGCGGCTAATTCCGAATTCATTTTTCATCTGGCCGCGACCGTCGGCGTGGAACTGGTCGTGAAATCCGCGCTGCACGTTTTGGAATCCAGTTTTCACGAGACGGAAATCCTGCTTCGCGCCGCCGCGAAAAACTCCACGCCACTGCTGCTGACCTCTACTTCGGAAGTTTATGGGAAGAGCGCGAAGGCGGAATTCGGCGAGGACGACGATCTGCTCATCGGGCCGCCGAGCCAGTCGCGCTGGAGCTACGCCAGCGCCAAGCTCACGGACGAATTTCTTGCGCTCGCCTGCGCGCGGGAGAAAAACCTGCCGGTCATCATCGCGCGGCTGTTCAACACCGTCGGTCCGCGCCAGACCGGGCGCTACGGCATGGTGCTGCCGCGCTTTATTGCCGCCGCGAAGAAAAATGAGCCACTGAAAGTTTTCGGCGACGGCAAACAGTCGCGCTGCTTTTGTCTGGTGAACGACGTGGTGGAAGCACTGGTGCGGTTGCAGAATTGCAAGCAGGCGCGCGGGGAGATTTTCAACATCGGCGGCACGGAGGAAATTTCAATTCTGGAACTGGCGAAGCGCGTGGTGAAAACGCTAGGCTCGAAATCCAAGATTGAGCTGATTCCCTACGATCAAGCTTACGCTCCGGGCTTTGACGACATGCGCCGCCGCAAACCGCTGGTCAAAAAACTGGAACGCCTCGTGAAATTCAAACCGCAGACGCCACTGCGCGAAATCATCCGGCTGACGGCTCAATAAAACCCATAAAATTCACAAACGTCATTGGTCATTGTGACTACATCAATCAATTCCTCCAGTTCATTTTCGCGAGTTTTCATCTGTGCTCAATCCGTGTTTCATCTGTGGTAAAAATCATCCCCCCAGCGAACTTGGATTACCGACATCGCCCTTGTTGAAATCCACGTATTCCTCGGTCAAATCGCAGGCATACATCACGGCACCGGCTTTGCCGATATTCAGGTTGATATGTAAATCAAACTCCTTCGGCACCGCGGCAATACAAAGTTGCTTGAGCGTCGCCTTCGTTGGCTGCCCGCGCTTCAGACTCCACAGGATTTGTTTGCTGCCAGCGGAGCTATAACCGATGTCCACTTTTTCCTCGACGACTTTTGCCGGCGAATAGCCGAGCGCGTCAATGATGCGACCCCAGTTCGGGTCGCCGCCGTGCCAGCTTGTCTTCACCAACGCGCTGTTCGCCACCGCGCGCGCGGCGGCATCGGCATCCTGAATCGTCTTCGCGCCATTCACCCGCACCGTCACGACGCGATGAACACCTTCGCCGTCGCGCACAATCATCTTGGCAAGTTCCAGGCAAACATGATTCAACGCGGCTTGAAATATTTTTAAATCATGGTGGGGCGAGACTCCTTCGAGCCCTGACTTTTTGATTTTAGGGCTCGAGAGGACTCTCGCCCCACCTTTCAAAATCAGGTTTCCCGCCAGCCCATTCGCCAGCACCAACACCGTGTCGTTCGTGCTCATGTCGCCGTCCACGGTGATGCGGTTGAAACTATTCGCTACGGCTTCCCGCAATGCCTCTCGCAAAACCGTCGCGCCAATCGCCGCGTCGGTTGTGATGAAGCAAAGCATCGTCGCGTGCAGTCCACCATGCGGCAGCGCCGCCGGACGCGCGCCGGTTGCGGACATTCCGGGCTGAATCATTCCCGCGCCTTTGCAAATACCGCCGATGCGAACCGTTTTGCCGCCCAGCTTGAATTCAACCGCGATCTGCTTGGGCCGCGTGTCGCTGGTCATGATGGCTTCGCAGGCTTCATCGGCTTGGGCAGGCGCGTTGCCGAGGATTTGCGCGGCTTCCAAAATTCCCCGTTTCACGTTCGCCATCGGCATCGTGACGCCGATGCGCCCGGTGGAGCCGACCAAAACTTGTTCCGCCGGCATGTGCAGAAGTTTTGCCAGCAAGGTGGTCATTTCGCGGGCGTCTTTCAAGCCCTGCCTGCCGGTGCAGGCGTTGGCGTTTCCGGAATTGATGACCAGCGCCTGCGCAACGCCCTTTTTCACCCGCTCGGCGCAAACCTTCACCGGTGCGGCGCAAACCTGGTTCGTCGTGAACATGCCGGCAACAGTCGCCGGCACTTCGGACACGATGAGCGCGAGGTCGCGCTTTTGTCCCTTATTCGAGCCTTTGCCAGTGCCGAGGCGCTTGATGTCGCAAAACACGCCGCTGGCGAGGAAGCCTTGAGGCGCGGCAATTGAGCCGGGAATTTCTTTGAACTGCATTTTCATTTTAAAAATTGAACAACAAAGGAACCAAGGAACAAAGTTTTTTCGGCCTTCGTTACTTTGTTTATTTGTTGTTAAACCTTCACCGCGTCAATTTCCAGCCGCACCATGCGGACGTGAACCTTGCCTCCCGCGTCGGGCGGATGTTTGGCAACGTAACGCTCCGTGACGGCGGTAATAAATTTTTCCCGCAGATTTTCAGGCACGCGCTGGACGTAAGGCAGCCACGTCGTGCGCAGCCATGCGGCGAATCCATCCGCGCCACCATAAGTCGCGTCCTTCGGCGCGAGTTTTAGCGTGTTGATTCTGAAGCCGAATTTCGGCAGCCATTTCTCGTAATCCGCCGGGCTGTGAAAGAAATACGGCGTTGGCATCCTGCGGAAAAATTCGCGCCAGCGCTTCAGCCGCATTTCCGGCCGCAGCGCGACAAAGACATCCTGCGCATTGCCTTTGCCGCCGCAGGAAACAATCAACCGTCCTCTGGGTTTCAGAACCGACGCCATGCCGCGCAGGATGGCCTGATGGTCATCCATCCAATGCAGCGCCGCGTTGGAGAAAACGGTGTCGAACGGAGCGCCGGTGATGCCGGCGCTGATTTTCCGCGCGTCGCAGATTTGAAATTTCAAATTGGGAATTTTCGATGGTGGAAACGTCTTGCGCGCGAATCCGATCATCTCCGCCGAGGCGTCAATGCCTGCAACGAGGCCGCTCGGAACCGCGCGCGCGATTTCCGCCGTCACTTTGCCATCACCACAGCCAACGTCGAGGATGTGCTCGTCGCTACGCAGCTTCAGCCTAGCCATGAGTTCGCGCGCCCAGGTTTGCTGCACGACGGAATTCGCGGCGTAGTCGGCGGGATTCCATTTGGCAGATTTTGCTCGAAGCGAAGAACGGCTCATCGTCACAGGAGAAACTTTGCGAGGTTGAAATAAAACAACAGCGTAAAAATATCGGCGATGGCCAGCGTGATCGGACCGGCGGCGATTTTCGGGTCCAATTTCAGCGCGTGGAGCAAGGCCGGCACGCTCAATCCGGTGACGCACGCCGTCAGCAGGCAGAAGGTCACGCTCGCGCCGATGACGAGCGCGGGCATTGGCGTCTGCTGCCACGCCAAAACGACCAGCCCCACGACCAGTCCGCACGCGCTGCCAAGCAGCAGGGCGGTGAAGGTTTCGCGCCAGAGCGATACGAAATACCAGCGCCACGTCGGTTTGCTCGTTCGCAGCCCCTGAATCGTGACCGTCATGGACTGGATGCCGACGCTTTCGCCCAAACCCAAAATCAGTGTGAGGAAAAAGGCGATGACGAGGCTTTTCTCCAGCGTCAATTTGTAGGCGCCCGCCAGAAGCGCGCAGAAAGTTCCGCTGACAATCGTCGTGAGCAACCACGGAAACCGGATGCGAAACGCGCGCCACGGCGAGGCGTCGCGCACTTGCGAGACGTGAAAGCCGAGCGTCTCAAACACCTCCGACAATTGCTCTCGCTCGGCGATGTCAAAAACCTCCTCTGTGAACAAACCCACGTCCACCAGTCCTACTACGCGCCGCTTCTCGTCAACCAGTGGGAAAGCGAAAAACTTGTGCAGCACGAAAAACTCGCACGCGTCCATCACCGTCGCCATGCTTGGAATGGCGATGACATTGCGGATCATCAACTCCGACAATGGCTGCTCCAGTTGGGCCATGAGCAACCGGCGCGTTGGCACCACGCCGACCAATTGCTCGGCATCGTCCACGACATAGAAATAGACGATCTTCTCGCCTACGCCGCGCTGCCGGATGGATGCCAGCGCCTGTTCCACCGTGAACTGTTGATTGAGCGTGGCGAAATCCTTCCGCGCAAACCGCGTCACCGGCTCATTCAAATGCTCGACGGGTGGTTTGATTTGCATCGCGAATCAGCGCTAAATCAAACCCGCCGTCTCGGGAAAACCGCAGACGAGGTTCATGCTCTGCACCGCCTGTCCGCTCGCGCCCTTGACCAGATTGTCCTCGGCGCTCATGACGATGAGCCGGCCCGAGCGCGGGTCGAGCCGCCACGCGATTTCGCAGACATTCGTGCCGACGACGTTTTTGGTGTCGGGCAAAGCCTTGCCTTCGAGCAGGCGGACGAATGGCTCCTTGCCGTAGGCCTTCGCATAGCACGTGGAAATATTTTCGTTCAGCGCGTTCATTTCCGCCGCGTTTGAAAAATGCTTTTCCGGCGCGAGATAAAGCGTCGTCAAAATGCCCCGGTTCACCGGAATTAAGTGTGGCGTGAATTGGATCACGACTTTTGCTCCGCCGGCGAATGAAAGTTGCTCCTCGATTTCGGACAAATGCCGGTGCTTCGGCACGCCGTAGGGCCGCACACTTTCGTTGCACTCGCAAAAAAGGTAATCAATCTCCGCCTTCCGGCCCGCGCCGCTCAAACCGCTCAACGAGTCGGCGATGATGCCGGTCGGCTTGACGAGGCCGGCTTTGAGCAACGGAATCACCGGCAGCAAAATGCTGGTCGGATAGCAGCCGGGCGACGCGATGAGCAGGGATTTTCTGATTTCGTCGCGATAAATTTCCGGCAGGCCATAGACAGCCTTCTTCAACAAATCCGGGGCGGGATGATCATGCGCGTAGAAATCCTTGTAGATTTCCGCGCTCTTGAGCCGGAAATCGGCGCTTAAATCAATGATGACACAGCCGGCGTTCAGCAGCGGCACGGCGTATTCGGCGGCGACGCCGTGCGGCAAAGCCAGAAAGACCACATCGGCCTGCTTCGAGAGCAGTTCAGCGTTCGGCTCGGAGAACCGGAGCGTCTTCGATTTCGGATGGCTGGCGAATTTCGGGAAGACCTGCGCCAGCGTCTGCCCGGCGTTCTGGCGCGAAGTGACGGCGACCAGTTCCGCATGCGGATGGTTCAAGAGCAACTTCACCAAAACTTCGCCGGAGTAACCCGACGCGCCGATGATGGCCACTTTTTTCGTTTTCATTTTCAAAATTTTAACCGCGAATTACACGAATCACACGAACTTTTCTTCCTCCTCGTTCTCATCCTCGTCCTCGAACCTTCAATTTTCGATTACGAGGACAAGAACGACGACGAGGACGATTTCAAACAAAAAACCCCGCCGGATTGAACCAGCGGGGCTTGGAAATTTCCAGCGCGATTAACGTTTCGAGAATTGGAAGCGTTTGCGCGCACCCGGCTGGCCGTATTTTTTGCGCTCGCGCATGCGCGGATCGCGCGTGAGCAATCCCTCGGCCTTCAGCGGCGGACGGAGATTCGCGTCAAATTTAATCAATGCGCGGGAAATGCCATGACGAACGGCGTCGGCTTGGCCGTTCGGTCCGCCTCCGGCAACGTTCACGCGAACATCAAATTTTTCCAGCGCACCGGCGACCGTCAATGGCTGGACAACGGTGGCACGCAAGGTTTCAAGCGGGAAATAATTTTCAAAAGCCCGGCGGTTGACGGTGATCCTGCCGCTGCCGGTTGCGAGCCGGACACGCGCGACGGCGGTCTTGCGCCGGCCGGTGCCGAGAAATTCAATGATTTTCGTTTCAGCCATAAGTCAATTTATGCCGCCGCCTTGAGCGCCGCGGGCTGTTGCGCCGCGTGCGGATGTTTCGGACCTTTGAACACTTTCAATTTGGTGAGCAACACCCGGCCGAGCCGGTTCTTGGGAATCATCCCCTTCACGGCGTGCGTGATGAGATGCTCCGGATTCTTGACGCGCAGCCGCTCGACAGTCGTGTATTTTTCGCCGCCCTTCCAGCCGGAATAGGTCATGTATTGCTTGGCGGTCTCCTTTTTGCCGGTGACGCGGACTTTTTCCGCATTGATGACCACGACAAAATCGCCGGCATCGAGGTGCGGCGTGTAGACCGGCTTGTTTTTGCCGCGCAAAATGTCGGCAACCTGCACGGCCAGACGGCCGAGCACCGCGCCGTCGGCATCAATCAGATGCCACTTGCGCTCGTCTAAATTCACTTTTGGCAAATGCGTTTTCATTATTTACCCAAACAAAAGGGAGGCGGAATCTATCAGATGCACGGGCGAAGTCAACAGGACTTTTCGGTTAAATCAGCCGCCGAGATAGGCGCTCTTGACCTGTGGATTCTGGCGCAATGCGGAGGAATCGCCCTGCAACGCCTCCTTGCCCGTTTCCAAAACGTAGCCGAAGTGTGAAATCTCCAGCGCGAGGTTGGCATTCTGTTCTACCAGCAAAATCGTGATGCCCTGCTGCCGGTTGATTTCGACAATCTTCTCAAAAATGGTCTTCACCAGCAGCGGCGCGAGGCCAAGCGATGGCTCATCCAGCATCAGGAATTTCGGCCGGCTCATCAGCGCCCGGCCAATCGCCAGCATTTGCTGCTCGCCGCCGGAAAGTGTTCCGGCAATCTGCATTTCCCGTTCCTGCAATCGTGGAAACAGCGCAAAAACGTGTTCGAGTTCGCGCCGGACAATTTGCCGGTCTTTCTGCAAATACGCGCCAAGTTGCAGATTTTCCATCACCGTCAGGTTCGCAAAAATCATCCGGCCCTCCGGCACGTGCGAGAGGCCGAGTTTGACGATTTGGTGCGGTGGCTGGCCGGCGATGGTTTTGCCGCCGTAAATAATTTCACCGGATTTTGGCTTGAGCAGGCCGGAAATGGTTTTGAGTGCCGTCGTCTTACCCGCGCCGTTGGCACCGATGAGCGTGACAATCTTTCCGTCCGGCACGGACATGGAAATTCCATGCAGCGCGGTGATGGCGCCGTAACTGACGGTCAGATTTTTTATCTCAAGCATTCTTCAGAGGCTCCTTGCCCAAATAAGCTTCGACGACCTTCGGATCCGCCCGCACTTCATCCGGCGAACCTTCGGCGATTTTCACACCGTAATCCAAAACGGCAACGCGTTCGCAAATGCCCATGACGACCTGCATGTCGTGCTCGACGAGCAGCACGGAAATCTGGAATTTGTCCTTGATGAACTGGATCAGCCGCATCAGTTCGCTTTTTTCGTTGGTGTTCATTCCGGCCGCCGGTTCGTCCAGCAGCAGCAATTTTGGCTTGGCCGCCAGCGCGCGGACGATTTCCAATCGCCGCTGGTCGCCGTAGCTTAAACTTTTGGCCGGCGCGTCGCGAAATTTGCCGAGGTGGAAAATGTCCAGCAATTCAACCACGCGGTCGGCGATGGACTCTTCCTCGTCATGAAAACTCCTGCCGCGCCAGAGCGCGTGGCGAACGTCTCCCCGCAAATGCAGATGAAAGACAGTGCGGACGTTGTCGAACGCGGTCAGCGATGGAAACAGCCGGATGTTTTGGAACGTGCGTGCGATGCCGCGGGCAGTGGTGCGGTAGGGTTTACTGCCGACGACGGATTGGCCGTCGAAGGAAATTTCGCCCTCTGTCGGCTGATAAACACCGGTGATGAGATTGAACACCGTCGTCTTGCCCGCGCCATTCGGGCCGATGAGGCCGATGAGTTCATTGCGCCCGATTTGAAGATCAAGGTTTGACACCGCCGTCAAGCCGCCGAACCGGATCGTCACCCGTTCAGCGTTCAGCAAGACATTTCCGGTTGGAACGGTTGAGGTCATGGTGTGGCGCTCTTGAATTGTTTCCGCCAACTGAAAAGTCCCTGCGGCCTGGTGAGCATGAGCACGATGAGCAGCAGCGAATAAATGATCATGCGCGCGTTGCCGACCCAACTGAACGGGAATTCCCTGGCGACACCCGGAAAGTGCTCGATGCCGGCGATGGCGCGCAAACCTTCCGGCAGCAACGTCAGCAGAATTGCGGCAATGACGACCCCCGGCGTGTTGCCCATACCACCAAGGATGACCATCACTACAATGGCGATTGATTCCATGAAATTGAATCCGCCTGGCGTGAGGAATTGCTTCGAGTGCGCGTAAAGTCCACCCGCGATGCCAGCAAAAAACGCGCCGACGACGAACGCGGTCACTTTGTATTTCGTCGTGTTGATGCCCATTGCCTCGGCAGCGACCTCGTCGTCGCGCACGGCGATGAACCCGCGCCCATAGGTTGAATGCACCAGCGCGGTGACGACGTAAATCGTCACCGCCGCAAAGCCGAAGGCCCAGAAAAAATTCGTCCAGCCATGCATCACGCTCAATCCACGCGCCCCACCAACGGCGTTCATGTTTTGAAAAATGACACGGATGATTTCGCCAAAGCCGAGCGTGACGATGGCAAGATAGTCTCCCCGCAAACGCAAGGTTGGCAATCCGACCAGAAATCCCGTCACCGCCGCGAGCAATCCACCCGCCAGCAACGCGCCGAGAAAAACTGCGCCGGCCGCAAATGAATTCAGCGCGCCAAACTGGTTCGTGATGACCGCCGCCGTGTAGCCACCCACGGCCATGAAACCCGCGTGACCGAGCGAAAACTGGCCGGTGTAGCCGTTGATCAGGTTCAGGCTGACGGCGAGGATGATGTTGATGCCGATATCGTAGCTGATGAACAGCCAGTAGGAATTGATTCTGTTCTCAACGAGCGATACCAGAAAGCACAGCACAACCGCGCCGACCAGAAAAAGTTTGGCGTGCTTGAACCTCATACCTTTTCAATCTCCTTTTTGCCGAGCAGCCCGGATGGCTTGATGAGCAAAATCAAAATCAGCACGCCGAACGCAATCGCGTCGCGGTAGGTCGAGGAGATGTAGCCGGAGACAAAAGTTTCCGTGATGCCGATGATAAGGCCGCCGAGCACCGCGCCCGGAAGGTTGCCGATGCCGCCGAGCACCGCCGCGACAAATGCCTTGAGTCCGGGCAAAATGCCCATCAACGGATCAATGGACGGATAATTGATGGCCCACAAGATGCCCGCCGCCGCCGCCAGCGCCGAGCCGAGGCCGAAGGTGAACGAGATGACGACGTCGGTATTGATGCCCATGAGGGACGCCGCCTCGGGATTAAACGCCAGCGCGCGCATCGCCATGCCGATTTTGGTTTTCTGGACGATGAACCGTAGCGAAGCGAGCAGCAACAAAGTGACGCCGAGGACGACAGCTTGATTGCTGTTGATGCTCAAGCCGCCAAGATGGGTCAGGGGATAGGACGGAATCAGCGCGGGAAAACTTTTCGGCGCCGCGCCAAACACAAGCTGGCCGGTGTATTCGAGAAAAAGGGAGACGCCGATGGCCGTGATGAGGACTGTCAGCTTCGGGCTGCTGCGCAACGGACGATACGCCAGCCTTTCAATCACGATGCCCAGCGCGGCGCAAATGGCCATGGCAATTCCCATCACGACGAGGCCGGCAGCAATCGAGGGTGTCGGCAGGACGGCGGCGATTTTTGGCGCGAGGTAAAATCCGGCGAACGCGCCGAGCATGAAGATATCACCATGCGCGAAATTGATGAACCGGAGGATGCCATAGACCATCGTGTAGCCCAGCGCGATGAGGGCGAGAATCGAGCCGAACGCCAGGCCGTTGATCAACTGCTGAAAAAATTCGGTCATGTCAACGCGCGAAGAATGGCGCGGCGGGAAAAAATTGTCGAGCGCGGCGAAGGCGAAAACTTACGGAGAAACGGTCTGGATGTATTGGAACTGCCCGTTGGTGATGGTCAAAATCACGGCGGGTTTCGAGGCGTTGCGGTCGGCATCAATCGTGATCTTGCCGGTGATGCCGGGAAAATCCTTCGTGGCGGCAAGCGCGTCACGGACTTTCGCGCCATCCGTCGAGCCAGCGCGCTTCATCGCATCGGCCAGAATCATCGCCGAGTCATAACCGAGCGCGGCCATCGCATCCGGGGTCTCATTGTATTTGGCCTGGAATTCCTTCACGAAGCCCTGCACGGCGGGCGAGGTGTCCTGCGGCGAATAGTGGGTGGAAAAATAACAGCCTTCCAACGCCTTGCCGCCAATGGGCACGAGCGAGGAAGATTCCCAGCCGTCACCGCCGAACATCGGCACGGTGACGCCCAGTTGCCGCGCCTGCAACGCGATCAAGCCAACCTCCGTGTAATAGCCCGGAACAAAAATGCCGTCCGGATTTTCGGCCTTGATGGCCGTCAATTGCGCGCTGAAATCCTTGTCGCCACCGCTGTAATTTTGTTCCGTCACGATTTTCCCGCCGTCGGCGATGAAGCTCTGTTTGAAAAATTTCGCGAGGCCGAGGCTGTAATCGCTTTTCACGTCCGTCAGCACCGCGACGTTCTGCAACTTGAGCGTCTTGCGCGCGAAATTGGCCATGACCGTGCCTTGGAACGGATCAATGAAACAGACGCGGAAAATATAATCGCCTGTCTCGGTCACTTTCGGATTGGTGGACGAGGGTGAAATCATCGGGATTTTGTTCTCTTGGCAGATGGGCGCGGCTTCGAGCGATTTCGAGGAGGCGACCTCGCCAAGAATCGCCACAACGCCGTCGCTGGAAATCAACTTGCGCACCACCGTCGCCGGCTGGCCGGCCTGCGACTGGTCGTCCTCGGTGAGCAGTTGGATTTTTTTGCCGAGGATACCGCCCGCCGCATTGAGATCGTCCACGCCCATTTGTGTTCCTTTGTGCGACGACTGGCCGAACGTGGCCTCGCTGCCGGTCAGCGAGGCAAATTCGCCGACCTTGATGACGTCGCCGCCCGAGGCGGTTCCGGACGACGGCTTGCTGCATCCGGTGAGAAATGCGGCGACGGCAAACAAGGCCGCGCCGGTGAATTGTGCTTGCCAGTTCCTCATAAAATCCAAATTACGCCGTCAGCCTAAACGTTCGCCACGGAGATTCAAGCCTTTGAAAATACGGTGAAAAACGACCCGGATAAATAATTTCAAACAAACGTTTGACAAGCGGCGGAGAATTACCTACCGTTCGGTAAGTTTTATGGCCAAGGCGGTGGACATCCCGAAAGCCGATTCCGAAACGCGACGACATATTCTTCGCGCGGCGCTGAAGCATTTTGCCAACGCGGGCTACGCGGCCACGTCGGT
>Ga0181537_10000530_pt1 | contig 35847 bp, 33 predicted proteins | sample PEATcosm2014_Bin_39_FD_119765 | JGI IMG/M metagenome (GOLD analysis project Ga0181537, IMG submission 119765) | Peatland microbial communities from MTU Mesocosm Facility, Houghton, MI, USA - PEATcosm2014_Bin23_10_metaG | ecosystem: Environmental > Terrestrial > Soil > Wetlands > Peat | place... | reverse complement strand
CATAGTATCGACGAGTATGTTGGTCTTGAAATAGTCGAATGGCGACCGCTCGTTGACGTAAGGCCTGCCGGCCGGCGGATTCTTTATCCCGTTGTAGTTGAGGTGCCAATTGAATTCGAGGCGTCCAACAATCGAGGGAAGTCCGCCGCCCGTGTGGACGATCAGCACCTGCAGCTTCGGATGGCGATCGAACACACCGGAGGCGATCATCCGGGCGCCGTTGACGGTCGAGTCGAAGGGTCGGCCCACCGCCTCATTGAGGCGGTATTGCATGAGCGACTCGTGCCCGATCGACTGCATCGGCGGATGGATGTGCACTACGATGTCATTCGCTTCGGCAAACTCCCACAGCGACAAAGGAGGCCGACTTTCGTGTCCGCGTTCGCGCGGAAATTGATGTAGGCGCGATTCGGGGGAAGTTGGGACTCACGCAAGCACAGTTCGCGGCGCGATTCGCGTTCAGCATCAACACGCTGCGACATTGGGACCAGGGTAAGCGGCGTCCGGAGGCTCCTAACCGCGCGAACCTTCAGGTGATCGCTCGGACTCCGACGGTCCGCGGTTTGTTCAGCGAGCCGCTGCCACTGACCGATCCGACCAACACGGCTGGCAGCCGCCGCCCGAGAAACACCTTCCAGCGGGCAAATCCGTATTCGACGAAAGCGGCACTCTCGGCATTCATCGCACGACCAGGATCGAATTTGGAATTTGGAGCGTAGACGCGTCGACGGGTCCGGCTGCTTTTGTTGCCTTCGTGGCTCGCTGGCAGTGCTTTGGCCACCTCTTGGCTACTGGTTCTCATGTCATCACGTTAGCGATTTCGCGCCTTCGGTGTGGCGGAATTTCATTCTGGCGAAGTTAACCACCTGCGAGGCGAGCAATTCCAGCTGGTCAGCGACGGCACGATCGGTACACCGACCCCCCGCATCAAACACCTTCAGCATTGAATTAATCGCCACTCCCATCGGGGTCGGCCATCCGCGCAGTGCATGTACCACGGATCGTAATGTGACGAGGGTGGTTCCCGTCGCCTGCCACCCGTTCGCACATACGATGGTGCCCACGGCGCGTCCGTCCAGATAAGGCCGTGAATCGTCCCGCATGTCTTCGGTGTAGTCGAGCGTATTTTTGATGAGGCCGGAGATTGAACCGTGGTACCCCGGCGACGCGACGATTACTCCGTCGCAGTCGCGAAGCAAGCGAATTAACCGCTGCGCTTCGGGCGTGCGCTCCGGCTGAGTTGGATCGTAGATCGGTAGCACTGCTTGCGCGCCGCAGATAATTTCCGTTCTTGCTCCGAGAGAACACGCGGCGGCCAACGCGATACGCAACGCGCATTCACTCGACGAGCCCGCGCGCGGGGTGCCGCCGACGCCGACGATAAGTGGCTGATAGCCTTTAGATTGCCCGCAAAAGACGTCCAACGGAGATCTCCGAAACTTTGCTTAGCGATCGAGTGCGACTGCCATTGCGTCTGCGGTCATGCGGCCACGCTTTTCCGCCGCGAGGCTAAGCGCCACCTCTTCGATGAGGTCCTCCTGGCCACCAATCGTTTTCAAACGGCCCATTTCAACCAATATCTTTGCCGACGAAACCCCGTATTTGCTGGCTGCCCGCTTGGCAAATAGCAGAAAGGAAGAGTACACGCCCGCGTATCCGAGGATAAGCGCATCGCGGTCGATGCGAATTGGGTGGTCCATCATGGGGACGATCAAGTCTTCAGCCACGTCCATAAGTTTGAACACGTCTATCCCGGTGATGATCCCCATGCGATCGCAAACGGCGGCAAAGACCTCCAGCGGGGTATTGCCTGCACCGGCTCCGAGACCAGCCGCAGATCCATCGATGCGCGTGGCGCCGGCGTCGATCGCTGCCAGGGAGTTAGCGATCCCCATGGCCATATTGTGGTGGCCGTGAAAGCCGACTTCCGTTTGCGAATCGAGCCCGTCGCGTAGCGCAGCCACGCGCGCCGTTACATCGTGCGGAAGCAAGTATCCCGCGGAATCCGTACAATAAACAACGTTGGCTCCATAGCTCTCCATTAGCTTCGCTTGCGCCAACATTTGTTCAGGACTAACCATGTGCGCCATCATCAGGAAACCGACGGTGTCGAGCCCGAGCTTTCGCGAGAGCGCAATATGTTGCTCGGATACGTCGGCCTCCGTGCAGTGCGTAGCAATGCGCATGGTAGCAACACCGCAGTCCTTCGCCAGAATAATGTCCTCCGCCGTTCCGATTCCTGGCAACAGCAGCGCTGAGACTTTTGCGTTCTTAACGACGCCAACCACAGCCCGTAGGTATTCTTCGTCAGAGTGCGCCGGAAAGCCATAGTTGACGGACGCTCCACCGAGGCCGTCCCCATGAGTCACCTCGATCAACGGCACCCCGGCGGCATCCAATGCGGATGCGACCGCGACCATTTGTTTCACCGAAATCCGATGTTGCTTGGGATGCATGCCATCCCGCAGGCAGTTGTCATGCAACTGGATCTTCTTCGCGGCATTGTTCATATACCGTCCCCTAAGCCGCAGTGCGACTAATTTGGAAGCGTCCGCTGATCATTTCCTGGGCGATCATTTCTCCCGTCCGGATCGCCGATGCGGTCATGATGTCGAGATTGCCGGCGTACTTGGGAAAATAATCTCCAAGTCCAGCCACTTCCAAGTAAATCGACACTCTATTGCCATCGAAAACCGGGCCGTTCTTGAGTCGATAGCCAGGCACATATCGTGCGACTTCCGCCACCATTTCTTCCACCGATTCGGTGATTCGAGTCTTTTCAGGTGCCGCGAGAGTAATGCAGTAGATCGTGTCGCGCATGATCAGCGGCGGCTCCGCGGGATTCAAGATGATGATGGCTTTACCCTTCTTAGCGCCGCCGACAAGTTCTATGCCCCGCGCGGTTGTGCGCGTGAATTCATCGATGTTCTTGCGCGTACCGGGTCCCGCGGAACGAGACGCGACCGTCGCCACGATCTCGGCGTACTCGACCGTCTGGACTCGGCTCACTGCGGCCACCATCGGAATTGTTGCTTGACCACCGCATGTGACCATATTTACGTTCATCTCGCTTTTGTTCGCGTGCTCACCCAGATTCACCGGCGGCACGCAGAAGGGACCGAGAGCCGCGGGCGTCAAGTCGATAAGCACAATACCCATGGCGAGCAGCTTGCGGCTGTTTTCACGATGCGCGGGCGCAGAGGTGGCGTCAAAGGCTATTCGCACGTGGTCGGCCTGCAGATGCGGAATCAGCCCATCGACACCGTCCGCTGTAGCCTTGAGTCCAAGGGTTTTGGCAAGCCGCAATCCTTCCGAATGCGCATCGATTCCCACCATCCATACCGGTTTGAGGACTGAGCTGCGTAGGGCTTTGTACATCAGATCGGTACCAATATTGCCGGAACCAATAAGTGCTGCGTTGACTGGAGTCATCTTTGTTTAAGCTCCTCCGATGCACTAATTGAATCGTATGCTGAGCGAACCAATGCGGTCGATCGTGCCAACCATCGAATCACCGGCAACCACCGACTCCAGTGGCACCAATGATCCAGAAAGGATGATCTCTCCCGCCTTCAGCGGGATGCCAAAGCCGCCGAGGGTGTTTGCGAGCCACACCACCGCGTTGATTGGCGATCCTAAAGCTGCCGCACCGGCACCCGTGCTGATTACATGTCCGTTCTTGTGCACCACACAACCGGCAAGGTCCAAATCGAGACCGCGGGGATCCACCGCATGTGTACCGATAACAAATAAGCCGCACGACGCGTTGTCTGCGATCGTGTCTTGGATCCGGATCTTCCAATCCTTGATACGCGAATCGACAATTTCGAAACACGGCAGAGCGTAGTCGATGGCCGCCAATACTTGTGCATTGTTGACGCGTGGCCCGACCACATCCTTCCTAAGCACAAACGCTATTTCCAGTTCCGCACGGGGCTGAATGAGTGCTGAGCTGATGGGCACTTCCTGACCTGTACCAATCAGCATGGCGTCTGTGAGGAAACCGAAATCGGGCTGGTGCACATCCAACATTTGTTGGACAGGCTTCGAAGTCACACCAATTTTCTTGCCAACCATCACTTCGCCGTCTGCGAGTCGCCGCTCCAGCAGGTGTCGCGAAATTGCATAGGCAGATGGAACACTCATGTCGGGCCAGCGATTCGTGAGTGGGTCAATTACCCGTCGGCTTCGCAAAGCGCGATAAAGCTCATCTCCGACAACAGCCGCCTCTGGATCGGTGACTGGTCGCTGCCCGGCTACGTCACTTATCGGTACGGCTTCCATCGGTAGAAAACGCCTCCAATAGAGATATAATGCTACTTCGTTTCAAACCGATTTCCCTTTTGCTATCGCGTTGCTCAAGCCTTTGTCGCGCACTTTCTTAAATTCCTCGGTGTTGTGCGACAACTGATGAGTATCAAAATGTGCCTCCATCGCCGTCCTGAATCCTTGAACGTCCAGCGACCTATTCAGGGATCGCTTGATAAGCCGCATGGCAAATGGCGGAGATTCCGCAATGCGTTGTGCCAGCGTCAGCGTCTCAGCCTCGAGCGCACCGCGGGAGACGACCCGATTGACCATTCCAAAGCTCAGGGCTTCTTGTGCCGAGATACGACGTCCGGTGAACAACATGTCCTTCGCTTGGCGTAGGCCCATGACCCAAGGATGAATCAGCACCTCGACAGAGGCGGTTCCCAGGCTCTGCGTCACCGGATCGGCAAAAAACGCATCCTCGGAAACGACCAGAAGATCGCACATGTTGGCGATCATGAAGCCTCCCGCAACGCAAGCTCCCTGTACTTGCGCGATAGTAGGTTTCGGTAAATCCCAAATTTTCAGCGCGCATTCGTAGTAGTGGCGAGTCTCGTATTCCCATCGCGCCTCGACGGAAAAGTGACCTCGGTTTGCTTGCGCCTCCTTGAGATCATGGCCAGCCGAAAAATGCTCTCCTTCCGCCGCCAAGATCACGACTCGAATCTCGGGATCGGCGTTTGCCCGCCCAATCGCGTCCTCGAGTTCGATGAGCAGTCGCTGACTTTCGGCGTTTCTCGCAGCAGGTCGGTTGTGAGAGATCTTGGCAACAGGCCCAACCACGTGATAGAGAATGTCGATGTAGTTTGTGTTCATAAACCTAGTCCGTGAACGGCGCGCTTTGCTCAATAGTCATGTCGTCCTACCACCATCAATGTCCTTCATATGAACAATGCAGAAGCTTCGACTTCCGACAAAGCTTCTGGGCAGCGGTGCAATTTTAGTGCGAATGCGTGTATTTTTCGAGGCTATGACATCACGTGAATGTCCATATAATAGACACTCGTATGAAATGATTGAGGGGAGCTTCCTGGCTGTATCGCAGCAGGTAGGTGACTCGCTCAGATCAAGGTTGGGTGCCAATGGAAATGAATTTCGCGACGAATACCTACACACCGTATCGAACAGCGTGGCTCGAGCTGCACTCGGAAGAGATTCTCGAGCCCGACCTACCGATCATTGATCCGCATCATCATCTGTGGGATGCCCCCCGGCAACCTTACTTGCTGCCCGAACTCGCGGAAGATGTCGCCAGCGGACACTCGGTCAAGGGCACTGTATTTGTGGAATGCCGCTCGTGGTACCGAAACGAGGGTCCCTCGCCGTTCCGACCTGTAGGTGAAGTGGAATTCGTGGCGGCTCTCGCGGAGCGCGAACGTGAGCGTGCGCCGAACGGTGTTGCGTATTGCAACAAAATCGTCGGGCATGCTGACCTGACGCTCGGCGACGACGTGGAAGCTGTACTTGACGGAATGCTCCACGCTGGCGGCGGTCGGCTCGCGGGCATCAGACACTCATCGGCCTCAGACGGCGACGCAATGGTCATTGCTCCATCGCTGTCCAAGCCAAGGCACCTTCTGCTGCAGGAGCCCTTTCTGAGAGGCTTCCGGCAATTAGTCGCTCGCGGCCTGAGTTTCGACGCGTTCATGTATCACCATCAGATCCCTGATCTGAGCGCGTTGGCGCGTGCGTTTCCGGATGCCTCAATCGTTCTCGATCACCTGGGGTCTCCGATTGGGATTGGATCGTACATGGGTCGCCGCAGCGAGATTTTTCTGGAATGGACATCCGCAATGACCGAACTGGCGCAATGTCCGCGCGTCTCGGTCAAATTGGGAGGTCTAGGTATGCAGCTCGCGGGGTTTGATTTTCATCGCCGACCGCTTCCGCCGACGTCCGTAGAGCTAGCCATCGCTTGGAAACCGTACATCGAAACATGCATAGATATCTTCGGCGTCGATCGGTGCATGTTCGAAAGCAATTTTCCGCCGGACAAAGGCACCTGCAGTTATGGGGTCTTATGGAATAGCTTCAAACGGCTGACCACAGGGTATTCAGCGAATGAAAAGGTGCGGCTTTATCACGACAACGCGGCGCGCGTTTACGGCATCGGGCTCTGAAGCTCGGGCGTTAGGCTCAATGCGTGACAAACTTGCCGTTGGTCAGCTCACGCAGGCGCGGCGCCACCTCGCGTGCAAAGAGCTCCAGGCTATCGACGGTTTCTTCGGACGTCAGCGTACCGCCCATCTGCATAAGGAAGTGTCCGAAGCCATCAACACTGTCGTAAAACTCTTTTAGTTGATTAAACACATCGTCCGGGGTACCGCTGAACATGACGCTGTTCTTGATGTACTCCCCGACGAGCGGCTTGGAAGACATAGGCGTCCCATCGGGCAACACCCGGGTCCTATGGCTTCGCACTTCCCCAGCCTTCAGCATTTTCGCGGCTCCGCTGGGCGGCATGATGCCTGGCGGCATGATGAAATTAGGCGATGTACGCTCGGTGGCCTCAACAAACTTCAATACTTTTTGCCCGCGCGCCAAGCCGGTTGCGCGATCTTTGGCGATTCCGACATACCCTAGAAATGCCAGCTTATCGAGGCCAGCCGGCTTCTGGAAGATTTTCATATACTCTTGTCGGTACAGTGGATACGCACCGCGCGCGGTGGGCGCGCTCGCAGTGATTGCGAGGACCATATTGCGGCGCGCCGCCTCGGCGGCCGTACTGGCGCTCAGTGTCGTTAACCACATCGGGGGCCGCGGCTGTTGGAAGCACCGCGGGATCACGTTGACATAGCGATAGTGGAAATTCTCTCCTTCCCAGCTAAAGGGTCCGCTTTGGTGAGTCAACGCCTTTTCGATGAGATCATGGGCTTCCCAATAACGGCCCATGCTATGCGATGGATTTGCGTTTGACACATATAGCTCGAAAGGCGTGCCTTTGACCAACCCGACCTCCAGTCGACCGCCCGACATCATATCGACGTAGGCGATTTCTTCGGCAATCCGAAACGGGTCGTAGCGGTTCAGTAACGGGACGCCCAGAGCCAGCAATCTCGCCTTCTTGGTTCGATTCGCGAGGATCGACAACGTCAACATGCAGGACACGGACATGCATGTATGCGTGGCATGGTGTTCATTGACCATGATGTCAAAGCCCAGCTCGTCGGCGACCACCCATTCATCCATGTAGCGCTTCAACAACTGGTGCGCCACCGCAGGATCCACAACGTCGCTCGACGTGTTGATCCTGATGTCGCCCTTAACCTGCTCCCAGGCCGGATGATATGACTGTTCAGAGAAATACCAGGTTTGCATCGCAATACCCTCTATAGGATGGCCGAGGTGGTGACCGAACTACCGGTCACTTGTTCTGAAAATTCTTTGAGCCTGGCGATAAATTGTTCGGTCTGATCCTCGTGTGCGTAGTGGCCCGCCTTCTCAATCAGCTCAAAACGACTACCATGAATTTCCGCTGCGAACTGGCGTCCATAGTCCGGCGAGACTACCTTGTCATCACCGCCCCACAGCAATAGTGTCGGCACATCGATCAAACCTAGCCTGCGGCGCAGCTTCGGATTATGGAGTGTCGGAGACCAGGCCAGCAATGCAAAGGTCTCGTGATTGCGCGCCAAACGCTCCAGTTGACCATCGGTCTGATTGGCAAATTCCTTCCGATGTCCGTCGTAGTAAAAGAGCTCCCCAAGCCGATACTGGGGTACGGAAAATAGATCCGCAATTTCCCGGGTATGGCGATCACCAAATTTCGCGCCGATCGAATCGGCGAGGACCAGTCCGGCCAATCGGTGCGTGCATTTTGTGGCCATCTCCGCGGCGATCCACGCGCCCAAGGATACTCCGACCAACAGCACCTGCTTCAGGTTCAGATTCGCCAGAAAATCGAGATAGACATACGAGATGTCGTCCACTGTCGTCACATGATCGGGGAGATCAGAGCCCCCAAATCCCGGATGAGACGGCGCGATGACATCAAATTCCTGTGCGAGTTCTGTGAAAAAGCGAGATTCGCAATCAAGGCCATCGCCGGGATGAAGAAATACGAGAGGCCGGCCGTTGCCACTGCGGCACACTTCTAGTTTTACATTAGCGGCTTTCTCGATCGAGAAATTTGTTGCGGCCACTTGGTCACCAGTTCATACGGTGCGTCGATTGATTCACACAGCTAGTTTGGCGAATGGCACGCGTAGGTGCCAAGAATAATCGACTCGCCCTCGCTGATTGTGTTCCTATTGTGGACACTAAATGCCAGTTAAATGGCGCACTTGAGGGAGTTTCGTAAGAGTGTATCCGTATATTGGACATAGAATGCAACCCTCCAGGCGGTTGTGCGGGCTCTAGCGGCCGTCGCCAGTCGCATGCAGCGCCGCCAAGTATCCAAATGTCATGGCGGGACCCAGCGTGGCGCCTGCCCCCGGATAAGATGGGCCCATTACAGAGGCCGTTATGTTGCCGGTAGCGTATAGGCCAGCGATGGCCTCGCCATTGGTGTGCATGACCTGGGCGTTCTCGTTGATGACAAGTCCGCCATTACTCCCGATATCGCCAGGATTTATCGGCAAGGCGTAATACGGAGGCTTGTCCAACGCCGCCAGATTCGGATTTGGCGTAACCCGAGGATCCCCATAATATCTGTCATAGGCTTGGTGGCCGCGCCCAAATTGTGGATCCACGCCACGGCTCGCATCCTCGTTGAACCGATTGATTTCAGAAATGAGCACCTCTGGCGACACATCCAGTTTTTGTGCCATTTCCTGCCAGGTTTGCGCTTTCACCAGGATATTGCGTACGGACTTCGGGTGCAGAAAATCGGGCAAAATCGGGATCACGGGCCCCATCGGATAACGCCAACGAAATTTTTGATCGAAAAGCACATAGGACGGTGTCGTTGATGCATCGGACCGGTTACGTTCCATCATCCATCGGCCCAGCACGTGATACGACGCGGCCTCGTTCATATAGCGTCGACCAGCCTGATTGATGATGATCGATCCGGGCAGAGCACGCTCAAAAAATAATGGGCGGGCGCTCTCCTCTTCAGGGAGCCGTACCGTCGGCGCCCACCATGCAGAGCCCAATCGGTCACACGTGGCCCCAACGCGTTGCGCCGCGAGCAAGGCATCACCAGTGTTATTGGGTTGAGACGCGCTCCAAGCGGAATCTGGGGATTGCCGCATGAATTGCCCCCGCAAAGCAGGGTTTCTCTCGAAACCGCCGGCCGCCAAGATCACGCCGCGCTTCGCCAAGATGCGCTTTCGGACACCGTCCTCCTCGACAGTCGCGCCCACCACAGCTCCGCCTTCACTTATGAGGTCGATCAGTCTCACCCGGCGATGGATAGCGACGCTACGTGCTTCCAGGGCCAGCTTCAGCCACCCGATAAGCGCGTTGCCGCCAGCCAGATACCGATCGCGACGCGACCTCAGGCGCTGGCCGACATCCGAGTAATGCCGCCGAATGATCCCCGCCAGTGCGCGGACCCAGCCTTTCGTCCGCGTGATCAATAGTGCCGCCTCCGTGGAGGTCCAGCTCATTCGGCCGAACAGCAGACTCGACACATGGGTGGGCCGCAAATGATCAAGTTCCCGACCAAGTCTCCTGCCATCCAGAGAGGCAGGCTGGTGACTCCGGTAGCCCATCTTTCCGCCAGGCAATTCCGCGTGATAATCAGTATAGGGAATGGCCGAATAATTAACGCCCGTATGCGCGTTTATATATGCCAACATCCGCGGCGCGTTCGTAACGAAAGCGCGGATCAGATCGTCCGGCACTTGATCGTCGGTAAGCGTTTTGATGTAACTGAATGCCTCTTCCGGCGAGTCCGTGTGCTTCGGGTCACCCGCTAATCCGCTGTTTGGAATCCACACGACGCCGCCGGAAGTTGCCGCAGTTCCGCCGAACAAATCGCTTTTCTCTATGATGAGGACTCGTGCGCCTTGATCGGCCGCCACGATCGCGGCGGTCAACGCGCCTGCACCGGAGCCGACTATCAACACGTCTGTTTCTTGTTCTCCAATCATGCGCACCTCAAAATCAGCGATCAGCTGCGGGCATGATCATTTATCAGCTCTTGCGGGTGATGGCGCCGCCATAGCTCGGTCGATATCGGCCAACGCCTCCATAACCTGTCCGGAATGCAGGTGCTGTTGCATCTGAAACTTGATGAATTGCGTCATTACCTGCCGCGTATAGCGGGTCATCAGCGTCGGCTTCTCGGCAATCTGGGTGGCCAGCTCATGGGCTCGCGGTAGCAGTCGATCGGACGGCATTACTTCAGCGACGAGCCCGAGAGACATCGCCTCCGCCGCGCTCAGGGACTGACCCGTGAAGACCATGTAGCGCGCCCGGTTGACGCCTAGCAACAGACTCAGCGCGACATGGGCGCCATCGCCCGGCACCAGATTTCCGCCGACGTAATGGCCCGAGTCCTCGAATGAGGCGGTGTCGGAGGCGAGAACGATATCGCAAAGCAGCGCCAACTCCAGGTGCCGCAACACCGGTCCGTTCACGGCGGCGATAATAGGAACATCAACGTTCAGCATATCCATCTGCATGCATCGACCGCGTCGAATTCCAACATCCCATTCGGCGGGTTTGGGGATGCCCAAGAAGTGGCGCTGAGCATCGGCGCCATGCGGGCCGGTGAACCACGCTCCGGTGCCGGTGAGAATGATGACGTGGTTGTCCCTATCGTCGCCGACGTCACGCCATAGGCGCGACATCTCTTCATGCGGCGCGCCGCCCCATATCAGCGCACCTTCGTTACTATGCAGCGTCAACTGAAGAATATTGTTGCTTCGCTCGAACTTTACATGCTGATAGCGACCGGCATACTCCTCCAGAGTAAGTTCGGTCACGATGCAACCTTAGAGTCACGCTGCGATCCTTTCTTGAGAAATTCCAGACATTCTCGATTGAATCGCTCGCTTTCCTCGATCATGAACCAGTGGCCCGCCTTGTCCGACAGAGAGATCGTGGCGCCGGGAAGCGCTTCTTGGAGAATCTTGTGCTGCTGATACGGAAGAAATTTGTCGCGGGTACCCCAAAATGCGATGACCGGACACGCAATCGTCCGCAACTGGCTCGCTATGTAATACGGGCAAGTCAGGGTCTGATAAAGCACCATGGGCTGCTCCATCGCAATCTCGAACCGTTCGGCCACCGCATCATCGGTGATATCCGCTTTGTCATGGACCAGCAGTGCGAGCAACTCCCGAAATGTTCGCTCCGCCTCCGCACGATCGGTAGGACGGCTGTTCGTCCAGCCCCACATCTTTTGCAGACCCTCCGATTGCCCCACCCACTGTCTCGGATCCTGCAGTCCGCCCGGAGCCATCAAGATGAGTTTGTCCACTCGCTCCGGATACGCCATGTAGAAATCAAGAGAGATTGCCCCTCCTAATGAATTGCCCACGGGGACAATTTTTCTTATGCCCTTGGCGTCAATTAATTCTTTCAGCATAGAGACCAGAATTGGCGAGTTATAGCAAAGGTCCGGCGGCTTATCGGACAAGCCAAAGCCCAGAAAATCCGGAGCCAGCGTGTGGTAGCCGTGTTCTGAGAAATAGGGAAAATTATGCTTGAAATTGCTATAGCCGCTGGCGCCCGGTCCGGCGCCATGTAAGAAAACAATCGTCGGTTTCTGTGGATCTGGATTTCCACTTTCGTGATAGTGAACTTTGAAACCGCTTTTCAAAGCAAGGTAATGCCCAACGGGAATAGGTGACTTTTTCATAGACACTCTCTTAAGCTACTTCGGAGCCCAATTCTGCGGCCGATGACCCCAATAGCTTGGTCTAGTTGATTCGAAGACATTGTGCCGACTCCAGTCGATCTTGGAGCCCGCAGTTCCGTATTCGACCAAGAAGCCGCTAGGGCTCACCATGTAAAATGACAGCATGTTGTCGTTGACGTGCCGTCCCAACGAAAGCGCCAATTGCGTCCCCGAATTCGACACGCGATCCAGCGCGTAGCCCACGTCATCGATCGACTTTACTTCGAGCAGCAAGTGCTGCAGCCCGGTCGGATCTTCGAGTTCCGCGATTGCCAGGGTATGCTGACGCCCGTTATCGCAATGCAAAAAGACAATCCGAATCGGAGGTCGCTCCGGTCCCATATCAAAATTGATGACATCCGAAACCTCGAAATTCATCACGGATCGCCAGAACGCGACCGTTTCCTCAATCTTGAGCGTGGCCATGACCAGGTGGCCAAATCCCATATCGTCCGTCACAAATCCCGACACGCCGACCGGCGACATGAACGGTGTATACGCAGAAATGGCACCCCAGTAGACTTCATGTCGCTTTCCGGAAGGATCCTGAAACCAAAAAAAATCGCGCACGCGACGCAACTTCTTTTCGCCATCGTTGCCCGCGGTGACCTTTACGCCGGCACCTTTCAACGCCTCGCGTCGGTCATTGAAAGCCTGCTCGTCGGCGACTCCCCAGCCAGCACTGATGAGATCATTCTTTTCTGACTTAATGACAGCAAGCCGAAAATCGCGAGTATCCATCTTCAAATATAAAGCGCCTTGCGGGCCGTCATGGCCCGACATGCCGAGCACCTGGGTGCCGTAGTCGCGCCACTTCTGTAAATCTGGTGCGCCGATCAATGCATAACCAAGTTCTTTAATTTTCATATCACCTCCGTCAAAATGTTTTTTCAAACGCCAGCGTCTTTGATATCCAGACCGAAAAGCTTCTTGCCCCAGACCCGTCCATAGGGTCGCGGAGCGTTATAGCCATGCTGGGCAGCGACCATCAAATCATTGAAGTAGCGCCCTATCGGTCGTTCCGTGTACACCGATCCGCTGCCGGCGGCCTTGTAGAGAGGCCGCGCCAATTCGACACATCGATCGGCGACGCTCGCGGCTTGATATCGAAACTGCATCGCCTCGGCGGTCGAAATGCTCTCGCCATGTTCGGCGCGCGCCAACATCAAATCAAAATTCCGTTTCAAGACGAGTTTCATTTCGTCGATGCCAGCCGCAGCCTCTGCGCAGGCAATTAGCGCATCGGGATCATCCACCGTGGGTACGCCCATTACTCCGACGCGCTTCGCGCCGTATTGCAGAAACGCGCTTAACATGCCCTGCAAGCCGCCAATAGAGGCGTTAGAGACGGCCCGCAGAAATACCTGAACGAAGGGCAAGTGATAAAGTGGTGCTGGATTGACCTCATGGCCAGGTACTTTGCCGGCCCAAATGTCCCGAAAATCCAGTGTGCGGTAAGCGGGCACGAAAGCCTCCTTGATCACCAAATCTTGACTTCCGGTACCTTTCAAGCCGTTGACGTGCCAAGTGTCAACGATTTCATAGTCCTTTCGCGGCACCAGAAATGTACGGTAGTCCGCCTCGAGAAATGATTTTCCTTGGACTTGCTCCGGGTTGACGATGCCACCCAACAACGACCAGCCGCAATGCTCGCTGCCCGTCGAGAATCGCCAGCGGCCGGAGAACGTGTATCCGCCATCGACGGGGGTTGCACCACCAGGCGAGTAAGGTGAGCCCAGCAGCACCGAATCGTCGCTGCCCCATACGTCACGCGCCGCACGATCATCAAACAGCGCCAAATGCCAGGCGTGCACGCCGACGACGCCGAACATCCAGCCGACGGATGTGTCCCCTTCGGCGAGCGCGATCTGGACATCCGCGAAAACACTTGGGTCCATTTCGTAACCACCCCATCGCCGGGGTTGAAGGATGCGAAACAGTCCCGCCTCCTGTAGTTCCTTCATCGTTTCTGCGAGAATTCGCCGATGTTCGCCCTGCTTCTCTGCCCGTTCGGCGAGCGAGGGAATCATGGATCGAGCGCGTGCCACGAGCTCTTGAGGCGTGACCCCGCCTATCAGGGGCGCGAATGTCGGAACCGCTTGGTTACTCATGAGCTCATCTCCATCAGCCAATAGTATGAAATGCACATCTCAAATCTGAATCCGCTCGGCTCGTTGATCGTGCTGCGCCTTTAGGAGGGCAGCGTGCGCACCCACCCGGCGCCCCGAGAAAATGCAATCCGCCAGCGACAATCCGCTCATATAGACATGCGAGCAGACGCCGATGGCGGATCGTCCAGCGGCGTACAAGCCGCTCACCGTCGCTCCTGTCGTGGATAGGACCTCGCCAGAATCTTCGTTCACCTTCAATCCGCCCAAAGTCATCGCCATCATTGGCAGAAGCGTGTTGGAAGCGGAGACGTCAATAGCAAAGAACGGGCCGTCGACCAGCAAGTGCATCTCTCGTTGGTCCTTCTTGAACGGATCCGCTTCCACACCGGCACAATACCGATTGTAAGCACTGATCGTGTTTTCTAGAGTTTCCGCAGGCAGGCCGCATTTGGCGGCCAACTTGGCAATCGATCTCGCCTTGCGAGACGCAAACAGCATGGACAGAATCGCGGGGTAGCGCTGGTAACCCAACATTCGCGTAAAGAGTAATTCAAACCAGGCTTTTCGATGGATTTCTCGGTCGATGATCAGAAACGCAATTCCACCTTGCTTCTCGTTCAACGCATACCCGACAGAGGAGGCATACATGGATTCATCGACAAACCGTTCACCACTCTTATTGACAATGATGCCTTTGATCCATGCGGCGGGCGGATTGAGGAATCGCCAACTGCATATATGATCCATCCGGTCGCTAGCACCGCCGGCTGTCTGCCCTAACCTGATGCCACTCCCGTCATCACCAGGATTGCCCATCGGGGCGGTCCTTTCATGGTGAGGCGCCAAATGTCGCACCAGATCACGATTGTAAATGAACCCACCGGCGCTCAAACACACGCCGTAACGCGCACGGATCCTTCTGGCCATCCGATACTTGCGATCAAGGTCGATCACCTTAGCCAGATGCTTTTGGGCTAGACGAATTGCCAAGCGTGCGCCTGGAAATGCCAGGGGGAGCAGCACAAGCAAGCGATTCGCGCGCCGCTGCGCCCCTTGACGTAGTTTCCATGCCTGCGTATTAGGCGGAATCTGCAACACCTCGACGCCGACGACGCGACCGCTGCGATCAATCACGAGCTGTGATACCTCACTATTTGACATGAAGCGCACTCCAGCCCGCGATGCAGCCGCCGCGAGCGGACCATAAATGTATTGACCGTACTGCCCGTTTCCCAGGGGTCGCGCATAGACCCGATGTCCGCGAGGCGCCGGACGCGCGGCCGCCGCACGCGACGGTGTCAATGAGTTATCTGAGTAATAGAGATAGAAACGCGGATCCGGATACCCCGTCTTTTTCGAATACAACCGCTCGTTAAATTTGACGCCGCGCTGAACAAGCCAGTCCAATGTCTCGCAACTGCTGTCGCAGAAACGCTGCAGAGTTTTGTCTGACACTACTCCTTGCGTTTCGATTTTCAGATACCTGAACATATCCTGCGTTGTGTCGCGAATGCCAGCTCTCTCTTGCACAGAGGTTCCGCCGCCTGCATAGAAGACTCCACCATTGATGGCCGTTGACCCCCCTCCCTCGTAACGGTCGACTGCAAGCACTTGCATTCCGTGCTCTGCACCCTCGATCGCGGCCGCAACACCAGCGCCGCCATATCCGACAATGATGAGGTCCGCCTCGTCATCCCAGGCGGTGGAGTCGGCATCGGACACTCTTGCCGCGTCCTTGACGGCGGAGAACCACGAAGGTGAATTTGGATCGCTCGAGTCCGATCCCACAAAATGAGTGCTCTCCGGGCAGGCGCTCATGCGACGACTCCGGCACGCCGCAAGTCTTCTATAGCCTCAGCCTCCATGCCAAGTCGCTCCGAGAGTATTCGATCAGTATGCTCGCCCATAAGCGGGGGCGCCGCATATTGATCGAGCGGTGTTGCTGACATGCGTACGGGGTTGCGAAGAATGCGCGCTGTTCCCGCCAACTGGTGCGGCACTTCGACGACGAGCTGGCGGTGCTTTACCTGCGGATGGTCAAAGGCGTGCTGAAGATCATTGATGGGCGCGCACATTACCTTCGCTTCGCCGAAGATGGTCAGCCATTCCTGCATCGTCTTGGTCAGCAATATCTCTTGGATGGTTCCGACAATCTCACGACGATTTCGAAATCGATCCCGCCGACGTTGATAGCGCTTATCTTCCGCCCAGCTCTCTCGACCGATTGCCGAGCAAAATCGGCGAAAATGCTCATCCTGGGACGCCTGCAGGATTATTTTTCCATCCGCGCAGTCAAAATCCTGCGCCGGGAATGCCGCAGCCGTGCGGTTGCCCAAACGCTCGGGCTGATCACCGGATTGCAAATAGGCCATCGCCCGATGCGAAAGGGAAGTGACGGTGGAGTCCAAAATGCTGATATCGATCCACTGGCCGACACCACCGCGCGCGTCCCGATGGTAGAGCGCGCCGATGATGGCGTAAGCGGCCGTCATGCCTGCCATCACATCGCCGTAGGCCATGCCAACGCGCAGCGGATGGCCGCCGTCCTCTCCTGTGAGGCTCATGACGCCGCTGAGGGCCTGGATCATCAAGTCTTGCCCCGGCTGACTGGCGAAAGGGCCCGTTTGACCGAAACCCGTGATCGAGCAATAGATGACTCGGGGATTGATTTCGGCAATTGATGCGTAATCGAGGCCATAGCGCCTCAAATCCCCCACCTTAAAGTTCTCTAAGAAAACATCTGACTTCGTGGCGAGCCCACGGATGATCTCCTGTCCCCGACCTGTAGAGATGTCCACGCATATCGCCTGCTTATTGCGATTGGCTGACATATAAAAGGCCGACTCGGTGGTGTCATTGTTCTGCTGATCTTTCAGGAATGGCGGCCCGTACGCCCGCATCTCATCGCCAGAGCCGCCCGGCCGCTCAATCTTGATCACCGCGGCGCCCATGTCCGCCAAGAGCTGACTGGCATAAGGGCCGGAGAGTATGCGGCTGAGATCAAGAACAGTAACACCAGTGAGGGGACCCGCCATGATGCCGCCTACTGCCAGCTGTCGAGCAGTGTCGAGGTCAGAGATTCGCGCGCGGTCGTAGCCGGGCAAATATCCGATGCGGCCAATATGCGTCGCAAACGACGATGCAAAGGCAAGTCACGGGTAAACCCCATTGCGCCGTGCAGCTGAATAGCATTCTCGGCGACGCGTATACAGATTTCGTACGCCAGCCCACACAACACATCCCTCGAAACTCGCGCGTCCGAGGCTTGGTGGTCCGTGGATAATGCGGCATATTCTAGACAGTAACGAACGCGCTCGAGACCGTAGTAATCGCGGGCCAATAAGTGCCTCACCGATTGGTTCGCGCACAGAGGTCTTTGAAACTGTTTGCGTGTCGAGGTATAGGATTTTGAGTCGTCGAACGATGCCTTGGCGCTTCCGTAGATGTCGGCACTGCGCAATACTTTGCCAACCGCCCAAATCCAATCCCACGTAGCACCCTGGTCCCATAAGATATGAGCGTTGCTAAGAGGAAAGTCCTCGAATACGAGATCCATCTCGGGGCGTTCGACATCGAGTTCATTCCCTGAGCGGCAAGATAGGCCAGTCGACTTCGTCGATACGAGTGCGATTCCTTCCTGGGAGTTGCCGCATATCCGTACCACCACCCAGTCAGCATAGCTGCCACCGATCACATGGCTGGCCACTCCACTCAGGCGCCATTCGCTGGGTTTTTCAACCGCATCGATACGGCCAGCCCAGGCTATCGTGGCGATCTCCGATCCATTGAGCAACGTGTCGGCGGGGCCAATTCCGGCTTTGAGAATGGCCCCCGCCCCGATCATCGCCTCAACCAACGGAAAAGCCAAATCGTTGCGTGCGCACTCGATCGATAGGGGCAACGCATCGCGAATTCCCAAGCCGAGCCCACCACTATCCTCCGGCGCAAATACGCCGATTAGTCCCGCATCGCCCAAACGACTCCCGATCCAATCGGCCGGCTTTCCGAGACAGTCCTGTGCGAATCGGGTTGCCGTCCTAGCAAAGGCGATCTGAGTATCCGTAGTTACTAAGGTTTCCACGCTACCGATCCCTCGGAAGCGACAGAATGCGGTCTGCGATGACATCAAGCTGAATTTCGCTTGCGCCTCCTTGAATTGTCTCCGCTCGGCTACGCAGATATAGGGTGTTAAATCGTCGAACAGCTAGCCCTGCGATTGCAGACATGGGTCTTGCCGCGCGGGCAAGTATTTCTCGGGCGAGCCGGACAATCCTTTGATGGGTCTCGCTCCAATGCAGCTTAATGAGGCTTCCCACTAGACCAATCTCCCCGCCCCGGACGAGCGACTGCACGGTTGAGCGAACGAGACGTCTGAGCACCTCGATATCTTCATAGCAAGCCGCCAAGCGCTGCCTAAACAGGGTGTCTTCGAGACACCCTCGGAGAGGTTCATCAACGCGGCACGCGGCTACCAGGTGGCGCAGTTCGTTTTCGAAGAGGGAAGCACGGTACATGCGATTGATTGCCCGCTCGACACCGAGCACTCGTCCAACTGCCGCCCAGCCTTCGCCCACGCCACCCAACACCATATCGTTCGATAACTTTACATTGGAGAACCGCACATCGCAGAAATTCGAGCGACCGTCGATTTGGTTGATTTGACTCACCGTTATTCCGGGACAAGACATGGGCACCGTGAACAGGCTCAAGCCCCCGCGCCGTTCCGACGGATCGCCGGTCCGGACGAGCACCAAAGACCAATCCGCATGCTGTGCGAAACTGATCCACGTTTTTGCGCCGTTGATCACCCACTCATTGCCCTCTCTTGTAGCGTGCGTCTTCACGGCGGCAAGATCTGATCCTGCTTCGGTCTCCGAAAACGACTGGCACCAGATATCCTGCATGGACAAAATTCGTCGGAGAAATCGACGCTTCTGTTGCTCTGTGCCGAGCGCCAGAATGATGGGGCCGATCATGTCCTTGCCGATTCCATTTACGCTATCAGGCATGCCGACGCGGCCAAATTCTTCGTTGCATATCAACTGTTCACGGACCGTCAGCCCTTGGCCGCCGTATTCGGCAGGCCACGAGAAGCCGGCGAAACCAGCCTCGTACAGATTACGTTCCCAAATGCGCTGCGCTTCAAACTCAGGGGTTTGATAGCCGACGCGGTCCGGACGCCAATCAGCTGGGAAATGCTTCTGCAGCCATTCGGTGACGCAAGCCCGATAGGCGTCTTCGTTTTGATGCAGTTCAGTCCCCATCGAGCTAAGCACTCACGCCTCTCAAAACGCGCCGCGCGTGATGAACATATTTAAGAAGCAATCGCGGTTGGCCATATAGTAGACAGACCATCCTGTTGAGCACCAAATTCTCGGACGCCAGGGGAATCTCAAAATTAGGTATGGAGTTTTCAGTGGGAAAAACGTCTAAGTCGCTTGTTTTGCAAAGCCCAAATACTCAAACTGACACGCAAAGCTTATCAACAAATGCGAAGATCGCCAATTGAATTGTCCATATATTGGACTATCTACTTCACTATTTTTGACATGCACCAGCGCTCGGCGCTGAATTGACGTGGGTCGAAGTAGAACGCTTCAATAGCTCTAGAATGGCAGCGATTTCGAAGGGACTAATGACACGCTCTCATCAATACGGCGAGTTGCGCCGTAGGTGAAGCTCAATAGAAGGGGGGACTATTCGAATGTTGAAGCCGCGGCATAGCTCGGCAGAGACTGCCACCAAGGAATTGGCTCGCTCGCCGAATGATCCAAAAGGAACTAAGCGCTCCGCAGAAACTACCGTATCTAAAACAGAATCAACAGCCAACGCGGGTGGAACGCAGGCAATTTCTCGAGCTGCCAATTTATTGCGACTCATCGCAAGGCGAGGCAGCGGTGGCGCGCGGTTGACCGACCTTAGCAAGGCGTCTGGACTTCGCCACCCAACTGTCAGGCGAATACTCAAGTGTCTGATCAATGAAGGGTTTGTCGTTCAAAGCGCAACGTCGCCCCGGTATCTGCTAGGGCCCTTGAATTTCGAACTTGGTCTTGCGACGCGCCAAGATCAAAGTTTTCAAGCCGTTTATGGCGCAGTTCTCGCAAGACTCGCACAAGCGTCTGGGGACACCACCTATCTGATGGCGCGGAGCGGCAGCGAGGTGGTGTGCTTGATGCGTTCTGAGGGCCATTTTCCGCTGCAAGCAAAGACGTTCGACGTGGGCGGACGCCGTCCGTTGGGATTCGGCGCGGCCAGCTTGGCAATGATGGCCGAAATGGACGACGCGGAGATCAATTCCATCCTCGACATCAACCAAAAGGATATCGACATGAATCCAAGGTTGACCCGCGAACTCATCTGGGAGCGCATCGCTTGGGCTCGTAAGCATGGCTACGCGGTTACCTCTAATATCTACACGTTTGGAATCGGGTCAGTCGGCATGGCCATCAAGCACGGTACAGGCCAGCCGATTTACGCAATCAATATTTCAATTGCGGGCGCAGAGCGATTTACGAAGAAGAAGATCGAACAGTTGCGCTATCTGATCCGGGAGGAAATCAAGAACATTTAGCGCTCGAGGAGCACAATTCGATCGCGTTCAGGACGCCATATAGCCGCCGTCCAACAACAGCGAGTGACCTGTGACATTGCGCGCTTTATCAGAACATAACCAAAGTGCTGCATCGGCCACATCGCGGGGTTCGCCGATCCGGCGCAACGGGTGCGCGTCGATCATGACTTGCTCTGGAATGTCTTGGGCCTCAAACATCAATGTCCGAGTTACACTGGGACATATGGCATTCACTCGAATACGCTCCGGACCGAACTGAACGGCCGCCGCTTTGGTCAATCCGATCACGGCATGCTTGGCGGCTGTGTAGGCCGGTTTGCCGCTCGCTCCCGTGACTCCAGCCACCGATGAGATATTAACAATTGCGCCATGCCCTTGGGCCCTCATAAGAGTCAATTCATTCTGCATGCAATGGAATACGCCCATGACGTTGACCGCCCACACTTGCCGCATGACGCCAGAGTTCCATTGTCCCAGATTCGGGCCCGTCTCCAATTCGACACCTGCGTTGTTGATGGCGCAGTCAAGGCGCTGCAGATCTCGTGCAATCCTCTGAAATAGCTGCCCGACGCTGTCCTCAATCTGTACGTCCGCCTGGAAGAAATGTGACCGGCCACCGGCTGCCGCGATCTCGGAGGCCGTGCTCTCGCCGCCTGCCGCGTCGATATCCGTGCCTACGACCACAGCGCCTTCTGCCGCAAAGGCGACGGCCATCGCGCGCCCTAAGCCTGATGCAGATCCAGTGACCAAGACCACTTTGTTGCTGAACTGCGCCAACATGCGCCTCTAGTGCTTCCCGAGGAGCGAATACACCGGGTCGGATTTGTCGCGTCTGCCGTGATTGGTCAGCACCCCAAAGCGGCCATCGCCGCTCCACTCTCCCGTCGATGGTTGATTCATATTCCAGTCCATGATGAACGTGCGATGCAGAAGTCGCCATTCACCGTCGCGCAATTCGAAGCGATCCAGATAACGGCCGCCCACCAGCGTATCCATTTCCTTGCCATCGATACGTCTTGTAGAAATGCTAAACAGATAGCTCTCGCCCGTTGCGAATTTGCCGTCGACTTCAAACAGCTCATTCGAAACACAGTGAATAGTTCGGACGATCTGCTCATTCATGGCAGTCATCATCTGTGAGAATTCCTTGGCGGAACCCTTCATAAAGCCATAATCCACTGTCGCATCCGTATGCCACACAGATAGCAAGATTGCCTCATCTGCACGGTCGATACCGCGGCAATAACGGGCTGTCAATTCATGCAGCTCCTGTTTTGCCAAGAATTCCTCAATCTCCCGGCTGGTCGGCGAATCACGCATCTGCTCACCTTCTAAAATTTCCGGCTTCTGCTATCGTGTCAAATAACCGTAGGACGGATCCTGTTTGTCGCGGCGCCCGCGCACCATTTGCGCGAATACGTCGCCCTCGGACATGGTCGACGGAAATCCCGCGTTCCAGTCCATGACCAGCCTTCGAAATGAAATCCGCCACTCTCCGCCGCGCCGCTCGAAGCGATCGAGGTACCTCATCACATCAGGAAAATCGGTCAATCCGTTGGGTGTCGCACCGATTGCGCAGCCCGGCATATATGACTCGACTTTGGCTCGGTCACCGTCAACTTCTATGAGTACGTTTGTCAAACGGTGGATAGCGACACTAAGATTGTCACGCATATAGGGCATAACAAAGTGCGCAAATTCTCGAGCCGGCCCAACATAGACTCCCATATCAACTTGCGCGTCCTCGTGAAACGTGGTCAGAAGCAACTCCTCATCGCACCGATCAATTGCCCGACAATACCGGAATGCCACTTCCTCGATTCGGCGCTTCGCAAGCACATCCTGCAGTTTTCGCTCGGTAGTCATCCTCGGGTCCCCGCAAACGCCGTAGCTGAGTTCATGCTAAGCGCAGGCTCGGTAATAAGGTCACGTCTTGAATGCCAGCCTCAGGATTGGGGTACATTTGGTCTTCGGTCAAGAGCCGATGCTCACGAACATGTTCAGGCGCGACGATAAGTCGCCCGCTGAACTGCAATGGATCCGGTGAAGTGGCTATGTGCACCACTGCCCGCGCTGGCACTGCGACGGAATGCGCAATCTGCGGTCTATAGCCGATCGTCTCCACCAGCGGCCAGAGCTGTCTGTCTACGGAGATGGTCATACCGGGATCCAATGTTAAAACAGCGACCCCGTACGGCTTCATTTCCCGCTTGATGCTTGCAGGTATGCGGTCGGTTATACCGCGCATGACGGAAACCGCCATCCCCGGCATCCCCTCGCCCGGCAGCGGCGCATGATCTACGGCATCCGAATCATTTAACCATACGGCGTTCTGTGTGATATTGATGATGACGCCAGCTCGCTGCTTTACCATTAGCTGAGCAGCAAGTTGATTGAGGAACAAAGTCGAGAGACCGGTGATGCGAATATGACGTTCAAAAGCGTCCCATGGAACATCGATGAATTTATTTGTATACGTGCCTTGGGGTCCCGTTTCCATGTAGTTGCCGCTCGTTACCAGGAGGTCGAGCCGCCCCATTTCAGTCATTGCCTTCTCAAAGCCACTCTTGATTTCACTTTGTTCCAAAAGATCCATTTTCAATGGCAGGAACTTCTGACCCAATCTAGCTACTTGCTCCGCGGTCTCTAGTAGCGTGCCAGGCTTATCCTCAAACGTCGGCTTATCCAGTGACCTTGCCGAGCCAATAATATCGAACCCATGCCTAGCCAAGTCAATCGCAATGGCACGCCCGATTCCCCTGGCAGCTCCAGTCACGAACGCTACTTTAGGCACTTGTGCGCTCATCCTCGACTAGAACGAGACAGTCGCATCAACCATATAGGAACGTGGGCGTGCGAAGGAGATGAATCCCGCGCCCAAGGCTCCGAGATCCGCCCCGGCCTCCACAAGATTCTGGTTGAGCAAATTATCGCCGTGCGCTCCCAACGCCAGTAACATTCCGTTGTTACCAATGGGGATTGCTGCCCAGTTAATATGAGCAGTCAACTCATGCGCGGGATTACCCTTGATGATTTCGTTGCGCGGGTTGAACTCTGGGACCGCATACCAGTATCTTTCGCTCTTGTAAGTGAAATCAATATTGGCGGCCATTCTTCCCACCTTGACTGCGCTGACGTCATACTCCAAACCGAGATGATAGTTCTCTTTCGACAGCAGCTGAAACTTGGCGGTATCGGCGATATTGATTGGCAAAAGAGTTACCGGATCCTGGATGATGAAGGACTGGTATTTGGGATCGATTAGGCCGACGCCTAAGTCCGCTCTAAAATCTTCAACCGGTTTTATCGCAAATTCGATCTCCATTCCGTCGTAAGTGGCTTTCGCGGCGTTCAAAACAGAATTCGACTGTACCCCATTTGATTCGGTGAACTGCGTCGTTTGGAGGTCTTTATAACTTGTGTGAAAAAGCGCGAGATCGAAATTAATCCGCTTCTCCCATAGGAAGGACTTCAAGCCAACCTCATATGCCTGTGCTTTTTCTGGATTATACGGTGCCTGAATAGTGCCGGGGTTGAAGCCACCCGCTTTGTAGCCCGTCGAATAGCGCACATATGCGTTAACATCATCAGTAAGTTTGTATTTCAATGAGACGAGATCACTGACGTTATTCCAAGTCTTATTCAGGGCTTGCGTTGCGGTCTCCGCCCCATCCGAATAGATGATTTGCGAAAATCCTTTCCTGTCATTCGTGTAACGAAGCCCACCCGTTAGTTCGAACCTGTCGTCGAGCCCGGGGGGTCGATAGGATAGTTGACCATATGCCGCAGAGGATTTTGTACTAAGCGTATAGTCTCTTCCAGAGACGAAATTTTCGGCCTCGAGCCCGCCGGGAAATACTGCCGTACCGTTGGTAAACTGTCTTCCATGGGGATTTTCCTGGAAGTAAAACAGACCCCCGACGTAGTTAAACCGGTCGATTTCACCGGTAGCTTGGATTTCATCGGATACTTGCGTTTGCCGGTCTCTCGTTTCCGCGTCTAACGGGGTTACGGGCGCGATACCAGCTGGCAGGAATGTCACAGGATTTACAACCGGACCGTACAAAAATCCCTGACCACCCGGATCATTCTTAGTGAACTGGTCGTATTTCCGATAGGCCAGAATGTCCTTCAAATTAAATGCTGGGCTTGCGCTGTAAGCAAGCGTAACTGAAGCTCCACCGCTCTCTTCATCGGATTCCGGGCTTGAATTGTCTTGATAGACATTATTCAGGAGCCTTGGAGTGGTCACATAGATGAATGGATTGCCGCCAAGGCTAGGTGAGGCCGCGTAATAATTGATCACATCGGGAGTGACACCAATCAACTCATAGGCTGTCGGAATATAATCAACCTTGCGAAAATCGCCCCTCACATCCAATGTGAGATTGTCAGCCAAATCACCGTGCAATTGACTCATGACGGAGTTCACATTGCGGGCGCCCGGACTTTCCTGCGAAGAACTGTTCAGGTTCTGTTGCCACCCATCATTTTGCGTATGAAAATATCCAAACATAGCCTTGAATTTGTTATCACCAAATAGACCGGTATTTAGGATTGAACGTGCTTCGTACTCGTTGTTTGAACCATACCCCACCTTTTGCTCGAAGCCAGGCGAATCGGTAGGCTTTTTTGTCTGAACACTGATAGCGCCTCCAGTCGTATTCCGGCCGAACAAAGTGCCCTGCGGGCCGTACAAGACCTCTATCTGTTCGAAGTCAAACATCTCACCGTTTACGGTCTGCGGGCGCGCCCACAGAACACCATCCACATAGAACGAAATGGGTGAATCCGCATACAATTCATAATCGTAAGATCCTATTCCGCGCATGACGAAAGATGCCGCTCCCGCGACGCCTGCGCCCGTCTCGATTGTCAGATTGGGCGTCAGTTGGTTGATATCCTGGATACGGACGACATCTCTTTGTTTGATCTGGTTCTCTGAGAATGCCACTACGGCAAGCGGCGCGTCTTGCAAGTTCTCGTTGCGCTTGCGCGCCGTGACGATGATCTGCTCCAACTCCTGAGATGGTTGCGCCCTTTCGTTCGTTGCACTGTCCACATCGAGGGCTCGTGCCGTCAGCAACGGCGTGCACGACGCTGCCAGCACCCCAATCAAGGACAATTTGCATTTGGACGCGACGAGTTTATTCCCCAGAGACATTGCCACTCCTTATCGTTTTGTTGTGCTCACTCAAGAACGTTTGGTTGTTTGTCCGCCCGAATCTTCTGAATAAATGATCTACGTTGGCCCGAATGGATTGCAAGAGAGAAGTTTCACTATCCGATACTTCCACCATCTAAAACGTTTGATGAGATTCGGTGTGATCCGTTAACGTATTGTTTATACTAATATATTGGAAACACTGGGTCTGCACATATATTCCACATAGCGGACACGTGATGGCGCTGTTCCAGAGATGTGTTTACACAAGCGTCTTGCAATTGGCGCGCCAATCATGAGCGCCCGCCAAGTCAATCGGCGCGCAAATACAATTCCAAATACAAATGGGGCGCGACATAAACCGCCGTCCTCGACAAAAAGCTGACGCTATGAAACAGCGCTGCTATACGATAGATTTTTGGAATGCAGTCACTCATACAGTGACCAATCGGCGCGTGATTTTTGTTACATCACAATGTGTTGAGACCGGCGTATCGATATGAATTTCTGTAGCGACTGTGGGGCGGCTGTTTCGCAACGATGGATTGCTGAAGATCGGCGTGAAAGATTTATTTGTTCATCTTGCGGGAAAGTCCATTTTGAGAATCCTCGAATATTGGTGGTTTGTTTGGCGTTCTGGCAGCAAGAACTCCTAATGTGCAAACGCGCGATTGATCCAGCGCGAGGGAAGTGGAATGCCCCATCGGGGTACCTCGAATCGGGTGAGACTCTTCAGGAAGGGGCAGCTCGTGAAACACTCGAGGAGACCGGACTCGTTGTAGATCCGCGCAGCTTGGAATTGTATTCGGTCATCAACTTAGTGGGCATTGAACAGGTGGCGGTCGTTTTTAGAACAGAACTGCACGCCAAACCTGAGCTTCGGCCTGGCTGCGAATGCTTGGACGCGAGATTTTTCTGCGAGGAGGAGGTACGCACGATGGATGTTGCGTGGGGGGACAAGATGGGGGATTCACGACGACTCTTTTTCGAGCAGCTTCGCGCCCGGCAGTTTGGCATTCAGCTAGTCAATACCGCCCTTCGTCCAGGCGAGGTGTATGACGCTCGGGTATACGAACTGCGCAGCAGGGGTGCTAAATGAAGGTAAGCACTTCAGCGTCCCTGTGGTTGAGACAAGCGGCGGCGGCGTCGTTGCGGACCCTGTAGAATTGTAGAATTGCGACAAGAAAACTGACCGGATTTCGACCACCTTCACCGCCTTCGCGGTGCTGATGAGCAGGGGCCATAAGTGTTTAAGGAGCGGATTTGCCGAACACTCGGCGCAGGCGCAACCGCTCCGTACGGATTCCCGCCCGGCAAACAACTTATGGATTCGATTTGTGACTCGCCCGGACGATTGGTGGCCCCTTGCCAAGGCAATAGCAATTTTGATCGTAGGAAGCACGTCGAATTCGGCATCGATTGGGATTTCGAGCCGTTGGAACCGACCGCGATGCGTGGGTGCGCAAACGAATCAATCAGGAAATGGTTGCGCGGACGCTGACTGACTTCGAGGCGCTCGCGTGATGACGGTTCGCGTCACGTTCCAGTGCCTGCCCCGTCACCGCTGTCGAGCGTCGAGCGGATCGAGACGTCCAACCCGATGTCGTCCGCCAGGTCGTATCCTACGGGTCACGCATCTCGCATCGTCCTTTAACTTTGGGGTCGAAGCTATTGGTGCTGGCGATTCAAGTCGGGCAATCATGCGCTGAGGCCGATGGCACAGTCCCGATGGATATAAAGGGATTGCCCTGAAAGCGGACTGACCCAGCCCCTGCGCGTACTCGCCCGAGGCGCTGTAGTTGAATGCTGCCGAGGTCGCGCCACCACTGCGGTTCGTCGGCGCACGTGCGCCCCAGCGGCATCTGGGCCACAGTTTGGCAGTTTGGCGACGCCGCGATCTACGCCGTGGGATTATCAGCCTGGACCGTGTTTTTCCGACTCAGGAAGATGCCTCCTCACTACTTCTGCCACTCGATCCTTGGTGACACCGTTGGTCTTGCAATAGACTGAGGCCAGCCAGGACGAAAGCGGCTTCTGGCCTTTGCTTGAATTGCAGGATGCACAACACCTCGCGATGTTTTCGCGCGTGATTATCAGAAGGTCATTGACGATGTGTTCCCACGTTGCCCTGGTCTTTGAAGATAGTGGGTCAAACGTCTTGCGGCAATAAACGCAGTTCGTGTCACGCTCGAGAAGTTCGATTTCCAGCGAGTCTGGAATATTCCAGCGGTTCATGTCATACGCCTCGAGCTTCATGAGATATAGGAAGTAATCGGCTCGATGGCGTCTCACGTCTCACGGTCTCACGCGGCATTGGCAACGACGGTCTCGGCGTAAAATGGAGGTTGGCCTGAAGCCTCGACTTGGATGGTACGGGGCGGGATTAGACGCCAAGCATCCGTACCGAATATACGTTCCTCTAGTTCCATCAAATGGTTGTGATGCAGCAGCACCACTGCTCGCGAGCTAGCGAGTTGCCTAGCGCGATCAGTAAAGTGACCATCGCTAACTATGGCAGCGCAGGCTACCTCCCTGTCGAGTCGGCGATCTTCCGCACTTTCTATTGCTAGAATGCCGATTGACGATGCGTAGTGCCTGCATTGAATTAAAACCCGCTTATCGCGCATTTCGGCCATCACGGCTGCGCGGTCATCGTTGCCAATATAGATCAGTTGGGTCTGCCATCCTAGATCGCTGAGGCTATGGGAAACCAACCGCTCATAGGGGATGTGACTGTTATCGAGGGAGAAGCAGATGCGGGAGGATAGGTAGTGCACGGTAGCGGCTTCGATCAGGTTTCGCACTGTGTCGAGGCATCCCGGGAAATGATACAGGCCGCTGCCCACCTGGGGTTCCAAGATTTGGCCAATGAAGAACCCGACTTCGTGGATCCATTTACGGTCATTCACTCCGCCGTTAACCGAAATGCGTGTGAGCTGATTTCGCCGAATGGTAAGTTCGGACGTATGTTCCGCGATGATCTCTTTACACGAGTAGACGAATGCAGTTTGAGGCGATAATACGATTTTATTGTTCATGCGCGCTCGCAGGCGCTCGTAGGCATCGCGTCAGCAGTGAATATCTTGGTCTCCAATTGCGCTAGCTCATCATGGTGCAGCAAAATCACGCCTGTAGATTTGGCTAGCTGTCGTGCCCCGCGCGTGAAGGCGGCATTGCTAACTACCGCCGCGTACTCCGCTCCCTCAAAGGATTTGCCGGCATGCGCCTCCTGAACCGCCGAGTTTCCGATGGCAGATGCGTATCGCTTGCACTGAACAACCACGCTCTTGCGACTCTTCTCAGCAATGACATCGATACCTTGGTCGCCGCTGCCTTTTGTGAGCCGGGTCTGCCATCCTAGGTCGGTCAGGGCGTCCGCCACCATCACTTCGTAGTCAGTGGGATCCATATCGGGGGCGTAGCACAGTCGCGATGCTGCGAAATGATTGGTTGCTGACGTGATTGCGCGTCGAACGACCTCCAGGCAAGGCGGAGAACTTCGTATGTCGTAACCCGCCGGTACGATGACGTTATCGATAAAAAACTCGATTTCCTCGCACCACTTGGAGTCATCGACGACACCATAACTCAGCGTGATGGTCAGTTGTTTACGACGAATCGCAAGTTCCGCACCATATGTACTTACTATAGCTTTAGCGTTAGCGATCATAGATGTGTAATAGGAAATTAAGGCTCGGCGGCGTTCGCGTGCCGCCAATATTCCGCGCAAGATCGCACCGCCCACGAGGCCCACAACACCAACGGCGATAATAGGATGCTCGTTAATGAGCCAAGCACAGAAGTAGATCGGAATTCCAATCAGCAGGAGGATGACGACCAACACGCCGCCCGCCGAAGAGTGTTTTGTGCGCAATGCGAGCCGCCTTTTAAAAGTTGACGATAGCCCTCTATCGGCAAGGACCAATATGCCAATAGATGGTGTGTGACATATTCCGTTTATGGAATATGCTGATATCGTGGCATCTAACTTTTCGGGCGCCTGTGAGTGACTTCTCAACTGCGACGCCGCAAGACTACACCAGTGCAAAAACGCGCGCAGGCGGGATAAAACACAAACGTTGAGACATCGAGCACGTTTGGTCGCGCGCGCTATAGCGAGGCGACACACGTGGCAAGCGGGGCAAGCGGGGCAAGCGGGGCAAGCGGGGCAAGCGCCCAGGCTCAATACTTCGAATAAACGATGTCAAGTCGTGTCCGGAGGTGTTAGGTTGCCAAATGCTGCGATAGAATTATATAAACGTCACTTTGTGGGAATATCTTTTTTGTTCGCACGAAGTCCATCACAACATATCCGCAGTTGTGAGGCGAAACTACGTCCGTCAGCATGCAACTGCAGATCAATGGGCAGTGACCGGTGCCCGCGGGGGAGTCGTTCTCGATAGTCGGTCTGCGCTTTATGACTGGGACTATTCGCTACCAAGGCATAAAGCTATTCACTAACTCGTAGACCGTGGATAGTTGATCAGTCATACAGTGGAAAAGGAATGGAAACCCAGGTTCGCACCCCTCAGGCCATCTTCATGCAGCCACAGCGCCTGCTCGTCCCGCTCTTTCAACGTCCCTATGTCTGGAACGAAGAACTGCAATGGGAACCCCTCTGGAGAGACTTGGAACGCGTCGCGACTCGCCTTCTCCAGGCACCGAATGCCACTCAAGCACCGCATTTTCTCGGCGCCGTCGTCCTGCAGCAGTTACCTAGTTCCACTAGCGATCTGCAGCAGCGAACCGTCATTGACGGCCAGCAACGGTTGACGACCTTGCAACTTCTCCTGGACGCTCTCCACGCCGAAATCACCCAAGCCGGCGCAAAGATGCCCGCCGCACGCCTAGACCCACTCATCGCCAACGCTGAAGCATTCCGCCGTCACAAGGAAGACCGGTTTAAGGTGTGGCCCACTAACCGTGATCGCCCGGCTTTCAACGAGGTGATGGAAGCGCCTACGCCAGTCAACTACGAGAAACTAAAGTTTCGGTCATCGCGCATCGCAAAAGCACATCACTACTTCGCACTGCAGTGTCGCGCGTGGCTCACTGCCGAAGGCTCGGATAAGATCATTGGGCGCGCAGAGGCCATTGAGCGCAGCGCCCGCGAGCTGCTGCAGATCGTCGTCATCGACCTGACGTCCAGCGAGAACGCACAGGAGATTTTCGAAACGCTAAATGCGCGCGGTGCCGTGCTGACCGCCGCCGATCTCGTCAAGAACTTCGTGTTTCAGCGTTTGCTCGAACAGGGGGCTGACGTCGAAGGGGCCTATAGTAATTACTGGGCCCAGTTTGAAACCGCGTTTTGGGAGGAGGAAATCAATGTGGGCCGACTGAAGCATCCGCGCTCGTCGGTTTTTTTGAATCATTGGCTGATCAGCCGGACCGGCGAGGAAGTGGTTGCGCGCGAGGTGTTCTCCCGATTCAAAGCCTACGCGGACTACCAAGCCGGTCGTACGATGCTCGATCTACTGCAAGAGATACATCACGCCGCCTCGATCTACCGGGAGTTCACTGAAAAGGGCGAGAGGCTAGACGGTCCTCTGGATCGCGTGGGCCTGTTCGCTTACCGCGCCAAGACCTTGGAAAGCGAAGTCGTGAAACCTGTGCTTTTGGCGCTGCTGAATCATATGTCGGGGCCACTCCCTGGGAAAGAACTTGATGCCGCACTCGATGTGCTTGAGAGCTGGCTGACCCGCCGCATGCTTATTCGCGCAACCGGGAAGGCGTACAATAGGATCTTGACAGAAGTTGCGTCTGTCGTTCGCAACGCCGTGGCAGGACAAGTTGGGCAGTCTGTGAAAGAATATTTTTCGTCCCAACGCTCCGAGACGGCTTACTGGCCGGATGACGACGAGGTCCGAAGAGAGTTGGAAGCGATGCCCGTTTACCGGAAGCTGAGCAAGGCACGCGTTCGCATGGTGCTGGAGTCGATTGAGGACCACTGGCGCGGATGGATTCCGGGTGAAACCTCCGCCGCCGGCATGCGGATCCGCCGCGGCACCTATGCGATCGAACACCTGATGCCCCAGTCCTGGCTGAAGCATTGGCCTCTTCCCACGGAAGGTTCTGAGCAAGAACGGGATGCTCGAATTCACCGCCTCGGCAATTTGACTCTGTTGACCGAGAAGCTGAATAGCACCGTGTCAAACAGCCCGTGGCTGGGAGATCGTGGCAAGGCCGCGCATTTGCAGGAAAAAGATGTAGTTTTACTAAACAGCAGACTCCTGAAGGATTATTCATCCCGGCAGTGGGATGAAAGGGGTATCGACCAGCGGACCCTTCAGGCCATCGACGCCGTGCTCGCCATCTGGCCCGCGCCGCAAGGCCACAAGGTGACCATCGACAGGGGACACGACGACAGCGCCGTGATCGTCGAGATCGCCGACCTGATCGGCGCCGGGTACCTTACCGCAGGTCAAACCCTCTATTCCCGCCCAGGCAAGCATGGTGGCCACACAGGGCGGATCCTCTCAGATGGCCGGATCGAAGTGGCGGGGCAGATCTTCACTAGCCCTTCTCAGGCGGGAATACTCGTCCGAAAGAAGAACACCAACGGCTGGCATTTTTGGCGGCTGGACCCGAATGGACGTCGGCCACTGACGGAAGTACGCGCTGAGTATCTGAAGATGGTATCGCCGGATGGAGCTGAAGAAGAGGATACCGATTCTGCCGACGCCGACTAACCCCACCGCCAACGAGCCCGCAATGATTCAAATTTATCCTAAGCCATGATCGGTATAAAACGTTACCGATGTGCCCGGAATGGACATGTCCGGTACAGACCCAGTGAGGGCTGGTGCCGCAAAGAGGATTCGAACCCCTGACCCACGCATTACGAATGCGTTGCTCTACCAACTGAGCTATTGCGGCGTTAACCTAAAAAGGGGGCGCATTCTACCCCGTGGGGCCGACCGACGAAAGGCTGGCCACGTCTTTGGCGACTTCGCGCAACGCCTTGGGTAACGCGAATATGACGTGCTCGGTGCGCCCCGGCAATTCCTCCGCCACCTCCCCGCCCCACTCCCGCAGCTGCGCGATCACGCCCTGCACCAAGATCTCGGGCGCCGAGGCGCCGGCGGTGACGCCGACGGTCTTCACGCCGTCGAACCATTCGCGATGCAGGTCCTCCGGTCCGTCGACCAGATATCCGGCCTTCGCGTTCTTATCCGCCATTTCGCGCAGGCGATTCGAATTGGAGCTCGCCTTCGACCCGACGACCACCAGCACGTCGCAGCGCCCGATGAGATCCTTCACGGCATCCTGGCGATTCTGCGTGGCGTAACAGATGTCTTCTTTCACCGGCGCCTTGAGGCCCGGGAATCGGGCGCGCAGCGCGGCCACGATCTCCGCCGTATCGTCCACGGACAAAGTCGTCTGGGTGACGAACGCGAGATGGGCGGGATTTCGTACCTTCAACTTCGCCACATCCTCGACCGTTTGCACCAGATAGATCGATCCGCCGAGCGAGGCGTCGAACTGCCCGATGGTGCCCTCCACTTCCGGGTGTCCGGCATGGCCGATCAGGAATACTTCGCGTGCCTCGCGGGCATAGCGGGTGATCTCCATGTGCACCTTGGTCACGAGCGGACAGGTGGCGTCGAAGACGTTGAGCAGGCGGCGCTTGGCTTCCTGCTGCACCGCGCGCGGCACGCCGTGGGCGCTGAAGATCACGGTGGCGGCGTCCGGCACCTGGTCCAGTTCGTCGACGAAGATCGCGCCGATGGTGCGCAGCCGGTCGACCACGTATTTATTGTGGACGACTTCGTGGCGCACGTAGATCGGCGCGCCGAACAAGGCGACCGCGCGCTCGACGATGTCGATCGCCCGGTCGACTCCGGCGCAGAAGCCGCGGGGATTGGCCAATAAAATGTGCATCATGATTTGCGCTTCGTTTCCATTAGAGCATCCAGTAAAAGACAGGCGGCGCCGACCGTGATCGCCGAATCCGCGACGTTGAAGGCCGGAAAATACGCCCGATCCCAGTGAAAGTGTATGAAATCGATGACGTAACCCAAGCGGATACGGTCAATGAGGTTTCCGAGGGCTCCGCCCAGCACCAGGGCGAGACCGGCGGCGAGCAGCAGGTGCGCACTGCGCGGCAACCTGAATAGCCACGTGATGATGCCGGCGCTGACGGCGACGGCCAGGCCGATGAATACCCACCGCTGCCATCCGGACTCGGAGGCTAAGAAACTGAAGGCGGCGCCGACATTGTGCAAGCGGGTGACATCGAGGACGGGGAGGATTCTGGTGAACTCGAATTCCAGGAAATGCCGCGCGATATAGGTCTTGGTCACCTGGTCCGCCAGCACCACGAAAAAGGACAGCACCAGCCATGCCGCCGCCCGCCCGCGAGGCTCCTCGCCGTTCATGCGAAGCGGCGCTCCTCGCCGGGGCCTTCGACGTTGAGGACGCATCGCGCGCAGATCTCCGGATGCCGGGGATCGCTGCCGACGTCGTTGCGCAGATTCCAGCAGCGCACGCACTTGGGCGCCGTGCTCGGCTTGACCTCGATCCACACGCCGGGCTCGCTGGTGGGCACGGCCTCGGGAGGCGGCGCATCGGTTTCGATGACCTGCGCGTGGCTCGTGATCAGCAGAAAACGCAATTCGTTGCGCAGCGCCTCGAAGCGGGCGGCCGCGGCGGCGGGCGCGAACACCGTCACTTCGGCATCGAGCGGTGCGCCGATGCGCCCCGCCGAGCGCAAGCGCTCGAGATCGCGCGCGACGTCGGCCTTCAGCGCGATGAAGGCCGGCCAATCGATCTCAGGATTGCGCTCGGCGCCGGCGGGAAATCGATGCCAGGTATTCAGTAACACCGATTCGTTGTGCGCGCCCGGCAGAAAGCCCCACGCCTCCTCCGCCGTGAAACTCAAGATGGGAGCGAGCCAGCGGATCATCGCCTGGGCGAGATGATACAAGGCCGTCTGCGCGGAACGGCGCGGCGCGCTCTGCGCCCCCGTCGTGTAGAGCCGGTCCTTGATGATGTCGAGATAGAAGCCGCCGAGTTCGACCACGCAGAAGTTGTGCACCTTCTGGTAGATGTCGTGGAATTCGTAGTTGCGGTAGGAGGTGACCACGTCGTTCTGCAGGGCGAACGCCTTGGATGTCACCCATTGATCGATCGCCACCAGGTCATCGAACGGCACGGCATGCTGCGCGGGATCGAACTCGTGCAGGTTGCCGAGCAGGAAGCGCAGGGTGTTGCGCATGCGGCGGTAGGAATCGGCCATGCGCCGCAAGATCTCATCCGACACGCTCATCTCATTGGCGTAGTCAGTCGCGGCGATCCACAGGCGCACGACGTCGGCGCCCAAGGTGCTGGTCAATTTTTGCGGCGCGAGGATATTGCCGATCGACTTCGACATCTTGCGGCCCTTGTCATCGACCGTGAAGCCGTGCGTCAGCACTCCGCGGTACGGCGCGCGCCCGTGCATGGCCACCGAGGTCAGGAGCGATGAGTGGAACCAGCCGCGGTGCTGATCCGAGCCTTCGAGGTACAGATCGGCGGGCGCGGTGATCTCGGGGCGCATCTGCGCGAGGCAGTGATGCGCCACGCCCGAATCGAACCACACGTCCATCACGTCGGTGGCCTTGTCGTAGCGGATCGCGTCGGGGCCGAGCAACGCGGCGGCGTCCAAGTCGAACCAAGCGTCGATGCCGCCCTGCTCGACCAGGCGCGCCACCTCTTCGATCAATTCGGCGGTGCGCGGATGCAGTTCGCCGGACACCTTGTCGACGAACAGCGGGATGGGCACTCCCCAGGTGCGTTGCCGCGACACGCACCAATCGGGGCGGCCGGCGATCATGCTGCTGATCCGCTGCTCCCCCCACGCCGGCATCCAATCGACGTGCGAAATGGCTTCGAGGGCGCCCTTGCGCAAGCCCGCCTG
>Ga0181537_10000529_pt1 | contig 35851 bp, 29 predicted proteins | sample PEATcosm2014_Bin_39_FD_119765 | JGI IMG/M metagenome (GOLD analysis project Ga0181537, IMG submission 119765) | Peatland microbial communities from MTU Mesocosm Facility, Houghton, MI, USA - PEATcosm2014_Bin23_10_metaG | ecosystem: Environmental > Terrestrial > Soil > Wetlands > Peat | place... | reverse complement strand
TCGATCAGCACCGCGACGCGCTCCGGATCGACGTCGGGAGTAATGCCGTGGCCCAGATTGAAGACATGCCCCGCGCCGTCGCCGTAGCTCGCCAGCACCCGCAGGGCCTGCGCGCGCAGAGTCTCCGGTGGCGCGAATAGAGCCGCCGGGTCGAGATTACCCTGCAGCGCGACTTGCCCGTCGACCTCCCGGCGCGCCCACTCAAGGTCGGTGGTCCAGTCGATGCCGACGGCATCGCAGCCAATGGCGGCGATTTTCTTCACCCAGGCGCCGCCGCCCTTGGTGAATACGATGTTGGGCACGCGGCGGCCGGCGGCCTGGCGGGTCAGCGCGTCGATGACCTCGGCCATGTAGCGCAGCGAGAACTCCTCGTACTGCGCCGGCGTCAGCACGCCGCCCCAGGTATCGAACAGCATCACTGCCTGCGCGCCGGCGGCGATTTGCGCGTTCAAATACAGGACCGTGGCTTTGCTGAGAATTTCGAGCAGTCGATGCAGGTCCCGGGGGGCCTCGTACATCATCCGCTTGATCTGCGCGAAGGTCTTGCTGCCGCCCCCTTCCACCATGTAGGTCGCCACCGTCCATGGGCTTCCCGCGAAGCCGATGAGCGGTATCCGCCCATTGAGCTCGCGGCGGATCAGCGCCACCGCATCGATCACGTACTTGAGTTCGCGTCCCGGATCCGGGACGCCGAGCCTGGCGATGTCCGCCGCGGTGCGCACGGGACGCTCGAATGTGGGGCCCTCGCCGGCTTCGAACTCGAGCCCTAGATTCATCGCATGCGGAATCGTGAGGATGTCCGAGAATAAAATGGCGGCATCGAGCGGATATCGATCGACGGGCTGCAAGGTAACTTCGCAGGCGATGTCGGGATTCGTGCACATGGCCAGGAAATTCCCCGCCCGCGCCCGCGTCGCGCGGTACTCGGGCAAGTAACGTCCTGCCTGGCGCATCAGCCAGATCGGCCGGCGCGGCGTCGGCTCGCGCAATAGGGCGCGCAATAGCAGATCGTTCTTTAGGACGGCGCTCATATGGCCATCCACAATCTCGCTGGAAGGAGGTCGGATCGGGGGGATGTTTCCCGGAGCGTGAAAAACAGGACGTTTTTCCCGCAGCCTCCATGGATGGATTCACGGCGGTCCGGGAAACGTCCCCCCGATCCAACCTCCGGGCACGGAAACTGTTGGCGTTCGAGGTTGGTTCCAGCTCGGCTCAAGTTCGCTCCCCGGGATCGAACAGCCGCCGGTGTTCGAGAATGGCATAGCGGTCGGTCATGCCGGCAATGTAGTCTGCCACGGCGCGTGCGCGTCCGGCCGGACCCCGCACCGATTCCAGCCGCGAGGCGGTCGCCTTGTGCTCATCCGGCATCAGCGTGGGATCATCGAAGAACGCCTCGAAGAGCTCGCGAACGACGCGCCGCGCCTTGGCGGTCATGCGCCGCACCTTGTAGTGCTTGTACACGTGCTCGCGCAGAAAGGTCTTCAAAGAGTGATTCAAGTCGCGTGTGGTGTCGCTGAAGCCTATCAGGGGGCCCGGATGCGACCTAACCTCGGCGATCGATCCTACGCCCGAAGCGCCGAGCCGCGCCGCCGAAGAATCGATCAGATCGGTGACCAGGCGATTGATCATCCGCCGCAGGATTTCGTACACCTCACGCCGGCCCGCGAGTGCGGGGTACTTCGCGAGCACTTCGCCTTGATATTCGCGGAACAGCGGCACGGCCAGCAGCTGCTCCACGGAAATGAGGCCGGCGCGAATTCCGTCCTCCACATCGTGGTTGTTGTAGGCGATTTCGTCGGCGAAATTCGCGAGCTGCGCCTCCAATCCGGGTTGCTGACGGTTGATGAAGCGCTGCCCCAATTCACCGAGCAGCAGCGCATTGTTGTGCGAGCAATGCTTCAGAATTCCCTCGCGGCATTCGAAGGTGAGATTCAGCCCGTCAAAATCCGCGTAATGCTCCTCGAGCTCATCCACCACCCGCAGGGACTGTAGATTGTGCTCGAAGCCGCCGAAATCCATCATGCATTCGTTCAACGCATCCTGTCCTGCATGCCCGAACGGCGTGTGGCCCAGATCGTGGGCGAGACAAATCGCCTCGGACAGCACCTCGTTGAGTTTCAGGGCCCGGGCGATGGTGCGGGCGATCTGCGCCACCTCGAGCGAATGCGTCAGCCGCGTTCTGTAGAGATCGCCTTCGTGATTGACGAAGACCTGAGTCTTGTAGACCAGCCGGCGAAAGGCGGTCGAATGCACGATGCGGTCGCGGTCCCGCTGATACTCCGAGCGGTAGGCGGGTCCGGGCTCGGGGTGGCGGCGACCGCGGGAATGCTCGTCGAGCGCGGCGTAGGCGGCGAGGCCGCTCATGCGAAATGCTCCTTTAGAGTGGCATCGAGCTCGGCTTGGGCGTAGTCGCCCGTGACGATGGCTCGTCCCGGCTTTTCGAGCAGCACCAGGCGCACCGTGCCCGCGAGCACCTTTTTGTCCATTTGCATCAGCTCCAGCGCCTTGACGGCGCCGATTCGCGGCGCCTCGGTCGGCAATCCGGCCTTTTCCAGGATGTTGCGGATGCGATTCTTGATGCCGGCGTCGATGAATCCGAGCCGATGAGACAAATCCGCGGCGATCAGCATCCCCAAACCCACCGCTTCGCCGTGCAAATAGGTCTGGTAGGCGGTGGCTGCCTCGATGGCGTGTCCAAAGGTATGTCCGAAGTTCAAGATGGCCCGCAAATTCTGCTCGCGTTCGTCCTTGCCGACCACCGTCGCCTTGATCGTGCAGGACCTGCCGATGGCGTAGGCGAGCGCATCGGCGTCTCGCGCGAGCAGCTTGGGTATGTTGTTCTCCAGCCAATCGAACAACAGCGGATCCCACACGCAGCCGTACTTGATGACCTCGGCGAGACCGGCGCGCAGTTCCCGGTCCGGGAGCGTCGTGAGCGTATCCGTGTCGGCGATGACGCACAGCGGTTGGTAGAACGCGCCGATCAAATTCTTGCCGCCCGGGTGATTCACGCCGGTCTTGCCGCCGACGGAGGAATCGACCTGGGCGAGCAGGGTGGTCGGAATCTGTGCATAGCCGATTCCACGCTGATAGCAGGCCGCGGCGAAGCCCGCGATGTCGCCGACCACGCCGCCGCCCAAGGCCAGCACCGTGGCATCGCGATTCATTTTCTTGGCCACCAGCGCATCGATCACCCACGCGGCGGTTTGCAGCGTCTTGTGCTGTTCGCCGTCCGGCAGAATGCATTCGGCGACCCGTCTTAAGGCCAGTGTGTCCGACAATTTCGCGAGGTAGAGGCGCGCGACGGTGGTATTGGTCACGATCAGCAGATCGCGGCCGCGAATATTGGCGTCCAGCAGCTCGCGATTGCCCAACAGCCCCGAGCCGATCAAGATCGGATAGCGCGAATGCCCGACGTCTACCTGAAGCGTTTGCACGGCGTTGATTATACGAAACCTTTACGACGCCTGTGTCCGGCGAAGTTCGTGGTGAATCTCCTCCGCCACGAGCTGTACCCGCCGGCCGTCGGTGGAAATGGTGAGATCGGCTATTTGCGCGTACAGGATGGCCCGGCGCTGCATCAGCTCATGCAGCTTTTTCTCGGGGTCGGTATCGTTCAGCAAGGGCCGGTGCCGTGCGTGCCGCGTGCGCTCCAACTGCTGGTCGATGGAGGTGGCGAGGTACACGACCACGCCCCGCTCGGCGAGCACGCGGCGGTTGTCCTCGTCGATCACGGCGCCGCCGCCGGTGGCCAGCACGATCGACTGCAGTTGTGTCAGACGCTCGATGGATTCCTTCTCACGGAGCCGGAAGCCGGGTTCGCCCTCTTTCTCGAAGATAAACGCAATATCGACCCCTGTTCTGGCCTCGATGTCCGCATCGCTGTCATGGAAGGTATATCGCAGCATGCGCGCGAGATGCCGCCCCACGGCGGTCTTGCCTGAACCCATGGGGCCGATGAGAAAGATGTTTTGCCGGGAGCGCATGAGCGCCGATCATAGTCGACTGGAGAATGCCGCGGCGGCTGAATATCGCGGCGGGATACATCGGGGGCGCGGACGCCCCCGATGCATCATGCGAATGAGTCAGCAATCACGGTACGATGTTGTACGTAACGTTGGTAACGATCCCGCCAGGCGTCGTGATGGTCAGAAGCAGCTGGCCGGCCACCGTCGCCCCGCTGCTGGGCGGAGCAAGCGTGAAGGGAACTATCTGCCCGCCAACCGCGTAGCTGCAGGGCCAGGTGAACGTGGCCGGGGCAACGACGCTGCCGGTGGTGGAGGAGGGAATCGAGGCAGTGACGGTGGTTCCATAGGGCATCTGCTGATCGTTCTGGTCCGTGATCGTGAATTGCACCGTGATCCCTGAGCCCATACTGAACGTGGAACCTTGCACCGGCGAGAGAACCGGCGTGCTCCCCGACAGGACGATGACGTTATGAGCGGCGATCGCGACGGATGAATTTTTCGTGTTGCAGAGCGGGCCTTCGCAGAGCGCGCTTTCGACCAATCCGTCCGGTCCGTTTCGCACGCCATCATTGTTGAAGTCGAGGAAGGGCTCTCCCAGGACATAGACGGGAGTTTGGTAGCTATCGTACAGCTCCCACTCGTTCAGGAAGGGCTCCGAGGTATCGAACCAGGGCTTGGGACTGCCGTTCGAGAAGTCATTGTCCTTATCCGTGGCGTTATAGGCCACGGTATCGGCCGGGTTGAAATAGCCGCTGCCGTTGGCGTCGATGAAGCTCTCCTCGCCGATGGCCGTCACCATGATGGGGCTGCGGCCATTCGTGGTCGAATTGCAGAGCGAACCGGGGCAGTAGGCCGACAACGCATTGGCGTTACCCGAGGTCGAATGCGGGTTGCCGCTGACGGAATAAGGCGCCTTGCTGGTCCAATTGACGGAGCAAGAACCCGTTCCCCCCGCGGTCTGGCACGACGCCTCGATTCCACCCAAGGTGGTCTGGAAATTCGCGGTGGTACCGTCCGGCACGGGATTGCTGAACCGGTCGGTCATCCTGACGGTGACGGGGACCGTGACGCCGTCGATATACCAGGCCTCGACGTTGTAACAGATCTTGGACGTACCCGATGCCGAAGTTCCCACCGCCAGGGAGATGTTGGCGCTGGTGGGTATGCCCGTGGAGACGGTCAAGGCATTGGATTCGGTGGAGATCGTGCCTCCGTTGGCCGTGGTCGAGGCCGTGACCCTGATGGTGGTCGCGACGGTGCCCGCGCTCACGATGGTTTGCACCTGGCCATTGGCGTCGGTCACCGCCGAAGTCGGCGAGATGGTGATTCCACCCACCGACGTATTGAGGCTGAACGTCACGGTGGCGCCGGCCCGCGGCCCGCCGGAGGTATCGAGCACCTTGAAGATGATGGTGGAAGTCGACGATCCGCCGATGCTGCCCACGCCCTTCAGCGTCATGGACGCGGGCGTGGCCGAGATGAACGCGATCGAGCCTATCGCAGCCTGTGCCACCGTCACGGTGCCGGTTGCGCTCAGGCTTTGGCTGTTGGCAGTCGACGAGGCGGTGATCACGTCGCTGCCGCTGCAGCCCGTCGCGGAATAGGTGGCGGTGGCGGAGCCCGTGCTGGTGGTCACGCTGGGCGAGGCCGCCGTGCCGCCGGACGCGGGCGTCGCGACGATGGTCGCCAAACCGGTGCTGGCGCACGGCGAACTGAAGGTGATCGTAGAGGCCGTGGTATAGGGCGCGCCGTTCTGGTCGACCAGCGAGACTTGCAGACTGGTGCTGCCGCCCGCCGACAATGACTTGGTGGAGATGCCGATGACGCCCGATTGGAAATCCGCTCCGCTGCCGCTGCCCATCGACACAATGGTCGTGGTGCCGGTGGTGCCGGTGGTGCTGGTGCCCCCCGCGCCCGTGATCGTCTGCGAACCGCCTCCGCAGGCCGCCAGGAGCGCGCCGGCCATCAACGCTGTAATCGGTAATCCACGCATATCGTTCATCCTCGCTCGACTTGGGTCGGCGTTTCGTTATCAGTAGAGATTTGATCCCTCACGCAGAATTTTCGGCGTGATGAAGATCAAGAGTTCAGTCTTGTTGTTGATGTCTACCGTGCTCTTGAACAAATTGCCGAGCACGGGGATATCGGCCAGGAAGGGCACCTTGTCGGCCGACTTCGTCTTGGTCGTGTCCAGGATGCCGCCGAGGACCACGGTCTGGCCGTCGTTGACCAGCACCTGGGTGGTGATTTCCCGAGTGTCGATCGACGGCACGCTGCCTCCGGTGGCGCTCGTGACCTGCGCGCCGACCGCATCGTCCGCCACATCGAGGTCGAGGATCACGCGGTTGTCGGGCGTGATCAGCGGCGTGACCTTGAGCGACAGCACGGCGTTCTTGAACTGAGTCGTCGTGGCGCCGCTCGAGGCCGACTCCTGGTAGGGGATCTCGACACCCTGCATGATGCTGGCCTGCTTCTGGTTCGCCGTGATGATGCGCGGCGATGAAATCGTTTCGCTCTTTCCTTCGTTTTGCGCCGCGGACAATTCCAGGTCCACGATGTAGCTGCCGCCGAGCAGCGACAGGCCGATGCTGCCGTTGGTGTTCGCCGCCGGCAGGTTGACCTGGTAGCGGTTATCCAGGGTCGGCGTGGTGACGGGAGTGACTTTTCCCGTCGACGCCAGATTGCTGATGGCGGACTGTGTCATGGTGTCCGCGCCGGTGCCGTTGCCCGTGATCGACAGCAGGCCGTTGCTGCCGTTCTTCTGCGCGCTGGTCACGCCGAAGCGGGCGCCCAGATCGCGCTCGAAGGTGTCGCTCACGATCACGATGCGCGCTTCGATCAGCACCTGCTTGACCGGCACGTCGAGGGTCTGCACCAGGCGGCGGATATCCGCCAATTTATCGGACGTGTCCGACACCAGCAGGGTATTGGTGCGCTCGTCGAAGGACAGGCTGCCGCGCGGCGACAGCAGGGAATCCTTCGCATTGGTCGTCTTGATCAGCTTCGCGAGATCGGTGACCTTCGCATAATTGACCTGCATGAATTCCGAGTGGGTCGGCGAAAGCTCCTGCACCTCTTTATGCGCGGCGAGCTCCGCTTTCTCGCGCGCCGCGAGTTCCTCGGTCGGCCCGATGATGATCACATTGTCCTGCCGGCGCTTGTCCAGACCCTTGGTGCGCAGCACGATATCCAGCGCCTGGTCCCAGGGCACGTTCTGCAGGCGCAGAGTGAGGTTTCCCGACACCGAGTCGCTCACCACGATGTTCTGGCCGCTGGTATCGGCCAGCAGCTGCAACACCGAACGCACGTCGATATCCTGGAAATTCAGCGTCAGGCGCTCGCCCGTGTACTCCTTCTTCTCGTCGATCGCCGTGCGCTTGAGCGAGGGCTTGATCTCGATGGTGTACTGGTTGTCGGATTGGTAGGCCAGCTGTTCGAAATCGCCCTGCGCGCTGATCACCAGCCGCGAGCTGCCCTCCACCCGGACCGCATCGACGGTTTGCACCGGCGTCGCGAAGTCCATCACGTCGTAGCGGCGCATCAGATTCTTCGGCATCAAGGTGCCGGCGAAGTCGACGATCACCTGATTGGCTTCCTGGCGCACGTTGACCGGAGTGCGCGGATCCGTGAGCTGCACGATCACCCGGCCCGTGCCGTCGGCGCCACGCCGGAAGTCGATTGTGCGGATGGCCCGTTCCACAGGCCCGGCGGCGCCGGCACCCGCGTGCGCGGTGACTCCCTGCTTGGCGGCATCCCCCGGCTGGCTGCCGAGCGTGACCACGATGTTGTTGCCGTCCACTTTGGTGGTGTACGGCAGCAGCGAATCGACATTGACGACGATGCGCGTGCGGCCATTGGCCTCGGCCGCGAGCACCGTGTCCACGCCTCCCGAACGCACATCGATGCGGCGCGACGGCACGGCAAGGGTGGTGTTCGGCAAGTCGAAGGCGATACGCGCCGGCTTGTCGATGGTGAACGGCAGGGGCTCGGAAGCCGGGCCGCTCAAGTGCAGCTTGAGCTGCACCTGTTGACCCGACAAGGTCTGAACGTCGATTGACTCGAGCGTGTTCGGATCCGCGGCGCGCGCCGTGAGGCTTATCGCGCCGAATGCGAGCAGCGCCATCGCGCGGATCGCCGCCGTTCGTGTCTGCAAACTAATCATGCTTTCTTCTCCCTGTTGCCTCAATCGGACAATGCCAACGAGGCAGGTCGCTCTATGTAGCCGCCGAGACCATCCGGAATGATTTCGACGAGACTAATTTTTCCGCCGGTAATCTCCGTCACTTTGCCGTCGTTCTGCCCGAGGTAGTTGCCGGGCTGAACCTTGTGCACCAGGCCGTCCTTGGACTGAACGAGCCCATAGAAGCTGGTGCCCACCTTGAAGGTACCGACCATTTTCAGAGTGTCGAGCGAGAATCCTTCGAGAAATTCGCGGTTGCGCCGCGAACTCGGCCGCAGGTTCTGGCCATTGATCGCACCCGCGCCCTGCGGTTGGAAGGGCGAGCGCAGCTTCGAGGCGCTGTACACGTAGGTTTCGTAGGGCTTCACTTCCGGCAGCGGCTGAATGCGCCCGCCGGGCTTTTTCTTGGTGGCTTCGATCCAACTCTGCAGATCCGACTGGCCGCCGGAACAGCCGGCCGCGCCCAGCGCTCCGAGCACGGCGCAGATGACACCCGCTTTGAATGTGATTCTCACGTCGCCCCTCCCGCCTTCTTCTTGGCCGGGTGCGCGCCGCCTTCATCTTCGATGTAGCGGTAGGTTTTGGCGGTCACGTCCATGGTCAAATTATCGTAGCCGCTCTTGTTGTCCACCGGCGTGATCTGGATATCCTGCAGCGTGACGATTCGCGGCAGCGCGGCGATGCCGCTCACGAAATTGCCGAAGTCATGATAGGAGCCCACCAGCTTGATCTTGATCGGCAGCTCGGCGTAGAAACCGTTGGTTTTTTCGCTGCCGGGCTGAAAAAGCCTTTCCTGCAGCCCCGCTGCCAGACCGGTCTGGGAGATGTCCACCAGCAGGTTCGGCACCTCGGTCTTGCCCGGCAGCTGGCGCAGCATGGCGCCGAAGCTGCGCTCCATTTCGGCCAGCTGCGCCTTGTAGGCGTCGAGATTGGCGGCGCGCTGCTGCTTGCTTTCGAATTGCGCGCGCAGGTCCAGCTCGTCGGCTTCGGCCTTTTGCAGCACCGGGCGATTGTCGTTCCAGATGAACATGTACCAGCCTAAGACCGCGAATATCGCGAATATCACCGCGATGAAAAAGCCGCGCACCGGCAGCGGCCAGCGGCCGACGTCGCGCGGATCGAGAGTGCGAAGTTGATCGAAAAAGTTCATTTCGCCGCAACCTTCTTGACCGTAGTTTCGCCGCCGTTTTCCAGATCGACGCCCACCACATCGCTGGTAAGCGTGAAGTTCGCGCCGCCGGTCGGGGAGTCCTTGGAAGACTCGACCACCTGCAGCACCGGGTTGTCCATCCACACGGAGGAGTCGATATTGCGCATGAAGGTGGAGACGCGCGTGCTCGATTGAGCGACGCCGTGAATCTCCAGCTTGTTGCCCGTCTGCTTGATCGCCGTGAGGTAAATGCCTTCGGGAACCGTTTTCACGATTTCATCGAACAGGTGCACGATCTCAGGCCGCTTGCGCTGCAGCTTCTCGATGATTTCCATGCGCGCAACCAGACGCTGCTTGCGATTCTCGAGGTCCTGGATGTCGGCGATCTGCGCGTCGAGCTTGACGATCTCTTTCTTCAACAGGTTGTTCTTCTCGTTCTGGGCATCGGTCCAGCCCGAGTAGAGCAGCTTGCCGCACGCGACGAAGATCACGGCGGCGAACAGTGCGCCGCCCGCGGCCACCATGAATTCGCGCCGTCGGACTGCGCGTTCCTGTTCTCGCCAGGGAAGTAGATTGATACGCGGCATGGCTGCTCTTTAGTCGAAGCTTCGCAGCGCAAGGCCGCAGGCTGTGAGTAACGCAGTGGCATCTCGGCCCACGGCTTGCGCTTTGGCCTTCGATGACACCTTCATGTTGCCGAGAGGATCGCCTTTCTCCGCAGGTACGCCCACGCGGCTCGAGATGACATCCGCCACGCCGGGAATATTCGCGCAGCCGCCGCAAATCAATATCTGATCGGGCTGCGAGCGGCCGCTGCCGGAGGCCAGGTAGAACTGCAGCGAACGGCTGACCTGCTGCGTCATGTCGTCGATGAAGGGATCCAGCACCTCGGGCTGATAGTTGCTCGGCAGGCCGCCTTCCTTCTTGGCGCGGCCGGCCTCCTCCATCGAGAGCCCGTAGGTGCGCATGATCTCTTCGGTGAGCTGCTGTCCGCCGAAGGCGAAATCGCGGGTATAAATGACTCGCATGTCGCGCAGCACGCTGAACGTCGTGCTGCTGGCGCCGAAATCCACCACCGCCACGGTGCGGTCCAGGCCGCCGTCCGGCATCTGGTGACGCATCAGGGCGCAGGCATTTTCCAGCGCGAAGGCTTCCACGTCGACGAGCTGGGCGGTGAGGCCCGAGGCTTGCACCGCCGCCTGGCGCTGCTCGACGTTTTCCGTTCGCGTCGCGACCAGCAGCACATCGAGCATTTCCGGGTCCTTCTCCGACGGGCCGACCACCTGATAGTCGTAGCTGACTTCCTCCATCGGGAATGGAATGTATTGGTCGGCCTGCATCTCGACCTGACCCTCGAGTTCGTTCTCGCCGAGGCTTTTCGGCATTTGAATCACTTTGGTGATCGCGGCGTCTCCGCTGATCGCAATGGCGGCGAGACGGCTCTTGGCGCCGGAGCGCTTCACCGCCCGCCTGATCGCCTCGCCGACCGCCTCCGCATCCACGATGGCCTTCTCGTTGATGGCGTTGTGCGGCGTGGGCTCCGCCGCATAGGACTCAACGCGATATTGGCCGCCCGACATCGAAAGCTCGATGAGCTTCACCGATGAGGTGGTTATGTCAAGTCCCAAAAGCGGACGATATCTTTTTCCGAACGACCACACTGCGTTTTTTCCTTTTTCGCTCAGTACCTTGGAAGCCGAAACTGGTGCATGAGATTAGCTTAGCCTGCGCAAACTTAGCAAGAAACTGTTAAATAGAACGTGAAGCTACTCACGGTAATGAGCGCCGATACGCGGCGGGTGCCCAAAGTGGGATCTGCGGCAAATCCGTCAGATTGACGAAGGCGTCGAGTCATCCGTTCAGACCTCTGGCGCCCTGCTCCCGGGCGATTGGTTGAGTTTGGTCTGGCAACCCCGCTGTCCACGGGACAAACCCCTTGGACCGGTGGCTTTGCGTCCTCATCTTTCGATGAGTATGCCCCTGTAACCGGCGGTAATATGCAAACGCAATATCGCCGGGGCAATAAGTTAGAACGGTTTCCTGTGGCCAAACGTTACCTAGTTCTCATCTCGCGCATTTGTGCATGCCTGGTTGGCGTAATAGCGTTAATTGCGTTCGCTAACGTGTGCGCTTATGTCTACTTGAAGCCCGCATTGCCCGACGTGGACACCTTGCGGGACGTGCAGCTGCAGGTTCCCTTGAGGGTTTACACCCGTGATGGCAAATTGCTGGCGGCCATCGGTGAGCAGCGCCGCATTCCGGTACGCTACGAACAAATCCCCAAACGGCTGGTCCAGGCGTTCCTGGCCACCGAGGACGACCGCTTCTTCAGGCACCATGGTGTTGATTGGCAAGGGATTCTGCGAGCTGCGGTGGCGAACCTCAAGGCCGGCGGCATTCGCCAGGGCGCGAGCACGATCACCATGCAGGTGGCGCGCGACATGTTTCTGACGCCGCGGCGCGACATGAAGCGCAAAATGAGCGAAATCTACATTTCGCTGCTCATGGAGGCTGAATTCACCAAGGAAGAGATCTTCTCCCTGTACGTCAACAAGATCTTCCTGGGACAGCGCGCCTATGGGGTCGGCGCGGCGGCGGAGGTGTATTTTGGCAAGAGTTTGGACCAATTGACCGTGGCAGAGATGGCGACCCTGGCGGGTATTCCAACCGCTCCGTCGGTGGTCAACCCCGTGGCCAGCCCCGAGGCGGCCAAGGTACGGCGCGCGCATGTCCTGGGCAGAATGCTGGAGCTCAATTACATCAGCCAGACCGAATACGACGAGGCCAAGTCGAGTCCGATGGAGTCGCGGCTGCATGGAGCGTCCGTCGAAGTGGACGCTCCCTACGTCGCCGAGATGGTGCGCAACGACATGCAGACCAGGTACGGCGACGCGGTTTACACCGCCGGCTACAAGGTGTTCACCACGCTCGACTCGCGCCTGCAGGCGGCAGCGACCGTGGCGCTGCGCACCGGACTGCTGGAATACGACCGCAAACATGGATGGCGCGGCGCAACCGCCAAGGTCGATCTGTCCAAGGGCACGGCTCCCGCCAATATGGACGCCGAGCTCGAGGACTTTCCTGTCATCGGCGGCTTGAGGCCCGCAATCGTGCTCAAGGTCGAGGCCAAGAGCGCAGAGGTGTATGTGAAAAACCTCGGGACCGTGGATCTGCCGTGGGAGAAACTGTCCTGGGCGAGGCGCGAATTGCCCGACGAAACCACGGACCGATGGCCCACCCAGGCGTCTGAGATCCTGAACCGCGGCGACGTGATTTATACGGTGGGGCAGACGGCCGCATCGCTGCTGTTCGTGCAGGTGCCCGAGGCGCAAAGCGCGCTCGTGTCGGTGGACCCGAAGGACGGCGCGGTGGCGGCGTTGGTCGGCGGCTTCGACTACTTTCAAAGCAAGTACAATCGGGTGACCCAGGCCAAACGCCAGCCCGGATCCTCCTTCAAGCCCTTTATCTGGACCGCCGCGTTCGACAAGGGCTACACCCCGGCCAGCATCGTTCTGGACGCGCCCATTGTGTTCGATGCGACCGGCACGGAGCAGTCTTGGCGGCCCGGCGAGTACGAAGGCAAGTTCGACGGTCCGATGCGCCTGCGCGAGGCTTTGGTCAAGTCGCGCAATTTGGTGTCCATACGGCTGATGCGCGACATCGGCCCGGAATACACCTGGCAGTACGTGACTCGCTTCGGTTTCGATGACTCGCAATTGCCGCATAACCTGACCTTGGCGGTGGGCACTGCCGAGTTGAGTCCCCTGCAAATGGCCATTGCGTACTCCACGTTCGCCAACGGCGGCTACAAGGTGAGCTCCTACTATATTGAACGGGTCGAAGACGCCGGCGGCAAGGTGCTGACGCAGGCCGCGCCCGTGCTCGCCTGCTTCCAATGCGATCGGGTCACCGATCCGCCCGTGAAGAAGATTGCCGCGAGCGGCACCCCGGCTCGCGCGACACAGCTAGACGAGGCCGCGCATGACGGCAAGAGCCTGATTCCGGCAAAGAATCTGGCGCCGCAAATCATCCGGCCCCAGGTCGCCTATCTGTTGGCCGATATGATGGCGGACGTGATCAAGCGCGGCACGGGGGTGCGCGCCCGCACGCTCAATCGCTCCGACATCGCCGGCAAGACGGGCACGACCAACGATTGGCACGATGCCTGGTTCAACGGCTTCAACGGCGACCTCGTCGCTTCGGTGTGGGTGGGCTTCGACCAAGACCGCTCGCTCGGCCATGGGGAGGAAGGCGGCCGGGTGGCGGTGCCCATTTGGACCTACTTCATGAACCAGGCCCTCGCCGGCACCGCCGTGCGTCCGGTGCCCGTGCCCGACGGCATTGTCACGGCCCGCATCTCGCCGATCACGGGATTGTTGGCGAGCTCCGACGATCCCAACGGCATCCCGGAGAAATTCATCGAAGGAGATCTGCCCAAATCCGAGGTATACGAAGGGCCCAATCAATCGAACCCGATGAACGACGGCGACAAACCGCTATTTTAGGAGGCTCTTACACCATGGCGAAGAAATTTTCGCAGCGTGCAGAGGACTTGCGCCGTGCTCTCGCCCAAGAGGCGGCGCGGATCATGGCTGAACACGGCATCGAGGATTTCCTGCAGGCGAAGCGCAAGGCGGCGGATCGGCTGGGCGTGAACGATGTCGCCGTGCTGCCGAAGAACATCGAAATCGAGGCTGCGCTGCGCGAGCACCAGCGTTTGTTCGGACGCGATTCGCACGACCATACCCTGAAGGAACAGCGCCGCATCGCCCTCCACACCATGCGGATGCTGGGTGAGTTCCAGCCGCGGCTGGTGGGTTCGGTGCTCACCGGTACGGCCACCAATTACAGCGACATCAATCTGCATCTGTTCGCGGACGCTTCCGAATCGGTGGCCATTCGTCTGCTCGAAATCGGCGTGCCGCATGAGTTCTATGAGCGCCGCGTCAAAATGGATGCCGACCGCAGCTACTATTACCCCGCGCTGCGCTTCGAGGCCGATGGCCGCACCGTCGACGCCACGGTCTTCCCCATCGATGGAATCCGGCAATCGCCCTACTCGCCCGTCGACGGGCGGCCGATGAAACGAGCGGACGCGCGGGAAGTCTCGGAGCTGATCGGAGCGAATTAGCCCCAAACGGCATGATGCTTGTCGGTGGTTCAGCTTTGCCCGGCAGGCTCAGCGGCTTGGGCTCCCTGGCAAAATCTCGCACCGATCAACATCTCGGCGCAGAACGCACCGGAACTGCTCCTTCCGCGCGCTCACTGGACATCGGCCCAAGCTTTTGGGGTTTATTGGCGGTTAATTTTCTTGAACGGCCGTTAACAGAAGTATTAAGCTCCGGGGAGGACCGATCTTTGCGCAACGGACAGCCATAAGAATCAAAATAACACGGGTCTCGGATGTGGGGAAAAGGCAACAGTAGGGGATGCGCAATGCGTTCGGATACGATGAAACGACTCTTGTGGCCGATCGCGTTCGCGGGCCAGTTGGTCTGGCCGGCCGTCTCCATGGCGGCGGTGGGGGATGCGGACACGCCGTCGAGCGGCCTGGAAGAGATCGTCGTCACGGCGACGCGGCGCAGCGAGCGGCTCCAAGACGTGCCCGTCAGCGTCCTTGCCTTCAGCCAGGAGAAGCTGGACGCGCAGGGGCTGAAAAGCATCGACGACTTGTCGCGCCTGTCTCCCGGACTCAATTTCCAGCGAAACGGCATGAGTTCGGCGGGCAACTACAACGATGAAGGGTCCGACATCAATATCCGCGGCGTCGATTCGACGGCCGGCACCTCGACCACGGGCATCTACATAGACGACACGCCGATCCAAACGCGCCATATCGGATTCGGCTCCATCAACGCCTTCCCTGCGCTTTTCGACCTCGACCGCGTCGAAGTCCTGCGCGGCCCGCAGGGCACACTGTTCGGGGCGGGCGCCGAGGGCGGCGTGGTGCGCTTCATATCGCCCGAACCCGATCTCAACAAAGCGGCCGCCTATGCGCGCGCGGACGTCGCCTCCACGGATGGCGGCGCCCCCAGCTACGAGGGCGGGGCCGCCTTCGGCGCGCCCATCATCGATGACGTTCTGGCGTTTCGCGCCAGTGTCTCGTTCCGGCGCGACGGTGGCTGGGTGGACCGGGTCGGCTACACGCTCTCGCCGAACAACCTGGCGGCTTTGCCCACCCCTGTCTACAACGGAAACACCACCGAAGCGAATGCGAATTTTTCGGACACGACGACCGCGCGCCTCGCCCTCAAGTGGAAGGTCAGCGACACCCTCGAGATCACGCCCTCGATTTACTACCAGAGACTGCAGATCAACGACACCTCGGCGTACTGGATCTCGCTCTCCGATCCTGCCTCGAACGTCTATCGCAACGGCAATGCGGGAACGAACCCGAGCAGCGACCCGTTCAGCCTCACCGCCATCCGGGTCAAGTGGGACTTAGGGTTCGCATCGCTGTTCTCGAACACGTCCTACTACGATCGCAACCAGCAAGCGACATCGGATTACACCCAGTACCTGCGCGCGACCTGGAATTCCTTCGGCGAACTGGCCAATGTCTTTCCCTCGCCGGGCGACAACGGCTATGCGCAGTTTCAAGATAATCAGCGCAACTTCTATCAGGAGTTCAGGCTGGCCTCGAGCGACGCGAACGCGAGGCTCGTCTGGAACGCCGGGCTGTTCTTCTCCCGCTTGAGCGAGAACGTGCCTGAGAACATCATCGACCCCACGCTCAATTCCGAAGTGATCGCCTATTCCGGTCCCAATCCGCCGGTCCCGGTGTGCACTGCGACCCTGCCGTGTCCCACCGGACTCATATTCAACGGCCCCGTGGACCGGGTCATCGACAAGCAGATCGCGGCCTTCGGCGAAGTCGCTTTCAAGCTGACGGACACGTTCAAGGCCACCGTGGGAGTACGGCTCTCGAAACTCGACTACACCGGTTCGGTTGCCGAGACCGGCGGCTTCCTCGGCACGACCATCATCACCCAGTCGAGTGCCACCGAAAAACCCGTGACGCCGAAGGCCGTGCTGTCGTGGCAACCGGATCATGACGACTTGCTGTATGTCAGCGCCTCCAAGGGCTTCCGTCCGGGCGGTCCCAATGTCGGGGTCGGCAATATCTGCGGCACCAGCCTGACGGCGCTGGGGCTCACTCAGGTGCCGGGACAGTTCTCCTCGGACAGCCTCTGGAGCTACGAAATCGGAAGCAAGAACACCTTCCTCGAGCACACCCTGCAGATCAACGCGAGCCTGTTCTACATCGATTGGCGCAACATCCAGCAGAACGTCTACCTGCCGTCCTGCGGCGAGCAGTTCACCGCCAATCTGGGCGCGGCCAAGAGCGAGGGCGGCGACGTCGAAGTGCTGTACAAGCCGATCGAGGCGCTGACCTTCGATCTCACCGCGGCCTATACCGACGCCCGGCTCACCAAGACCTCGTGCGCCGGCACGCTGACGTACGGCGGACCGGACGCGGGCTGCACCGGCCCGGGTGTCGCGGCGAGCCCGATCGCGACGAGCGGCGATGCGCTGCTGGGCGCCCCCTGGTCCTTCACGGCGGCGACCGAATATCACTTCCCCGAATGGGCCGGCCGCATGCCCTACGCGCGCCTGGACTTCCAGCATTCCACCGCCCAAAATTCGAAACTGCCGGCACAGGACAACAATAACGGGCTGTTCGACACGACCATTCCTGGATTGCCCGTGGTCAACAACCTGCAGGCTCGCGCCGGGCTCAGGTTCAACGGCGTCGATCTATCCTTGTACGGCAACAATCTGACCAATGCGCATCCGCTGATGTTCGAATCGCGCGACATAGCGCCCTATTCGCTCGGGCCGGGCACGGGCGGGGCTACCGGCCCGACGACCGACACTCTGTACTTCGGCCGCGGCGTGCGGCCGCGCACCATCGGAATCACCGCGACGTATCGTTATTGACGCCAGACCGCCATCATGTTCGGCGAGCCCTGCGCCCGGACGCCGTTGTCGGTCAGGATGTCGTCGGTGGCGGCCAGCATCGCCGTACGCGAGAACACCAGCGCCTCATTGCCCTTTTGATCGAACTCGACGGTGACGAAGGGATCTTTCAGATCGCGAAGCAGAGCGACGAGGTGCGCGAGGCTGCGCACATGCGTGCCGTTGATCGAATACACCACCGAGCCCGCGGGATTCGAGTAGCCGTTGGCGAGCTTGTGCGGAAAGAAGGGCGAGGAAATGACCACGAGCTCTTCGGTCTCGGCATCCGGCGGGTCGAGGGCCCGGGTGATCAGCGGGCTCTTCACGGCGCCCAGGAGCCGCAGCAGACCGGCATTGTTCTCGAAACTCGAGACCAATTGCCAGGTGGCGGTCGAAAACACCAACGGTCCGTAGATGAAATACGACGGATACCCGCCGTGCAAGTCGCTGACCAGCGTCGGATGTTCCGCCGACACGGGCAATTGGATCTGCATGGACTTGCCGGCTCTGACGAGGGTCATCGGCACCTCGCCGTCCTTGGCCACATGCTGAATCAAATAGGCGAAGCTGACGCGCAAATCCTTGTCCAGCTTGATCATCCCTTGATTGTCGATCGGGGTGTCGCCGATGCGGGTCAATACGTCCCATTCCTTCAGCGGATAGGTTGCGCCGCTCTTGTAGGGACGGTGCACCACCATTCCTTCGACGCTCTTGTCCAGCTTCAGGTACTCGCGGAGCGCCGGATTTTCGAGAGTTTGCAGCTCATCGTACATGGCGGGCTTGCCGTCGTAGCGTCCGTCGGCGATGTCCTTCAAGAACAGGTCGACTTCCTCGTTAGGAATGATGTAGCCGATGTTCTGCGTGTCGCCGCCCAGCTTGCTGAACGCGAGACCGATCATTTTGTCGCCGGCGATCGCCGGGCCGCCGCTGTTTCCAGGATTGATGGCGGCGTCAACCTGGATACGAAGGCCGGACACCGGATAGTTGTAGGCCACGAATTCGATTCGCGACACGATTCCCTTGGTGATGGACAGCGAGTTGCCGCCGGTCGGAAATCCGTAGGCCAGCACCGCGTCCTTGATCTGGGGCAGCTTGCTGGCGCGCGCCACGGGCGGATGCGTGTCGAAGAACGCCGGGTCATCGAGTTGCAGCACGGCCAGGTCGATGCCGGGCGCCACCGCCACGACGGTGGCCGGCAGCTTGTCGCCTGCCGCATTCGCCTGGATCTGTACCTGGCTGGCATAGAGAACCACATGGGCATTGGTGAGGATGCGCCTGCCTTCGATCACCACGCCCGAGGCGCTCACTTCACTCGGCGCCTGTTTGGTCCAGGGCCTGAAGGGATCAGGATAGCGCATGGTTGCAAAGACCTTCACCACCGAGTTCTCGATCGCCGGCGCCCGGTCCGCTTCGGCGTCGCGCGCGGCCGGCGCCGCCGCCGCATTGAGTGCGCAAAGCAAGGAGAAGCCGATCGAGGCAAGCCGCTTGAAGGGTGTCATGTTTGCTTTGTGATCCTATTTTCCGTCGACCGAAAAGGCGAGCAGGGTGTTGCCCGAGTTGACGTAGACCATGCCGTTCACGATCGTCGCGCCGCCATGATCCAATGCGCCGCCGCTCGCCTTGATGCCGTTCTTCGTCTGAAAGTCCCTGGCCGTGTCGAAGTCCCACAGAATCTTGCCGTCGATGGTCGAATAGGCGCGCAAATGCCCGTCCATCGATCCGGAGAATGCACTGCCCGGCATGACGGTGACCGCCTGCGATTGTGCGTGTGAACAACCGTGTTCGCCCACCGTACAGGGCGGCTCCGGCGAGGCTGCGTGCCAGCGCGCAATGCCGGTCGTCAGATCGAGCGCGGTCAAACTGCCCGAAGAGTTCGCGGGGCGGGCCAGCAGACCGGAGAGGGCGACATACAGATTGCGATGATCCGCGGCGCTGCCCCAGGCCACGCCCCCTGCGGGGCCGGCAACCCCGGGCGGCCCGACCGATATTCCGGTGCCGGCCGTGCCGGAGGCGCCGCCGTCACCGAGCTTCGTCTGCCACAGCGTGTTGCCGCCATGATCGGGATCCAGGCCGTAGACCACCCCCGACTTTTGTCCCGCCAGCAGCACTTCATTGCCGCTCGCCAGCGTGCGCAGCACGGGCGGGCTCGCGAAGCCGTTCCCGGACGGTCCGGCATCCGGCCGGCTCAGCTGCTTGACCCAGCGCAGCTTGCCGTCCGACAGGTCGAAGGCCACGACGGCGTCCGTCAGAGACTGCTCGATGCCGCTCGCGGAGCCGCCCGTCGCGACGTACAGCGCATTGCGGTTGGCGTCGATGGTCGGCGAGGAGAAGATCGCCGCGCCCGCCGGACCGAACTCCTGGATGCCGGCCCCGTTCTTGCGGGTAGGCTGCGGCTCTTCGAGGATCGTGTAGCTCCTCCACACGATCCTGCCGGTGGCGACGTCGAGCGCCGCCACGCTGCCGCGAAAAGTGCAGCAGCCATAGTTCGGATTGGCGGCTGCGGTCTCCTCGTCGGAGGCGACCCCCACGTACACGCGGCCGTTGTAAAGCGTCGGCGCGCCCACGATGCGCGCCGACGGGTGCGTATCCACCTGCGTCTTCCACAAGAGGTTGCCCTTCTGCGCGTCCAGCGCGTACACCGCGCCGGTATCGTCGCCGAACACCGCCGCGCTCGGTGCCTTGATGACGTCGAGATGCGCCAAAGTGCGTTTCAGCCTCCTGGGCAGCGCGGCAACCTTTGCGCGCGCCAACTCGCCGATCGTGATCGCGGTGCGGCTGCCCGCCGCGGCGTCATACGTCCAATAGGTGCAGCCCGTCTTGGAATCGAGCGAGTAGATGCGGCCCGTGGAACTGGTGACGAACAGCCGCTCGTCCACGACGGTGGGCTGGCCGAACTCCGTGCCGCCCTGGTAGCCGTAGGCCCATCTCAGCGCGAGCCTGGCCACATCGCTGGCACGAATCGCGGGCTCAGGCTGGTAGCGTGTATTGTCGAGACCCCGGCCCCAGCCGTTCCATTGCACGCTGCCGAGGGCGACGGGGCCCGCGGCGCCGGGACAGGCATTGTCTCCCCAAGCAGGACCCGCGGCGCCGGCCAGCAGCAGCGCCGCCAGAGCGCAAAGAGCCTCAGACGTTGCATAGCCACGGGACGCCATCGATCAGCGCTTTTCTATCTGCACGTAATCTCGCTGTGTGGGACCGGTGTAGAGCTGGCGCGGCCGCCCGATTCGCATGTGGGGATCGGAGACCATTTCCTGCCACTGCGCCACCCAGCCGGCGGTGCGCGCGATCGCGAACATCACGGTGAACATGGAGCGGGGGATCCCCAGCGCGCTGTAGATGATGCCGGAGTAGAAATCCACGTTCGGATACAGCTTGCGCGATACGAAGTAATCATCCTTGAGGGCTATTTCCTCCAATTTCAGCGACAGCTCGAACAGCGGATTATCGGTCTTGCCCAGTTTCTCGAGCACGCGATAGCACATGCTGCGAATGATCTTGGCGCGCGGATCGAAGTTCTTGTAGACGCGGTGCCCGAATCCCATCAGGCGCACGTTGTCGCTCTTGTCCTTGACGCGTACCAGAAATTTATCGATGTTGGCGGCCGAGCCGATTCCATCCAGCATGTCGAGCACGGCTTCATTGGCGCCGCCGTGCGCCGGCCCCCACAGCGCGGAGACGCCGGCCGATATGGCGGCGTAGGGGTTCGCGCCGGTGCTGCCCGCCAGGCGCACGGTGGAGGTGCTGGCGTTTTGCTCGTGATCGGCATGCAGAATGAACAGCAAATCCAATGCTTCGGCCGCCACCGGATCGATGGCATACGGTTCGCACGGCACCGCGAAGAACATGTTGAGCATGTTCGCGCAGTAGCGCAGATCGTTGCGCGGATAGATGAACGGCTGGCCCAGCGTGTGCTTGTATGCCGCGGCGGCGATGGTCGGCAGTTTCGCGATGATCCGGTGCGCGAATATCTCGCGATGCCGCGGATCTCCGATGTCGGTGGTGTCGTGATAGAACGCGGCCATGGAAGCGACCACCGCGGACACCATGGCCATCGGATGCGCATTATGGTGAAAACCCTGAAAGAATCTCAGCAGCTGTTCGTTGACCATGGTGTGCCGCATGATCGAATTCTGGAACGCGGACAGCTGCGCCTTGGTGGGCAGGCTGCCGTTGATCAGCAGATTGGCCACCTCGAGATAACTCGATTTCTCCGCGAGCTGCTCCACCGGATAGCCGCGATACAGCAGCACGCCCGCGTCGCCGTCGATGTAGGTAATCTTGCTTTCGGTGCTCGCCGTGGCCATGAAGCCGGGGTCGAAGGTGAACACCCCCTGCTCCTTGATCAGGTTGGAAATGTCGAGCGCATTGGGTCCGATGGTCCCCGAAACGGCGTTCAGTAGACTTGTCTTTCCGGTAGCGAGATTCTTGAGTTCGTATTTCGTGCTCATGCGCTTATCCGATTAAGGATGTGATTGGGGGTTCGTTTAGGACCCCGCAGCCTTGCACGGCCGTACATCGGAATCAAGGGAGTGAGTTCAGGCATGTGAGCCGGTCCACGGCGCGCGCGCAGCCCGCCGCGCAGAACCCGATGAGGTCCGCGCGTCGCAGGGATCTTAAGGAGAACTCGAGCGGTTAGGCTTTCGCCGCCACCGCATACTTCTTGCGGAATTTATCGACGCGGCCGCCGGTATCCACAATTTTCTGCTTGCCCGTGTAGAACGGATGGCAATTGGAGCAAACTTCGACCTGCAGATCCTGGCCAATGGTCGAGCGCGTCTCGAACTTATTGCCGCAGGTGCAAGTGACCGCGATGAGTTTATATTCTGGATGGATGCCGGCTTTCATGGGAACCTCGGAGTGTCGGTGGCGGCAGAATCGACGGCCCGCAAAGGTGCACATCGCCACGCCTTCAAGTCCCCTGTGGAATGTCTGGACGCTCGTCGCCACAGGACTCCAAATCGGGCCGACCATAGTAACCCCAGGGCACCATGGCCACAAGACATGTGACATAAGTCCTTGTACGGTAACCCGAACTTGTTGTCCACAATATCTGTGGATAAGTCTGTGGACGGCGATCCGCGCTTCCGATGTAGACAGCAGAAATTCGAGTAATTGTTAACTTGGTCAAAAAATAGACAAGTCGCTTATTCTTTGTAGATCAATAGATTACGATGCGCATTTGACCTATTGTAGGTGCAATGTGCTGTAGGTACCCCTTTGTGCGAGGTGCCCGCCTCCTGTGTGCATAAGCTTAGGCAAGAAAAGCTCCCTGCAGATCATTTAGGAAGCGCCGCCCCAGCTCGGTGGGGCGCCAGCCATCCACCTGGCGCTCGAGCAGTCCGCGCCGCTCGGCCGCCTGCAGCTTGACTTGCACGGAATCCATTTCCAGCCCGGTTCGCAGCCGGTAGCCGTCGTCGGTAAATCCCTCGTTGAGCCGCAGGGCATTCAACATGAATTCGAAGGGCAGGTCCGCGGGCGGGATGAACGAACTCTCGCCGATTTGGGTCCCCACTGCCGCGCGGCTCAGCTGCTCTTGATAGTCGCGCGGCTGCTTGGGTTTGGCGGTACGCAGAATCCGCTCCGCAAGCGCGAGGGTCAGCTTTCCATGGGCGCCGGCGCCGATCCCGAGATAATCGCCGAACAGCCAGTAGTTGAGGTTGTGCCGGCAGCGCGCACCTTCGCGCGCGTAGGCCGACACTTCGTACTGCACGTAGCCCGCGTCGGCCAGCAGCTTCTGACCCGCGTTTTGAATCTGCCAGGCGGCATCCTCGTCGGGCAATTGCGGCGGCCGCGCGTGAAACACGGTCCCCGGTTCGAGCGTCAGCTGGTAGTAGGAGATATGCGCGGGCTCGAGCGCGCAAGCGGTTCGGACATCCTCCAGCGCCTGCTCCGCTGTCTGCTGCGGCAAGGCATACATTAAATCGAGATTGAAATTGCCGAGCTTCGCCGCGCGCAATTCCTCGACCGCGCGGTGCGTGTCGTCGGCCGAATGAATGCGGCCCAACGCCTTGAGCGCGGGCTCGGCAAACGTCTGTGCGCCCAAGGACACGCGGTTGACGCCGGCGTCCCGATATCCGGCGAACCGGCCGCGTTCGATCGTTCCCGGATTGGCCTCCAACGTGACCTCCACATCGTCGGCGAACGCGATTCGCCGCCGCAATGCGAGCAGCAGGCGGCTGAAGTCCTCGGGCTGGAACAAGCTCGGCGTGCCGCCGCCGAAGAACACGGTGTCGATCCTGCGGTCCGCGAGCCGCGGCAATTCCATGTCGAAATCGCGGATCAGCGCATCGATGTAGGACGCATCGGGTGCGGCCGACTTCAATTGATGCGAATTGAAATCGCAGTACGGACATTTGCGCACGCACCAGGGCAGATGCACGTACAAAGCGAGCGATGGATCCAATACCCTCGCTGACCGCTCGGCCGTCTCCGCCGGCGGCGCATCATCGGTCACGGCGGCGCCCGCCGGCGGTGCGCAGATAATTCCTCCCGCGCGGCCAATTGATCGCGCAATGCGCGCAGCGCCTGTCCGCGATGGCTCAGCCGATTCTTCTCAGCGCGGTCCAGTTGCGCCGCGGTAACGCCCAAGCGTGGAATCCAGAAATACGGATCGTAGCCGAAACCGCCCGAACCGCGCGGCGCCTCGAGAATGCAGCCTTCCCAAACTCCTTCGGCAACCAGCGGTGCATCATCCGCGGGCGCGGACACGAACGCCAATGCGCATCGGTAACGCGCCTGGCGCCGTTCCGCGGGAATGCCGGCAAGAACCGTCTTGAGCTTTGCATTATTGGCGGCGTCGTCGGCGCCCTCGCCGGCGTAGCGGGCCGAGAAAATGCCGGGCGCGCCGCCAAGGGCATCGACCTCGAGTCCCGAGTCGTCCGCCAAGGCGGCAACGCCCTGGGCCGCAGGCCCGTGCCACCCCGCGGCCAAGGCCGCCGCGGCGGCATGCCTCGCCTTCAGCAAGGCGTTCTCGAGGAAGCTCTTGCCCGTTTCCTCGGGCGCGGCCACTTTGAGCTCGCCCAAGCCGTGCAGCTCGAACGGCAGGTCCTCGAGCAGCTCGCGGAACTCTCGCAGCTTGCCCGGGTTCAGCGTGGCGACAATGAGCGGCCTACGCACGCGCGCTCTGCTGAGCCGCGTGCAGACGGGCGATGCCCGCCGCCGCGAGATTCAGCAGCTGGTCGAGCTCATGGCGGCGAAACGCATGGCCTTCGGCGGTGCCCTGCACCTCGACGAAGCCGCCGCCGCTGTTCATGACCACGTTCATATCCGTCTCGGCGTTCGAGTCCTCGGCGTAGTCCAGATCGAGCACCGGCGTGCCGCGGTAGATGCCCACGGACACGGCCGCCACCTGACCGTGCAGCGGACTCGCGCCGATGGCCCGCCTCTTGAGCAGGGTGTCGATGGCATCCGCCAGCGCCACGAATCCCCCGGTAATGGCCGCGGTCCGCGTCCCGCCGTCCGCCTGCAGCACGTCGCAGTCGATGGTCACCGTGCGCTCGCCCAGACCCTTGAGGTCGACGACCGCCCGCAGCGCGCGCCCGATCAGCCGCTGGATTTCCTGCGTGCGCCCCGTCTGTTTGCCGCGCGCCGCCTCGCGCGCCGAACGCGTATGCGTCGCGCGCGGCAGCATGCCGTACTCGGCGGTCACCCAGCCCTGAGCCTGGCCGCGAAGAAACGACGGCACGCTGTCTTCGATGCTCGCCGTGCACAGCACCCGCGTCGCGCCGAATCCCACCAGCACCGAGCCCTCCGCATGCTTGGTGTAGCCGCGCTCGAACCGCAGCTCGCGCAGCTCATCCGGCGCCCGGCCGCTCGGACGAATGCTCACGCCGCCCGCCAGCGCAGCGCGGCCGCACTGGTGTTGTCGCTGTAGGGTGCCGAGGCCTCGACCGCCTGGGTGCCGAGATCGGTCAGCGACTCGCGCAGGGGCTTGGCGGCGGCCTGGGCGAAGCGCACTAAATCCTGATCCTTGAGGTTCGCCCACAAGCCGTCGGTACACAGCAGCAGCACATCGCCGGACTTGAGCTTGCGCCGCGTCGAGATGCTCATCTCGGGCAGTGCCGCGTCTCCGCCCAGACAGCACTCGACGTAATTGCGCATCGGATGGCCGTGAACTTCGGCCTCGGTGATCAGACCCTCGCGCAACAGCACTTCGACGTGACTATGATCGCGGGTGCGTTCCAGCACCTGCGACTGGCGCAGTTGATAGACGCGGCTGTCACCGACATGCGCCCAATAAGCGGCCGAGTCCTGCACCAGGCACAGAGCGCAGGTGGCCCGCGGGCGCGCTTCGACGCTCAGGCCCACGCCGAGCTTCACGACTTCCTCGTGCGCGCGTCCCAGCGACAAATGCAGGAATCCCAGCGGATCGAAGACAGGATGCGGTGTCTGCCAAAACGCCTCGAGCAGTGTGGCGAGCGCGGTTTCCGCGGCACGCGCTCCTTCCGCATGGCCTCCCATGCCATCGATCACGACCAACAGCACCGCGTTGTCGGCGGCCGCCACCGCGACTCGATCCTGATTTTCTTCGCGGTGGCCGATGAGGCTGACATCCGCGGTCTCGATCTGCAATGACAGCTCCCGGGCTTCTGATAGACTCAACCGCAAGGATTATGGCCGATTTTAGCTTCAGACCCCTATGATTCGCAGCATGACCGGCTTCGCGCGGCGCGAGCGCCAGTTCCCCTGGGGATTGTTGGCCTGGGAGCTGAAGACGGTCAATCATCGTTTCCTGGAAATGGGATTCCGCCTGCCCGAGGAGTTCCGCGTCGGCGAGGCGGAGTTTCGCCAGGGCGTCGCTTCCTCCGTGCGCCGCGGCAAAGTCGAGTGTTCCCTGCATTTTCGTCCCGCGGTCGCTTCGGGCGCGCTCGAGGTCGATGCCGAGCTGCTCGGCAGCCTCACGCAGCGGGCGCAAACGATCGCCGCACAGGCGGGAAGCGCGGCGCGCATCGATGTGCTGGATTTGTTGCGCTGGCCCGGCGTCATCCGGGATGGGACCCGCGACCACGCGCCGATGATCGCCGCGGCACACGCGCTGCTCGCCGACGCGCTGGCGGAGCTCGCGCGGTTTCGCGACAGCGAGGGAGGGCGCTTGCGCGACGCCCTGGAGCAGCGCTGCGCGGGGCTGGTCGAATTCGCCGCCCGCGTCACGGACCGGCTGCCGCAGGTGCGGGCGCGGATGCGCGCGAAGCTGCTCGAACGCGTCGCACAGCTGGTCAGCGACGTCGACCACGAAAGGCTCGAGCAGGAACTCGCCATCCTCGCGCAGCGCCTGGACGTGGACGAAGAGATCGACCGGCTGCGCGGCCATGTCACGGAAGTGCGCAAGACCTTCGCCGGCCAGGAGCCCGCCGGACGGCGCCTGGATTTTCTGATGCAGGAGCTCAACCGCGAAGCCAACACCCTCTCCTCGAAGTCCCAGGACATCGAGACCACGCGCGCCGCCGTCGATATGAAGGTGCTGATCGAGCAGATGCGCGAACAGGTTCAGAACATCGAGTAGTGTGTTCGGTTGTCTGCGGCTGTCGCGGGTTGTCCTCCAAAAGCGCTTGAAACCCGCGCAAGACTGGGGGTTTTGCGTGGCGGGCTCAGAGTAAGCATGACATCAATGGCTCTCGCAACCATGCCTTTGAATACGGCGCGACTTGACCTGCGCCGACCGGTCGAACAAGACGCCGACGCGATCATCTCCATCGCCGGCGACTGGGAGGTCGCGCGCCGATTAGCTCGGGTGCCGCACCCTTATACGGATGCCGATTTACGCTTTTTCTTCAACCACGTAGTGCCCAACGAACCAACGTGGGCCATCGTGTGGCGCCAGACCAGCCGACTCATCGGCATGATGGGCTTGGCCCCAGCCCCAGACGGGCGAAGCGCCGAGCTTGGCTACTACATCGCCCGCGACCATTGGGGCCGCGGCATCGCCACTGAGGCCGCGCTGGCGATCACCAGGTTTGGCTTCGAGTCTTTCGGCTATCTCAAGCTGACATCGGGCTATCACACGGATAACCCAGCCTCTGGCCGGGTGCTGGCGAAGCTTGGCTTCACTATTGTCGGTGCTTCGACCCGCCCATGCCTTGCCGAAGGCAAGGACAAATCCGCCGTGGAAGTTGAGTGGGTGCCCCCCCCGGGTCGATGGAGGTCGCTCTACGTCGAATAGGCCGCCTCCCGTTGGTGAGGAATGGCGAGCACCAATACAACGTCTTCGCTTTGCTCATAACTATAGAGCGCCACATAGCCACTCTTGCCATAGGAGATCAAGAGTTCCCTCAGTCCCTCTTCACACGTTTACCTGAGGTTGCGGCGGGTTTTGCGCCTCCGCAAGAGGGCCGCATGCTTCCCGCCGAATAATTCCGGGAGGCTGCACTTGCCCGAAATTGAACACGGGAATCGCCGCTGGACTATAGTTCAACCCCGCGGGGTCGGAGGCCGGATCATGCATTTTCCTGTCGATTGCATGACCGACACAGTTCGGAGTGTGGGTCGATGAGTGAAACATTGGAATCTTCCGGCGCACGCGGCCGGCTCTTCGTGGTTTCCGCGCCGTCGGGGACGGGCAAGACGAGCTTGGTGAAAGCCTTGATGGAGCGTGAACCGCAGGTTCGGTTTTCCGTGTCATACACCACGCGCCAGCCGCGTCAGAACGAGATCCCCGGACGCGACTATCACTTCGTGTCTCCCGAACGATTCGCCGCCATGGTCAAGAACGACGAGTTCCTGGAGCACGCCCGGGTTTTCGACAATGACTACGGTACCGGGATGCGTGCGGTGCAAGATGCGCTATCGATGGGCGAGCAGCTGTTGTTGGAGATCGACTGGCAGGGCGCCCGTCAGGTGCGCTCGCGGTTGCCCGAAGCGGTGAGCATTTTCATTCTGCCGCCCTCGCGCAGCGCCCTGGAGGAGAGGCTCACGGCGCGCAGCACCGACTCCGACGCCGTCATTCAACGCCGCCTCGGAGATGCCGCGAGGGACCTGTCGCATTGGGCGGAATTCGACTACGCGGTCATCAACGACCGCTTTGAGCGGGCGCTCGAGGACCTGCGGGCCATCGTCGAGGGCCGCGGCGAGCATTTGCTTGCGAAACGAGCCGAAGTGGAGCGTCTGGCCGGTTCTCTGGTATCATGACAATCCCTCTATCGGAACCCTAGATCATGGCGCGAATCACAGTCGAAGACTGCCTGCAGAACGAACCCAATTTGTTCAACCTGGTGTTGCTGGCCGCGAAGCGTGCCCGGCGCCTGGCCAACGGCGCGGAAGCGACCGTGGAATGGGAGAACGACAAACCGACTGTGGTGGCGCTGCGCGAGATTGCCGCCGGAAATATCACGCTCGAGATGTTGGAAGAGCCCGAGGAGCCGGTGCAGCCCCCGGTGAGCGAGCTCGACCTGCCGTCTGATTTCCGCGCCCCGCAGCTCGGCCTAGGGGACTGATCAAGACTGACCTCAAGCAAACGCCGATGGACTATGCGTCTTCCATACTCGGTTTCCTACCCGGTGGAAGACGCTCCACCGGGATCAGCCAACTTTTAGACAAACTCGAAGCCTATTTGTCGCCCGCCCAGGTGGAGCGGGTGCGCGAAGCGTACGACTTCGGCGCTGAAAAGCACCGCGGACAGAAGCGCGTATCCGGCGAACCGTACATCACTCACCCGGTCGCGGTGGCCGACATCCTCGCCGATCTGCGCTTGGACGCGGACACGCTGGTGGCCGCGATTTTGCACGACATCATCGAAGACACGCCGACCGCCAAGGCCGAGATAGCGTCGATCTTCGGCCAGGTGGTGGCCGAGCTGGTCGACGGCGTCAGCAAGCTCGATCAGATTCAGTTCAAGAATCGCCAGGAGGCCCAGGCCGAGAGCTTTCGCAAAATGCTGCTGGCGATGGTGCGCGACATCCGCGTCATCATGGTCAAGCTCGCCGACCGCATGCACAACATGCGTACGCTGGGGGTGATGCCGCCGGTCAAGCGGCGGCGCAGCGCCCGCGAGACTCTGGAGATCTACGCCCCCATCGCCGAACGCCTCGGCCTGTACGCCGTGAAGCTCGAACTCGAGGACCTGGGCTTCAGGGCGCTGTATCCGTACCGCTACAAAGTCCTCGAACGGGAGCTGAAGCGCGCGCGGGGCAATCAGAAGGAATTCGTCGGCAAGATCGCCGAGACTTTCAAGGCCACGCTGAAGAAAGCCGAGATCGCGGGCGCGGTCGAGGGACGGGAGAAGCATCTGTACAGCATCTACAAGAAGATGCAGAACAAGAAAATCTCCATCAACGAAATGGTCGACGTATACGGCTTTCGCATCATCGTCGACAGCGCCGACACCTGCTACCGCACCTTGGGACTGGTGCACGGCGTCTACAAGCCCATGCCGGGACGCTTCAAGGACTACATCGCCATACCGCGCGTCAACGGCTATCAGTCGCTGCACACGACCTTGTTCGGACCCAACGGCATCCCCATCGAGGTACAGATCCGCTCCGAGCAGATGCACCGCGTGGCGGAGTCGGGAATTGCCGCGCATTGGAAGTACAAGTCCGGCGGCGACGCTTTCGGCGGCATCGAGCACGATCGCGCGCGCGAATGGCTGGCAAGCCTGGTGCAGATTCAAGAAGGCGGCAGCTCGGAGGAATTCCTCGAGAGCGTCAAAGTGGATCTGTTCCCGGACAAGGTCTACGTGTTCACGCCGAAGGGGAAAATACTGCGTCTGCCGAGCGGCGCCACCGCGGTGGACTTCGCCTACGCAATCCATACCGACGTGGGCAACCGCTGCGTCGCCGCCAAGGTCGACCGCCGCCTGGTTCCCCTGCGCACTCCCTTGCGCAACGGCCAGACCGTTGAAATCATCACCGCGAAGGGCGCGACGCCCAATCCCTCCTGGTCGAGCTTCCTGGTGACGGCAAAGGCGCGCGCGGCGATCCGGCAATACCTGAAGAATCTCAAGCGGGGCGAGGCCCTGGAGCTTGGGCGGCGCCTGCTCGGGCTCGCCCTCGAGGAATTCTCGCTCAATCTGAAGAAGATTCCGGCGGCCGATATCGACGCCGTCGTCAAGGAGCTGAACCTCAAGGACGCCGCGGAGCTGTACGAGAAAATCGGCCTGGGCGAGCGTCTGGCGCCGCTGGTGGCGCGTCGTCTGCAACCCGCGCAGGACGGCGGCGATCACGCCGCGGCACACAGCGGGCCGCTGATGATCGCGGGCACCGAAGGGCTGCTGGTCACGTACGCGCGCTGCTGCTTTCCCATCCCCAACGACCCCATCATGGCCTACTTGAGCGCCGGCCGCGGCGTGATGATTCATCGGCAGAATTGCGGTAACCTCGCCGAGTACCGCAAGCAGCCGGAGAAGTGGCTGTCGGTGGCCTGGGAGGCGACGGAAGGCCGTTTGTTCAGCTGCGAGATTCAGCTGGAGATCAACAACCGGGTGGGCGTGCTGGCGGCGGTCGCCTCCGCCATTGCCGGAACCGAAACCAATATCGATCAGGTGTCGTTGGAAGAACGCGACGTGGGCAGCTCCTCTCTGAAGTTTCAGCTCCAGGTCCGCGACCGCCGGCATCTGGCGCGGGTCATCAAAACCATCCGGCGCATGCCGGACGTGCAGCGGGTATTTCGCACATTGGCGTAAGCTGAACGGATCATGAACAAGTATGCTCGTGCACGGCGGCCGGATCGGGCAGTCATTTTTCCGGACCGCCGTGAATCCGTCCATGGAGACTGCGGGAAAAACTTGCGACGCGATGCAATCCTGCATCGCTGCAAGCCGGGGTTCGCCATCCCTGGCGAACCCGCTCGGCGCATGCGCCGAGCCCTGTTTTTCACGCTCCGGAAAAATGCCTGCCCGACCCGGCCTCCTTCGAGCTTTTCCATCGTTCCCGAAAAGCTCAAGCTGACCATTTCCACTTAGGTGCTACGGAAACTTATGAGCAAACAAATCATCTCGACCGCCGACGCTCCCGCCGCCATCGGCGTCTATTCGCAGGCGGTGCGCGTGGGCAATACCATTTGGGTATCGGGGCAGATACCCTTGGACCCGGCGACCAAGGAACTGGTCAAAGGCGATATGGAGGCGCAGGTACGTCGGGTTTTCGACAACCTGAAAGCCATTGTCCTGGCCGCCGGCGCCGGCCTCGACGACGTCGTCAAGGCGACGGTCTTCTTGATCGACCTCTCTCACTTCGGACTGGTCAACAAGGTCATGGCCGACTACTTTCGCGAGCCGTATCCCGCGCGCGCCGCCGTCGGCGTGGCCGCGCTGCCGCGCGGGGCCCAGGTGGAAGTGGAGTGCATCGTCGCCCTGTGATCGAGCTCAAGCCGGTCACCGAATTGCGCGGCGTCGGCTCCGCCCACGCGGAGCGCCTGCGCGCGCTGGGCGTGCACACCACCCAGGACCTGCTCTTCCTGCTGCCGTTGCGTTACGAGGACCGCACGCGGGTGGTTCCCTTGGGGGAGCTGCGCGCCGGGCAGCGCGCCGCTGTGGAGGGCGAGGTCTTGCTCACGGACGTGGTGTTTCGCGGGCGGCGGCAGATGCTGTGCAGGATCGCCGACGGCTCCGGATTTCTGACCTTGCGGTTCTTCTACTTCACCGCCCAGCAGCAGAATGGTCTCGCGCGCGGCGCGCGCATTCGCTGCTTCGGCGAAGCGCGCCGCGGCCAGCAGGGCCTCGAGATCGTGCATCCGGAATACCGGCGCGTCGATCCGAACGCCGCGGCGGCCCCCGGCGAGCACCTCACGCCGATTTATCCCGGAACCGAAGGCGTGACCCAGGCACGCCTGCGGACGTTGGTGGGCCTGGCGCTCGATCAGACGGCCAGCGGCGACCTCGAGGACTGGCTGCCCGCCGGCCTGCTCGCCGATTCGCGCCTCCCCGCCTTGCGCGACGCGCTGCTCTATGTGCATCGCCCGCCGGCGGACGCGCCGGTGGATCTGTTGCTGAGCGGGCGGCACCCCGCGCAGCGCCGCCTGGCCTTCGAGGAGCTGCTCGCGCATCAGCTGTCGCTCAAGTTGTTGCGACAGCGCATCCAGAGCGATCCCGGCTGGCCGCTGGCGCCGAACGGCGCTCTGAAAGCCGGCTTGCTGGCGGCGCTGCCATTTCAATTGACCAAGGGGCAGCAGCGCACGCTGCTCGAGATCGAGCGCGACTTGAAGCTGGACAAACCCATGCTGCGCCTGGTGCAGGGGGATGTGGGCTGCGGCAAGACGCTGGTGGCGGCGCTGGCCGCGACTCAGGCCGTGCAGAGCGGCCGGCAAGTGGCGCTGATGGCGCCGACCGAGCTCCTCGCGGACCAGCACGCACAGAACTTTAGGCGCTGGTTCGAACCCTTGGGTGTGCCCGTGACGCTGTTGACCGGGCGTCAGACGGGCAAGGCGCGCGCCGCAGTCTTGCGTGGCATTCGCGAAGGGCACGTGCCCATCGTCATCGGCACGCATGCCCTGTTCCAGGAGCGCGTCGAATTCTCCGCGCTCGCCCTCGTCATCGTCGATGAGCAGCACCGCTTCGGCGTGCATCAGCGCCTGAGCCTGCGCGAGAAAGGCTCCAGCCAAGGCTATCGGCCGCACCAATTGATCATGACGGCGACTCCCATTCCGCGCACGCTGGCAATGACCGCCTATGCCGATCTCGATGTCTCCGTGATCGAGGAGCTGCCGCCCGGCCGCGCGCCGGTGAAGACCGTGGTTCTGGCCGAGACGCGCCGCGAGGAGGTGGTGCAGCGAATTCGCACCGCCTGTCTCGAAGGACGACAGACGTACTGGGTCTGCCCGCTCATCGATGAGTCCGATGAAATGCCCTACCAAGCCGCGCAGGAGACGGCCGAAGCCCTGGGCGCGGCCCTGCCGGAACTGTCAGTCGGGTTGATTCACGGACGCATGCCGTCGGCGGCGAAGGAGAGCACCATGCGCCGCTTCAAAGACGGCAAGATCCAGCTGCTGGTGGCGACCACGGTGATCGAAGTCGGCGTCGACGTACCGAATGCAACCTTGATGGTCATCGAGAACGCCGAGCGCATGGGGTTGGCGCAGCTTCACCAGCTGCGCGGCCGGGTCGGCCGCGGCCAACATGCCAGCTCCTGTCTCCTGATGTACCGCTCGCCGCTGTCGCCGCTGGCCCGCGAACGCCTGGCGGTGATGCGCGGCACCAGCGACGGATTCGAAGTGGCGCGGCGCGACCTCGAATTGCGCGGACCCGGCGAACTGCTCGGAACGCGCCAGACCGGTCTCGCACAAATGCGCGTCGCCGATCTGTTGCGCGATGCCGATTTGCTGCCCCGTGTGCAGATCGCGGCGGAAACGATGCTCCGCGAATGGCCGCTCAAGGTCGCGCCGCTGGTGCGCCGATGGGTGGGACATGCGGAGCAATACGGCCGCGTCGGGTAGAATGGCCTATGACTGTCGGTAAAAAGGTCCCGCGTGCGGCTGCCGCGCTCAGGGGATGAGTTGATCCAGCGGCTGGCCGAGCGCTGGCGCTGGATGGCCTATCGCGTACGCTTCCACCCGTTTACCACCCACGAGCTGCCGAGAATCCTCGCCGGCTTGCTCGACTACGCACGGCTCATGCGCCTGGACCGGCCGATCGGCATCTGGCTGCTGCTGTGGCCGACCCTATGGGCCTTGTGGATCGGCGGCCGCGGCAAGCCGAGCCCGAAGATCTTCATCATATTCGTGGTCGGCACCGTGCTCATGCGCTGCGCCGGCTGCGCCATCAACGACTATGCCGACCGCAGCTTCGACCCGCATGTGGCGCGCACCCGGGAACGGCCCCTGGCGGCGGGGCGCATCTCGACCCTGGAGGCCCTGATGCTGTTTGCCGTGCTGGCGCTGACGGCCCTGATGCTGGCGCTGCAGCTCAACAAATCAACGCTGCTGCTCGCGGTGGTGGGCGGGTTCCTGGCGGTCAGCTATCCCTTCATCAAGCGCTTTCTGTCGGTGCCGCAGATGTACCTGGGCCTGACGTTCGGCTGGGGAATACCCATGGCATTCGAGGCGCAGATCGAACAGGTGCCGCGCGTCGGGTGGCTGCTGCTGCTGGCGAATGTGCTCTGGGTCACCGTATACGACACCATGTATGCCATGGTGGACCGCGACGATGACATCAAGATCGGCGTGCGCTCGACCGCGATTCTGTTCGGCGATTCGGACCGCCACATCCTGGCGTTGCTTCAGGTCATGACCTTGCTGGCCCTGTATCTCGTCGGGCGCATGATTCATCTGGGGCTTTGGTACGACGCGGGGCTCCTGGCGGGAGCGGCATTTTTCGTCTATCAGCTGTGGCTGATCCGCGCGCGCGACCGCGAAGCCTGTTTTCGCGCCTTCCTCAACAACAACTATTTCGGGATGGCCGTATTCGTCGGCATGGCGCTCGAGTATCAGTTTGCGCTCAAGTGAGACGCCGACCATCGTCAACCTGGACGCGGCCCTCGGGTTGACTGCCAACGCCTGGCGTCCAATACTCGCCTGCTTCGATCGCAAAGGGACCAGAGGAGCATATGACGGTACGCAATGATTGGACGCTCGCGCAGGTGAAGGATCTGTTCGCGTTGCCGTTCATGGACCTGGTCTTCAGGGCACAGACGGTGCACCGGCGCTTCCAGGAGCCGAACACCGTCCAGATCAGCACTCTGCTCAGCATCAAGACGGGTGCCTGTCCCGAGGACTGCGCCTATTGTCCGCAAAGCGTGCGCTTCGATACGGGACTCGAGGCGCAGGAGCTACTCGAGCTGGAAGAGGTGGCCGAGCGCGCGCGGGCCGCCAAAAACTCCGGGGCGACCCGCTTCTGCATGGGTGCCGCCTACAGGTCGCCGAAACCGAAGGATCTGCGCAAGGTGATCGCCATGATCCGGGAGGTAAAATCCCTCGGGATGGAGACCTGCGCGACGCTCGGCATGTTGACGACGGAACAGGCGCGGGAGCTCAAGGCGGCAGGGCTCGACTACTACAACCACAACCTGGACACATCGCCGCAGTACTACGAGAAAATCATCAGCACCCGCACCTACCAGGATCGGCTCGACACCCTCGAGGCGGTGCGCGATGCCGGGATGAACGTGTGCTGCGGCGGAATCGTCGGCATGGGCGAGGAACCGCAGGACCGAGCCGTGCTCCTGCACATTCTCGCGACCCTGCCCGTGCACCCGCAAAGCGTACCCATCAATCAGCTGGTGAGGGTTGCCGGTACGCCGCTCGAGGACGCGGCGCCGATCGATCCCTTCGATTTCGTCCGCACCGTCGCGGTCGCGCGCATCCTCATGCCGTGCTGCCACGTGCGGCTGTCGGCGGGCCGCGGCGAGATGAGCGATGAACTGCAGGCACTATGCTTCTTGGCCGGCGCCAATTCCATATTCTATGGCGAGAAGCTGCTCACCACCGGCAACCCGGACACAGAGCACGATCGGAATTTGTTCCGGCGGCTGGGAATCGCGCCCGAAGCGGCCCGCGACGCTGCGAGTGCAGGCGTGGTTGCGCCTGCGGGGGCGGCGGGCGCCCAGCCGGAGCGCAACGCGGCCGCGGTGTGACCACGATCGATGAACGCCGCCCGCTCGGCGGCGCGTCGCTCGGCGCTGCGTCGGATGGCGCTGCGTCGGATGGCGCTGCGTCGGATGGCGCTGCGTC
>Ga0181537_10000528_pt1 | contig 35904 bp, 27 predicted proteins | sample PEATcosm2014_Bin_39_FD_119765 | JGI IMG/M metagenome (GOLD analysis project Ga0181537, IMG submission 119765) | Peatland microbial communities from MTU Mesocosm Facility, Houghton, MI, USA - PEATcosm2014_Bin23_10_metaG | ecosystem: Environmental > Terrestrial > Soil > Wetlands > Peat | place... | reverse complement strand
GCGTGCCGCCTTTGTTCATGGGAGAAATCTGTTTTGCTCCCTTCTTCGCCAGCCACAGGCATAGCTCGTAAATCCCCACCACAATGGGGTTGTGCTGTTTGACGACCTCGACCGCGTCCCCAATGTGATCGCCGTGGCCGTGCGTGCAGAGCAGGATGTCCGCTTTCTTCACTTTCTTTTCGGCTTCTGGGCACATGGGATTGCCCATGATCCAGGGATCGATGAAGACCGTCTTCCCACCCGGCGTCTCGATGCGAAAAGTCGAGTGGCCCAACCACGTGAGTTTGATGCCCTTCAGGTTCATATAGCTCCTAGCTGCTTGGTTCCAGTCACGCACTCAGCGATCGGCCTCAGCATGCAGTCAGCGACGGATATTGCTGGGAACTTCTCGAACTGCGTCAGGGCCGAATGCTCAATGCCAAGTGCTCAGTGCCGGCTGCCTTCCAATTCATCCGCCACCTAGTCTAATATGAAACGCCATGGCAGAACTCAAGGTGCTGATTTCGCGGGACGAAATTTCCAAACGCGTCGCCGAACTGGGTCGGCAAATCACGAAGGATTTCGCCGGACAGTCCGTCATCTTCGTCGGCGTGCTCAAGGGCGCGGCGATTTTTCTCGCCGATCTAACGCGCCAGGTGGACCTCGACTCTACGTTTGATTTCATCGGCGTATCGAGTTATGGGAATCGTCCCAGCCCAGCCAACGAACTGAAGAGCGGATGGGACTCAACCGGCGAAGTGCGGCTGCTGAAAGATGTGGATCAAACCATCAAGGACAAGAACATCATCCTGGTGGAGGACATTCTCGACACCGGCCTGACCATGACCTATTTGAAGAAGATGCTGCTGGCGCGCCAGCCGAGGTCGCTGAAAGTTGCATCGCTGCTAGACAAGCCCTCGCGACGCAAGCTTCCGCTCGAAGGCGACTACGTCGGATTCAAGATTCCCGATGAGTTCGTCGTCGGCTACGGACTGGACTACGCCGAAAAGTACCGCAATCTCGCCGACATTTGCGTTGTGCCTCGAGAATAAGGCGCGCTTGCGCGGCTGCTATCATAACAACAATGGGTTCTGTTCTCTCCAAGCCGGATCGCTTGCCGGTCGAGTCGCTGCTGCTCGACGTTGCCGACGTGTTGGCCACATCGCTCGATCTGGACACCACCGTGCGGCGGGTGGCTGAAGTCGTCCGCAAGGTAATTGATTACGAGATTTTCGCGATCCTGCTGCTCAACGAAAAAACTCAGGAACTGCGTTTCCGCTTCCAGGTGGGGTATCCACCGGAATTCACTGAACGCAGCCGCATCAAGGTCGGCGAGGGCGTCACCGGGCAGGCGGCTCAATCGCGCCAGGCGGTTCTGATTGACGATGTAACCAAGGATCCGCGCTATATCGAAGCGGTTCCGAATGTGCGCTCGGAACTTGCCATCCCGCTGATCACCAAGAATCGCGTAATCGGCGTGATCGATCTGGAAGCACGGGACCCCGGTTACTTCAATGAAGAACACGTGCGGGTGCTGACCCTGGTGGCATCGCGCATGGCGGCTGGCATTGAAAATGCCCAGCTCTACACGCGAACTATAAAGCAGGCGCGCATTCTGCTGCTGCTCAACGAAATTGCCCGCGAACTGACTTCGATTCTGAATCTCGACGAACTGCTGGGCCGCATCGCCGAACTGGTGCGGCGGCTGATTGATTACCAGATGTTCAGCATCCTGCTGCTGGATTCTTCCAGCGAGAAACTGCAGCACCGCTTCTCTCTGCGCTTCAACGAGAATATTCAGCTGAAGCATGATGTCCAGCTGGGGCGCGGTCTGGTGGGCGCCGCGGCCGAGAGCAAGCAGGCGGTGCTCGTCCCCGACGTCAGCAAAGACTCCCGCTACATCGAAGCCAATCCTGAAACTCGTTCAGAACTGGCCGTTCCGCTCATCTACAAGGGCAAAGTGATTGGCGTGCTCGACCTGGAGCACACCCGACGCGGTTTCTTCACCGAAGAACATCAGCGCACCATGACGACGCTGGCGGCGCAAATTGCGATTGCCGTCGAAAACGCCCGCCTGTATGAAGAAGTCGAACGGCAGGAACGGCGACTGGAACGCGACCTGGCGCTGGCGCGCGAGTTACAGACCCGACTCCTGCCCCAGACCAGCCCGAAGCTGGCTCACCTGGATGTGGCCGCGAAGTTCGTTCCCGCTCGCGCCATCGGCGGCGATTTGTATGATTTCATTCCGTACTCGATGTCGCGGCTTGGTATTGCCATCGGCGACGTCAGTGGCAAGGGGGCACCGGCTGCTATTTATGCGGCGCTGGTGAGTGGAATCATTCGCTCGCACGCTCCGATTGAGCCGGGATCGGCGGAAATGCTCTCGGCGGTAAATCTGTCGCTGGCCGAACGCCGCATCGAGGCGCAGTTCGTCTCCATTATTTATGCGGTGTGGGACGATGAGCATCGCACTCTGACGGTTGCGAACTCTGGACTTCCCCGCCCCATTTTTGTGCACGGCGGCCAGAATGAAGTCATCGAAGCGACGGGGTTGCCTCTCGGCTTGTTCGACGAGGCCGAGTACGACGAGTTTAAGTTTCGCATGAAGCCAGGCGACATGTTCGTGTTCTTCAGCGACGGCATTCTCGACGCCCGCAACCGCAAGGGAGAGCTGTTCGGCCGGGGACGAGTCGAGAAGATTGTTGCCGAATGCGCGGACAAGTCGGCGAAATGCGTGGTGGATTCTCTATTCAAAGCCGCCGCCGAACACTCGGCCGGAGTGGAAACCTTCGATGACCAGACGGTCGTCGCCATCCGTGTGCTCGGCAACGCGCATTCTCCCCAGAAAAAGAAATGACCTCGCGAAGCCAGACCCCGGCGGAGCGCCGCCCCGGATTTGTCTATCGTTCGGCAAATCAGCGTAAGACGGATCGGCGTGAAGACCCGCTTGAACTGTTCTGCGAAGGCCTGCCCGTACAGAAGCTGGCGGCGCGGTATGGCACGCCTCTCTACGTTTACTCGGCGGCAACGATCCGCGAACGCTATGACGCGTTCGATGCTGCATTTCGCGGCCTGCCGCACACCATCTGCTACTCCGTGAAGGCGAATTCGAATCTGAGCATTCTGCGCCTGCTGGCGAGGAAAGGCTGCGGGTTCGACGTAGTTTCCGGGGGCGAACTCACCCGCGTGCTGGCTGCAGACCGCAAGGCAGCAAAGCGAGTCGTTTTCTCGGGCGTGGGTAAAACCCGCGAAGAACTGGCGGCGGCCCTCAAGGCTGGCATCATGCTCTTCAACGTGGAGAGCGAGTCGGAACTGTCGGCGCTGGCAGAGTGCGCCGGCCGCGCGCGCAAGACTGCGCCGATCGCCCTGCGGGTGAATCCGGATGTTGCCGCGGAGACGCATCCTTATATCTCAACCGGCTTGCGAAAGCACAAGTTCGGCGTGCCCATCCGCGAGGCGCGGTCTCTCTATAACAAAGCTGCCAAAGATCCGCATCTTCATGTGTGCGGGGTCAGCGTTCACATCGGCTCCCAGATCACAGACGTTGCTCCGTTTGGCGAGGCTATGACGCGCGTGGCAGAGTTGGTCCGCGATCTTCGCCACGACGGCCACCGCATCGATTTCATTGACGCCGGCGGCGGGCTCGGCATCTCGTACGACAAAACAGACACGCTTGAGTTTTCCGACAGCGCGGCGGCCTACGCGAGGGCGCTGGCTGCGCCGCTGCACCGTCTGGATGTGCACTTACTGCTCGAGCCCGGACGATCCATCGTGGGACCTGCGGGGGTGTTGGTCACGTCGGTAATTTATCGCAAAGAAAATGACGGCAAGCGTTTTCTGGTGGTGGACGCCGCGATGAACGACCTGATTCGCCCTGCGCTCTATGGCGCTTATCACAAGATTATTCCTGTCGTGCGGAGTGTCGTGCGGAATGTCGTCCGGCGCGCGGATTCGGCGGCAAATCTGGAAACTACCGACATTGTTGGCCCGGTGTGCGAAACGGGAGACTTCTTCGCCCGCGATCGCGAGTTGCCCGTGGCCGCTGAAGGTGACCTGCTCGCCATTCTGGATGCCGGCGCTTACGGCATGGTGCTGGCGTCGAACTACAACACGCGGCCGCGCCCGGCGGAAGTGCTGGTAAGAGGAAAGTCGTCGAAAGTCATCCGGCGGCGGGAGAAAGTTTCAGACTTGCTTCGCGCGGAGCTGTGATTCATTTTCTACTCACGTGCCGACCTTCTCAGCGGTGAGTTGCTTTCGAATGCGGTGTACGATGTCGAAGGCCTCATTCTCGTCGATCATGCCGCCGATAGATACCATTCGGGAATTGTATTCGAAGTGAATGCGACCGTCGGACATCACATAGGTATCTCCCTGCCAGAAATTCGCGGACCCCACAGTTAGGTTTCGCATGAGGGTGATATCGAATCTTCGCTTAGGCTTGAAACCGAACGTAGTCTCTGAAACGGTGAGCAGAAACCCGTCAAGTTCGATCGTTTCCCTGCCAAACAACTCCACCGCCACACCGAAGACAATTCCCAAGAAAGTGAATGAGATCACCAATATGAGAACGAGCAGATGGATCGAGTCGGTCGGGTCCTTCAAGGAATACCAGACGGCAGTCCCGATCAAGCTGGCCGCTATCGAGTAGAAAACTAATGCGAGTTTCCGGCGCTTGGGCGGAATCTGAACACGAAATCCGTTGTGCGTCTCCTGCATCACCTTATCGGCGGCTAACAGCGAGGCGATTCAAGGGCTTCCATGAAGTACCTCAAACCTGCCGCTCTCCCCATTTTAATTTCGTGCGGAGCAAATGAAAGAAATCCGTTCCGCTGCGGAACAGGCTCACGTGATGTTCGGAGCGGCTGCAGCGCACGCGGTCGCCATCGCGCAGATCGAGGCCGGGCTGCCCGTCCAGACTCAGGTAAGCGACCTCCTCTTCGCTGTGCAGCAGGATTTCAATCTCCGCCGAATCTGGCACTACCAGCGCCCGATGCGTCAGCGAATGCGGCGCAACCGGCGTCACCACCAGGGCGCTAACGCTTGGCATGAGCACCGGTCCACCGGCAGAGAGCGAGTACGCGGTCGAACCCGTGGGCGTCGCCACGATCATCCCATCGGCCCGATAGCTGGCCACAAAGGCCTTGTCAATGTGGAGGTCGTAGGTATTCAGGCGGGCGAGCGTAGTCTTGTTCACCACTGCGTCGTTAAAGACAAGATACCGGCCGCGCACCGTGTCTCCGCGCAACAACTGTACCTGCATAAGCGAGCGCCGTTCCACTGCGGCGCGTCCTTGCGCGATGGCTTCCAGCATCGAGTAGAGCGAGGGCAGCGGAACTTCCGTGAGAAATCCGAGCGACCCCAGGTTCACGCCCAGTAGAGGAACATCCACAGCGGCCGTGAATCGCGCCGCCGACAGCAGCGTGCCGTCGCCGCCGAGGACGACCACCAGATCGAGCGCCTTCGACCCCATTTGTTCGCGCGGCACCACTTCCTGGCCGGCAGCGTATTCTGCCGTTTCCCGATCGACGATGATTTTGTAGCCGTGCTCGCCGAGCCAGGCGAACAGCCCGGGAAGAATCTGCGCCACTTCGGGGCGGTCGGGCCGCGACATGATGGCAGCGGTCTTCTCGGCGGACGCTTGCGGGCTGGCCATAGGCAAGAAGAGATTGTACAGAAATTCAGGGGCTTAACCACAGAGGACGCGGAGGACACAGAGAAATCTAAAGCTTGCCGTAGAGCAGGAACTCGCGATTGCCTTCAGCGCCGAGGATGGGCGATTCGATCGAATCGGTGTGGCCTGCGCCTAGATTTTGCAGCGCGATTCTGACTTTCTCCACCGACGCAAGCTGTGCGGCTTCATCGCGCACAATGCCTCCCTTTCCCACCAACTCCCTGCCAACTTCGAACTGCGGCTTCACCAGGACAATGATTTGTCGTCCTCGTCGTTCGGCTGGCGATTCTGGAAAAGCTGCGCCGATCACGGCTGGAAGAACCAGGGTCGCGGAGATGAAGGAAACATCCATCACGATGAGATCGACCACACGGCCCACGGCATCGCGGGTCAGGTAGCGGGCATTCGTCTTTTCCAGCAACCGGACGCGCGCGTCCTGGCGAAGTCGGAAGTCCATCTGGCCGTAACCTGTATCCACCGCGACGACTTCAGCGGCGCCGCGCTGTAGCAGGCAATCGGTGAAGCCTCCGGTAGAAGCGCCCACGTCGAGACAAATTTTGCCTTCGACAGCCATGTTCCAGTGATCGAGGGCACGCTCTAACTTCAATCCACCGCGACTGACATATTTGAGATCTTCGCCGAGCAGTCGGAGCAAGCACTCCGCTTCCACCTGCGCGCCCGCTTTTTCGATCTTCTGCTCATCCACCAGCACTTTGCCGGCAAGAATGAGCGCCTGCGCCCGCTCGCGCGAGGCGGCCAGACCACGTTCCACGAGAAGTTTGTCGAGTCGTGCTTTCAAAGTTTAAGCTTCACAATTTAAGCTTCGAAGATAGGCTGCAAGAATATTTTGCCCGCGAATCATGCCACGAAAGTGCCAGCACTCGCTCTAGTGCAAAGTGTTGAAGCGCCTCATGCGTGAACCACTTACGAAGATACTCGATCCCTTTTCCACAGCGTTTTGCACGAACATGTTGAAAACTTAGGACCGAGGAATGCGTGATCTCGAAAATCGCTTTTCAGCCAAGAACAAAAGCCGCCCGAACTGGGCGGCTCTTCGTTCTTCATTGATGTTCGCTTGTTACAGCCCTATCCCGCAACTTCTTCCAGCGTCTTCTGATCGATGTCGAAGTTCGAGTGCACGTTCTGCACGTCGTCCTGATCTTCGAGGGCTTCCATCAGGCGGATCATGGTGTTGGCAGCTGAACCTTCCAGCTTGACGTAGGTCTGCGGAATCATGGCTACGCTGGCCGATATCGGTTCAATCCCGGCTTTTTTCACTGCTTCCAGCACGGTCTCATAGGCCGAGGTGTCGGTCAGGATTTCCCAATTCTCGCCGTCGTCATGCAAGTCTTCACCGCCGTGTTCGAGGACGATGTTCATCAAGTCGTCCTCTTTGGCCGCAGTCTTGGCGATAAGAATGTCGCCCTTCTTATGGAACAAATACGCGACCGAGCCCGCGGTGGCCATGTTACCGCCGTTCTTGCCGAAGCAGTGGCGAATCTCGCTCACGGTACGGTTGCGATTGTCGGTATTGATGTCGAGCAGCACCGCGGCGCCACCGGGGCCGTAGCCTTCCAGCGTAAATTCTTCGTAAACAGCGCCGGGCAATTCGCCGGTGCCGCGCTGGATGGCGCGCTTGATGTTGTCCTGGGGCATGTTCTCGCTCTTGGCGGCGAGGATAGCACCGCGCAGGCGCGGATTGGTGTCAGGATCGCCGCCGCCGTTCTTCGCGGCAATGCTGATTTCCTTGATCAGACGGGTAAAAATCTTGCCGCGCTTGGCGTCAAGCGCGCCCTTCTTGTGCTTGATTGTGGCCCATTTTGAGTGGCCGGACATGGTTCGACCTCGTGTTAAAAGTCTTTCTTTACAGAGTCATGGATGGCGCAGGATTCGCCTTCAGAGGAGATCACAGCTTGCCTCGATTCGTATGCAGGCGAACAGGGATTATAGCATGGACCTTGGTCCGGTTTGTACCGGAGATTCGCTTCCCCGAACCTGCTCCTTACCTTCGAGGTCAATGGTCGAGACGGGGCAACGATCCGCGCGGCAGCAGGTCGGGCACCTGCTCGACCGCGTTCCACAGTTCGTCTACTACGCTGTGGAGCGACTGAAATCGGTGGCCCGCCGCGAGTATCTCGCCGAGCAGTTCGTCCAACATATTCGCGGTACCGTGCCCAGCCCAACGAACACCGTCAGCCGGTTCGGACGTGCCAAACACTTTTCCTCGCACAGAATTGTAGTGAGCGAGCGACGGAGTGTTGCAGCCCACAAACGTGGGATGGAAGTTCAGAATCTTCAGTCCGGGCGTGAACAGCGACTTCCTGAATACATCTACGGTGAATGACGAATCCACGGCATCAAACGTACAATCGTCTTCAAAATAGACCGGGAGCCGCAAGATACCCGACACGTGAATCATTGGCAGCAGGTATCCCTGGCACGGCGACGGATTCTGCGAATCCGCGACAATACCCGCTCTGGCCAGCGCTCGCATGCGAAAAGAGTCCTCTGCGAAGCAATGCGCCCGAGCCGTGCGCGCACCGGGAAAATTTCGCTGGCAGTATTGGACAACTTCGTCGACCGTCGCGCCATGCGAAGAGCCCGGCATAAAGTTGGGATGCCAGCCTTGCTCGATGCGGCCGGCCTTAACAGCGTTATCGAATAAGGCTGACGGATTCGTACGGAAGATGTGGGCAGGGACGCCCCATTTGCTCACCTTTTCCAGGAATGCTGCGTTGGCCCACTCGGGTGCCCAATCCTGGTCAGCAGTTAAGACGAACACAGGCTCCGCCGCAACTCGTCCCCACAGTCGGCTCGCGTCAGGCACGTTGAACCAACCCGGCAGCATCCTGTCGATACTGCTTCCCACACGTAACACATGTTGCCGCACCATTTTCGAACTGTAACTTGGCGCGGCAGACACATGCGTGTGCCATCGCTCTGGCCGGTGAACCTAAAGCAAAGGAGTAAGGCGGCAGGCTTTTTGTGACCACTGCCCCCGTTCCCACGTAGCAATGATCCCCGATGGTCAAGAGTTGATTCACTGCAGTGTTAGGCCCGAGCCAGACGCCGTCCCCGAGCACCGTCGCGCCCGATATCTCACAGCACGCGGTCAGGGAGCAACCCTCGCCTATGCGCACCGAATGTGCAACGTGCACCAGGTTGTCCATGTTCGTGTGGGGTCCAACGAACGAAAAATCTCCAAACAGACCGCGATCAATGCAAGTAGAAGACCCCACGTGCACGCCCTCGCACAGCCAGGCGCCGCCGGCGTGAGGGACGACTAAACGCCGCCCGCGAATCACCGCATTTTCAAAACCATCGCCACCCACTGTCGCGTTGGGCTTAATCACCACATCGGCGCCGATATAAGTATTCGGTAGAATCACCGCACATGCGCCGATGACCGCGCCAGCCTCGACATGAACATTCTCTGCAATCGAAGCCATCGCATGGATTTTCGCCTTGGGGCTGCGGAAAGATTCCAACTGCTCGTACTTCCCTTCCTCCACGGCCGTCACAAAGGCATTGTAAAACTCGTCATGAGGGTCGCCATCGACGATCAAGGCAATGTTGTCCTTCTGCAGGCATCCGCGTAGATCGGCGCGCGTGATCACCGCAATATCATCGCCGCTGCGCAGCAAGTCCGCGAACCGAGCCGATGTCAGATAGGTAACGGCAATCCCGCCTGAGGCCGTCAAGTCGGATAGCGTCGTAAATCGCTCGATCTCCCCGTCGCGGCCTTCGAGCGTCATCCGATGCTGTCTTGCGATCTGGCCAAGCGACAACGATCGACAGCTTAACCGGCGGGGTCGTCCATTGTCGGAGAGCAGCTCCTGAGCTGGGGTCGTCATTTTGCTTAGTGCCGCGGAATTGGTCGCGATTATACAAGAGGCCCGAAGCGCTGGGACGCATCAGGCTCGGCTCTTGACTGTCTGCAACTTCGCCCCTAACATGCCATGCAACGCGCGTGCTCACTTATGACTGGCCAGCTCGTGGGGCATTACAGGGTCCTCGAAAAGATCGGCGCCGGAGGGATGGGCGAGGTTTTTCGCGCGCGCGACGAAAGGCTGGGGCGCAACGTCGCGCTGAAGCTGATCCGGCCGGCCTCCAGCGATAATCCGGACCATCTGCGCCGCTTCGAGCAGGAGGCGCGGGCCGCGGCAGCGCTCAACCATCCCAATATCCTTGCCATCTACGACGTTGGATTCGAAGGCAAGACGCCCTACATCGTCTCTGAACTGCTCGAGGGCAAGGACCTGCGCCGACGCCTGTCCGAGGGGCCCATACCGGTGCGCGAGGCTGCGGATTACGCCCTGCAGATCGCTCAGGGTCTGAGCGCCGCGCATGACCGGCTCATCGTTCATCGCGATCTCAAGCCGGAAAATCTGTTTCTGACCAACGACCGGCGCATCAAGATTCTGGACTTCGGCGTGGCCAAGCTGCTGCCTTCGCCCGAAGACGATCGCGCCTTCGAGAGCATGACCACGGTGACCAAGCAAGGCGGGGTTCTCGGCACTTACGCCTACATGTCTCCCGAGCAGGTTCGGGGCAAGCCCGTGGATCACCGCAGCGATATTTTTAGCTTCGGGGCGATTCTCTACGAAATGATGGCGGGATGCCGCGCCTTCCATGGAGAAACCGAAGCTGACACCATGACTGCCGTCCTGCGCGAAGAACCGGCAAGCGTCAAGCTGGAAGAAGCTGCGATTCCGCTGGGATATCAGGACATCGTGAAGCATTGCCTGGAAAAAGAACCGGAGAACCGGTTCCAGTCCGCCAAGGATCTGGTTTTCGCGTTACAGACTCTTTCTGGATCTAACGTTGCAGTAAGGGTCCTGCCCGCGTCCGTCCCACGAACCACGCCTGCTCTGCCCTGGACGCTGGCAGTGGTACTGGCCGCAGCGACCGTGCTGCTCGCGGCGGTCCTGTTACTGCGCACGCCCAGCGCGCCGCCCACCTACCGGCGCCTGACCTCCGAAGCGGGCACGGTATATTCCGCGCGTTTCGCGCGGGAGGGCAAGTCCATCGTCTATAGCGCTGCGTGGAACGGCAATCCGGTGCAGCTTTTCACCACCGTCGGCGATTCCCTTCTGACCCAGCCGCTGGCTTTGAGCGATGCCAGTTTGCTCGCCATTGCCCCCGGGAACGAACTCGCTGTGGTGCTGCACGGCACGCATAACGGTCAACTCGAAACCGTCGACGGCATGCTGGCGCGGGCGCCCTTGGCCGGAGGATCTCCGAAAGAGTTGCTGGGCGACGTGCGCTGGGCGGACTGGGACGCGCAGGGCGGCTTAGCAGTCATCCATTATGTCGAAGGCCACAGCCGCCTGGAGTTTCCCATCGGCAACGTGCTCTACCAGAACGGTGGAGGCTGGATCAGCAACATTCGTTTCTCTCCCTCGGGCGACCAGCTCGCCTTCATGGATCACCCGAAGCTCTGGGATAACCGCGGAACCGTACGCGTGGTCGATCGGGCGGGCCACGTCAAGACTCTCACCCGAGAGTGGGAATCCGAGCAAGGTATTGCGTGGCGTCCCGACGGCGAGGAAATTTGGTTTACGGCCATCGAAAAGGGCACCAGCCTGAATCTCATGGCAGTCAGCTTGTCCGGCAAAGTGCGAACCTTGCTCGACCTGCCCATGGGAATCACCTTGCAGGATGTAGCCGCCGACGGCCGCGTTTTGATTTCCTTGACCTCCAAGCGCCTGGCAATGGCCTACAGCACTCTGGGCGGTACGCAAGATATGGAACTCTCCTGGCATGACTGGAATGTCGCCAAGGATATTTCGCCCGACGGCAAGTCCGTGCTGTTTGAGGATTCGAGTGAAGCCGCCGGACCAGGCTACGCGGTAGCGCTGCGTAAGATCGATGGCACGTTGCCAGTACGTTTGGGCGATGGCAGCGCCGGAGGTCTTTCTCCCGACGGCAAATGGGCGATCTCGATCTCCCCCGGTAACCCGGAACAGGTAATGCTGCTGCCGACTGGACCGGGCCAGCCCCGTCCTGTCGAAATAACCGGTCTGGAAATTCAAAACGGATCATCCCGCTTCCTTGCGAATGGGCAAAGTCTCATCAGCAACGGCAACGAAGCTGGTCGTGCGCCCCGTTGCTATGTGTTGGACCTGACTGGTGGCAAACCAAAGCCCATCACTCCGGAGGGGATTCTGTGCGGGCCTTCGTCACCCGACAGCCAATTCGTGGTCGGCATCCGGTCGAACGCCGCCGTTGCGCTCTACCCTCTTGCAGGTGGTCCGCCGCGGCCCCTAGCCCAACTGGAACCTGACTTTCATCCCGTGCAGTGGTCGCAAGACGGTTCCCACCTTTACGGCTATCGCACGGGCGAACTTCCCAGCAAGATATACGAGGTTGATATCTCTACGGGAAAACAGACCGTCATTCGGGAATTGCGCCCCGGAGCTCCGGCGGGCGTGGTGATTGTCGCTCCGGTCGTGGTGAGCCGCGACGGAACTCGCTTCGCCTACAGCTACAATGAGAATTTGTCCGTTCTATATCTTGTCTCCGGTTTGCATTAAAGCGAGCGAACTCTTCATTGCAGCGGCCCGGAGAAATCTTCTGCCACATAGTGGAAGAAGATCGAAGTCGAAGTCTGCCCTTCGCCCAGAACATCGCGATAATGCGGCAATCGAGTTCCGCGGTAGGCCAGGCCATCGCCCAGGGCCTGATACACCGCGACCGTGCCCGCCGAACTATCCAGCCGGATCGGCCATGGAGTTTCGAGCCCAGGCTCGGGTGAAAAATCGACGCACAGAGTCACGCTGAATTCGCATTGCGCCCGGTCGGTATGCTTCTTGAGTTCGGCGCCGGCCAGATACGAAGCCATGTAGACGTAGGACGGCTTGATCGGCTCGCCGGCCACCGCGCTCAGAGTGGCGGCGATGTCCTGGTGGAAAAACCGCGCCACGGGTTCGTTGTACGCCGCGAAGCGGAGCGGGGTTTGCCCGTCGCCCAGTTTGATCGCTCCCGTGCGAATCAGGTAGCGGTAATAACGGCGCAGGGCAGCGACGTGAAAAGGATGGATCAGATCGCTGAGCGGCGCATAACCCTTTTCGCGAAACGAAAGCGCGGCTTTTCTGATCATCTCTTCGTATTGGCGTTGCGGCTGGCGCTGGTGAAAATCCTCGCCCTGAAGTTTCGCATGAGGATTATCGTGAAAATTACTGTCAGAAATCAAGATATCCGCCGCCGCCAAGCAACGCCGCGCCCCGCCCGCAACCGACGAAGGCACTGGTTCATTCGGACGCAGACCTCGCACCACTCGCTGTAACTGCGGTCCCAGCCAAAACGGAAGCAGGTTTCCCGTCGCCCGGCTTCGCACCCAAGCCACGGTTCCCTGCAGAGCAAACTGCGAAAATTCGTCTCTTCGCGATACCAGTTCTTCGGGCAGTTCCTCACCCACGCACAAGATGCACTCAGGATTCAGGTACAGAGTTTCCTGGCGATCGCTCTGTAGCAATTTCTTGAAAACGCGCCGCGGGATCAGATGCACGGGCAGCTCATCCAGCAGACAATAAAATCGATCGGGAGGCATAGTCGCGGCATGGGTATGCCGCGACTCTCCTTCCTGCGTCTTCCCGGCCGTTGACGACCCCGACATCAGGGCCGTCATCCACTCCAGCCACGCCGAGTTGTTCGCCGTGTTGTTGTTCGCAGTGCCGTTCTTCGTTGTGCTGTTCAATGACGTAGCCATCCGTTCAGGGTAAAGCGGCTGTCGGCGAAGAGCTGAGAGTCGCACTTCACCGGCGTGATCTCGTGCAGCATTTCGCACGGGAAGAACACGATCTGGTTCTGCTGTGGAACGATCGCCTGATAACGGTCCTCACTGACGTAGACGCCGTCTTCCAGGCGCGCGTCGTGAATGCGCAGTTCTCCTCCTTCAAACTGCCGTGGCTCGCGATGGAAGAAATAGACAAACGTCAGGTGCCGCGAGGCCACGCGTTCGCTGCCGTTATCGCTGTGGAAGTGGAAGAAGTCCCCGTCGTTGCTGGCGGTGACCTGCGCCTCGACTTCGGTGATGGAAAACTCCTCCATGCCGAGCTGGTCCAGAACCTGCGGCAGCACCGACTTGATGCGTTGCAGCATCATGCCCTCGTATTGCGCCAGGTCCATCAGAACGCGGGACCGGCGGTGGTCGTAGTTCACCACGCCGCCATCCGCTTCTGCATGCGGAGAAACCACTTCGCTGGTGCTGAAGTCGGCCTCATGCTCCAGCACGAAACGCGTGAGACTGGAAAGTTCCGCCGGCGCGAGGAACTCGTCCAGCACCACGCACTTTGCGGGCAGCACCGCAGGCCGTTCCACCACGGCAACCTGCGCTTCCGAAACCACCGCCGTGCGAACTCCGCGACTCGGCGGATCGGGCTCTCTGGGGATTCCGGGCGAAGGAACCGGTACAGGTTTACGAACACCTGGCGGATCCGGCTCCGGCGACGGCGGCATTGGCGATCGCAAGGGCTTACGCGTACCCGGCGGATCCGGTTCTCTCGGAATCGCCGGCGTTGGCGCCGGTGTGGGTTTACGAACACCCGGCGGATCGGGCTCTCCCATCATCCGCACGGGAATGCTAGGGGGTTGCGGTCCCAGGGGGGGATGTGGGTCCAGAGTTTGCTGCAACTCCCCTGGAGGCTGGGGGACGTAGGGGGGATGCGGTTCGGCATAAGCGTCCCTGGTCCGCGCACTGACGGAGTCACTCTGCGGCAGCGTGCTGCCCTCCAGGATGCGTTCCACGATGCTCCCGCCCAGCACGGCGAACGCCCGTTGCGCCACGGTCTCGCCCACAGCTGATGAAATCACTGCCCGAACTGCCGCCTGCGTTTCCGGGTTCTCGCTGCTGGCCGCCTTCGCGTGCTGCAGCAAAGTGGCCACCAGCGCGCGTTCCTGCGCGCTGAGAATCCGCTCATCCCGCATTAATGTTTCAGAAAATGAATCGAGAATCTGCTTCGGTGTCATTGGAGACACGCCTCCCCGCGTGTGCTGAACTCCGAATTAGGTTTTGGGGACCCGTACAACAGGGGAAGACGGAACGACCATATACCGAGAGCCTGTTAATAACCAAGAAAAATTTTCAAGTAAGGATTCAACAAGAGTTGCCGCCGAGAAATCTGCACAATCCCAGGGCGAACTATCGCGGTGCGAGGGCGCCGACCATCGATTCGAAGATTTTCACTCCGTCGGTACACCCGAGTTCCGGTTCGGCCGCGCGTTCCGGGTGCGGCATCATGCCAACCACGTTGCGTCCGGGACTGCAAATGCCAGCGATATTGTCCAGCGAGCCGTTCGGATTCGCCGCAGCAGTAATCTCGCCGTCCGGTGAGCTGTAACGAAAGACAATCCGATTGTCCCGTTGCAACTCCTGTAGAGTCGCGGGATCGCAGAAGTAGTTTCCTTCCATGTGGCCGATCGGGATGGTCAATATGTCACCCTGCGCGCACGCGTTGGTGAAAGGCGTGTCCACATTTTCTACCAGCACCTGCACCGGCTTGCAAATGTACTTGAGGCCAACGTTGCGCATTAAGGCGCCGGGCAACAGCCCTGATTCGCAGAGGATCTGAAAGCCGTTGCAGATGCCCAGCACCAAGCCGCCACCGTCGGCGAACTTGCGCACCGACTCCATAACCGGCGAAAACTTCGCAATCGCGCCGGTTCGCAGGTAGTCGCCGTAAGCGAATCCGCCGGGCACAATGATGGCGTCACAGTTCTCCAGTTCATGCGATTCGTGCCACAGAAATGTCGCCGTCTGTTTCGCGACATGTTGAATCGTCCAGTAAGCGTCGTGATCGCAATTGGAACCCGGGAAGATGATGACGCCGAATTTCATGAGCACCTTTTCGTCGCGGGAATTTACGCTTAGTCTAGCATGCGGGCCGCGATGCTAGAACTGGAACGTCCCCACTCACGCCGACGCTTCCACCGCGATCTCTTTCAGTCGGCGCAAGTCGAGCTTGCCGGTGCCCAGGTACGGCAACAGCTCCACATGAACAAACTGATCGGGACGCGGCTTCCACAGCGCCGGCAGGTCTGACTTCGCGAGCAGCGCGAGGCACGTTTCCAGTTTGTCGTTCGGCAGCGTATGCAACACGATCAGCCGTTCGCCTTTTTTCTCGTCGGGGACCGCCGTGACGGCAAACGTTTGTTCGGTCGAGCCGCTCAGTTCGTGCAGCTTGTCCTCGACTTTGATGTGCGGCACCATCTCTCCGCCGATCTTGCTGAAGCGGCTCAGGCGGTCGGTGATACGAATGAAGCCGTCTTCATCCACCGCGGCAATGTCGCCTGTGTTGTACCAGCCATCGCGCAGGACTTCGGCAGTTTTCTCCGGACGATTCAAGTATCCCTGCATCACATTGGGCCCGCGCACCAACAGCAAGCCGGGTTCACCCAGGGGCAGAGGTTCAAACGTCTCAGGATTCACAATCCTCACGCTGATTCCCGGCAACGGATGCCCAATGCTGGATCGCTTCGCACCAACTTGCCGAAACTGCGCCGCCCGGAAGTCGCGGGTGTTCACCGTGACCGCCGGTGAACATTCGGTGCAGCCATAGCCTTCGAGTGGGCGAACACCAAAGCGATCTTCAAACGCAATCGAAGTTCGCTCCGGAAGTTTTTCCGCGCCGGCCATCACATACTGCAGGCTACCGAAATCTTCCGGCTCGCAGCGCCGGATGTAGGCTTGCAAAAACGTTGGCGTCGCCAGCAGGAACGTGACACCATACTGGCTGACGAGCGCGCCGATTGCCCGCGATTCCAGCGGGCTGGGATGAAACACGACTCCCATGCCAATCGTCGTGGGCAGACAAAGCGTCCCGGTAAAACCGAACGAATGAAAGAACGGCAGGATGCCAAGAATCTTGTCGTTGCGCCCCAGCATAAACACTTGGTTCAACTGCTCAACGTTCGAGGCCACGTTGTAATGCGTGAGAATCACGCCTTTGGGATCGCCGGTGCTGCCGCTGGAGAAGATGATGGTCGCGATATCGTCGAGCGCAGTCTTCCGGCCGGCTCCGACAGATTTTTCGACCAGCCGCACCGGCAATAGCCAGGAAATCAGCGCAGCGCTCAATTTCTCGGTCCATCGCGGATTCGCCGCCAAATCTTCCAGCATGACGGCCTGCGCCGGAACCTGCAGGTGAACTCGTTCCAGAAAAGCCTTCGAAGTAATGACTGTCTTGAGTTCGCACTGCTTCGCGCACGACGCCAGCACCTCGTTCGAAGCCGTGTAGTTCAAATTCACCGGAACCTTTCCCATCAGAAGGGCGGCCAGATTAATCAGCGCTCCCGGAACCGAAGGCGGCAGCAGAATGCCAACCATCTCCTGACCCTGCAACATCGAGCGCAGCCGCCGCGCCAGAAAAACAGTTCCGCTAAGAGCCTTGCCAAACGTGACTTTCGGAGTGCGGCCATCCGCCATCGCAAAGCGTAAGGGATGACGCCTCGCCGTCTGTACAAACGAACGATGCAGCGTCCGCATATAGCGTTTGCGGAAGTGGTAGGCTTCCGCGCCGAGCTCCTGCACCGCCTGCCGCACTTCCTGCGCCCCGCTCGTGGACGGCATCGGCTTGCCGAACGTCACGGTAACCGGATACGGAATCCGGTGCGGCAACTTCCACAGAAACCTTCCGCGCTCGAAGCTGAAAATCGATCCCCACACACCGCCCAGATTCACTGGGATGATCGGCACGTCCACACCCTTCACGATGCGCTCCATGCCGCGGCGGAACGGCAGCATCTGGCCGATGCGCGTCATCTGCCCTTCCGGAAAAATGCATACAACTTCCCCATCCTTCAAGGCTTGCGTGGCCGTCCGCAGCGATTGAATCATTTCTCGCGGACGCAGCTGCGACGAGATCGGAATCACCCGCATGATCTTGGCAAACGGTTTCACCAGCCAGTGATCGTACGACCCCTTGAACATCAGGAAGCGAATCGGACGATCGATCGATGCCACCAGCAGAACCGCGTCCACCATGGAAACGTGGTTCGGCACCAGCAACGCGCCGCCCTTCGCCGGAACATTATCGCGACCTTGCAGATGTACCCGGTAGAGCGTGTGCGTCGCAAACCAGAGCAGCAACCGCAGCAAAGCATCCGGCAGCAGATACAACACGTAAGCCGTCGCGGCCACGGTCATCAGCGACGCCGCTAGAAAAATATGAGACGGACTCAGGTGCGTATAGTGCTGAAACACGTAGTAAATGCCGGCCGCGCCTCCGATGCCGACGAAAGAAAGCAGATTCGCCGCCGCGATCACCCCGCCTTTGTCTTTTTCGTCCGGACGGTGCTGAATGAGTGCGTTGACCGGCACAGCGAAGAATCCTGCCGAGAAACCGAGTGCAGCCAGCAGCGCCAGCACATGCGCAAACGAAAGTCCTCGCCCCGAGAGCAGGATGCCGAATACCGTCATGCCCACCGACCCAAGCGGGATCAATCCATATTCGACTTTTCCGCTCGAAAGGTAGCCGGCCGCCAGGCTCCCCAGCCCGATGCCAATCGCAACCGCGGCCTGAAGAATCCCGGTTCGCGTGGAACTGATCTGCAGCACGTCGCTGCCATAGAAAACAATATTCGCCGTGAGCAGCGCGCCCAGAAACCAGAAATACGTGTTGCCGAGTACCGCCAGCCAGAGCACACGATCCCTGCGGATCAGGCTTCCCTGCACCCAGAGATCGCCAATCGGGTTGGCGCGAAACTTCTTGGTGGGATCAGCCGCGGGAACTTTGGTGATGCCAAAACTGAAAATCAATCCCACAACCGACAGGCCCAGAAAGATCAGCCCCGACCACTCTTGATGAGCCTGAAAAAAATCGGCCAGGAACGCGCCCGAAACGCCTCCGGCGATCACCGCCAGAAACGTCCCGAGTTCAAGCACGCCGTTTCCCCAGGAGAGCAACGGCTCTGGCAACAACTCTGGCAGCAATCCATACTTGGAAGGGCCGAACAGCGCGGCTTGCGTGCTCGCCAGGAACACAGCCGCCATTTCAAGATGCAGGTTCTGCCAGCCCAGTCCCGCGATGGCGAGCCCCATCACCGCCATCTCAAAGAGCTTGGTCCAGATTGTGACTGTGCGCTTGCTGTAGCGGTCGGCCAGAAAGCCGCCCGTCATGGAGAACAGAATGAATGGAACGGAGAACAGAGTTCCAACGATCAGCACTAACTGATCGCGGTCGCCCTTCTGCATCGCCATGCCGAGAATCAAAAAGATGACCAGATTCTTCAGGCCGTTTTCGTTGAACGCGCCCTGAAATTGTGTGATCACCAGCGACCAGAATCCACGCCGCCACGCGGGGGCATGAATCGGTACATTGCTATTTATGTCGTTAGCACTACCGGCGGGTTCAACCACGGCCGCGTCAGTACATGGGCTCATCGTGCCTGGGCTCATAACGATGGTTGCAATCTCCTGCCCTTCTGTAGAGTTCCGCACATCTTGTCACGAAGGAGTTCGTTAAACCAGTTACAAGCTGTAGAACGCTAGTAACTTCCTGGTTTGCACCTGCAAATAAAGTGCAAGCTGACCACCCCCGGGCGTTCTACTATTAGGGCCAAGTATTTGAGCCTGGACCACACGTACACACGGGAGAGTGCCAGCAGTGGAACTCATAGCCGTAGTGCTCGCGTTGATCGTTATCGCCACGCCGTTCGCCACCATCTACCTTCTGTGGCGGCAGCAACAAATCCGCCAGCAACTCCTGAAGCTCACCGAGCTGAGCATGGACGTCACCGACGGCCTGCGGCGCGACCTGCTGGAATTAAAGCGGCAGGTTGAATCGAAAGCTGCTGCCTCCGCTACGCCACGGGAAGCGCCCGCTCCAGCCGTTTCAACGGTGGGCGAACAAACTACGAAGTCTGCCGCTCCGGTCGCACCTCCTGCGGTCGAGAAGCCGGTTGCGCAGCAGCCCGTCGTGCAGCAACCGGCGGTCCAGAAACCAGTGGAACCGCCTGTCGTTCCGCTCGTTCCGGAAAGATCGGCGCCGCTGATTCCCGCTACAGTGCAAAAATCTGAACAGGAGCAGCCGAAGCCCGTTCCGCCTCCCCCGGTTGCTTCGCCGGTCCCCGCCGCTCACGTATCCATCCCAAAAGCCGCAGAGCCACCCGTTGTTCCACCTTCACTGGCAACTCCACCGATCCCCCCCGCGGCGACCCCAACTCCGCTGTCGCGCGCTCAGATGCCTCCCTCGACGACTCCCGCTCAGCCGCTTGCGCCGCCGCATCCCGCCCCTCCACCGCCGCCTCCGGTTCGCGTCACTGCGCCTACACAGCAGGCTGTGTTCCGCAGTCCCGCACCGGCTTCGCCTCGTTCTTCTGCGCCGGTTTCACCTTCGCGCAAAGCCACGAGCGAGCAGCGCATGAAATCGGTCTTCGCCCTCGAAGAACTCCTGGGAAGAAACTGGCTGAACAAAATCGGCATTACTCTCATCGTGCTGGGGGTCGCGTACTTCGGCATCAAGGGACTCGGCCAACTGGGCCCGCTCGGCAAAGTAGTGCTTTCCTACGTCGTCTCGCTTGCGCTTCTCGGCGGTGGCGTTTTCCTGGAAAAACGCGAACGCTACCGGATTTTTTCCTACCCCTCCATCGGCGGCGGCTGGGCTCTGCTGTTCTTCACCACGTACGCGCTGAACCACGTAACCGCGATGCACGTCGTGGATTCTCTCGGCATCGATCTCATCCTCATGCTCGCCGTGGCCCTCGCCATGGTGTTGCACACCCTGCGCTATCGCTCGCAGGTGGTCACCGGGATGGGCTTCCTTCTGGCTTACTGGACCGTCTCCCTTAGTAATGACAACGTCTATAGCCTCTCCGCCGGCGTGATTCTGGCTATGAGTCTGATCACCATCGTCCTCAAAATGGGATGGTTCGAACTCGAAATCTTCGGCATTCTTTCGAGCTACGCGAATCATATTTACTGGCTGTATCGCCTGCTCGGACCCTTGGGCGCTGCGGGACACAACTTTGCCGACTACCACCCCAGCACCGCGATTCTTTTCTTCTACTGGATCACCTATCGCATCTCGTACGTCGTCCGCAAACCGAAGTCCGCACGCGACGAGCACATCTCGACCGTGGCCGCGCTGCTCAACACCCTGCTGCTGCTCGGAGCCATGCGATTCCAGTCGGTGCGCCCGGAACTCGCCTTCATCGCCCTGCTGATCATCGGCGCAGTCGAGTTCACGATCGGTCAACTTCCCCTGCTCAAGCGCCGTCGCGAAGCATTCGTCGTGCTCAGTGTTCTGGGCACGGCGCTCATGGTTGCGGCCGTGCCCTTCCGCGGTTCCAATAACAATCCCGTGATCCTGTGGCTGATCGGGGCCGAAGTATTTCTGGCGGCGGGCGTGGCGGTCAGCGAAGTCGTTTTCCGCCGACTGGGACTTTTCATCGGACTACTGGTCGGCCTGCATCTGGCCGCAATCGACTTTCAGCAGCTCATGGTGGACCGCCGCGTCAGCGATGATGTCGTGCTCGCACTGGGAACCATCTTCGCGCTCTGCGCCGTTGTCTTCTATCTGAATGCCCTGTTTGTAGGCCAGCGGTGGCGGCTATTCTTCGCTGACTGGCCCGATGCCCCAATGCTCACCGCTCATTCCTATGTCGGGGGCTTCGCGGCGGCGGCCGCAGCCTGGGCGTTCTGCTCCGGCGACTGGACAGCCGTGGCCTTCGCCGGCATCATGCTGACGCTGTCGGCACTCGGACAAAGGCTCAAATCCGGGCACCTGCAAGTGCAATACGGCGCGCTGGGCCTGCTGGCTTTGTACCGCGTCGCAGTCGTCAACCTGCACAGCGATGTTCCGCAATTCACTCACGTCCGGATGCGGCTCATCACGCTGCCCATCCTCGCTGGTGCGTTCTATCTCACAGCCTATTTCACATCGAAATCAGATGTGATCAACGACTATAGCCGGCGACTCTTTCGCGGGCTGTTCGCGTTCGCCGGCACCGCGCTGCTCACCGCGCTCATTTACTACGAGGTTCCCGAACTCTGGCAGCCGCTGGCCGCGATTGGGTTTGCGGTACTACTGCTGGAAGTTGGCCAGCAAATCGGTTATCCCGCGCTCGCCTTTCACGCGCATGCGTTGGGTGGGTTAGCCATACTGGCAGCCGTAACCGCCGATGCGCCGGGCATGCAGCGCTGGCACAACATTCCTATTCACGCCTTTGCGGCCCTTCCAGTTGTAGCCGGATGTTATTGGCTCGCCTCTCGCATCGCTGTGCCCAGTCAGGTCCACGTAAACTTCGGCCGCATGGCCTACAGTTGGGCCGCCACCGGCCTCACGGTTTGGGTGCTCAACGAAGCCGTGCCAGCGCCCTGGATCGCCGTCTCGTGGATCGCCTTCGCCGTCGTGCTTGCGCTCGTGATGCGCTCCATCAGCTATCATCAGCTCGGCTGGCAGGCGAATGCCGTGGCTGTGTGCGCGGCCGTACGCGCCTACACCGTCAACCTGGAATTGGAGCAGTCTTTCTGGCAGGGCGTTTCTCTGAGGGTGGTCACGATTACGCTCGTAGCCGCGGGCCTGTACTTCCTTTCACGGCAATCCACTCTGCCTGACTCTGAATTCCGGCTCCCGGTTGCTTACGTCCACACCCTTGCCGCGACTGCCCTGCTGACGCTGTTGGCCTGGCACGAAGCGCCCAACGGATGGCTGGCCGCGCTGTGGGCGGTGTTCGCCCTCGTGCTAACGCTGGTCGATCGCCGCTTCGAGCTTGACGACCTTCGCTGGCACGCGCATGCGCTTGCCGCACTCACCATGGCGCGCAGCGTAACCGTAAATCTCTACCTGACCGATACCTGGCACGGCCTCAGCGTGCGGCTGATATCGCTCGCCATTGTCGCCGTGGTTTTCTACGCCATGTCGCGGCTCATCCGCATGCCGGAAGAGTTTCGCGCGCGCGATTTTCACCACATTTATTCCTGGGCGGCATCGTGGCTGGTGTCGATGCTCCTGTGGTATGAGTTGCAGCCTCAGCCCTTGAGCATTGCTGTGGCCTGGGCCGTGTTCGGGTTAGTGCTGTTCGAATATGGGCTCTGGCGCCACATCAGGCAGTTTCGCTTTCAGGCATACGTGGCTCTGGGCGCCTCATTTGGCCGGATCTTTTTCGCCAACCTGACCGCCGACACTCCTGGCCAGTTCTGGGGACCGCGCATCTACACCGTCCTGCCCATCACCCTGATCTTGTTTTTTGTCTACGCGCAACTGGACGAACTCGCAGAGCGGGACACGGCGCGAGGAACTGTACATGACGACCGCGGTTTTCACTTCGACACGCTTCTCGCCCACCTCGGCACCGGCTCCGTCGTCGCTCTCTTGTATTTTCAGTTCGCCAACGAATGGCTGGTCACGGCCTGGGCGGTTGTGGTCTTCATTCTTTTTGGCGTCGCGCTCGGGCTCAATCGTCCCATCTTCTTACATCACGCCTTGCTTCTAACTTTGGCAGCCTGCATCCGGGGCATCATGCACAATCTCTTTGGCGCAAGTTATTTCATCGGTACGGACTGGACTGGCAGATATTTTGTACTGGGCTCTGGGATTGCAGTGCTGTTGGCCTGCCTGCCCTTCGCCTATCGGTGGCGCGCTCGCTACAAGTCGCAACTTTCCAGCAATTGGATCGACGCCGTGGTGCGGCGTCCGGAACAACTGATGTTTTTCGCGCCCGTGCTCCTGCTGACGCTCATGCTTGCCCTGAAGATGCGCGCCGGCATGGTTACAGTCGCATGGGGAATCGAAGCGCTCGCCATGCTGATCTTCGCCTTCATCATCAACGAACGCAGTTTCCGCCTCACCGGGCTGATTCTGATGCTGGCCAGCTTCGCGAAAATCCTTCTGCTCGACATGTGGCTGGGTGCATGGAGCTGGCGCGATCGCTACATAACGTTCGTGATTGTCGGTGTAGCCATGGTCTCGGCTTCGTTCCTTTACACCCGGTACAGCGAAAAGATCCGGCAATACCTATGAAGCGGGCTTTATGAAACGGGCTCTCGCATTTTTGGTTGTGCTGCTCGTCGGTGTCACGTCGCTCTATTTCAGTTTGCGCCGCCACGAGCCGACTCCCGTCTCCGCCAACGCACTCGTCGCCGTCGCCGCCGATGCTCAGCGCGACTTGACCCGCGCGCCCCTGCGCCTGACACGCCTCTCCGACGACGAAGAGATTGCCGTGGGCAAGGAGCTTGCCGCGCAATACTCCTTTCCCGCGGAGAAGCTCACTCCCGAAGAGCAGGCCCTCGAAACCTACGTGCAACGCATGGGAACTGCCGTCAGCGCAAATGCTCATCGGCGGTTGCCCTACTCGTTCCATCTTCTCCCGGACCGGGCGATGATCAACGCCTTCTCTCTGCCCGGAGGCCCCGTCTACATCGGCGAAGGCATGACTGACCTGATGACCAGCGAAGACGAACTAGCGGCCGTGCTGGCGCACGAGGTCGAGCACATTGACCACTACCACTGCGCCGAGCGCGTGCAAGTCGAAGCCCGCTTGCGCAATCTGCAACTGGGCGTCGTGGGCGCACTCGTACAAATTCCGCTTCAGGTCTGGGAAGCCGGTTACAACAAAGACGAGGAACTGGAAGCCGATCGTGAGGGAATCCGCCTGGCCGTACTGAGCGGCTACTCGCCTTACGGCGCCGTCAACTTGTTTGAGCGCTTCGGTAAACTGCAGCGCGAGTATGTGATTCACGCTCAGAGCCCAGAAGAAGAACTCTCGCAACTCGCCATTCAAGGCTTGCAGGGATACTTCCGCTCGCATCCCCTGCCCTTCGAGCGCCTCGCGCAGGCCAACCGTCTGATCGCTCAAGAGGGCTGGCAGGACCGCAAGACGCAGAAACCTTTTCGCATTGAATATGAAGTGCAGAACGGAAAGTTTGTGAAGTGAGAAGTCCGCGAAGCAAGAAGGGTTGGAGTCGGCCGCGACTAGCGCTCTACTCTGGTCGCTGCGGCAGTGACGCCGTTGACGCGCTCTCGGTTGAAGGCGGCGCAGGCAATGACGGCCCGGCCGGCGCAGGCGTACTGGCTTGTGTCGTCGGAGCGCTCGCGGCGTAACTCTCCGGCGGATACCCTCTCGCCTGCACAAGGGCCCAGTGCCACTCCTCGTCGGCCGCGAGCTCCAGATTCAGCGGCGCGCTGAACACTGTCGTGACGCCGGGCGGCGCGGCCGCGCGCATTTTGTAAATCACAATCGTATCGCGATCCTTCTCCGGGCGAACATCGCTTTCCATTCCACCGATCGACATCGTTGCCGCGTGGCCTGCGCTTCGCTTCACCACCGTCAGCGCAACCGTAACCTCGCTGACGTGCCAGGCGGTCCGATTGTGAACCGAAACCAGCAATGCGTCGCCTTCAATCGTGGCCGGCCCTTCCAGCTTGACCACTTCTCCGGCCGGAAGCACCATCTGGCCATACTGATTGGACAGCAGCGACTTCGCTCCTGCCGAGAATGCCAGGCTGCAAGTCACGTCGGGCGCGCTGACTCGAAAGTCCTTGGCGTCGCCCGCCATCATGTATTTCAGCGCCGCACCGGAGTCGTGCCGGCTCTCGGCCTGCAACATCACTTGGGACAAGTTGTCGTCGTCAATCACCCGCGGCGATGTCGTCGGCGCCGTCATTTTCTTGCGCAGGTTCCGGGCAACGTCGCCCAGCGGCGTGTCGTCCGAATACTCATTCGAATCAGAGGTCGGATATGCCGTCGAATATCGCTTCACGTCGCTCGCCGAGTCCTGACTCCCGGCAGTCGAGCCCTGCTGCGCAGCCAGTCCAACCGGCATCAGCCCGGCCAGCAGAATAGGAAGCGCTAACCTTGATCGTATTTTTGGCAGGCACAACATTGGCAGTTCAGAGGCAAGCCCGGACCGCTCGCAGAAGACGGGCTCTGAACTCATTGTATGGAGAGACGAAAGAAACGGGGCTATCGAGGCAAACCTTGGTAACAGTTACTTCAGGAAGGCGGGAAGCAGTGGGCGCGCGCTGACGAAATGGAGGCGCAACGGGGCGCGCGCCCAAAGCCCGAGTAAAACCGTTCTACAGCAGACCCTGCGACCGGAACCGTGTGACTGGATCAACCACCGCTTGCCGCTTGAAAATCCAGCGGGCCACCGCGAAGCCAATTGCCGCGTAGAGCAGGTGCATCTTTCGCATAAACTACCCTCCCCCAATCGGGACCTACTCACGGAACCCAAGGGGAGGAAACTAGTATCTCTATCGGCACAATATCAACGGGCGTGAATCTGAACAAGGCACAACCGTGCCATGCAAGTGGCACGGAAGTAATAGGCGGAATGTGCCGGGTGTGTAAGGTAGCGAACCGTCTCCCGCCCGAAACCCAGCGCAGGAGCGCTGGGTTAGCTAAGTCAGGCCTAGCTGAGTCGGGCTTAGTCGAGTCAGGGCTCGCCCAGCCGGCTCAGTGCGCCGGAACTTCCTCGTCCGTCGCTCGCCCCGGCGGCGGCACCACAACCGTGGACAGACTGCCTTCCGCCGTAAGCTTCTGAAATGCAGCCAGGTCACGGCGCTGCAGGTCTTCCCAGCGGCCGATGAGTTCCCCACTCTGCCGCTTCAGCTTCTCGAATTGCTTCTGCTCGGCCTCGGTCGGAGCCGAGTCCGCGGTGCCCGCGTCCATTGCCAGATACGCCAGCTTCGCATCGAGCTGTGGAGGATACGCCAGCGAATCCTCATTGGCGCTGATGGTCAGGTTGATCAGGCCTTCGCGCACCGCGACCAGCTTTTTCTCCAGATCGTCGGCCGCATTCACAATCGTCTTCGTGCTGGCGTTTTCCGGCAGCCGACGTTTCAGTCCGGACAACTGCGAGCGCACGTCCTGGATCTGATTCACCGCATCGTAAACCCGGCTCAACTCATCCCGAGTCTGCAACAACAGGTTCAGTTGCTGCTCCAGGTCGGGCTGGCTGACCTGTACACGCGGATCAAGTTTCAAATCAAACGACGCCGTCTGGCTCTGGCCGCCCACGGTCAGCCGAACCTGGTAGTGACCCGGCACCGCCACCGGCCCGCGCGCTCCAGCGCCGTATTCCCACAGATAGTAGCCCGGCACGTGGTGCGCCTCCTCATAGCGCAGGTCCCACACGAAACGATTCAGACCCGCTTCCGGCTTAAGTTGCTTCTCCGGTTTCTTATCGTCCGGGTCGGGAGGTTCTTCCAAAGTGTCGAACTCCGCGCTCGAATATTTGCGAATAACCTTTCCCGAAGCATCGAGAATTTCGACCTTCGTTTCTGTTTCCGCCTTCGGCGCATCTTTCAGGAAGTAATAGATCACCGCGCCGCCCGGCGGATTCTGCCCTCTCAGTGTCGAAGGATGCCGTTCCCCACTCGCTCCCGCCTGAATCCGGTAAGCCGTCGCGGGCGCGTACAGCAAAACATCTTTCTGCGCGACGTCATCGCTGTACTGTCGCAGCGGAGAAACATCGTCCAGAATCCAGAAGGCGCGCCCGTGCGTCGCCAGCACCAGATCGTCGTTCTTGATGACCAGGTCATGCACCGGCGTGGTCGGCAGATTCAACTGCAGTGGACGCCAGTTCGCGCCGTCGTTGAACGAAACGTAAACGCCCGTCTCCGTTCCCGCATACAGCAAACCGCGCCTCTTCGGATCTTCGCGCACCACGCGTACAAACGCCGTATCCGGAATACCCTGTCCCAGCTTCGTCCATGTCTTGCCGTAGTCGCTGGTCTTGTAAATGTAGGGGCGCAAATCATCGAACTGATGGCGGTCCACAGCCACGTAAGCGGTGCCGGCATCGAACGTCGACGCGTCAATCTGGCTGATGCGGCTCCACTCCGGCATATCCTTGGGCGTGATATTGGTCCAGGTTTTGCCTTCGTCCTGCGTCAGCTGAATCAGCCCGTCGTCGGTTCCCACCCAGAGCATTCCTTTGTTCAGCGGCGACTCCGCCAGCGCAAAAATTGTGTCGTAATACTCCGTACCCGAGTCGTCGATGGTAATATCGCCGCCAGAAACTTTCTGTTTCTCCTTATCATTGCGCGTCAGGTCGGGACTGATGGTCTGCCAGTGCACACCACCGTCGGTCGTCTTAAACAGCCGCTCCCCGGCGTGATATAGCGTGTTGGGATCATGCGGCGAAAGCAGGACCGGCGCGGTCCACTGAAAGCGATGCTCCAGGTTCGCCGCCCCATGCGCATCGGAAAGCTCCGGCTGCTCGGTAATGGCCTTCACCTGTCCAATGTGGCGGTCGTAACGCGTAATGTTGCCCTGATAGTCGGCCGCGTAAACAATATTCGGATCGGCAGGGTCGGGCGCGATGTAGCCGGCCTCGCCGCCGCCCACGTCGTACCAGTCGCTCCTGTCGATCGATCCGTCATCGCTGCGGCTGATGATCGCCACCGTCCCGCTGTCCTGCTGCGCTCCGTAAACCCGATACGGAGTCACCGTATCCGTGGTGACGTGGTAGAACTGCGCTGTGGGCTGGTTGTCCTGGCGCGTCCAGTTCTTGCCGCCGTCCAGCGACACCGTAACTCCACCGTCGTTCGATGCGATCATGCGCCGCGTATCCTCCGGATCGATCCACAGCCCGTGGTTGTCGCCGTGCGGCACTTTGACTTTATTGAACAAGTGGCCGCCGTCCGTCGATTTGTACGACTCGACATTCATGATGTAGAGCACGTTTTCATCGCGCGGATCGGCAATCACGTGCATGTAATACCACGGACGCTGCCACAGGCTGTGGTCGGGATTCACCAGTTGCCACGACTCGCCGCCATCGTCCGAGCGATAGAGCCCACCGTCCGGATTGTGCGCCTCAATCAGCGCATACACGCGATCAGAATTCGCAGCCACGGCCACGCCAATTTTTCCGTACGGACCCTTGGGCAGGCCGTGCTCTTCGATATGCTTCCAGGTCGTACCCCCGTCGTTCGAGCGGTAGAGGCCGCTGCCCGGGCCGCCGCTCTCCATGCTCCAGGACGTCCGCCGCGCCTGCCAGAGCGCCGCAAACAAAGTATTGGGATTATGCGGATCGAAAGCAATATCAATCCCGCCCGTGTTTTCGTCCTTGTACAGAACTTTCTCCCAGGTCTTGCCGCCGTCGGTGGTGCGGAAAATTCCGCGCTCCGGGTTCGGCCCGAAAGGATGGCCCAGCGCCGCCACGAACGCGATGTCAGGATTTGTAGGATTCACAATGATTTTGCCGATGGCCCGTGAATCGTGCAGGCCGATGTTCTTCCAGGTCTTGCCGCCATCCAGCGACTTGTAGACCCCATCGCCGTGAGAGATGTCGCCGCGAATGCAGGCCTCGCCTGTGCCCACATAAACGACGTTGTGATTGGAATTTGCCACCGCAATGCTGCCAATCGAGGACGTCCCTTCCTTGTCAAACACCGGCGACCACGTCAGCGCGCCGTCAGTCGACTTCCACACCCCACCGCCGGTCGCACCGAAATAATAAGTCGTCGGCTCGCCCGGAATTCCCGCAGCCGTCAGCGACCGCCCCCCGCGGAACGGACCGATCAGCCGGTACTTCATCCCCTTGAAAGCTTTTTCTTCCGGCTTCGACGACTCGCCCGCGTCGGCATCGCCCGGCGCCGCAACCGGCTGCGCCGTCTGCGTGGTAGCAGGAGGCTTCACCGCTTTCGATTGCCGCTCCGGCTTGGCTTGCGCGCCTGAAGAAGTCGCAAACCAGACTGCACACGTAATGGCGAACACAAACCGTGCAACGGCGGAACGTGAATTTCTGAGGCCCATGATGAGATTGGTCTCCGGGAAAGCCGTAAACAATCAGTTATAGTAATCCGGCAAAGGCCGGCTGCAAAGGCCAACTGTAAAAAGGGTAGTGTCTGAAATGTGCGTTGGTGCTTATCGCTGGAAACGGCGCACTCGATACATAGCGTGCCTTATTCTGTTAAAGATTTGGCGCTCCGATCCCACGCACTGGCATTGACCTACATTTCCCCCTCCGTGGTCATTAGGCAGGATGCTCCCAAGTTCAATATCAGATTCGGCAAGCATGAGTTTCTTGATTTCCGCTGTTGAGAATGTTCGGTCAATGCGCCTTTCAAACACCTTGGCAAAGCGGTCATGGTTTGTTATTTGCATTCCTGCCTCGCTCCGGTTTCTTATCTGGCGTTTCGATCTCCCGCACGCTCTGAGCCTTGCCTAGCCGGATGGTCACCACGAGGTCTGCGAACTGGTCGCTGTCGAGAAACGCTCCGCCCCTGAAAAGGCGGACGTGGCTGTTTTGCGAGCGCATGTAATCGGCTTCGTAGGTTTCAATTGGCTCGTTCTGTCCGTTTTCAAACCGCCCAAACTTCGCCATGCTTCCCCCTTTGCTCAATTCTACTGCCTCAACACAAGAGGAAAAGAGCTAGTTCAGATGGCAGGCTTTCCTGAACGCTTTCCAGTCGCCAGGATTTCTGAATTGGTGTAGCGCACGATGACAGTTCGGACAGACTACAAGCACATCATTTAGCGTGTTCCTTACGCCGCGCTTTCCAGCACGCGCCAAAAGAGCAAGATGGTGTACCTCAACGCAATTCTTCGCAAATTCGCCGTAAACTTTCTCAAAGTCGAATTTGCAAACCTCGCATCGCGTACCTCGTTCGCTTAAGGCGAGAATGCGGAGGTCTTTGCTCCGTTCCCGTTGGGTTAAAGTTACAACCTTGGTCTTGCCTTCGGATACTCGAATATCTTTCTGGACTCGCAGTTTCGCGGAAAGAATCTGCTCAAGGAGTTTCGTGGTCTCTGGCGTGGGTCGTCTCCTTGCCCGAACCTGCATAGCCAATGGGCCTTTCCGCGAAAGCCTTTCCGCCGATGCTTGAAATCGCAGTTTCCATTTCAGTCCTTTTAAGGGAATAATTTGAAACGGCCCGTATACGCTTCGTCCGTTAGCCCAGTTTCTGCCGCTACGCGTGACTTCTATCGCGCCCAACAGGAATAACTCGTTACCCGTCGTTGCCCATACAAACATCCGGTCGCCGCGTTTTAATCCGCCCGCGTGCGACCCTACAGCGCCCGTCATCGCCTCCCCTTTAACGGCTAAAGCTTCCTTCCATTTCCAAAGAACGAGAAAATCTCTGCGCGGTGCGTTCATTACTGCCTCGTTTAGCTGCGATTACGCTTGTGAAGCGCGGGCTGGATTATAGCGCAGAGACGTGTTGATTGCCCTAAAAACTAGGCATATGGCGGGGAAGGGCGCAACGGCCTAGAGGTTTCCACCAACGCACATTTCAGACACTACCGTAAAAAGAGGTGGCTTGACTTTCTAACAGCACTTTTCCGCTGCGTCATCCCGGGCGGAGCCGCATTTCAGACGAAGCGAGGGATCTCCCTTCGCAACACGGCCAGGCTCAACGACGCTACGAAAAGCTCAGCGGTTACTTCTTCGAGATCAGAATTTTCTTCGCCGCCGCCAGTTCCTTCTTCTTCGCCTCATCCACCTTCGGATACGCCAGCCCCAGCGACTCCAGTGTGTCAATTAAGACGGTTGACACCACCAGCCGCATAAACCATTTGTTGTCCGCCGGCACGACATACCACGGCGCATGTTCCGTCGACGTATTGCGGATCATCTCCTCGTACGCCTTCTGGTAGTCGTCCCAATACTTGCGTTCGTGAATATCGGCCGCCGAAAACTTCCAGTTCTTCTCTGGCTGGTCCAGCCGCGCTAGAAATCGCCGCTTCTGCTCCTTCTTTGAAACATGCAGAAAAAACTTCCGGATGACCGTCCCGCTCCGCGCCATGTGGCGCTCGAAGCTGCGGATATCTTCAAACCGCTCCTCCCAAATCTTCTTGCCCACCAGCGCGGCCGGCGTCTTCTGGCTCTTCAGAATTTCCGGATGCACCCGCACCACCAGCACCTCTTCGTAATAAGACCGGTTGAAGATGCCGATCTTCCCGCGCTCCGGCAAATCGCACGTCGTCCGCCACAGAAAATCGTGCTGCAACTCCAGTTCCGATGGCACTTTGAAGGAAAACACCTGGCAGCCCTGCGGATTGATCCCCGACATCACGTGCTTGATGATGCCGTCCTTCCCCGCTGCATCCATGGCTTGAAAGATCAATAGCAGCGCCCAGCTGTTCTGCGCATAGAGCTTGTCCTGCAGCTCCGCCGTCCGGACAATCCCCTCTTGCAGGGCCTCGGCGGCGTTCTCTTTCGAGCGCCAATGCCCCGTATCCGCCGGATCAAAGTCCGCCAGCCGAAACTTCTTCCCGCTGTCAATCCGGTAGGTCTGGGCCACTTTTTTGTTTTTCATTTTGCGTTACTCCCCGAACTCAGACCGGCCCGAATGATCTACCTGAATGATGGCGACTTTCCCCTCGCCATACCGGCTGCCGTTACCAATACTAGTCCAGTTATCCCGCGGCCGCTTGCTTGGCGCGCCTCGCCCGGTGCTCGCTACAGGTGTTCGACTAGAAATCAAGAAAGCGCGAGCGCGTTTCCTCCGTAGGCAGCGGGCACGTATCGTAACGCCCGAAGACCTGGTATCGCCTGCGCGCCACCACCCCATACGCCCAATCGCGCAGCCGCCGGGGAATGAGTTCCAGCGCACTCCCCGCCAGCCGCCAGAAAGAACTTCCTGGTGTTGGTGTTGCCTGTGTGGGCTCGGGTCGGAGCCTGTCCTGCGCGAAGTCGAAGGAACCCAGACGCGCCGAGCGCAGCTCGGCTGCCCCCAACTGCCGAAGAATAAAGACCACAGCGTCCGACCGGTTCAGCACCCGCTCGTCCGCCTGTTCGTAATCGACCACAACATACACCGTATCCAGATCCCTCGCGTCCGCCCCATGACGCGCCAAAATCCTCCCCGCCAGCGCACTCTGCAGCGATGCAAATCGAAACCAGCCAGCCCGATCCCGCCGCAGCACAAACTGCACCAGCCGGTTGCACAGCCCGCAAACGCCATCGTAGAGAAGAATTGGATGAGCAACCGAGCCTGAGGCCCACTTTTCGGAGTCATCGGCTATCACGCACAACACCTCAGATCCCGCAATCCAAACGGTCCTGCCTCCGGCAGGCCGCCGCGAATCTGCTCCGCCGTGAAGCGGCGCTCCGGCAACAGGTCCGCTGGCAGAGCGTCGCATTCTGTAGCCGGCTCAACCACTCCTTCCGACAGGATGCGCACTTGCGCTCGCGCCACCAACGGAATCTTCATGGTGCGCTCGCAGACGACCGCCAGGGCATAATGGAACCACAGCGGTGCGGGAAACATCCAGATGCGCAGGCCGAGAACCTGCGCTACGCGCCCCGCCGCGTCGCTGAGATACAGTTCCTCCGCCCCGGTCAGTGCGATCGTCCGCTGGCTCAGCCGCCCGTCCACCAATGCCGCGTGCAGCACGCGCACGAGGTCGTCAACGGCCAGCGGCCTGATCGCCTTTTGCTTGAACCCAACCGTGGCGAGAATCGGAAGCGTATAAAAGCCGTGGCTAAGATGGTCGAGCATGTGGTCGCCGCGTCCATAGACCATGCCAGCTTTCACAATCGTGTAGTCGAGCCCGGAATTCCTAACGATCTGCTCCGCGGCCCACTTGGACTCATGATACGGCGACCCGCAATCAGGACGCGCCCTCAAAAAGCTTATCAGCGCGATCCGGCGCACCCCGGCGCGCTTCGCCGCTTCCACGACATTGTGCGTTCCTTCGATATGAATCCGCTGGTACGTCTGCCTTCCGATTTCGCGGTTAATCCCCGCACAGTGGGCGACCGCGTCGCATCCCGCGAAAGCGCGAGCCAGCACGTCAATGTCAGCGAGGTCGCTCGAAACGTGCGTTGCCCTGGCGGGATGGTCTAACTGACTCCCCTGCCGCCGCGCGGTGCGCGAGAGCAAGACGATTTCGTGCCCATCGGCGAGGAACCGTTGCGCCAAATGACTGCCGACAAATCCCGTTCCGCCCGTGATCGCGATCTTCATAGCCTGGACTCCTTCTCTATCCTTCGTGCCTTACGCCTGCGCAGAACCTGAGTGGGACAAACCGCACTCAAGAAGTCGCCCACCGCGCTGGCAATGTTTTCCGGTTCTAGGTGGTAAAGAATGCGATTCCCCTCGCGGCGTTCGGAAACAAGATCCGCACTTTTGAGAATGGAAAGATGGCGGGAGATTGATGGCCCCGAGATGGTGAAGCGCGACGCGATCTCGCCCGCGGCGAGTTCGCCGGTCTTCAGTTCCTGCAGAATCTGCCGCCGGGTGGGATCGGCCAAAGCCCGGAAGATGCGCGACGCTGCTTTCATGTCTACATATTAGCTATATTGCTAAATAGCGTCAAGGGGAATTATTGGCGCATCGACGACCCCAGCCGCAGCAATTCCTCGCGCAGACGCGCATGCCGTTGCGTCAGCCGCAGGTAGCGCATCTCGTTCGCCCCTGCTTGCGCGCGGATGATCCTTACAACTTCTTTCTTCTCCTTCGGCGACCACCCCTCTAGATCCGGAATCAACGCCAGCACCAGCGCCCAGTTCCCAAAACACCGCCGCTCCGCCGAACTCCAGCGCGGCACGCTCACCCCCAACGCGCCGCTAACTTCTTCCGCACAGGCGTTCCGAATCCGCTCGCTCTCGCCCCCGAATCCCCGCGCCATTCGCCGGTTCACGCGCAGCCCAAGATTACGCACAGAAAACTTGTCCCACGCACCGCGCTCTCCTCCCGGTAATTCATAGAACACATGCGCTTCCGCCAGCCGCTTCAAAGTCTTCTTCGGAGTGCGGTACCGCGGATTGATTGCAATCTTCCGGTCTTCCCGCCGGGCAAGTTGCTCCAGATCCTCGCGCCCCGAGCGGAACCCCAGTTTGCGATAAAACCAGAAAGCCCCGGAATCGAGCGCCTCGTCATTCTTCTGCCCAATCTGATAGGGATAAACCGAAATCGTCGCCGCTCCGGTGAACGCGCACAGACAGCGCAGCGCCTGCGCATAAATCCACGCCGTCTCGCCCCCGCGATACGTGTAGAACGTATTGAAGCCCACCTCGATCCAGTCGCACAGCCCGATGGCTTCGATGTAATTCACGGGGACGCCATTCTTCAGCGTGAATCCCGCAACGTAAGCGCGCAGCGGCAAGCGGCGCGCCGTCGGCAGGTTCCAGAAGTACATCACCACGCCCCGGTCGGAGTTGCCAGAACCCAGCTGCGCCCGCACCACCGACCGCGGATCGCCCAGCGTCGTGCCGTAGAGCTCACGATAGCGAACCACCATCACTTCCCGGATCATCTCCATCACGCGTTCGCCCTCGCGCCGCGAGAGTTTTTCCAACTGTGGAAGAGGCCGCGCGAATTCGTCGGCCAGAGAGACCTGGCTGCGAACGAGCAGCGGTTCGGTGTGGTAGTAAAACTGGCGCGGGCGCGTCCAATTGCGCGTGCGCGAGAACTTCAAATTCCTGAGATGCCAGCGCAACGGGATCCGCAACGAGTCGTAAAGCTCGCCCCGAGCGCGCTCGTCGGCCGGAAGCTGCTCAAATCGCCGAATCAGCCATTCGCAATCGCGTTCGCCGCCCCTTGCCGCATCCAGCCAGCGCCGCCACGGGATGTTGGCTTCCACGTCGGCGTCCTCGGCCAGCAGCGGAACAAACCGCGGCCAGGTCGCGCCCATCGCCCGCTCTTCCTCGTAGTCGTCCCATGCAATCTCGACATCGCGCGGAAAGCGGTGGACCAGCCAGCGCGCGGCTTCGAAGCTCAGCGTGTCTTGCATCGTCGTGCCCGCGATGCCAGACGTGTCAAAGTCGTCGAACACATCCATATCCACGCCCTGCCCGCGCAGTTTCTCGACCCGTTCGTGAAAACTGTTCAGAAGCTTTTCAATGCTGGTCACCAGCGCCGGCGACTGCGGGAAAGCGCGCAGAAACAACAGTGCCTCGTGAAAGCGGATCAGGGCTTGGGCCTCACTGAAGTCGCGCCGCGAGAGTTGCTCGAGCACGCTGCGGGACTCAGCGGCTGCGCTTCGTCCGTAATGAGTTTTAGCGGCTTCGAGGCGGGCGAGCAGCGCGTCCAGATCTTGCCGATCCAGATCTCGCGCATCCGGGGTTTGGGCCATGGGTCTTCCGGCTGGTAAGTGTATCGCATCCCCGCGGGAGTTCACGGCGCAGCGCGGATTCAACGCAGGTAAATTTGAAATCCCTGGAAATTACTTCACTCGGCGGCTGGCCATCAGCAGGTGAGTCCACGGCTCATCATCAAGACGGCTTATCTGCACTACCGGATGCCCGTGGGTGCTGGCGTGAATGAATTGGCCGTCCCCAATGTACATTCCGGTGTGCGTAACGTTGCGTGGAGAAGAACCAAAGAACAGCAGGTCGCCGGCCTGAAGATCGCTTC
>Ga0181537_10000526_pt1 | contig 35939 bp, 35 predicted proteins | sample PEATcosm2014_Bin_39_FD_119765 | JGI IMG/M metagenome (GOLD analysis project Ga0181537, IMG submission 119765) | Peatland microbial communities from MTU Mesocosm Facility, Houghton, MI, USA - PEATcosm2014_Bin23_10_metaG | ecosystem: Environmental > Terrestrial > Soil > Wetlands > Peat | place... | reverse complement strand
CGCGCTCGATGCGTTCCAGGGTTTCGCCGCCGGTGGTGGATTTTCCTACGGTGATGTGCTGGGCGGCGGGGGCGGCTGGGCCAAGACGATCCAGTTCAATCCGCGGCTTGCCGACCAGTTCGCCGCCTTCTTTGCGCGTGCGCAGACGTTTGCGCTCGGAGTTTGCAATGGCTGCCAGATGATGAGCCAGTTGCGCTCGATGATTCCGGGCGCGCAGGACTGGCCCAGCTTCGAGCGCAACGCCTCGGAGCAGTTCGAAGCTCGGCTCGTGATGGTGGAAGTGCCGTCGTCGCCGTCCATCTTCCTGTCCGACATGGCAGGCAGCCGCATTCCGGTGGCCAACGCGCACGGCGAAGGTCGCGCCCAATTCGCATCGGAACAGGCGCGATCGCGGTCCCTCATCGCCTTGCGCTACGTGGACGCGTCGGGGGCGGCGACGGAGCGCTACCCGGAAAACCCCAATGGCTCGCCACAGGGAATCTGCGGGTTGACCACGCCCGATGGCCGGTTCACGATCGTCATGCCGCATCCCGAACGAGTGCGGCGCACGGTGCAAATGTCGTGGCAGCCGCCGGGCCTTGGCGAGGATTCACCCTGGATGCGCATGTTCCGAAACGCAAGACGCTGGATCGCGTAGCCTTGAAACCATGAAGCGCGAATCGTTCCCGGTCGGCCGCGTCATTCCCCTGGTGCAGGAGCGCCGGCGGACACTTGTTGCGCCGAATCCACGGGACCTTGCATCGGGAGCAGACGCGCGCGCGGGTCTCGTGGATCGCTTCCACCGTCCCTTGCTCGACTTGCGCATTTCGGTCACGGACAGGTGCAATTTCCGGTGCGTGTATTGCATGCCCAAGGAAATCTTCGATAGCGAGCACGTCTATGTGCCTCATGACGAGTTGCTGAGCTTCGAGGAGATCGCCCGTCTGGCGCGCATCTTCGTTCAACGGGGTACGCGCAAGATCCGCCTGACGGGCGGCGAACCCCTCTTGCGCCGCGACTTGGAGTCGCTCGTGCACATGCTGGCGCAATTGCGCGACGATTCGGGCAACGCGATCGACCTGGCGATGACCACCAATGGCTCGATCCTCGACCGCAAGGCGGCCGCGCTGGCGCAGGCCGGCCTGCAGCGCGTGACGGTCTCGCTGGACGCTCTCGACGACGAAGTGTTCCGGCGCATGAACGATGTCGACTTCCCGGTCGCCAGCGTCCTGGCAGGAATCGACGCGGCGCGCGCGGCGGGATTTGCTCCCGTCAAGATCAACATGGTGGTTAAGCGCGGATACAACGAAGACCAAATTCTCCCCATGGCCTTGTATTGCCGGGAGCGTGGACTCGTCCTGCGATTCATCGAGTTCATGGACGTCGGCAATACCAATGGCTGGCGCCTGGACGACGTGATTCCTTCGCGGCGCATCCTGGAGCAGATCGACGCGGTCCTGCCGCTCGAGGCGGTGGAGGGCGAGGATTACGGCGCGGTCGCGCAGCGCTGGCGATATCGGGATGGCAGCGGTGAAATCGGGACGATCTCGAGCGTGACGCGTGCCTTTTGCGGCGATTGCACCCGGGCTCGCCTGTCGACGGAAGGTTCGTTGCACCTGTGCCTGTTCAGCCACCGGGGTCACGACCTGCGCGCGCTTGTGCGTGCGGGCGCCGACGACGTGCAGATAGCCTCGGCGATCGGTGCCATCTGGCGGGAGCGTGATGACCGGTACTCCGAATTGCGCGGCGCGCAGACCCCGGGCTCACCGGTCGCATCCGAGCATCGCGTCGAGATGTCGTATATCGGCGGTTGATCCGGGCTTGACGCAAATTAGCGTAAATGAGGTGGTCGTAAGAAAATCGTGACGTCGCCTTCGCTATGATTCCTGCAGGAATCCGATGCAGGAGGAAGCGGGCGATGTTGCAAATCCGGAAATCTGCCGAGCGTGGCTTTGCGGACCACGGCTGGCTCAGGTCCTTTCATACATTTTCGTTTGCCGACTACTACGATCCGGAGCACGTCGAATTCGGGCCGCTGCGCGTGATCAATGAAGACCGCGTCGTGCCCGGGGCCGGCTTTGGCACGCACGGACATCGCGACATGGAAATCATCAGCTATGTCCTCGAAGGCGAACTCGAGCACAAGGACTCGATGGGTACGGGCTCGGTGATCCGGCCGGGCGACGTACAGCGCATGAGCGCGGGCCGCGGCGTCACCCATAGCGAATACAACCACTCCAAGACGGAACCCGTGCATTTCCTGCAGATCTGGATCCAGCCCAACGTGCGTGGCATTGCGCCGAGTTATGAACAGAAGACGTTCCCGCGCAATCAACTGCGTGGCCGGTTGCGCCGCGTGGCTTCGCCGGACGGCGCCGACGAGTCCGTGCAGATCCACCAGGATGCAAGCGTTTATGCGGGAATCTTCGACGGTGCCGACCGCGTGCAGCTCGACTGCAATCCCGCCCGCAAGGTGTACGTGCATGTCGCGCGCGGATCGCTTTCGGTGAACGGAACGGCCCTGACGGCAGGCGATGCGATCGCAATGACCGAAACCGCGCAGCTGGCAATGCAGGGGGCCAAGGACGCCGAAGTCCTGGTTTTCGACCTGCCATGACCGGCGCCGGAGTGCCCGTAGCTGCATTCGCCTACGACCGACGCACGATCCGCATGCATTGGATCAGCGCGGCGCTCGTGATCGCGCTGTGGTGCCTGGGCCAGACGATCGACTGGTTTCCGCGCGGCACGCCGCGATCGTTGGCACGCAGCGTGCATATCGCGCTGGGTGTGACCCTGGCCGTGGTCATCCTCATGCGCATCGTGTGGCGCCTGGGCGGCGGGCGCAAGCTACCCGCGAGCGAGCGCGGCCCGACACAGGCCGTCGCGGGTTTCATCCATGCAATCCTCTACCTGCTGCTCGTGTCCGCGCTTCTTGCGGGCATCGCGAACGTCTGGGTGCGCGGCGATACGCTGTTCCAGTGGTTCACGGTGCCGGCCTGGGATCCGTCGAACAAGGAGCTGCGCCATCAGGTCGAGGACATCCACGAGCTTTTGGCCAACACCGTGTTCTTCCTGGCCCTGATGCATGCGGGGGTCGCGATCGCGCACCACGCCATCCTGCGCGACAACGTGCTGCGCAGGATGATTCCCGCTCTCAAGGCACCGGCAACGAACGCGAAGCAGCGCTAGGTCAAGGATCGCGCGTCTGCACCTGTACGAGTGGCGCGTCTTCCGTCGTCGCGCGGCTTGGACGTTCACGTCCTACTCGTACCGGCGCCGACTCATGGGCGATGCGTTCCCGTGCAGCGGCCATCTTCGCCGGATCCGTCTGGGCCAACTCGATGCCGGCAGCGTCGAGTTCCGGCTGTAGCGCCGCCAGGTCCATCTGCACCGGCACCGCAATTTCGGCGTGGCGCACGTAGACCGGGGTTGCGGGCTCAAGCGGTTCGAACTGCGCCGTCTGTGAATACGAGGGCACGATGGCGTGTGCTTCGTCGCTGGGCGTTGGTTCCTGCTCGCCGCGTGTGAGGTCGGGCTCCGGCGCCGCATTTTCCGCGACCGCGCTTTCGCGCAGCTCATGCGTGAGTTCCTCGAGTTCCTCGTCCGGCTCGTCCGCCTCCTTGCCTTCCGGTACGGCCGCATTGCCACCGCTGGCCTCGGCACGATCGCCGCCACCGCGGCCGCCGCGCCGGCGCCGGCGCCGCCGGCCACGCTTTTCCTCTTCGTTGCCCGCCAGGGGATTGGGTTTCTCGTCCTGTGTGGCCGGTTCCTGCACGGCGGACTGTAAAGCGGCATGCCCGTCGTCCGGGGCGAGCACGGCTTGCTCGAGCGCCGCGGCTGCGCTGCGCTGTTCCGGTGCTGCCTCGTGTGCGCCATCAGCCGCGGCGCCAGCACCTTCGGGCCGATCGCGCCGTCCACGGCGCCGTGCGCCTTCCTGCTGCTGGCCGTTTCGTTCCCCGCGCGCCTGTCCCGGCGAGGCGCCGTTTGCTCCGGCGTTCGATCCTGCGCCCGCACCAGCGCCCGCACCACTGCCTGCATTGCGCTCGCGTCGACCGTCCTCGCGCTTGCGCCCGCCTGCACGCTGTGGGTCGCGCTGTGGGTCACGCTGTGGGTCACGCTGCGCATCCCGCTGACCTTCGCGTTGCCCATCGCGCTGTGGCTCCCCGCGCTCCTTGCGTTCCGATTCCGCGCGGGCCTCGCCACCGCGTGCGCCACGCTCCGGGCGCCGATCGCGCCGGCCGCGGCCTCCACGGTCGCCGCCACGATCGCGGTCGCGATTGGTCTCGCCATTGGCGCGCGTCCGCTCGCCATCGCGCGCTGCGCCCGCTGCGCGCGGTGCACCCGGTTCGCGCTTGGGCGGCGCCTCCGGTTCCGGCGCCGCGAACCAGTTGCGGATGCGCGCCCAGAAGGAAGTCTCGCTCGCGATGCCGGGATGCGATACGCCATGCGGCGCGCTCGCGTTGGGGCCGGCCTCCGTCGCAATGATGATCGGCGCCGGTGTCTCCGGGACAATTCCTTTCACCACTGCGGTCTGGCGCCGGTTGCGCGGCTCCCCCTGTCCAGCGGGCGTGTAAACCTCCTCCGTCGGGGGTGCGATCACGCGGTCGTAACTGGCGCGAGCCTGGTCGAGCCGTTCGTCGTCGTGGCGCAGACGCTCGATGCTGTAGTGGGGCGTCTCCAGGTACCGGTTCGGAATCAGCACGATCGAAACGCGCAGGCGCGCCTCGAGTTTCGCGATGTCGGCGCGCTTTTCATTGAGCAGGTACGTGGCGACATCGACCGGTACCTGCGCGTGGACGGCGGCGGTCGATTCCTTCATCGCCTCTTCCTGCAGGATGCGCAGGATATGCAGCGCCGAGCTGTCGGTGTCGCGCACCTGGCCGACACCGTTGCAGCGCGGGCAGGTCACGTGGCTGCCTTCGCTCAAGGCTGGGCGCAAGCGCTGGCGCGAGAGTTCCATCAGGCCAAAGCGCGAGATCTTGCCCATCTGGACGCGCGCGCGGTCGAAATGCAGGCCTTCCTTCAGCCGCTGCTCCACCGCGCGCTGGTTGCGGCCTTCCTCCATGTCGATGAAGTCGATGACGATCAGTCCGCCCAGGTCGCGCAGGCGCAACTGGCGCGCGACCTCTTCGGCGGCTTCCAGATTGGTGCGCGTCGCGGTTTCCTCGATGTCGGCGCCGCGCGTGGCCTGCGCGGAATTGACGTCGACCGCGACCAACGCCTCGGTGTGGTCGATGACGATGGCGCCGCCCGAGGGCAGCGAGACCGTGCGCGAATGCGCCGTTTCGATCTGGTGCTCGATCTGGAAGCGCGAGAACAGCGGCACGTCGTCCTTGTAGCGCTTGACCCGCGGTGCGACGTCGGGCATCACGACATTGACGAAATGCAGCGCCTGTTCGAATACATCCTCGGTGTCGATGAGGATCTCGCCGATGTCGGGATTGAAATAATCGCGAATGGCGCGGATCACCAGGCTCGATTCCAGGTAGATCAGTTCGGGTGCCTTGTGCTGGTCGACCGCGTCGGTGATCGCCTTCCAAAGCTGCAACAGGTATTTCAGGTCCCACTGCAGTTCCTCGACCGCGCGGCCGATGCCCGCCGTGCGCGCAATGACGCTCATGCCGTTGGGCAGGTCGAGCTGGTCGATCGCGTCGCGCAGTTCCTGGCGGTCTTCGCCTTCGACGCGGCGCGAGACGCCGCCGCCGCGCGGGTTGTTGGGCATCAGCACCAGGTAGCGGCCCGCCAGCGAAATGAAGGTCGTCAGCGCCGCTCCCTTGTTGCCGCGCTCCTCCTTCTCGACCTGGATGATCAGTTCCTGGCCTTCGGAAATCGCCTCGTTGATCCGCGCGCGGCCGACGTCGACGCCCGCCTTGAAATACTGGCGCGAAATCTCCTTGAAGGGCAGGAAGCCATGGCGCTCTTCGCCGTAGTCGACGAAACACGCCTCTAGGCTGGGCTCGACCCGCGTGACGCGGCCCTTGTAGATGTTGGACTTGCGTTGCTCGCGACCGCTGGATTCGATATCCAGGTCGAGCAGCTTCTGGCCGTCCACGATCGCGACGCGCAACTGCTCCGCGTGCGTCGCATTAAACAGCATTCTCTTCATCAACACTCCTTGCGCGGCTTGCGCCTGCGCAAAACGTGCCGAATCGGATCTGCCAGCGAACCCTTACCGGAAGGAACTACCGGGATGCACCGTGCCTGCGCGCGCAATGGACCACCCGGCAATGCGCAAACGCGCAAAGCCGCGGCGGGAGGAAATCGGCGTCGAGCGCCGGACCTCGGCCTGCGTTACAGGTGTCGAATGGAGTGGAGACACGGGATTAATCGGCAGTGAACTTCCGGGTTTGTGCGTTACTGGCAGTCGCGCCAAGCGCGCGACGCAACCTGCATCCGAATTCGGCAGGCGCCTGCATCTTGAAATGGCCGGCGCCCATTCATAATCGGGCCGGACTGTCCCGGAACTAATTTCCATGGACCTCCTCAACCCGTTTCCTTGCGCACGACCCGAAACCGTGTCGCGCGCCCCTTGGCCAAAGCTCGAGCCCGAACGATGTTTTCGTACCGATCGGCGAGGGCGCACTGAGCGCCGCTACAATTGTGGCCGGTTGACAACAGCCCGCATGCGGACTTCAACGGGCCCCAGTATAGGCAACATGGTTCCGCAAAGCAAAACGCGGCCGGCGCCCGGATCGACGAATAAGGGCCACCCTTCCGTCCAAAGGGTGGTAATCACCGACGAGCACGCAGGCCAGCGCCTAGACAATTACTTGTTGCGGCTGGCCAAAGGCGTCCCGAAAAGCCACGTATACCGCATCGTGCGCAGTGGCGAGGTACGCGTAAACGGCGGTCGCGCCAGCGCGGATACACGCCTCGCGGCCGGTGACGAACTGCGCATCCCTCCGATCCGGCTGGCGGCCACTGCGGTCAAGCCGCAGGCGCCTGCCTTGATGCCGGCAATTCTGTACGAAGACGAGCACCTGCTGGTCATGGACAAGCCCTCGGGAGTAGCCGCGCACGGCGGCAGCGGGATTTCTTTCGGGCTGATCGAGCGGGTACGGGCCGCCCGGCCGAATCAGCCTTTCCTGGAGCTTGCGCACCGGCTTGACCGGGACACCTCGGGCGCACTGATGCTCGCCAAGACACGACGCTGCCTGGTGACCCTGCATGAGCAGATTCGCGCCGGGGAAGTGGAGAAGCGCTACCTCGCGCTCGTCCACGGCGATTGGCGCAACGATCGCCAGCACGTGCGGCTTGCCCTCGCCAAGCGCACGCTGGCCGGCGGGGAGCGCCGGGTCTTCGTCGACGAGGAGGAGGGCGCACGTGCGCATACGGTGCTGCATTTGCGCGCGCGCCTCAACGGCTTCTCCTTGCTGGAGGCGGAGTTGAAGACGGGGCGCACCCACCAGATCCGCGTCCACCTGGCGCACCTGGGCTTCCCGATCCTGGGCGACGACAAATACGGCGATTTCGACATCAATCGGCGCGCTGCGAAGGGCGAATTCGGCCCGCGCCTGGGCCGCATGTTCCTGCACGCACACTCCCTGCAGTTGGCGCATCCCGTCTCGGGCGTCCCCCTGTCGATCGAATCGCCCTTGCCGGCGGACTGTGCGCAATGGATCGAGGCGCGCAGTGGCTGACGCGCGCTTCGATGTGCTGGTCTTCGACTGGGACGGCACGTTGGTCGATTCGACCGCGCTCATCGCGAATGCAATCCTGCGTGCGGCGGCGGACATCGGCGTTGCGGTTCCCGATCCGGCCCGCGCCTCCCATGTCATCGGCCTGGGCATGGCCCACGCGCTGGCGCTGGTCGTGCCTGACCTGCCACGCGAGCGCAGGAACGATTTCAACGCTCGCTTTCACGTGCATTACCGCAACGGCGAAGACGACATCTGCCTGTTCGAGGGCATGCGCGCGCTTCTCGAATCGCTGCAGGTGCGCGGCGAGCGCCTCGCCATCGCCACGGGCAAAAGCAGTACGGGTCTTATGCGTTCGCTGCATTCGGCAGGCCTGGAGGGCATTTTCGAGGCCACCCGGTGCGCCGACCAGACGCATCCCAAGCCGCACCCGGCGATGCTGCTGGAACTGGCGCAGGAGATGGAGACGGAGCCTGCGCGCATGCTGATGATCGGCGATACCACCCACGACCTGCAGATGGCGCAAGCGGCAGGCGCAAGCGCGGTGGGCGTGAGCTATGGCGCGCACCCGCACGAGGAATTGGCACGCGCCGGTCCGCTTGCGATATTCAACGATGTCGCCGGACTGCGTTCGTGGCTGCTGCGTTGAGCAGGAAAACCGCCGGCTGACGCTGCAGCCCGGTGATTTCACCGGCCGCCGAGCGAGTGCGCCACTGCGCGATCGGAAGCGAGATCACGCGTGTGGCGCTTCCGGTGAGATCGATGGCGACGCACAGCTGCACCATGGCGTCGCACGTCTCGACGATCGCCGCCAGCAGTTGCCCGTTGCGGTACGGTGTCTCGATGAATATCTGGGTCTGGCCCTGCAAGGCATCGCGCGCGAGCGTGCGCAGCCGTTCGATGAGTTCGGCCCGTGCTCTGGGCAGGTACCCATGGAAGCGGAATTCCTGGCCGTTCATGCCCGACGCCATGAGCGCCAGCACAAGCGAGCAGGGTCCCACCCAGGGCACGACTTCGACGCCCAACTCGTGCGCGCGCGCAACGATGGTCGAGCCCGGATCGGCAATTCCGGGACAACCCGCCTCCGATAGCACGACGCCATCGCGTGCCGGGTCGCCGACCTGGAGCGGGGCCAGCCACTGGTCGATCGCCGTGACGTCGGGTTCGTGCCCGATTTCGATGATCTGCAGTTGGGCGATGGGCCGTGGATGCCCGATCGATTTCAGGAAGGCGCGCGCGCTGCGCGCGTTCTCCGCAAGAAAATAATCCGCATGGCGAGCCAGCTCGATCGCCGCGGCCGGAAGGACGGCGGCCGCAGCGGCTGCGGCGGGCTCACTCGCAATCGGCACCGGCAGCAAATGCAAGCGGGCCATCACGGATTTCCTGCTGGGAGCACGGCGACGCCAAAACGCGCCAGCATCGAGACCAGCCCGATGAGGGGCAGGCCAATGAGTGCGGTCGGATCGTCGCTCTCGACGCGCTCGACCAGGCAAATGCCCAGCGATTCGATTTTCGCGGAACCCGCGCAGTCATACGGTCGATCCAGGCGCAAATAGGCGTCGAGCGCCGCGCGGGGAAGGGTGCGAAATCGGACCTGGGTCGGCACGCAGGTGCTGTGGCATTCACCACTGAGCGTGTCGAACAGGGCAAGCCCACTGTGAAACAGCACGAGACGCCCTTGCAATGCGAGCAGCTGTTCGAGGGCCGCATCGTGTTGACCCGGCTTGCCGATCGCCATCCCGTCGAGTTCGGCGACCTGATCGGAGCCGATCACCAGTGCGCCCGGCGCACGTGCGCCGGCGCTTTGCGCCTTTTGACGTGCCAGCCGCTCGGCCGTCGCGGCGTGCCCTTCCCCGGGCAAGGAGGTTTCGTCGATGCCGGGCACTTCCACGCGGAACTCGATCCGCAGGCGTCGGAGCAATTCCGCGCGATAGGGCGAGGATGACGCGAGTACGATCCGCCTGGACATGCGCGCAGTGTATTCAAGTCGTCTCGCGCATTCCCGTCCGCGAGGCGGAAAATCAACGACGGATCCGACTAGGTCATGCTCAGCATCGATGTGTTCACGATGGCGCGGGCGGATGCGCAGTCCACGGGCGAGGTGGAACTGCGCAAGCTGCCGCGCCTGCGCGCCAGCCTGCTGCGCGACGAGGGCAAGCTGCGCTATCGCGCGCAACTGGGCATGGACGCGCATGGGCGGCCGGCCATGCGACTGCACCTGGAGGCGCGCCTGGCCTTGGCCTGCGATCGCTGTGGTGGCGAGACGGAATATGGGTTGAACGTCGAACGGGAGTTCTTTTTCGTGCGTACCGAGGACGAACTGGCGGCCCAGCCGATCGACGACGCCCCGGAGGAAGCCTTGCTGGGAAGCGCCCACTTCGACCTGGGTGCCTTGATCGAGGATGAGGCCATCCTGCAATTGCCCATGTCCCCCCGCCACGAGCATTGCCCCGGGAAAGAGGACGCCCCAGCGCCTTCCGAGACCTACCGGCCGTTCGCCGAATTGGGCCGCCTGCGAGATGGCGCCCGCCGCCGGCATCGTCTAAAATGATGGATTATCGAAAAATTCGGGAAAACGCATCATGGCTGTGCAACAGAACAAGAAATCGGCGTCCAAGCGCAATATGCACCGCGCGCACGATTTTCTGAGCAATCCGCCGCTTGCCGTCGAACCCGCCACGGGTGAGGTCGTTCGTCGTCATCACGTCAGCCCCACCGGTTTTTACCGTGGCAAGAAGGTCGTCGCGACCAAGTCGGACGAATAAAGGCTTAGTTGTCGATGACGGTGCGCATCGCCATCGACTGCATGGGAGGTGACCACGGGGTCAGGGTGACGGTCCCGGCGGCGCTCTCCTTCTTGCGGCAGGAGAATTCGGCAGGTTTGCTGCTCGTCGGCCGCGCGGAGCTCATCCAGGAAGAATTGCAGCGCCAGGAGCGCTCGATGCCCGGGCTTGCATCCGAACTGCCCGGAATGCGTTCGCGCATCGAAGTGGTGCATGCGGAAGAGGTGGTCGAGATGGGCGATTCGCTCACGGTCGCCTTGCGTACGAAAAAAAGCTCCTCGATGCGGCTGGCCTTGGAGTCCGTCAAGGCAGGCAACGCCGATTGCGCCGTGAGTGCCGGCAACACCGGCGCTTTGATGGCGATCGCGCGCTACGTGTTGAAGACACAGGAAGGCATCGACCGGCCCGCCATCGCGCACGCGCTGCCCAACCAGAAAGGCGGCCTGACCACGTGGCTCGATCTTGGCGCAAACGTGGATTGCGAGGCCGAGCACCTGCTGCAGTTCGCCATTCTCGGCTGCGCGCTCGCATCGTCCCTGCAGGACAAGGAACATCCCAGCGTGGGCCTGCTCAACGTGGGTGAGGAGGTCATCAAGGGCAACGAGGTCGTCAAGCGGGCGGCCGAGCTGCTCAGGGCGAGCGGTCTCAATTTCTACGGCAACGTCGAGGGCGACGACATCTTCCGCGGCAAGGTCGACGTTGTCGTGTGCGACGGCTTTGTCGGCAACGTTGCCTTGAAGACCTCGGAAGGGCTTGCACAGATGCTGGCGGGGTTCATTCGCGAGGAATTCACGCGCAATGCCGCGTCGAAATTGCTGGCGCTCGTCGCGTTGCCGGTGCTGCAAAGGATTCGTCGCCGCGTCGACCACCGCCGCTTCAATGGTGCCGCGCTGCTGGGCTTGCGGGGCGTCGTCATCAAGAGCCACGGCTCGTCCGATGCCTACGGTTTCGAATGCGCCATCCGGCGCGGCTTCGAAGCAACGAGCCATTGCCTGCTGGAGCGAACCGCGCAAGCCATGGCACCCTTGCTGGCACGCTTGCCCGCGCAGGAACAGGCCTCGCTCGGGGATGGTGCGATCGGGGTGGACGCTCTGGGCGCCGACGCGCTGCGCGCCTGAGACAAGTACGCAAAACAACAAAATCGAATCATGAGCAGGTTCTCGTCCCGAATCACCGGCACCGGATCTTTCCTTCCCGAGCGCATCATGCGCAACGAGGATCTGGTGCGCGAACTCGCCGAGCGGGGCATCGAAACCTCGGACGAATGGATCGTCACGCGTACCGGGATTCGCCAGCGCCATATCGCGAATCCCGGCGTCGGGACCACCGATCTTGCGGAAGGCGCGGCGCGCGCCGCCCTGCGCAAGGCAGGTGTCGCGCCCGACTCGATCGATCTCATCATCGTCGCCACGTCGAGCCCGGACCAGGTTTTCCCCAGTACCGCCTGTTCCGTGCAGGCGCGCCTGGGCGCCGCGGGCGCTGCCGCGTTCGACGTGCAGGCGGCCTGCAGCGGCTTCGTGTATGCCGTCGGCCTGGCCGATGCGCTCATCCGTGCGGGCTCGAACCGCCGTGCCCTGGTGATCGGGGCCGAAGTCTATTCGCGCCTGCTCGACTGGACCGATCGCTCCACCTGCGTGCTCTTTGGCGACGGTGCCGGCGCGATTGTCGTGGAGGCTGGAACGACGCCGGGCATCCTGGCCAGTCGCATGCACGCCGATGGGGCGCGCGGTTCGATCCTTTCTGTTGCCGGACACTTCGACCGTGGCAGCGCGATCGGTGACCCCTTCCTGCGAATGGACGGCAAGGCGGTCTTCAAGCTCGCCGTCGACGTTCTTGATTCTTCCGCACGCGAAGTGCTCGCACTGGCCGACCTCGATCCGGACCAAGTGAAGTGGCTCATTCCGCACCAGGCGAACGTTCGCATCCTGGCCGCGAGTGCAAAGCGCCTGGGCCTCGCAGAGGATCGCGTCGTGGTCACGGTCGACCGCCATGGCAACACTTCGGCGGCATCGGTGCCGCTCGCACTCGACGTCGCTTGTGCGGATGGCCGCGTCCTGGGGGGCGACCTGGTCCTGCTGCAGGGCGTCGGCGGCGGATTCACCTGGGGCTCGGTTTTGCTGCGCATGTAATCGGCAGGCAACGGCGGCGCGACGCAACTATCATCCGCTTTTCGGCTTTCGGAACACCTGATGAAATTGGCATTCGTGTTTCCCGGACAGGGTTCGCAGTCCGTGGGAATGTTGTCCACCTTCGAGCAGGACGCGGCCGCGAGCGAGGTCGTACGGCGCGCGTCCGCGGCGCTGGGCGAGGATGTCGGTGCGCTCATCGCCAACGGGCCGGCGGCTGACCTGGACCTGACCGTCAATACACAACCGTGCATGCTTACCGCATCGATCGCGATGTATCGCGCCTGGCGCGCCGCAGGCGGTCCGGAGCCGCAGCTCGTCGCCGGTCACAGCCTGGGCGAATACGCGGCGCTGGTCGCCGCGGGCGCGCTCACGCTCGAGGATGCGGTGCCGCTCGTGCGCTATCGCGCGCAGGTCATGCAGGAGGCGGTGCCGGTCGGCACCAGCGGCATGGCGGCGATCCTGGGCTTGGACGATGACGCCGTGCGCGATGCCTGCGCGCGTGCGCAGGCGCAAGTTCCCGGCGAGGTCGTCGAAGCCGTGAACTTCAATGCGCCCGCACAAGTTGTCATAGCCGGCAATACCGCGGCGCTTGCACGCGCCTGTGAACTGGCGAAGGAGGCCGGCGCCAAACGGGCCCTGCCGCTGCCGGTTTCGGTGGCGTTCCACTCCTCCCTGCTGCGTCCCGCCAGCGCGCGCCTGCGCGATCGTCTGGCCACAACCGCTGTCGCCGCGCCGCGTATTGCCGTGGTCAACAACATCGACGTGCGTACCGAGACCGATCCGCAGGCGATTCGTGAAGCGCTCGCGCGGCAGGTTGCGGGTCCCGTGCGCTGGACCGGGATCGTCAAGCATTTCGTGGAATCGGGCGTTACCCATATCGTCGAGTGCGGCCCGGGCAAGGTGCTCTCGGGCATGAACAAGCGCATCGCGCCGCAAATCGCCGCCGCATCGATCTCGACCTATGCGAACCTCGCGGAGGTCCTCGCATTTACCGGATCGGCATCATGAGCGCGCAGATGGTCTTTGCAAAGGACGGCTTGCAAGGCGAGGTGGCACTCGTGACGGGGGCCTCGCGCGGCATCGGCCGGGCAATCCTCGAAGCACTCGCAGGTGCGGGTGCGACGGTGGTGGGCACGGCTACGACGGAGGCTGGCGCGGCGGGCATTGCCCAGCACCTGCAGGAGTGGGGCGCCGCCGGCACGGGAATGATTCTCAACGTGCGCGAGCGCCCGGCCTGCGATGCGATCGTCGACGAGGTCGGCAAGCGCTTTGGCAAGCTTTCGATCCTCGTCAACAACGCCGGCATCACGGCGGACATGCTGGCGCCGCGCATGCGCGACGAGGACTGGGACGCGGTGATCGAAACCAATCTGACCGCGGCGTTTCGACTGGCCCGCGCTTGCACACGGGGCATGATGCGCGCCAAGTGGGGCCGCATCATTCATATATCGTCCGTCGTGGCTTCGAGCGGCAACGCGGGGCAGGCCAACTACGCTGCGGCCAAATCGGGCCTGGAAGGCATGTGCCGCGCGCTTGCCCGGGAACTGGGCAGCCGCAACATCACGGTGAATTGCGTCGCGCCGGGCTTCATCGATACCGACATGACGCGCGCCCTGACCCAGCAGCAGACACAGTTGTTGCTGGGGCAGATTCCCCTGGGGCGGCTGGGGCAGGCCAATGAAGTAGCGGCGGCGGTGGTGTTTCTCGCATCGGCTGCGGGGGCCTATGTCACGGGGTCGACCCTTCACGTCAACGGCGGTATGTACATGACCTAGCGGAGCTTCCGCGGGGGCTTCGGGGGCATCGGGGAGGGCGCGACGCTCCAGGGGTCGCTCTGTTAGAATCGCGCGCTCTTTTAGACAGGCGCGCAGCGAGCTACTGAATAGCCAGCCCGAAGGTAAAACCGGAACGCACGCCTGACGCGGGTAACGGAGGAGAAGGTATGGATAGTATTGAGCAACGAGTGAAGAAGATCGTCGCCGAGCAGCTCGGCGTCAACGAGGCCGACATCAAGAACGAATCGGCTTTCGTCGACGACCTCGGCGCGGACTCGCTCGACACGGTCGAGCTGGTCATGGCGCTGGAGGATGAGTTCGAGTGCGAGATTCCGGACGAAGAGGCCGAGAAGATCCGGACCGTGCAGCAGGCCATCGATTACGTGGGCGCGCACCTGAAGAAAGCGTGAGCGCCGCGGCAGGACCGTTGTCGGTTTTCCTATGAAAGCGAATCGTCGGGTTGTCGTCACGGGGCTGGGCATCATCTCCCCGGTCGGCAATTCGCTCTCGGCCGCCTGGGAGAATCTCCTCGCTGGCAAGTCCGGCGTCGGTCGGATCACGAAGTACAACGCCGAGGGCTACCGCGCACAGATTGCCGGCGAGGTGCGCGGCTTCGAGGTGACGGATTACGTGCCCGCCAAGGAAGTGCGGCGCATGGATACCTTCATTCATTACGGCCTCGCCGCATCGACGCAGGCGATCCGTGATGCAGGTCTGGAAGTCACGGACGCCAACCGCGAACGCATCGGCTGCATGGTCGGTTCGGGCATCGGCGGCTTGCCGATGATCGAGGACAATCACGGCGAGGCGATGACGCGCGGACCACGCAGGATCTCGCCTTTCCTGATCCCGGGAGCGATCATCAACATGATCGCGGGGCAGGTTTCCATCATGTACGGGCTGAAGGGTCCGAACTTCGCTGTCGTCTCGGCCTGTACGACGGGTTTGCACTCGATCGGCATGTCGGCGCGCCTGATCGAGCACGATGACGCCGACGTGATGATCGCGGGCGGCTCGGAAGCGACCGTTTGTCCGCTCGGCGTAGGCGGCTTTGCCGCCATGCAGGCGCTGTCGGTGCGCAACGACGACCCGGAAACGGCGAGCCGGCCTTTCGACAAGGATCGCGACGGCTTCGTGCTGGGAGAGGGAGCGGGCGTACTCGTGCTCGAGGAGCGCGAGCACGCCATTGCGCGGGGCGCGCGCATCTACTGCGAACTCATCGGGTTCGGCATGACCGCCGATGCCTATCACATGACGGCGCCCGACGTGGATGGCCCACGCCGCTGCATGGTCGCGGCCTTGCGCAGCGCGCAGGTCAATCCCGACCAGATCCAGTACCTCAATGCCCATGGCACTTCGACGCCGCTGGGCGACGCGAACGAAACGAACGCGATCAAGCTCGCGTTCGGTGACGCCGCCCGGTCCGTGGTTGTCAATTCCACCAAGTCCATGACAGGTCATTTGCTGGGCGGCGCCGGCGGTGTCGAGTCGGTCTTCACCGTGCTGGCGCTCTACAACCAGATTTCGCCCCCCACCATCAACCTGAAAACCCCCGATCCGCAATGCGATCTGGATTACTGCGCCAACACCGCACGCAGGATGCCGATCGAATACGCGATGAAGAATTCCTTCGGATTCGGCGGTACCAACGGAACGCTTGTCTTCAAGCGTGTTTGACCCACGTACGGGCGTCGTCGTGCTGGCGCCCTCCGCGTGGCGCCGGAGTATCCTTCTGACAGGTGCGTTGCTGGCGCTGCTTCTCGCGCTGTCGTTCGCGCTGTTGCTCGGTCTGGGGCTCGCGTCGCGCGCCAGCAGCGGGGCGGCGGCGCTTTGCTGCTTCATCGGCGCGTGCGCTGCGCTGGTCGACGCCCGGCGGGGCGGCGTGCCCCGTACCCTCGAGCTTTTCGCCAAGCGACCCCTGGATGCGGGGCGGGTACTTCCCCCCGGTTCGCGTGCGCCAGGTCGGGTAATAGCCAAACGCGTTGGGCGCTCGCGGCTCGTCTTGCAGTGCGCAAACGGGGCGAGGGCGGTGGTCTGGAGGGACGCGACGGACCCGGATTCGTATCGTCGACTGGCGGCGCTTGCGCGCTGGTCGCCCGGCCGTGAATCACCGCTGTAAATCGCGAAAAATGACGGGCGTTTCCCCCGTTGTTTTTTCATCGAAGCCAGAACTTATCGCCAGACCGACTGTCACAATGCCGGAACACGTTATGTCACCTCCACCGGGCGGTGCCCGATGAGTGAACGCGACGCCGATTTGCAGTTGGTGCGCCGCGTTCAGCAGGGCGACAAGCGTGCCTTTGAGTTGCTGGTTGCAAAGTACCAGCGCAGGATTTCCCGGCTGTTGTCGCGCATGATTCGAGATCAGGCTGATATCGAGGATGTGGCCCAGGAGGCCTTCATCAAGGCCTATCGCGCGCTGCCGAATTTTCGCGGTGACAGTGCGTTTTACACGTGGATGTACCGCATCGCCATCAACACCGCGAAGAATCACTTCGCCGCGCAAGGCAGACGCGCACCGACGGTTGCCGCGGCGGACTTCGAGGACCAGGAAAGCGGCGAGGACTCGGCCCAGTTGAGCGATACCGCGACGCCGGATTCCATGTACCAGTCCAAGCAGGTCGGGCTCGCCGTCAATCGCGCCATCGACCAGCTTCCCGAGGATCTGCGCACGGCAATCGTCCTGCGCGAACTTGAAGGCCTTAGCTATGACGAGATTGCGGCCGCGATGAATTGTCCGGTCGGTACTGTGCGCTCGCGCATCTTTCGCGCGCGCGAAGCCATCGCGCAGGAGCTGCGTCCCTTGCTGGACACGCGCGAAGACGAACGTTGGTGACCCCCCTATAACCACAAGCCGCAATTGAAGGTGATGCAATGCAGTCTGGGAACGCGATCAGCAATACCGAAGCCATGCATGGCGCCGGCGAGAAATCCGAGCGCCTTTCGGCATGGCTTGACGGGGAACTCGACGAGGCTGCGTCCGCGTCGATGATGGATGAACTGCTGCGGGACAGGTCCTGCCAGCGCAAGTTCAAGGAATGGAATGCGGTGGGCGACGCGCTGCGTTCGCACGAAGTTCTTGCCGAACATTCGCCGCGCCTGTGCGCAAGCATCTCGGCGGCTTTGCAGGATGAACCGCATCTGTTGGCGCCGCGTGCGCTGCCGGCGCGCATCAAGCGCAACATGAGCAGCGGCTTTGCGGTGGCCGCCGCGGCCCTGGTCCTGGTGCTGGTCGCCGTGCCGCAGTTGCGAGGCACGGGCGTCGCTGCGCCTGGTGCGCCGACCAACCCGGCATTGACCAGCGCAAATCCGGTCGCGGGCGAGCAGTCGCCGGTCGCGCTGGGTGCGGATGCGCCGCGCGCCGCGCAGGGCAACCCGCGCCTCGACCCGTATTTTCAAGCGCATCGCGACGTGACGGGCAATAACGGCATGATGCCCGCGGCCGCGGTCTACCTGCGCTTTGGCAACGAAAGCGATCGGTGAGCGCGTTGCTCGCCATCGCACCCGATTCCGGATTTCCCTCGCTCCGCCTGCGCAATCCGGCCAGTGCCGTCAATTGGGTTACGGCATGCGCGGGTCTTGCTGCCTTGGCCCTGGTGGTCTCCTCGGGTGCACGCGCCGGCGATGCGGCGGCGGCCCGCGATAGCGCGCACGATTCCCACGAGGACGCGCGCAATGACGCCGCCTGGCTGCAAAGCATCCAGGATGCGGCCAAGCGCCAGACGTACGTCGGCACGATCGTCTACCAGCGCGGCGAGGAGGTGCATGCCTCGCGCGTGGTGCAGGCATACGATGGCGTCGAGACGCGCGAGCGCGTGCTGACGCTGGACGGCCAGCAGCGGGAATTCATCCGTCAGGGCGACAACGTGCAGTGCCTGTATCCGCAATTGCATCGCATCGTCGTCGAACATGGCGCTGCCCATGCCTTCCCGGCTTTTGCCGATCCGTTGCCATCGGATGTGCTGACGCACTACGACGTCAAGCACGAAGGCAGCGAGCGCATCGCCGGCAGCCCCTGCGAGGTCGTCGAGCTCGTGCCGCGCGACAAGTTGCGTTATGGCTATCGCCTGTGGGTGGAGCCGTCCAGCGGGCTGTTGTTCAAGGCGCAGACCCTCAACGAGCGCGGCACCGTGCTCGAGCAAGTGGCATTCACGGATATTCACGTCGGCGAGAAGGTCGACGCGGCGCAGCTCAAGCCTTCCTGGTCGACGGAAGGCTGGACGGTCGAGAAGCAGACGTCGCAGGCGACGCAACTGCGCGACCAGGGTTGGAGCGTGACGCCTCCGACCGGTTTCCATCGCCTGGCGGAGATGGTGCGGCACCTGATCGGCAAGGGCGATTCGCAGCCGCGCCCGGCCTTGCAGGCCGTTTATACGGACGGGTTCGCCACGGTTTCGGTGTTCATCGAGCCGGGCGCACCGATGATCGACGAGCCCGAGGAATCCATGCGGCGTGGGCCCGTGACGGCCGTATCCCGGCAGGTGGGTGATGCCCGGGTGACGGTGGTCGGGGAGGTTCCCCCGTCGGCGGCACAATCGATTGCGCAGTCCGTCGTTCATTCCCCTCCCGACAAGTAAGCTCCGCCTGCCGCCGCGATAGGCCGGGCCGGCGGCAGTGCTAACCTGATCCCTCGCCCGGGCTTTCCCTCACCCTGTTTATCCCCCAGCGAATCCTGAGAAGACGATGCCTATGAAATACACGCTCATCCGTGGCCTTGCCCTTGCCTTCGTGCTTGCCGCGAGCCAGTTGGCGAGTGCAGAGCCCGCGACCATGCCCGATTTCGCGGATCTCGTGGAGCATTGCGCGCCGGCGGTCGTGAACATCCGCACCAGCGCGCGCATGAGTTCGGTCGCGCCCGGCGCCCAGAACGGGCCGCAGATGCCCGATCTCGACGAGAACGATCCCTTCTACGATTTCTTCCACCGCTTCTTTCCGCAGCCTGGCCCGAATCAGAATCCGCAACAGAACCCGCGCCAGGGACCGCAGCGTTCGCCGCACGGCGACCGGGAGATCCCGCGGGGCATCGGCTCGGGCTTCATCATCTCGCCCGACGGCTACCTGTTGACGAACCAGCACGTCGTCGAAGGTGCGGATGAAATCACGGTGACCCTGCAGGACAAGCGCGAATTCAAAGGCAAACTGGTGGGCGCCGATACGCGCACCGACGTCGCGCTCGTGAAGATCGAAGGCACGGACCTTCCTACCCTCAAGATCGGCGATCCGGCGAAGCTGCGCGTGGGCGAGTGGGTGATCGCAATCGGCTCGCCGTTCAATCTGCAGAACACCGTGACTGCCGGCATCGTCAGTGCGAAGAGCCGGGACACCGGCGAGCTGCTGCCGTTCATCCAGACCGACGCGGCGGTGAACCCGGGCAACTCCGGTGGACCGCTCATCAACGTGCACGGCGAAGTCGTGGGCATCAATTCACAGATCTTCACGACCTCGGGCTCCTACGCCGGCATTTCCTTCGCCATCCCGATCGACGAAGCGCAGAAGATCGCCAAGCTCCTGCGCACGCAGGGCAAGGTCGTACGCGGCAAGATCGGCGTGCTGATCGGCGAAGTGCCGCGCGAGGTCGCGGATGCGATCGGTCTACCGAAGGCCGAAGGCGCTGAAGTCTCGAGTGTCGAATCCGACGGACCCGCGGAAAAGGCCGGCATCGAGGCGGGCGACGTCATCATCAAGTACGACGGCAAGACCGTTGAGAGTTCCGCGGACCTGCGTCGCCTCGTGGCGGGAACGGCGCCCGGCACGAAGGTCGTCACGACGGTGTGGCGCAACGGCGCCCCCAAGGATCTGACGGTCGTCGTCGGCGAGATGCCGCAGGACAATGCGCGCGCGACACCGAAGGTGCCGGGCGGGCAGAACAAGGCGCCCGAAAGTCATCCCGACGCGCTCGGCCTCGTGGTTTCCGACCCGACACCGCAGCAACTCAAGGACATTCGCGCGGACGGAGCCGTCGAAGTGGAAAGTGCCGAGGGCGCGGCCGGTTCGGCGGGCCTGCGCCAAGGCGACCTGATCCTCAGCGTGAACAACGCGCTGGTTAAAAATGCCAAGCAATTCAAGACCTTGGTCTCTAAGCTCGACTTGACCAAGCCGATCCCAATGCTGGTGCGGCGGGGCGACCAGTCGTCCTGGATCATCCTGCACGTCGGCGAGAATTAAGAGGTTCTGCTGCCTTCGAGGCCGCGGGCGACGCGATAGAATCGTGGTCTTCCGAGTGGCGGAACTCAAAAGGGGGTGGGGCGGAGGTCTCGCCCCCTTTGCGTTGTGCGCGAGAGCGCGCGCCGCCCGCCGAAGACTTGACGGCCGGTGTGCGGTCGTGCGACCTCGCCGACCTTCCCTATGCTCCAAATTCGCAATTTTTCGATCATCGCCCACATCGACCACGGCAAATCGACGCTCGCCGATCGCCTGATCCAGCGCTGCGGAGGCCTTGCGGAACGCGAAATCCGCGAGCAGGTCCTCGACTCGATGGACCTCGAGCGCGAGCGCGGCATCACGATCAAGGCCCAGACCGCGGCCTTGCAGTACGTCGCGCGCGACGGCCGGCAATACGCGCTGAACCTCATCGATACGCCCGGCCACGTCGATTTCTCGTATGAGGTGAGCCGCTCGCTGACCGCGTGCGAAGGCGCGCTGCTGGTGGTCGACGCTTCGCAGGGAGTCGAGGCGCAGACGGTCGCCAACTGCTACACGGCCATCGAGCTGGGCGTCGAGGTGATCCCGGTCCTGAACAAGATGGACCTGCCGCAGGCCAATCCGGAACAGGCACGCGAGGAAATCGAGGACGTGATCGGCATCGACGCGAGCGACGCCATCCTCGCCAGCGCCAAGACCGGCATGGGCGTGGACGAAATCCTCGAGCGGATCATCGCGCGCGTGCCGCCGCCGCGTGGCGAGGTCGATGCGCCGCTGCAAGCACTGGTCATCGACTCCTGGTTCGACAACTATGTGGGCGTCGTGATCCTCGTGCGGGTGTTCAATGGCGTCCTGCGTCCGCGCGACAAGGTGCAGTTGATGGCCACGGGTGCGGTCCACCTGTGCGAGCAGGTCGGCGTGTTCACGCCCAAGTCGCAGGCCCGCGCGCTTTTGAGCGCGGGCGACGTGGGTTTCGTCATCGCCGGCATCAAGGAACTGCGCGATGCGCGCGTCGGCGACACGCTGACCTCGCTGCCCAAGGCCGCCGCGGCTCCGCTCGCGGGCTTCAAGGAAGTCAAGCCGCAGGTCTTCGCCGGACTGTTCCCGGTCGAGGCCAATCAGTACGAATCCTTGCGCGACGCGCTGAACAAGCTGCAATTGAACGATTCGGCGCTGCAATTCGAGCCCGAGGTTTCGCAGGCACTGGGCTTCGGCTTTCGCTGCGGGTTCCTGGGCCTGCTGCACATGGACATCGTGCAGGAGCGCCTCGAGCGCGAATACGATGCCGACCTCATCACCACCGCCCCTTCGGTCGTCTACGAGGTGCTGCTGCGCGATGGCACGCTCGTGACCGTCGAGAACCCTTCGAAGATGCCCGAACCCGCCAAGATCGAGGAGATCCGCGAGCCGATCGTGAAGGTCACGATATTCGTGCCGCAGGAATACGTGGGCGCGGTGATCACCTTGTGCACGGGCAAGCGCGGCGTGCAATCGAACATGGCCTATCACGGGCGCCAGGTCCACCTCACGTACGAGATGCCACTCGCCGAGATCGTCCTGGACTTCTTCGACCGCTTGAAGTCCTCATCGCGGGGTTATGCGTCGATGGATTACGAGTTCCTCGAATACCGGGCAGCCGACGTCGTGAAGGTCGACATGCTGATCAACAGCGAGAAGGTCGATGCGCTTTCGGTCATCGTCCACCGTGCCAATTCCCAGCACCGCGGACGCGAACTCGCGTCGAAGATGCGCGAGCTGATCCCGCGCCAGATGTTCGACGTCGCGATCCAGGCCGCGATCGGCGCCAACATCATCGCGCGCGAGAACGTCAAGGCGATGCGCAAAAACGTGCTGGCCAAGTGCTATGGCGGCGATATCACGCGCAAGAAGAAGCTTCTGGAAAAGCAAAAGGCGGGCAAGAAACGTATGAAGCAGGTGGGCAGCGTGGAAATTCCGCAGGAGGCGTTCCTGGCAATCCTGCAAGTGGAGGACAAATGAACGCCTTGACGGCCGTTGTACTGGGTGCGCTTGGTGCCTATGTGCTGGCGATGATCTTGGGCCAGCTACCGACCGACTTCTCGCTCTTCCTGTTCCTGTGCACCGTCGTGAGCGGCGCGTACTTTGCCGCCGATTACGCGATCCTCGCGCCGCGCCGGCGCGAGGCGGTGGTGCGCGAACTGCTCGAATTCGACCGGCGCAACCGCAGTCCGAGCGCGGATCCCGATGCCGTCGCGAAAGAGCGCGCCTTGCTCGAGGACCGGCTTTCCATGCGGCCATGGTGGGTGGAATACACCGCCGGCTTCTTCCCCGTGATCGCACTCGTGTTCCTGCTGCGTTCGTTCCTCTACGAGCCTTTCCGGATCCCTTCGGGATCGATGATCCCGACCTTGCAGATCGGCGACCTTATCCTCGTCAACAAATACGAGTACGGCATCCGCTTACCGATTGTGAATCGCACGATCCTCAAGATCGGCGAACCCAAGCGGGGCGACGTGATGGTCTTCCGCTACCCGCACGACACGACCCAGGACTACATCAAGCGGGTTGTCGGCCTGCCGGGCGATCGCGTCGACTATCACAATCATGTCTTGAAAATCAACGGGATGGAGGTTCCGTTACAAGCCCAAGATCGGTACTATGACCCGGGCCGGATGGAGACCTACAACCTCTTCAACGAAAAACTTGGCAATGTCAATCACATGGTTATCGAGCGCGACGGGGAGGGAGTTCAGCTCTCCCTGTCTGTTGCGATGCAGCATACAAATCCCGAAGCTTGCGTCTACAGTGGCGGGGGCGTCGCATGTACGGTCCCTGCCGGGAGCTACTTCGTCATGGGCGACAATCGGGATAACAGCGAGGACAGTCGTTTCTGGGGGTTTGTGCCGGACCGCAACATCGTCGGGCGCGCGTTTTTCATCTGGATGAATTTCGGCAATCTCAAACGCATCGGATCATTTCAATAATCCTGGACAGGATGCAACCCGCATGAGCACCCGCCCGCGCCAAGCCGATTTCCGCCTGCCGCATCGCATGCCGACTTCCCTCGCCCCGGCCGCGCGACAGCGTGGCTTGAGCCTGATCAGCCTGATCTTCGTCGGCGTGGTCGTGCTGATCCTGCTGATCATCGGCATGAAGAGCGTGCCGGCACTGTCGGAATACTTCGCGATCGAGCGTGCGGTGCAGAAGGTCGCAGGCGAGGGCAACACCGTGCGCGACATCCGCGGCGCATTCGACCGTTACGCGACGATCGACGACATCAAGTCGATCACCGGCAAGGACCTGGATATCACGAAGGACTCCGATCGCATCGTCGTCTCCTACGCGTACTCGTATTCGATTCCCGTTGTCGATAACGTGCGCATCGTGATCGACTTTTCCGGATCGAACCGCGACCATCCCGGTCGGGCGGCACAACCGTGACACAAGGGCGCGCGCGAGATCATGGACCTTTCCGCCCTTGAAGAGCGCCTGCAGTACAAGTTCCAGAGCGGCGAGTTGTTGCAGCAGGCGGTGACGCATCGTTCGCACGGCATCGTGCATAACGAGCGTCTCGAATTCCTCGGCGATTCGGTGTTGAACTGCGTTGTCGCGCACATGCTGTTCCTGAAATATGCGCGCCTGGACGAGGGCGACCTCTCGCGCCTGCGGGCCAACCTGGTCAAGCAACAGTCGCTGTCCGAAATCGCGGAACGCCTCGGCCTGAGCGATTTCCTGCGCCTGGGCGAAGGCGAAATGAAAAGCGGCGGATTCCGCCGTCCTTCGATCCTCGCGGACACGATGGAAGCGGTCTTCGGCGCGGTCTTCGTCGACGGCGGATTCGAAGGCGCGCGCGAGGTGATCGGGCGCCTTTTCGAGCCCGTGCTCAAGGTGGTCGACCCCAAGACACTGGGCAAGGACAGCAAGACACTCCTGCAGGAGTACCTGCAGGCCAAGCGCCTGCCCTTGCCCGTGTACACGGTGGTGGAAACCCGCGGCGCCGCGCACAACCAGGAATTCGAAGTCGAATGTTCGATCCCCAAGCTCGACGTGGGCGTGCGTGGCAATGGCCGCAGTCGGCGGGGAGCCGAGCAGTCGGCGGCAAAGCTCGCGCTCGAAGCCGCACAGGCCGCGGCTCAGGCCATGCGCCGTGCCAAGCGCAAAGGCAGCGCCTCCGACTCCGGCACGGTGGATGGTTCGACCTCGCCTGCGGTTGTCCCAACCGCCAAGAATGCCGCGCCGGCGGCCGCGGAATCGATTGCAGCGGGCGCAACGGCCGGTCCGATCCTTCCTGCTTGAAAACCCCTGGCTTGAGGTTGGCGGCGTGAACCCCTCACATCGCGCCGGCATGATCGCAATCGTCGGCCGACCCAATGTCGGCAAATCGACGCTGCTCAACGCGTTGGTGGGTGCACACGTCTCGATCACGTCGCGCAAGCCGCAGACGACGCGCCAGCGCGTCCTGGGCGTGGCGACACGCCCGGACGCACAGTATGTGTTTGTCGACACTCCGGGGCTGCAGTACCGCCATCGCAATCTCCTCGCACGGCGCATGAATGCGAATGTCGGCGCCGCGCTGCACGGGGTCGACGCGGTCGTGATGGTGATCGACGCCCAAGGCTGGCGCCAAGAGGACGACGCGGTGCTTGCCGTGCTGGGAGAGCCGCCGGCGGATGCGACCCAGAGCAAGGTCGTGCTCGCGCTCAGCAAGACCGACCTCCTCCCGGAAAAGAATGCACTGTTGCCGGTCCTGGCCAAGGCGAACGCGCGCTATCCGTTCGCTGCCCTCGTACCGGTCAGCGCGGCGCGTGGCTGGCAGCTCGACGACCTGCTCGGCGCACTGCGCGGTCTGCTTCCGGAAGGCATGCCACTGTTCGACGAGGACGCCATCACCGATCGCAACGTGCGCTTTCTTGCCGCGGAGTTGATTCGCGAGCAGGCATTTCGACTGCTCGGCGATGAACTGCCCTATGGGCTCGCAGTCGCGATCGAATCCTGGGAGGAGAACGAGGAAGGCGCGCGTATCGCGGCGCGCATCCTCGTCGAGCGCGAATCGCATCGGGGCATCGTGATCGGCGCGGGCGGTGCCAAGCTGCGCGACATCGGCACGCGCGCGCGCACCGCGATCGAGCGCCTTCTGGAGAAACCCGTGTTCCTGGAGACCCACGTGCGGGTCTCCGCCGGTTGGAGCAATGACGCGCGCGCGCTGGACCGCCTGGGCGTCGAGGCGGCGAATCCGCGGCAGGAGCGATCATGAACCGGGTCGACCAGCAGCCGGCCTTCGTGTTGCATTCCTACTCATGGCGCGAGACGAGCCTGATCGTCGACGTGCTGACACGGGATCACGGCCGCGTCAGCCTCGTCGCGCGCGGCGCCAAGCGGCCGACTTCGCAGTTCCGGGGATTGCTCGCGCCGTTTGCGCCGATCTGCGTGAGCTGGAGCGGGCGCCTGGAAATCAAGACGCTGGTTCGCGCCGAATGGGTCGGCGGACTGGCGCCGCTGCGTGGCGACGAACTGCTCAGCGCCTTCTACCTCAATGAACTGCTCGTGCGTCTGCTCGCGCGCGGCGACCCGCACGAGGCTCTGTTCTTCTCCTATGCGAACGCCCTGCGTAACCTTTCGTACCGTGACGATCGCCACGAGCAATCGCTGCGCGGATTCGAGCTCGACTTGCTGCGCGAGATCGGCGTCGCACCGGCTTTCGATAGCGCCGACGATGGCGAACCGATCGAAGCCGCCTCCTGGTATCGGGTGGACCCCGAGCAGGGTGTTCGATGCGTGGCGGAGCCGGCACGGCCGGATGCGCAGTACTGCGTGCGCGGCACGACGATGCAGGCGCTCGCCCGCCGCGACCTCGCCGCTTTGTCCGGGTCCGACGATGCGAGGGCCTTGTTGCGCCAGCTCATCGGCTACCATTTGCGCGGACGGCCCCTGAATACGCACCGCATCCTCGCCGACTTGCGGCGGCTGTAGTCATCGACTCGGGGCGCGGTACGGAACATTGCAAGGAACCATGATCCCGCCATGAGCGCTGCGGCATGACCACGCTGAGCGTCAACTTGAATCGCGTCGCGCTACTGCGCAACTCGCGGCCACTGAACTATCCGAACCTCGTGCATGCGGCCACGATGGCGTTGGAGGCCGGTGCCGAGGGCATCACGCTGCATCCGCGTCCCGACGAGCGCCATGTGCGCCCCGGGGATGTGAAGGATATGGCCGCTTTGTTGCGGTCCTGGCCCGGCGTCGAATACAACCTCGAAGGCAATCCCTTTCACAATCTCCTGGAGCACGTGCATGCCGTTCGGCCCCAGCAGTGCACGTTCGTGCCCGATGCGTTCGACGCATCGACATCCGACCATGGCTGGGACCTCGCCCTGGACGGCGAGCGTCTCGTACCCTTGATCGAGCAGGCGCACGCCTGCGGCGCGCGCGTGAGCCTTTTCATGGACGCCGAACCCGGCGCGATGGCCCTTGCACGCGAGCTTGGCGCCGATCGGGTCGAGCTCTATACGGAACCCTACGCCCGTGCCCACGGCGGGTCCGGCCAGGCACAGTCCCTGGAGCGCTACCGCCTGGCGGCCCAGGCAGCGATTCGCGCCGGCCTGCAAGTCAATGCCGGGCACGACCTGAACCTCGCAAATCTTGCCGATTTCCTTGCCGCGGTGCACGGGGTGAGCGAGGTTTCCATCGGCCATGCGCTGATCGCGGATGCGCTTGAATTCGGCATGCGCGGGTCTGTCCAACGTTATCTCGCGCAAATCCGGCGCGTGCGTGCATGATCTACGGCATTGGTACGGACGCGATCGAACTGGCGCGCATCGAGGGTGTGCTCAAGCGCCATGGCGAACGCTTCGTCGAGCGCATTCTTGGCCCGCGCGAACGGGCCGTTCATGCGGCGCGCGCGGCGCGTTCCCCCGAGCGCGGCCTCATGTACCTGGCCACGCGCTTTGCGGCCAAGGAGGCGATCGCCAAGGCCCTGGGCCTGGGCATGCGCATGCCCATGCATTGGCGCGCCGTGCAGATCGTGAACGCTCCCTCCGGCCGGCCCGAGGTGCTCGCCGACGGTGACATGGCCGCATTCCTGCGCAGCAAGAGCCTGCGCCTGCATATTTCCGTTTCGGACCTGGACAGCATGGCGCTTGCCTATGCCGTGGCCGAAGTCCAGGCCCCCGAGGGAAATTGATGCTCGGGCCCGTTGTTGTGGATGTCGCCGGCAAGGAACTGACCGAGACGGACCGGCGCCGCCTGTGCCATCCGTTGGTCGGCATGGTCATCCTGTTCTCGCGCAACTACGAGTCGCCCGAGCAGCTGCGTCGCCTGTGCGAGGAGATCCACGCGCTGCGTGAGCCGCGCCTGCTCATCACGGTCGATCAGGAAGGCGGGCGCGTGCAACGCTTTCGCACGGGCTTTACGCGCCTGCCGCCGATGGCGGCCGTGGGCAGGATCTGGGAGCGGGACGTGCTGCGTGCCAGCCGCACGGCGCTCGCAGCGGGCTTCGTGCTGGCGACGGAATTGCTGGCGCATGGTGTCGACATGAGCTTCACGCCGGTCGTGGATCTTGACTGGGGCAAAAGCACGGTGATCGGCGACCGCGCGTTCCACGCCGATCCACGCGTTGTCTCGTGGCTCGCCAGCCAGGTGGGTTTTGGACTCGCGCTCGCGGGCATGAGCAATTGCGGCAAGCACTTCCCGGGGCATGGTTGGGCGCATGCCGACTCCCATTTCGAATTGCCGGTCGATGAGCGCACGCTGGAGCAGATCCTCGAGCAGGATGCCAGTCCCTACGAAATGATGGGGATCGCGCTCGATGCCGTCATGCCCGCGCACGTCATCTATCCCGCCGTGGATCCCAGCCCCGCCGGTTTTTCCCGGCGCTGGATCCAGGAGATCCTGCGCGAACGCCTCGATTTCCAGGGCGCAATCTTCAGCGACGACCTCTCCATGGCGGGCGCCCGTGCGGCAGGCGACGTGGTGCAGGCCGCGCGCGCGGCGCTGGCGGCGGGCTGCGACTTCCTACTCGTATGCAATGACCTCGCCGGCGCGGACCGCGTACTCGACAGCATCGAATGGGAGCCGTCCGAGCTGTTCGCGCAGCGCCGCGCACGGCTGGTTCCACGCCTGGGCGGCCTGAGTCCGGAAGAGCTGTTGCAATCCGAGACGTACCGCCGCGCGCTGGCCGACTTGCACGCGGAATTTCCCTGATTCGCGCACTGCGCGATTCCTCGTCGAACCGATCGGGCACCACTGCGTCCAAACGATATGGTGGATTCCGCCTCCGCGGCTTTTGACGCCGCCGCCTTCGTCCGGCAGTTGCCCAACCTGCCCGGTGTATATCGCATGGTCGATGCGGCCGGGATCGTCATCTACGTCGGCAAGGCCGTCGACCTGCGCAAGCGCGTTTCCTCCTATTTCGGTCGCAATCTGGCGCCGCGCACCGCGCTCATGGTTTCGAAGATCGCATCGATCGAGACGACGGTGACCAGTTCCGAGGCCGACGCGCTGCTGCTGGAAAACAACCTGATCAAATCACTGGCGCCGCGCTACAACATCCTGTTTCGCGATGACAAGTCCTACCCATACTTGAAGTTCAGCGCCCACGAATTCCCGCGTATTTCGTTTTACCGGGGCGCGACCGACCGCCGCGCGCGCTACTTCGGCCCCTTTCCGAGTTCCTGGGCGGTGCGCGACAGCATGCGTGTCCTGCAGAAGGTCTTCCTGCTGCGCACCTGCGAAGACAGCGTCTTTCGCCATCGCACACGCCCCTGCCTGCTGCACCAGATCCACCTGTGCAGCGCACCCTGCGTCGGTCTGATCGACGCCGCCGCATACGACAAGACCGTCGACGGCGCCTTGCGTTTCCTGCGCGGCGGCGCCAGCGACATCACGCGGGAAATCGAAGAACGCATGCTCGCGGCATCGGCCGCGCAGAAGTACGAGGAGGCCGCGTTCCTGCGTGACCAGCTCGCCTCGCTCACGCGCGTGATGCATCAGCAGTCGGTCGAGCTCGCCGGTTCCGAAGCGGACGCCGACATCATCGCCCTGGTGCAGGAGAAGGGTGTGTCCTGCGTCAACCTCGCCATGGTGCGCGGCGGGCGCCACCTTGGCGACAAGCCCTATTTTCCGGTGCAGGCGGCCGTGCTCAGGGACGGCGAGGATTCGGATCCCGCGCAGATCGTCGAAGCGTTCCTGTCCCAACATTACCTCGACCAGGAATGCCCGCCCGTGTTGATCGTCAATGTGCCGCTCGACCAGGAACTGCTGCGCGCCGTCTTCGCGGACAAGCTCGAGGCCATTCGCGTCATCGTTCCGGAAGGGCCGGCCGGCTCCGGCCACCGTGCGGGCCAGCGCGGGCAGCAGCGGCGCTGGTTGGAAATGGCCGTGGAAAACGCGCGCATTGCGCTGGCGCGCCACCAGTCCGAGCAAGGATCGCAACAGGCACGCACGCGCGCGCTGATCGACACGCTCGGCCTGGAGGTCGAGGATGCGGACGCCTTTCGCGTCGAGTGCTTCGACATCAGCCATACGTCCGGGGAGGCGACCCAGGCATCCTGCGTCGTCTATGCAAATCATGAGATGCGCAACTCCGAATACCGGCGCTACAACATCGAAGGACTGGTGGGTGGCGACGACTATGGCGCCATGCGCCAGGTGCTGACGCGCCGCTATGCGACCGTCGCGCGCGGGGAGGGGCAGCTGCCCAACCTGGTCTTGATCGACGGCGGCGCCGGCCAGGTCGAAGTCGCGCGCCAGGTGTTCGAGGAATATGGCCTCGACCCGAGCCTTCTTGTCGGCGTGGCCAAGGGCGAGGCGCGCAAGACGGGGCGCGAGGAACTCGTTTTTGCCGATGGGCGCGAGCCGGTGCGACTGGGGCCCGAGTCCACCGCATTGATGCTGATTGCGCAGATTCGCGATGAAGCACATCGCTTCGCCATCACCGGCATGCGCGCGCGCCGGGCGAAAACCCGCAAGGTCTCGGCCCTCGAGGAAATGGAGTCGATTGGACCCAAGCGGCGCCAGCGCCTGCTGACGCGTTTCGGCGGCATGCGCGGCCTCATGGGCGCGTCGATCGAGGATATCGCGCAAGTGGACGGAATTTCGCGCAGGCTCGCCGAGCAGATCCATGCGGGCCTGCACGGCACGGGCCGCAAGGAGACAGGCCTCGAGGACGCGGCGCAAGCCCACGAATCCGCGCCTGGGTCGGGCGAGTCCTGAATGGGCACGCACCCGGGAGCGCAGGGACCGGCAACGATCGAGGAGATCGATCGATTCGACGCCATTGTCGACGTGCGCTCCCCTGCGGAATTCGAGGAGGACCACGTGCCGGGCGCGATCAACCTGCCGGTCCTCGACAATGAGCAGCGCGCCCAGGTTGGGACGATATACGTGCAAGAGTCGCCATTTGCCGCGCGCAGGCTTGGTGCCGCGCTGGTGGCGCGCAACATCGCGCGCCATATCGAAGACACGCTCCTGGACTATCCCAAGGCGTGGCGACCACTCGTCTATTGCTGGCGTGGCGGCCAGCGCAGTGGTGCGATGACCAGCGTCCTGCATCAAATCGGCTGGCCGGCGCGGCAACTTGCGGGAGGCTACAAGACCTACCGGCGCGCAGTTCTCAGCGATCTCGAAACTCTGCCGGGCCGGTTCCAGTATCTCGTTTTGCACGGGCCAACCGGCAGCGGCAAGACGGCACTCATCGAGGCCTTGCGCGAGGAAGGCGGCCAGGTTCTCGATCTGGAGGCGATGGCGCGCCATCGCGGTTCCGTGCTCGGTGGCTCTTTCGATGGCGATTATGCCCAGCCCGGCCAGAAGGCGTTCGAGAGCGCCCTGTGGGCGCGACTTCGCCATCTGGATCCGAAGCGCCCCGTGTTTGTCGAATCGGAAAGCCAGCGCATCGGCCGGCTTGCGCTCCCGCGCGCGCTATTTGATGCGATGAAAGATGCGGCCTGCCTGCGCGTCGCAGTGCCAATCGAGCAACGCGTGACCCACTTGCTCGATCGCTACAAGGACATTTATGGCCGGCCGGAAGCCTTGCGCGCGCGCCTCGATTTTTTCGTGCCCCTGCACGGAAAGAAAACGGTCGAACAATGGCGCGCCTGGATCGACGCAGCACAATGGCGCGAACTTGCCATCGACCTCGTGCGAACGCACTATGATCCCGCCTACCGGCGCAATGGACAGGGTTACTATCGCAAGGTCCAGCAGGCTCCGACGCTCGAGATGGCCAGCCTCGACCGCGATGCAATCATCCTGGCTGCACGCGATCTTTTGCGCGGTTCCGTGACCGGAAATGCCGAGTAGCTTTTTCAACCTGCCGATGCTGCTGACCTGGGCGCGGATCGTGATGATCCCGTTCGTGGTCGGCGTATTCTATTTCCCGAACGACTGGATCGGGCCGCACACGAAGAACCTGGTGGCCTGCGTCATCTTCACGGTGGCCGCGGTCACGGATGCATTCGACGGCTACTTCGCGCGCAAATTCAAGCTGACCAGTGCGCTGGGCGCGTTCCTCGATCCCGTCGCCGACAAGCTCATGGTCTGCGCCGCGCTGATCGTCCTGCTCGAACTGGGTCGTGTCGACGCCTTGGTTGCGCTGGTCATCATTGGCCGCGAAATCACCGTATCGGCCCTGCGCGAATGGATGGCCCAAATTGGCGCCTCGCAGAACGTTGCCGTGAACTGGATCGGCAAGTTCAAGACGATCGTCCAGATGGTCGCCATCCCCGTACTGCTGTACCACGACGACATCGCCGACGTGGTCCACGTCCAGTTCATCGGCACCGTGCTGATCTATGTCGCGGCGTTGCTGACGATCTACTCGATGCTCGTTTACCTGCGTCTTGCGCGGCCCCATCTGGTACCCCCGGACCGTCCAAACGACAAAGGCTAGGGGGTCCGGCTCGCGGCGCGGGATTTTGACAGCGGCGCAAGCCTCGCTATAATCTCGGGTCCCTCTGCGGGAATAGCTCAGTTGGTAGAGCGCAACCTTGCCAAGGTTGAGGTCGGGAGTTCGAGACTCCTTTCCCGCTCCAGATTCCCCCATGGAAGCCGGCGCCAGCGGCTTCTTCGATTGGCCGGATCCGGCGCCACACCGACCGGATCCGCAAGCGAGATTTTGCAAGGCGGGGTGGCAGAGTGGTCATGCAGCGGACTGCAAATCCGTGTACGCCGGTTCGATTCCGACCCCCGCCTCCATCCTGCTTCGCGCCTGCGGCGCTACGCAGGACAAGTCCCGCCTCGTGCATGCGGCGCTACGCAGGACAAGTCCCGCCTCGCGCGAAGCGGGATGCCCTGCGTAGCCCTTCGAAGCCGAAGGCGAAGGAGGGCGGAGCAGGGCTGCCATTCGCCGTGTTGCGCCTTGCCGGACAACAACGCACGATGTTCACGTGCATTACGTCTACCTGCTAAAAAGCGAATCTAGTGCAGGCCGTCGCTATGTCGGCATGACCGCGAATTTCAAGCAACGTTTCACAGATCACAATTTCGGTAAATCACCGCATACCGCGAAGTACGTACCGTGGCAGCTCGTAACCTACATCGCCTTTTCGAATAAGCGAAAGGCGGATGAGTTCGAGCGCTACCTAAAATCAGGCTCCGGCCACGCCTTCGCAAATCGGCACTTATGGTAAAGAGGCCCCAACGTTCATCTTCGGAAATTGTGCGCGCGCCGATATAAAAATTGGTAGCCGCACAATGTATTCACCGCGCGGGCGACTGCTTTATGCCTGGTTTCGGTCAGCAGGACGATGAACCGATAGCGGACCTGCTTTGCCGCATGCGACCCACAGCGGACCTAAAGGCCACTTGAAAGCGGACGCTCCAAGCGCCTCACGAGCGGCTTTGGATCCGGCACAGCTTTCGGATCGAGAACTAGATCAGCGGTTTCAGGGCGACGAGCAAGTTCCGCAGCTTCCGTCATCTCGGTGAACCAGTCCTCTCCTCGCTCTTTACCAATCCATGGATTTTGTGGCATCACGCCGCCAAACTTCCGTTTGCCATAGAGCACGAGCAGAGCCCCGGCCAGCGGCAACATCCACGCGAAAATGGCCTGGGTAACTCGAACCGGAAGAGGAAGAGCGGCGTCGCGAATGATCGCGACCGTCGCCCATGCATCTAACAGCAAGGTGACGGCAACGAGAAGCACGATGGTCAGCGTCATTTATTCGCTACCTTGCATGCAGGCGCAGCCTTGGACTACCGCTCCTGGCCGATAGGCGCCTAGGTGCTTGGAATCGGATTTTCCGCCGAATCTGTCTTTTTGGTCCACCAGTGAAGAAGTGCGACCAGCTCCCCAGACGCGGCCGATAGTGGCCCAAGGAACAGCATCCAAAACACTGGGGCATTGCCAGCACTAAAACCTGACGCGGTTTCGTACCAATACATCCAACCAACTGTGAGCGCCAAGGAAATGACCACAGCCACAAGTCCGTAGGCGATGACGCGGACAAATAGCCATTTGCGCGACCGCCTGGACGACGACGGGAAGTAGAACGCAAATCCTCCGACGACTATGAGGGCGAGGATTGGAGAAAGTAGTGGAAGAGCAAGCATGATTATGTGGCGCGAGCTACGCCCGCTCCTGGCCGTACGCCGCCAAAGTCACGGGTGCGGCGCCAATTCGGAATGCAGCGGCAAGAGCGGATGAACAGCATTTTTCAAACATTCTCGATGCGCCAGGAACCCCTGAACAATTCCATGATTTCCCTTGGTGGCATCAGAAATTTCAACGCGGAGCGCGTCCGATCTAACGATAGGTTTTTGGCAAAAACCACAAATCATTTAAACCACCAGGTTTCCGATAGCAACGGTTGCCGCGGCCTACATTGGAGCTCGCGACTATCGAATGTCCGCTCTGGGATTCGTTCGCCAATCAACGTTTAAGTCCGCTCCTGGCCGTGACCGCCAGGCCGCGACGACCGCTTCCGCATGTTGCCAAATACCGCTTCCGCGCGCAATGCGGACGCGATTTTCCTTTGGGACCGCTTCCGGGTAGATAGCGGGCGCAACCCGGCGCCCTCATAACGGGTCCCAAATATGAACAATCGACCCCAAGTGGCACGCGCGAACGGCAGGAATTGCTGCGACCTCAATTGGGGTCCATTACGTGGTTAGGTGGCTAATGCAGCGCAATCGTCATTCGTCTTCCCGCGCAGTCCGCTTGTGACGACGATCCGACCGACTTGCTAACGGTCGCAAACGCCCATTTGACGAATCTCAAACGCCTCGGGCGGACCTCTTCATACGACTGCCGCGTGCAGTTTTCTGCGTAACGGATGCGGCGTTACCTTGACTCGGGTCTGAGCGCGAGCCTGCAATCAGAATGTCAACGAGTCTGCGCGCACTTTGCTCCCAGCCGGCTAGAGCGCTGGTATGGAAGATCCCGACGAGGGCGCGGACGAAGTCCTCGGGGTTGGTGTCGGCGCGGAGATCGCCGCTGGCAATCGCGCGTCTGACGGAGGCAACGAACGCGGTGTGGATGAGAGGGCGGGCGCCTTCGAGGAGTCGCCTGGACCCGCCGGTGACGGTGTCCATCGCGGGGATGATAAGCGTCTTGTCTGCGACATGTTCGATGAAGAGCAGCATCCAAGCGCGGAGACCTTCAAGCGGCGGCATCGTGGCGGCAAAGCGCCTCTCGGCAGCAGCAAGTCGTTCCACTTCGGCTCGGTAGACCGCTTCGATGAGCGTGTCCCGAGTGGGAAAGTGGCGATAAAGCGTGCCGGGTCCGATGCCTGCTTGACGGGCAATTTCGTCGAGGCTCGTGGCGGCGCCGTCGCGGGTAAAGGCCTCCTTGGCAGCCTCGAGAATGCGCTCGCGGTTGCGCTGAGCATCAGCGCGGGGCCTTCGCGCGGGAAGCGCTGGCGGAAGCGTCATTTTCGGTACATGTAAAAAAACCTTGAAACGGAGGGTGTCTCCGGTTATCCTAATATCCGGAGACTGTCTCCGTTTTAGCGGACGGGGGCGCGATTGTCAACTCTGGCGCGTCCAAGAGGGGCCAGGTCCTAACGGCAGGAGGCGATGATGCGTGCATTTGTGACGGGAGCAACGGGGTTTATCGGGTCCGAACTGGTAAGGGAACTCATTGCACAAGGGCACCAGGTTCGCGGGCTGGCACGAAGCGACGCCGGCGCGGAGCAGTTGACGTCTATGGGCGCCGATGTGCACCGCGGCAATCTTGAGGACCTGGACAGCCTGCGCATCGGAGCCATGGGCATGGACGTAATCGTGAATCTTGCGTTCAACCACGACATGTCCAGGTTTGCGCAGAGCGCGGTCGACGAGATCAAGGCGATTGAGGCGTTGGGATCGGTGCTCGCCCCGGGCAATCTGCTGGTGGTTACCAATGGGATCGGGACCACGTCCGGTGCTCCGGGCCAGCCGCGCAAGGAGACTGATCCTCCGACCGATTCTCCAAGGATGCCGCGCAGGCCGGAACAAGCGGCACAGGCGCTGGCGGCAAAGGGTGTGCGCGTGGCGATTGTGCGTCTTCCGCAGGTACATGACACGCGCAAGCAGGGGCTGGTG
>Ga0181537_10000524_pt1 | contig 36047 bp, 29 predicted proteins | sample PEATcosm2014_Bin_39_FD_119765 | JGI IMG/M metagenome (GOLD analysis project Ga0181537, IMG submission 119765) | Peatland microbial communities from MTU Mesocosm Facility, Houghton, MI, USA - PEATcosm2014_Bin23_10_metaG | ecosystem: Environmental > Terrestrial > Soil > Wetlands > Peat | place... | reverse complement strand
CCAATTGATTACCTGTGCCAGTAGAATCCCGACGACGATGGTGAGCTGGTTGATGGAAACCAGTTTGCCGCGCATCTGCGCCGGCGCGATTTCGGCGATATACATCGGCGACAAATTGGACGCCAGGCCTATGGCCACGCCGCCGAGCATCCGCCAGAAGATGAAGATGGAAAAGTTGCCCGCGAGCGCATTGCCGAGCGACGTCACGGCGAACAGGAACGCCGACAGAATCAGCAGTCGTTTGCGGCCGAACTTGTCGCTCAACGCGCCGGCTGCAAGCGCGCCGACAAGACAGCCGATGAGCGCGCAACTGTTCGCCCAGCCGATTTGCGCCTCGCTGGTCAGTTGAAAATAGCGCTGGAAAAACGGCTTCGCGCCGCCGATGACCACCCAGTCCCAGCCAAACAGCAGGCCACCGAGCGCAGCGACACTGGAAATGAGCCAGATGTAGCCGAGATTCAATTCGGCTTTGAGATTCGAAGATTCTGTCGGAATCGTGGTGATCATGATTTTCCTTTTTGCTGAAAATATTCCGTCCACAAATCCGCTGCGAGAGCGTGGTTCGGGTCGCGCCGAAGAACCTCTTGCAAAGGTTTTTTCATCTTCATTTTTTGGCCAAGCCCCAAATGAGCTTGCGCCTGCAAAAACAATGCGCCTGTTTCCTGGCGAAATTGCAGATTGTCGTCGAATAAGAGCATGGTCGGCAGTGAGGTGGCGAAGTAATCAATCTTCGCTTCGGTTTTTTGCAGCGTTTGCGCGTAGTCCAGCAGTGCGCGGAAAAGTTTTTTAGCCTCCGCCTGACGGCCCAGCTTTTCCAGTGACAACGCGGAGTAAAAAGTCATTTCCGAAAATGCGCGAATGCTCATTTCCTGAAAATCGCCATTGAACGTCGCGGCGGCGAGCCAGTGTGTGCGCGCGGATTTCTTTTCGCCGAGCAAATCCAGCGCAACGCCGAGCGAGTAATATATGTCGCTTTGGTTTGCCAGCAGATGCTTCGCCTCGCCAAGATTCGAGGGTGATTTCAGGGCTTCCTCGAAATGGCTCGCGGCACACGGATAGTCGTGGTGGGCCAACGCTTCACGTCCGAGTGCAAGCTGCGTGCGGACGTGCTGTCCAAGCGCCGCGCCTTCGCCACCCTCCCAAGGCTGAAACTTGCGCTTGGCCAGTAATTGCATCGCCTCGACGTGACGACCGGTTAGGTTCAACAGCGCGCATAATTCCACCGTCAAATCGTCGCGTTGTGAAACAAGCCGTGGGTGCTTTTTCAGTTCGCGCAGGCGCTTCGCCGGTGTTTCACCCAGCCGTTTCCAAAGCTGGTCGCGCTCGAACAACAGTCGCGCATCGCTGGGATTGGCGCGAAACGCCTTGTCGTAAGCAGCGCGCGCTTTTGCGGGCTGCTTTGAAATGTTGAAATAGCCGATGCCGAGGTTGCGCCAGACGATGGAGAAGCTAGGATCGAGCTTTGCGGATTTTTCCCAGAGCTTGATGGCTTCGGCGTGACGGCGGCGGTCGTAAAACAGGTTGCCGAGGTAATACGGCACCTTGGCGTCGCGCGCAGATGCGCGCATCGCTGATTCCAGAACCGCGATTTCTTCCAGCCGCGACGGGAAACAGTAATCAGGTGCGAGAGCGGTGGCTTGCTTGAAATATTTCAACGCGGTTCTTGAGTGACCGGTTTTTTCGTGCAGCCAGCCGAGTGTGTAATGCGCCAACGGCATCGCGCCCCAGCTTTGGTCTGGCAAATCTCGAGATACCGCGCCCGCATATTTTAGCAACTCAATCGCTTCGATGAAAAGACCAAGCCGGGCAAAATCATGAGCGAGGTCGAGTGCCGTCTGCAAGTCGCACTTCAACTTCTGTCCGGACAAATGCCGCGCCCACCGGTCGATTGGGTCGAGCGCGAGCGTTTCGAGGAGCAGCGCCTTGGCTTCCGCGTCGCGTTTCAGTTTGCGGAGGACAACGGCTTTGACATTTCGCGCGCGGAGATTGTCGGTGTCGAAACGCAACGAGCGGTTCAAATGTTCCAGCGCTGTCGTCCAGTTTTTCCGGCAGCAATCAATCTCCGCCAGCGCGTGGTAGCCAGCCGCCATCCACGCATGGTTCCAGCACGCTTTGTAAAAGGCGTCGTAAGCCTCGTCGTCCCGGCCAAGATGCCGCAGGCACAAGCCAAGATGGTAAAACGCCTCGCCGTCATAAGGATTTGCGTTGCGGCGCGTCAGTCGTTCGATGGCTTTGCGGAAATGCTTTTCGGCTTCGATAAATTTGCCGCGCCGGAGATGCCACAAGCCCATCGCATTATTGCAGCGAGAATCCAGTGGGTCGCGGCGCAAGGCTTCGCGCCAATACAAAGTAGGACAGCGCGTTGCATGGCGGTATTGCTCAAGGTGCAGGCCGGTGATGTAGAGTTCGTCGTTGCTTTCGATGTCCGCCGGTGCAGGTGGCTCGGTGGCGGGTGGCGGGACTTCGCCTTTCACTCGCAGCTTCGGCTGGTAGGAAATGACTTCCCGACCGTTCTTATCCGCAATGCTTAGAAGTAAATCCGTTTCAGAGATTCCATGTGGTAGCTTGATTTCTTTGACGAACGGCAAGCCCGGCGCGAAATCACGGGCGGCGGAGAAAAGCTTTTTGCCTTCGCCCATGAGGACGATTTTCGCGCCGGAAAATATGCGCGTCACGGAAACGCCGAAGCGAACTTTCCCGTTCTCAATCTTCAGGCTGACCGCCGCATCGAGATTCGCGTGCTGGGCGGGGCCGATTTTCTGGATGGGATACCAGAACTGGCTCCACGTTTTCGTTTCGCCGGGCTGGAGAAAGCTGAAGTCGGGCTGGTTGTCGGTATAGACGCCGGCCATGATTTCGATGTAAGGCGCGTGCTCACCGTTTTCGTCTGCGTCGGTCAAATGCCGGTCCCAGGCGTAGCCGAAGTCATGATTGCCCCACGTCCACTGTTTCTTGCCGGGAGAAATGTGGTGGTTGGCGATGTGGACGATGCCGGCCTGCGCCTTGTAATCGTAGCCGCCGAAGAAATCCTCCTTGCCGCCCATGCACATGTAGCTGCACGGCGTCGTGATGTTGGCGTAGAACGACAGATCGTTTGGCGCGTAGAATGGGGTCTGGGATTTGGCGTCTGGGTTCCGGGGATTATTAGAGAAGCGCGGTGGGACGAATTGTTTTGGGATTTCATTCTGCGAAACTCCCCTGCGCCCGCGTTCGCCATAATTCACCCCGTAATAAAATCCCTGCGCCAGCGGATACTCGCTCATCGAGCGGCGCGCATGGTCGGCGACGTAATAAACGTCCGGCGGGAAAAAACTTTGATACGCTTCATGCACGCGCGTGGCGACGTTCGCCCACCAGAGAAAAGTTTGCGTGAATGGCGTGCGGTTATAGACGCGCACTTTCAATTCCAGATACGCGCGCCCCGGATGCAGGCAGACGCCGTGCATGCCTTTCATCCGCGTCATCGGGTCGTGGTCGCTGCACCAGATGATCTTCGAGCCATCCGCGCACTCTTCAATTTCAAAATCCACGGGCAGAAAAGTTGCGGGCCGGTGATGCTGCGGCCAATTAAACTCGATGCCGCCGGAAATCCACGGTCCGGCCAGGCCGACAAGCGCCGGCTTGATGACGCGCTGGTTGTAAATCAGGTCGTAGCCGTTGGTCTTGTCCTGCAAAACGTGGATGCGCCCGCCGAGTTCGGGCAGCACCATCGCGCGGAGAAATTCGTTTTCCATCCAGATGGCCTTCCATTTCCGGTTTACGGGCTTTTCTGCGATGCGGTCGGTGAAGGGCAGGGGATACACCTTGCCGCTGCTGCCCTGATACACGCGCTTTTCCAGAAACATCGGATTTTTGTCCGGCGGTGCGGGCAAATAAGTGGGAATGACGAGGTTCTCGACGCGGACACGAATTGTTGATGGTTTGGCCATGTTTGGTGTCAGGCGACAAACTAGCGGAAAGCCGCGTCTGATTGAATCACAAAATCTGGCTATGCCTTTGCCGCTTTGATCAGACCAGCAATCAAGCCATCCGTCGTATGTTCCTTCGCCTCGAATGCCGGCTCCAGCTTCAGCGCGCGGATGGTCTTGCTCGTTTCGGGGCCGATGGAGGCGATTTTCAATTTCGGGAATTGCTTCACCAGCTTCGGCAGGTCAAACCGCGCGTGGAAATGTTCCACCGTCGAGCTGCTCGTGAACGTCACCCAGTCCGCGCCTTCCACCAGTAACCGCGCGCCCGCGCCGGCGGGGTCTTCGGTCTCGGCCACGGTTTTGTAAATCGCGATGTCGTCCACGATCGCGCCCAATTCCTCCAGCGCCTCCGGCAATTCGCGGTTCGCCACTTCCGCCCGCAGCAGGCACATCTTCAAATTCTCGATGGTCTCGAACTTGGTGAATGCCTCTGCCAGCTTTTTGGCGGTTGCATCCTCCGGCTGCAAATCCACCTGCAAATGCAGCTCGCGCAGCATCGCCGCCGTCGCCGGGCCGACCGCCGCGATGCGCGCGCCGCCGATGTCGCGCATGTCGTGAAACCGTTTGAAGAACAAATCAAAAAACGCCGTCACGCCGTTCGCGCTCGTGAACACCAGCCAGTCGTAGGCGTTCAATTCCAGCAGACAATCCACGATGGCGTCTTTCTCCGTCGGCAGCGTGAGCCGGATGGTCGGCACTTCGAGCACGTCCGCGCCCAACTCCGCGAGCCGCTTCGCAAACTTTCCGGCCTGTCCCGTGCGCCGCGTCACGACAATTCGATTTCTAAACAACGGCAGGTTCTCAAACCAGTTCAATTTCCCGCGCAGCTTAACCACGTCACCGATGATGGTGAGTGCTGGCGGCGAAATCTTATTCTCCGCCGCCAGCTTTGCAATCGTCGCGAGCGTGCCGGAAACCGATTTCTGTTTTCCAAGCGTGCCCCACTGGACGACAGCCACCGGCGTCTCCGGTGGCATTCCGTGCGTGATGAGCGATTTCGTCCAGTCGCCAAGATTTTCCGTGCCCATGAGCACGACCTTGGTGCCGGGGATTTTGGCAATCTGTTCGTAGTGCAACGCTGTTGCCGCGTTCGCCGAATCGCTGTGGCCGGTGAAGACCGTGAAGCTGGAGCAATGCGCGCGGTGCGTGAGCGGAATGCCCGCGTAATTCGGCGCGGCGACGATGGACGAAACGCCCGGCACCACCTCAAATGGAATCTTCGCCGCCGCCAATGCCTCCGCCTCCTCGCCGCCGCGACCAAAAATGAAGGGATCGCCGCCCTTGAGCCGGACGACGCATTTGCCCGCACGCGCCCTGGCGATGAGCAGCGCGGTGATTTCCTCTTGCGGCATCTTCATGTTTTTGCCGCGCTCGATAAATTCGGCAGACGCCGGAGCAAGGCGGAGCAGGGCGGGGTTGATCAGCGCGTCATAAAGCACCACGTCGGCGCGGCGGAGCAATTCCGCGCCGCGCAACGTGAGCAAGCCCGCGTCGCCCGGCCCGGCCCCGACGAGATAAACCGCGCCATTGGATTTCACGCGGACAGTTTAATCACGCACCGGCTTTGGGCAATGAAAGACGAATCGTTCACGCCAAAGAATCCAAAACGGCTTCCGCTTTTCTAATGTCCTCCATTGTCCCGGTCTGGAACCAGCGGCCGCAGTGCGGCAGGCAGAAGAGGCGGTTTCGCGCGAGCGCCCGGTGCCAGAGGATTTTCACGGAGAATTTTCCATTGGGCGCGCCGCGCAGGACACGCGGATGGAAAATGCCGACGCCGGCAATGATGTAAGGTGCGTCATGGTCATTCCAGCCAATGGTGTTGCCGGGCTTGATGAACAAATGATCTTCGCCTTTGTCGTGGCCGACGGCTTTGGCCTTGGATTGCGCCAGCAGCAGGAAATCCATCTTCGCGTCGTCCCAATGGCACGCCAAGCGTTCCAGCGCGCTTTCGCCGTCGTCGGTCCAGAGGATGTCGCTGTTGATGACAAAAACCGGTTGATCGCCAAGCAGCGGCTGCGCCATTTTCAGTCCGCCGCCGGTTTCGAGCGGCTCGGCTTCCTCGGAAAGCTTGATCGTCAGATTTTTCCACACGGCCAGATGCGCGATGAGATGTTCCTTGAGATGCGAAACGTTGATGACGATTTCGCGGACACCATAGGCTTGCAGTTTTTCGAGTGCGTAATCAATCATCGGCCGGCCCGCGACGGGCACGAGCGGTTTGGGCACGCGGTCGGTCAGCGGTTTGAGCCGCGTGCCGTAACCCGCAGCCAGCACCATGGCTTTGTTAATTTTGCCGGTCATACCGGTCGAACCAGCGTTTCACTCCTGCCAGCATGGGATGGCGGAGGGCGGTTTGCAACAGGAGTTCGACGCGCGGCGAATGGAGCGTCTTATAATCGCCTTTTCCCTCATGGGCCAGCTTTTCAAAAATGGCCAGCACCCGCGTGTGCCGCAGCGCCGCGAGAATGGCCAGCGATGCTTCAAAGGCTTCGCGGCCGAGCGACGCGAATCGCGCCAGATAGCGGGCTGTCATTTCCTTTCGCAAATCCTCCGGCACGTCGCGCCGCGCGTCTTCGAGCAGCGACACAAGGTCGTAGGTCACCGGGCCTTGGTAGGCGTCCTGAAAATCCAGCAGCCCGGTCTGCCGGATGCCGTCGCGGTCGGGCAGCAGCATCAGGTTGGCGGCGTGATAATCGCGCAGGAGCAGCGACGCCGGCACCGCATGCGCGAGAGGCAGCACTTCGCGCCAGGCCTTCCTGAATCCGGCGCGGCCGGTTTCGGAAATCCCCGGTGTGCGCCAGTCCAGAAACAGCCCGATGTCCTCCAGCATTTTTTCCGGAGAATACGCGCGCAAACCTTCCGGGACGGCCTGCGGATGCCGGTGCAGGGCAATCAGGACATCGGTGGCAAGCGTGAACAGTTTTTCCGGCTCGCTGCCGCGTTCCAACAATTGCGCGAAGGTCGTGTCGCCGAAATCTTCCAGCAGCAGCAGGCAATTTTCCTCGTCACGCGCCAGGATTTCCGGCGCGCTGAAACCGAGTTGCCGGAGATGCGTGTCAATGCGGACGAACGGCGCGACGATTTCCGGCAGTTGCGAGGCGTCCATCAGGATGGCGGTCCGGTCGCGCTTTCGGAGGCGGACATATTTGCGCGCGGAAGCGTCGCCGGTGAGGGGTTCGCGGGCGGCGGCGCCCCAACCGGCGGCTTCGAGAAATTTACGCGTGTTGTCGCTGGCCACGGGCGGACAGTTTAACCAGTCCGGCGTGCGGGGCAATGAAAGAGGAGGGAAGCCACGCAGGTTGGGCAATTGAAAATACGCTGGCTTGTCATCGGCGGCGGGTGTATGTAATTTCAAACCGCACGATTGAAGTGAACCCGGAACACCACATGCACCGCGAAACAGTCCACCGGCTGGCGCGGCGCGCGTTGTTCGGTTTCATTCTCACGTTCGTGCTGGCGCGGATTAGCGTCTTTCTCATCATGGCCAAGGCGATGCCGAATCTGTATTTCTTCATGGGCAAAACGCACGTCCATCACCTGAATTACGGCATCTTCCTTTTATCGGCGGTGTGCGGCTACAGCGTGTTCCGGCGGCCCACGGGTCGGGCGGCGGAAATCACGGCGCTGCTTTATGGCGTGGCGATGGGGCTGACGTTCGATGAATTCGGGATGTGGCTGCACCTGGGCGGCAGCTACTGGCAACGCGCGAGCGTGGACGCGGTGATTGTGGTGTCGGCGCTGTTCGGGCTGTTCGCCTTCGGGCGCTCGCTGGAGAAGCTGGAAGCGCGCCATTTCCGGGCGTTCGCCGTCCTGCTGGTGGTGCTGGCGGGCTTTGCCGTGGTTTTATATCTGGCGGGAAATCACCTCGCGGATGTCGCGGCGCCGACGCTGCAACAATTGGAATCGGACTCTTCGCCGTGAAAAAGATAAAGGCCGGACACCGGGTCCGGCCTTTTCTTACACACTAAACACTTGAGAACTGCTCAACACCACTGCCGATATAATACACCAAGCCCGGAATCGCGCATGTCACCAGTTGTGGGGACATACGCCAAAGGGCATATATCTTTCACATACCCATTTTTTTACCCAATGAAAATGCGGGTAAAAACAGGCTTTACGGTCTCAAATCGTTAGCGGATGATTGGGCGTCATGGCAGAAAACAACCAAAAACCAGCCCATTCTTTCGTTCGGTTTTTTGGCATTTCCATCGCCGAAGGTTGGACTGAATCAAGAGAGAAGTTCGGACTGGCCGTTGACATCGGGCTTGTATTGGCCGTATTTGGGATTTTGGGGCTTACATGGTATTCCAAGCATCACGGCGATTTTAATGAACAAGGCTGTTTGCTTGAACTTCAAACCCGACTATATGAAGCCAAACAAATAAGCCGCTACGAATTTGTAGATGATTTGCGGAAAAAGGAATGGGAATCCACGAATCTGATTTTTAATGCAATAGACCGCCATTTGGATGTTTTGCTCACCTCCGCCGAAGTTGCATTTTTCAGAGATGCAAGGCCGTCGCCGCCGCCGCCGCCAGAAAGCTATGACATGTTCACTGAAAGAGAGCAAGAATGGCTATGGCACATCAATTTCATAACCGTCAGAAAAGACGAATTGAAAAAGATTTTGGAAAGATTGGGTTAAATCTTGGATTATTGGCACAAAACCGCCTAAAAAATCACCAATAAAAGTGCAACAAAAACGCTTGACATTCTTCAATAAATGATGCACATTTATCACATGAAAACGAACGAAGAAAAAGACGAGTTGAATCTGATAACGCTGGCACAGGAATACGCCGATGAGGACAAGGCGCGTGGCTTGCTGGAATCGCTGCTTTGGCCGGATGGCGCGGTTTGCCCGCATTGCAAGAATCACAAAGAAAAGCCCATTTACAAACTGCAATCAAAGGAGGGCAGCAAAACCAAAGTCCGCAAGGGCCTTTACAAATGCGGTGCTTGTCGCAAGCCATTTACCGTGACCGTGGGCACGATATTCGAGGATTCACATTTGCCAATCAGCAAATGGCTCATGGCGTTTTTCATCATTTGCTCGTCCAAGAAATCCATCAGCGCAAATCAGTTGAGCCGGATGCTGAAAATCACCTACAAGGCGGCTTGGTTCATGGCCCACAGACTTCGCTTTTCTGGCTCAAAATCTTCCCGTTTGACTATCGCACGAAGTTTTCTGCATCAAAATCCTTCCGTTTGGCCCTTGCACGAACTTTTCAGTCTCAAAAACCTCCCGTTTGATTCGCGCGCGAACTTTTCCGACTCAGAATCCTCCTTTCCGGCTCTCGCACGAACTTTTCGGGCTTGGAATCTTCCCGTCTGGCTCGCGCAGGAAGTTTTCGGGCTTGGAAAATTCACATTTTGCACGGAGTTTTTTCGGCCAGGCGCCAAATCCGCCGTCTTACATCCTTTTACGGTGGTTTTTGCCATTTGCCCCCTATTCCCGGCCCTTGAACCTCAATCCTCATGCCTGATGGCCGTGGATGCGCCTTTGATGGCCGGGGCCGCCGGGATATTGCGGCAGCCGGTCCCGCAGCGCGGGGCCATCAATCTTTTCGGAATTATCCCCTTCGCATAAGTAAATGCGGAATTGACGGATTTGAGGCGTTGGCACATGATTTGAAAGCATGTCAGGCCAGACGCCAGAAAATAATCCACCAGAGCATTCACAGCTTAAAAAGTTGTTTCTGCTTGGTCGAAAAATTCTTTACGAGGAGCGTCCCGCCGTTAAGCACGTCGTCCATTTCATTATTAATGAGGGCAGAGCCATGAAAAAGGGATGGGCTTTATTTTTGATTATTTTACTAACTGCAATTTGGATTATTTCCAAATTCTACGACTACAAAACCGAATTAAAAATCCAAGGCTTAGGCAATGATTTTACAAACCAACTTGAATCTTTCACACAAGTGTTTTCCACTTCAAATTCATTTCTGCTTGGTAAAATATCAGCAAATGAACAACAAATTAGCGGTATCCAAAAGCAATTAGATGATTACAAACGAGACAGCGAATCACAAATAAACGGCCTTAAAACCGACATCGCTAATGTGACTAGTGAACGGGATAATTCGCTGCTACGGGTTGCGCAATTGGAGTCAATGCCTCAAACTGCGCTTTTGGTTTGGAGCAACACAAGCGCATTGAACAAGCCAGACCCGGACACTCACAACTTCGGGCTGTTGGTTTATGGCAAACCGATCACAAATTATATTTGGGGACATTCTTTTGTGGTTGCTATAAACACAAATCGTGAAATTGTCTTGGGAATTGCGCCCTTAGGTGTTGGAGAAAAGTCGGTTGAAAAACTAACTATTGATTTTCTGGCCAATTTCGACAGCACGAATATAATTTCAGGACTTAATTCCGATTGGTGGAAAATTATTGGTGGGACTAGTCAAGTCTTCGGAAAGGACGCCTTCACGATGGAGGAGGTTGATGACACCACTATTAGTTCCATTCACGGGTTTGGAGCAACTCCATTTGAAATTTCAACAAACATCCAATACTTTCCGGCCTCAATTAACATTTTTGCACCGGGTATAAATGGGGTTGAAACTATAGTTGTAAATTTTTATTCGCCCTAAATATTATGCACCTAAAAGAAGCCAGAACAAAAAACAAATTGGAGCAGTTCGCCACCGAACATGAAAAGACGCACCCCGTCGCCAGCAAACATCATTTTCACGGCGTCATCAAGGTGATGGCTTTGAAAACTGCGAAACCAAAGCGGGGAACATCGCGGAAGGGTTCTCGCGGGAGTTGAACCGATACTCAAATTCTTTGGCGTATTTATGAAGATGTTTTTTGGAAACGTGAATGTGGGTGGAACGGATGCTTCCCTTCAAGTGTTTCCAGAAATTTTCCATGCCGTTGACGTGCGTATCGCCGACAACGTATTCCCGCGCTCCGTGATTGACGGTTTTGTGATTATATCCGGCCTTGTTCAATCCCTTATAGGAGCGCAGTTCGTCAGTGTGAACCGTTGTGCCGCTCGCAACATTCGCCTCAATAATCGGTTGCAAAGTTTTTTTGGCAACATTCGGGACAATCTTCGTCATCACTTGGCCGTCGCGCTGCATCATGCCAAACACAATCGTTTTGTTGCCGGTGTAACGGCGTCCCATTCCCTGCGTCCTGCCGCCGACATAGGCTTCATCAATCTCGACATTTCCGAAAAGCGGAAACTCGCCGTCAACAAATTCCATGTGGCTGCGAATCAAATGTGCCATGCGCCACGCCGTCTTGTAAGTCACGCCAAGCTGACGCTCCAATTCCTTCGCCGGAACGCCGTGCCGCGAAGTGGTGAAAAGGTAAATAGCGTAGAACCAAAGTTGCAATGGCGTCCGGCTATCTTCAAACGGTGTGCCGACTGTCGGATGCAAATGATGCCCGCACCACTGGCAAGCGTAGGCGCGTTCGGCCTTGAACCGAAACCAGTTGGATTTCTTGGCGCACTTCGGGCAGACATGGCCTTGACCAAATCGAATGTCGAAAAGGTGATTCAGGCAGGCTTCGTCAGTCGAGAACTGCGCGAGAAATTCGCGGATTGTCAGGCTCGCTTTTGCTTCTTCTTTAGTTGGCGTTCTTTTCATGCCCACAATATACGCCCAAACCACTACTTATGTCAAGGGGATAATTCCGAATCTTTTAAGCGCAAAGCGATGCCGCGGCGGCGCGGATGGGAGGCCCGCCGGCGGCGCGGCCTATTTTACAAGTTGCAATTTGCCGCGCAGGACGTGGATAAGTGCCTTGACGGTGAGTTCAATGAACAGGAATGGCTTGGCGATGAAGTCGTTGCCGCCGGCCATCAAGGAACTGGTGCGGCTGTCGAAGTCGCTCAATGCGGTGACAAAGACGACGGGTGTTTTCCTGTGTTGCACCAGATTGCGAAGCTTGGCGCAGAGTTCAAAGCCGGTCATGCCGGGCATGTCCACGTCCAGAAACACGAGGTCGAACTTCTTCTCCTCGAGCAGTTTCAAGGCGGCGTTGGGATCCTCGGCGCTGATGGATTGGAGGCACCCCTTTTCGAGGGCATAGACAATGGCCCGGCGGGAAATAGGCTCGTCGTCCACGACCAGGATGTTTCCGGCGGGGATTTCCTGCTTGTCGGGCGCCGTGCCGCGCTCAAAAAGAAAACCGAGAAAATCCACGCCGGCGGCCACGGTGCGAAGGGTGGACGAATTGATGTCCCTGGGTTTCTCGTAAAGTTCCTTGAGCAACGCCTCGACCGCGTCGGACATCTTGGAGATTTGGGTCAAACCGGCGATGCCGGCGTTGCCGGTAAGGGCATGGAGACGGCGGTAAAGTTCGTAAATCTGCTTGAGCTGGGTCACTTCATCGCCGGCCTTGACGAGGCCTTGCAGGCCGGAGCGCAAGGTGGCAAGCGTGGCTGGCAGGCCATCAACGAATGCCTTGCGCAGGTCGGCCTGAAACACGGCATCCTGGATGCCGGCGGCGGCGAGCTTGTCGCCCTTGGCCTTCTTATCAGCCAGGTCTGCCGCCGCGGATCGCATCTTGGGCATCGTGCCACTGTCGCCGACGGTGTGGCGCACGACGTCCAAAATCTCCTGCGGCGAACAACTGGCCTTGGAAAGACATTTGTTGGCGCCGGCTTTCCACGCCTCCTGAATCAGGTTGGTCAGATAGGTGTTGGAAAAGACAATGATGGGCAGCTTGGCGAAATCCGCCTCGCGCCGGACTTCCTTGATGACGTCCACACCCGACATTTTGGGCAGCATGAGGTCGAGGATCATGATGTCGGGCTGGAAGGTCCGCATGACTTTCAAACCGGTCTCGCCGTCGAGGGCGATTTCAGCCTGATAACCCTCCACCGCGAGTTTGTTGCGGTAAACGTTCGCGACGATCTGGTTGTCTTCGATGATAAGGATTTTTTTCATTAAAATTCATGCCGGTGGCGGCGTCACGACCAGGGCGGGATGCCCCGCGAGAAAAGTCTGGACGTCCTTGAACTCGCGCCGGGCCTCGGCGCAGAACTCTTCGGCCCCGGCCAGCGTGTCCGACTTGCCGAGCTTTTCCAGTTTGAGCAGCACCGCCGCCAGCCGCGCCATGCCAAGCGTGGCGCAAGCGCCCTTGCAACTGTGGGCGACATGCCCGACGTCAGCCGGCTTGTTTGCGCGCACGGCGTCTTCGATTTCTTTCAACTGCTGCTGCGTCTGCCTGTAAAACAAGTCAACCAATTCACGCATGCTTTCCGGGTTGCCCTCGGTCAAGTCCGCCAGCCGGGTCATTTCCACCGGCGGTTCCCCGGTCGCGGCGGGGACAGCCTGGGTGGCCCCGGCAGTCGTGGCGGCGTCCGGCAGCGGCGCGGCTTGGGCGGCGTCCGGATGGATTTGCGGAGCCCAGCGTTCGATGACGACGCGCACATCCGCTGGACGGATGGGCTTCGCCAGATAATCGTCCATGCCGGCGGCGAGGCAACTCTCGCGATCCGATTGCTGCGCGTGCGCGGTCATGGCGATGATGAGGATGCGCTTTTGATAATTCGGATGCGCCGCGCCGTCTTTCTGTCGTTCGCGGATGGCGCGGGTGGCCGTCAGGCCATCCATCTCCGGCATCATCATGTCCATGAAGACCAAATCATAATGCCGGCGGTCAACCGCTTCAAGCCCCTCGCGGCCGTTGGCGGCGATGTCGCATTGATAACCAATCTGCAGCAGGATGCGGGCGGCGACCTTTTGATTGATGGTGTTGTCCTCGCATAAAAGAATGCGCAACGGAAAACGCTCGGCGAGCGGCTGGTCGGCCTTTGGCGGCGCTGGCGCGGCGGCCTTTTTCCGGCTGAACAATGCGCGTTCAATCGCGGCGTAAAACTGCGCGGGTTTGACGGGCTTTGTGAGGCCATGCGCAAATGTGACACACGTGTCGGGCGATGTGTCGGCGCGGGTGCCCATCGGCGTGAGAAAGACCAGGGGCATCATCGCCGCCCCGGGCAGCTTGCGGATGTCCGTGGCCAGATCGAGACCGTCCATGCCGGGCATTTGCGAATCCACGATTGCCAGGTCAAATTGTTCGCCGGCGCGCAGCCAGTCGAACGCCTGCGAGGCGTTTTCGGCGGCGCGCGGGTTCATCCCCCATTGCGCCGCCTGCTCGGCCAGCACGCGGCGGACGGTCGCGTTGTCGTCCACGATTAAAATCCGCAAATCAGCCAGCTTGGGCTGGCGGCCCGCCAACACGGGCGCTCCGACAACTTTGTGCCGGGTTTCCGCCTGAAAGTTTGCCGTGAAATGGAACGTCGAGCCTTCGCCCGCGGAACTTTCGGCCCACATTTTGCCGCCCATCATTTCGACGAGCCGCTTGCTGATGGCCAGCCCAAGTCCGGTTCCGCCGTAGTGCCGCGCAGTGGATGTCTCGGCCTGCATGAACGGCTTGAACAGCCGCGCCAGTTTATCCGCCTTGATGCCGATGCCGGTGTCGCGCACGGAAAAATGAACATGCAGCACCAAGCGGGCGGGCGTGGCAGCCGTCTGCGTCGAAAGCAATTCGGCCTGGACAAACACCTCTCCCGTTTCGGTGAACTTGATGGCATTGCTCAAAACATTCACCAGCACCTGCCGCAGCCGGAGCGAATCGCCCTCGAGCGTCGCCGGGATGCTGTTGTCAACCTGATAGACCAGGTCGAGATTTTTTTCGGCGGCCTTGGTGGACAGCAGATCGAGGGTTTCCTCGATGCGCAACCGCAGATCAAACGGCCGCGAGTCCAGTTCCATCTTGCCCGCCTCGATTTTGGAAAAGTCGAGGATGTCATTGATGATGGTCAGCAATGATTCGCCGCTGGTTTGGATGGTTTCCAGATAACTGCGCTGGTCGTGTGTCAGCGGTGTTTCCATGAGCAGTCCGACCATGGCGATGACGCCGTTCATCGGCGTGCGGATTTCGTGGCTCATGGCCGCGAGGAATTCCGACTTGGCACGCACACTGGACTCGGCGGCGCGGCGCGCCTCGATCAACTCATGATTGTTGCGAATCAATTCATCCTGCAGCCGCCTCATTTTCAGCGACGCCAGCAGACGCGCGCGAAGGACGGCGGGTTCCGTCTGCTTGCTGACGCAGTCCAGCGCGCCGAGTTCAAACGCGCGCAACTTGGCCGCCGCGTCATCCGTCCCAACGAGAGCAATCAGCAGCGTGATGGCAGCCGGCGGATGCTCCTTGAACCGGCGCAACAACTCCGGGCCTTCCGGCGATTCCCAGTCCGCCAGCACCAAATCAATGGGATGCTGGTGAAGCAATTGCAGCGCCTCCTCGGCGTTGCGCGCCGGCACGGGCGCGACGCCGTCCGCCGCCAAAAGGGACGACAGCTTTCCCAACCATTGGGAATCGCCGCCGACCAGCAAAATTTGAGATGTCGGCTGGCTCATGGCAAACAGCTTCGGTTTATTTTTTGATTTCCGACCAAGCCTGGACATTAAACACTTTTTTCCATCATCCGCCAATGCGATTTTTACGACGGAAAAATACCGGCTTTGAAAGAAACATTGCGGCGCGCGTTTTCGCCGGTAAAATTCCGCCATGCTGCAAACGGTGCATGAACCTCGCAGGGCGGAGCCGCCGGCAATGTCCCGCGAGACCTGCCTCGCCGCCTTCCGCTTCATGCTGCTGGCGCGTGTGCTGGACGACAAGTTCGCCGCGCTTTACCGGGCCGGAAAAATCCATGGCGGGGTTTTTCTCGGCCGCGGCCAGGAAGCCTTGAGCGCCGCGGTCGGAGTCTCACTGAAGAAAAGCGACGTCTTTGCGCCGCTCATCCGCGATGCCGCCGGCCGGCTCGCGTTTGGCGAACCGGTCATTGACGCCGTGCGAACCTATATGGGTTCCGCGCTCGGCCCGATGCGCGGTCGCGACGGCAATGTTCATCGTGGCAGGCCACAGGAGGGTTACCTGCCGATGGTCAGCCATCTCGGCGCGATGATTTCCGTCGTGAACGGGGTTTTGTTCGCGCGGAAATTGAAGAAAATTACCGAAACCGTTGGCGCGACCTGCATTGGCGACGGCGCGACCTCCACCGGCGCGTTTCACGAGGCACTGAATCAGGCCGCCGTTGAAAAGCTCCCGCTCGTCCTCGTCGTCGCCAACAATCAATACGCCTACTCGACGCCAACTTCTTTTCAATTCGCCTGCCGCGACCTCGCCGACAAGGCCGTTGGCTACGGCGTTGAACCGCTGTCGGTTGATGGAACAGATTTAGTCGCGTGTCTGAAAACCGTTGGTTCCGCCGTGGCCCGCGCACGTGAAGACGGCGGCCCGCAATTGGTCGTCGCCACGCTGCTCCGACTTTGCGGCCACGGCGAACATGACGACTCGGGTTACATTGATCCAAAATTGAAAACGTCTCCGATCGGACGCGACTGCATGAAAGTCGCCGAGGATTCATTGCTCCGCCAGGAATGGATAGACGCTTCGCAATTGACCGCTCTGCGGAACGATCTCGTTCATGAAGTCGAGGAGGCCGTCGCTCAAGTCCAGCGGGAACCAACGCCCGACCCGTTTGCCCAGGAATGGCGCGCGATCGCCTCCAAACACTTGAGCGAAACGCACCAGGACAACGAAGACTGATTTTGACATGAGCGTGACCTATCTCGAAGCCATCCGTGAAGCGCAAGCCCGCGCGCTGCGAGACGACCCGCGTGTGTTCATTTACGGGCAGGACGTCGGCGCATTCGGCGGCGCGTTCAAGGCCACAAAAAACCTGGCGAAGGAATTTCCCGGGCGTGTGCTGGATTCGCCCATCAGTGAGGATGCAATGATCGGGCTGGCCGTTGGCGCGGCGATTGAAGGCATGAGGCCGATCATCGAGATGCAGTTCGCGGATTTTTCCACCGTCGGCTTCAACCAGATTGTCAACCAGGCCGCGACGCTCTTCTGGCGCACGAACGTGCCCTGCCCCATCACCGTCCGGCTGCCGTTCGGCGGCACGTCGGGCAGCGGGCCGTTTCACAGCCAGTGCATCGAGGCGATTTACGCGCATTATCCCGGCCTCGTCGTGCTGACACCGGCAACGGTCGAGGACGCCTACAGCATGCTGCTCGAAGCCGTGGCGCTGGATGACCCGGTGATTTTCTGCGAGCACAAATTTCTATATTACCACCTCAAGGCTGAAAAATTGCCGGACGAGGCGCTGCCCATCGGCAAGGCCCGCATCGCGCGCGAAGGCCGCGATCTGACCATCGTCACTTACAGCGCAATGGTCCACGAAGCGCTCGAAGCCGCCGCAGAGCTCGTCCCGGAAGGATGGGAAATCGAGGTGGTGGATTTGCGTTCCGTGAAGCCGCTCGACACGGACACCGTGATGGCCAGCGTCGCGCGCACGGGGCGGTTGCTGTGCGTGGGCGAAGCGTGGCCGTGGGGCGGCGTGACGGCGGAAATTATCGCGCGCGTCACAAGCGAGGGTTACGGTTTGCTGGACGTCCCGCCGCAACGGCTCAACGCCAAGGACACGCCCGTGCCATATCATCCAAATTTGTGGACTGCTCATCGCCCGACCGCGCGGAGCATTGCGGCGGCGGCAAGAGGTTTGTTGAGGCAATGACTGTGAAAACCATGAATCACAAATCGTAAATCAAAAATTTCATATGCCTTCCATTCCCATTATCATGCCGCAGCTCGGCGAATCCATAGCCGAGGCCAAAGTGATCAGCTTCCTGGTCAAACCCGGCGACGCCGTCGAAGCCGACCAGGATTTGATCGAGGTCGAAACGAACAAGGCCACGATGTCCGTCACGTCGCCATGCCGCGGGCGCATTGAGAAACTCACAGCCCAATTGGGCGAAAGTTACGCCGTCGGCGCCGCGCTTGGCCGGATTGAAGCCACGCAGGAAGAGTTGGCGCGACTGGGATTGGATGATTCACCTCCGGCGAAAACCGGCGACACGGACCGCATTTCAGGCGCCGAAGCGGGTGGCGGAAAATACCGAGTCCAGCCGACCGTGCGCGGCCTGCCCGTGCCGGCAAACGCGGCGGGCGCAAGCTATCTCTCGCCCCGGCTCAAGGCGCGGATGCATGAACTCGGTTTGAGCGCCGCCGACGTCGCGGGCATCGCCGGCAGCGGTGCGGCCGGTCGTGTGACCGTCGAGGACTTTGAAAAATTCATAGCACACATCGAAAAACAGAAGATCAGCCAGGCTTCTTCAATGCGTGTGGCCGTGGCCGACGCGATGCGGCGAAGCTGGACGCGGCCCATTGCGCACGTCGGCATGCCGGTTTGCCTTGATCCGCTTTTTGCGTATCGCAAAATCGCCAGACCGAAACCCGGCCCGGCGCTTTGCGCCTTGCGCGCGCTGGCGGTGGCGCTGGCGGAGAACAGCGCGGTTGCCGGGCGATTGGTCGGATCCAAAATCATTCATCCGTCTTCAATTGATGTCGGCTTCGCTGTCGAGGCCGATGACGGCGTGCTCGTGCCGGTGATTCGCAACGCGGACAAGCAGTTGCTGAAAGATTTGATCGCACCTTACAACGAACTGGTTGTGTTGGCACGCGAACGCAAATTGCCGCCGAACGCCACTGGCGGCTCGATTGCCACTGTTACCAACTTCGGAACATTCGGCCTCGAATGGGCGACGCCAATCCCGCTGCCGGAGCAGACGCTCGTGCTAGGCATGGGCGCGGCGCGGCACGAGCCGCATTGGGACTCCGTCAAGGGCCAGTTCGTGCCGATCATGGAGGCGAACCTGACGTTGAGCTTCGACCATCGCGTGCTGGACGGCGGCGCGGCGGGCCGGTTGCTCCAGCGCGTCGCGGAATTGATGTCCAAGCCGGAAAAATTGTAACGCGCAGCTAATTGTCCCCTGCTTTGAACGCCGCTACGATTGGCCGGTGGTCTGAACCGACGCCCCAATTCGGAATCGTGGGAATGAAAGTTTCCGCCTTCACCCAGTCGCGCGCCAGCGCCGGACTCAACAGGATGTAATCCATGCGGGTATAAACGTCTTCCTTGCCGTAGTATTCCGTCCACGTGACGTTGCGCGGATCGTAAAAGGAATTTTCCGCAGGAGCATTGTCACCGTTGTGCTCCGCAGGCCGCGTGTCGGTCAGTTTGAACCGTCCGCGACCGATGATTTCCTTGACGGAATCGGAATCCTTAACGTCATTAAAATCACCGGCCACAACCAGCGTGGCGTTTGGATTACTGGCGAGATGCTTGTCAATGATGCCACGCAAAATCTTTGCTTCTTCAAGCCGCTCCTCGGATTCATCGGCGTCCGGCACAGACCGGCGTGATTTCAAATGCGCGGCGATCAGCGTGAAGGTGAAATTTGTCGCAGCCTGAATCTCCGCCTCGGCGAAGCCGCGCTCCACGCGAAACCGCCGGCCATCGAGCACAAACAGATCGTTCGTGTGCGGATGCCGCGCGACGATGGGCAGCCGGCTCAACACGGCAACGTGAATGTTTGTGTCCGCGCCGCCAACTTGTTCCCAAAATGGATAATCCAGCCCGTCAGCCTTGAGCGACGCGCGCAATTCCATAAGCGCGTTGGTCGTCCCCATTTCCTCAAGCGCGAGCACGTCGGGTTTGATGGACTCAATGCTTTCGCGGATTTTGGCCTTGGCCTCGGTGGATTTGACGTGCGGGCGCGATTCTGTCGGCTGGTCCAGATAATTCTCGACGTTGTAAGTGGCAACGCAAAATGTCCCTGCGGCGAACGAAGCGGAACAAAACGCGACAGACAAACTAAACAGAAATCCGGTAGCGAACTTCGTGCAATTCATAATTTATCAATCCCCAGTCAACCTTGGTTGTGCCATCCAGAGCGAATCCCATCGATTCGTAAAAATTTCGCGCTGCCACATTGGAGGTTAGAGTCCAAAGCGTGACTGAATTGTATCTTTGAAGACGAGCTGCCTGAAAGGAAAACCGGCAAAGCGCGGTGCCCGCGCCTTTGCGCCAGAATTCCGGATGAACATAAATGGCCGCAATTTCACCGACTTCTTTGGGATTGGAATCCTTGTCGCGCGACGGAATCAAATCGCAGAATCCGATGACTTCCCGCCTCAATTCCGCGACAAATGTTCCGAGCGGCTGGCTCGTCAAATGCGTATTCAAAAATGCGGCGCGTTTCTCCACGTCCAAGTTGTCCAAAATAGCGTCCGGCATTTGACCGCGATAAGCCGCCCGCCAGGTTTCGACATTGATTTGCGCAATCCGTCTGGCATCGGCAATGGTGGCTTGGCGGATTTGCATGAGTTGAACAGGGTTTCAAAAAATAAAATCTGCTGCGAATTAAGTCCAGCCGCGTTTTCAAGAGAACATTTTGCGAAATCACACAAAGCTGCTATTTTCCCACCATGCCTCGGACGAGCAAAAAGAATTCCGCCGCGAAATTGCACGATATGCAGAGCCGGCCCGACCACCGCGAGTTGCGGATTGACAAGGTCGGCGTGCGCGGGTTGCGCTTTCCCATCCAGGTGCGCGACAAGGCGCGCAGCATCCAGAACACCGTGGCCACCATCGGGATGTTCGTGGATCTGCCGAAGGAATTCAAAGGGACGCACATGAGCCGGTTCGTCGAGGTGCTCAACGCGCACGGCAGCATCATCCACGTCGAAAACATCCGGGACATCTTGTTGTCGCTGCAAAAGAAACTGAACTCCGCCACGTCGCACATTGAGATCGAGTTTCCGTATTTCATGTCCAAGCGGTCGCCGGTGTCGCGCGGGGAAAGCCTGATGGATTACGTCGCCCGGTTCGACGCGTCGGCGTGCGGCGGGGAGATTGATTTTGTGCTGACGGTGAAGGCGCACGTGACGACGCTGTGCCCCTGCTCCAAGGCGATTGCGAAATACGGCGCGCACAACCAGCGCGGGCTGGTGACGCTCGCCGTTCGCATGAAGAAATCGGTCTGGATTGAGGATTTGGTTGAAATCATCGAAAGCTCGGCAAGTTCGGAACTTTACGCGCTGCTCAAGCGGCAGGACGAGAAGTTCGTGACCGAGCGCGCCTACGAAAACCCGGTGTTCGTGGAGGATCTGGTGCGCAACGTGGCGGTGAAGTTGAACGCGCATCCGCAAGTCCGGTGGTATAAAGTCGAGGCGGAAAACTTCGAGAGCATCCACAATCACAACGCCTACGCGTGCATTGAGAAGGGGTGAACGATGTTGATCTCATCGTGGCAGCGAACGTCAGTTCGCTCTGACTTTGTAGGAGTCGAGGTAACGAGACTTGTTTCAATCAGAGACTCCTTACGTCGTCCCCTACTCAATAAACGAGGACGAGGACGACCGCATCCTGGGCGGACTGGAAAAACCAACGCAAAGACGCAAAGGTGCCAGGGCGCAAAGAATAAACAGCGTTTGCCTTGCGTCTTTGCCGCTTTGCGCCTTTGCGTTAAATCCGATGTCGGGAAAACCGACCGTCGCCACCGTGCCGCCCAGAACCACCGTGCGGCTGGCGGCAAGCCTCGTGCGCCGCGCCCCGCGCCCCGTTGCCCCTGCGGCATTCGGAATGCGGCGTGCGCCCCGTCCCCGTTCGTCCCAACGGAACAACCGGAAATTAGCCAGACACGAAGTGTCTGGTTCACCGTTCAAATCGAAACCCGTCCTGAAGGGACGGCGGAATCATTCGATCATTTCCATCGTCGCTCCGCGACGCAATCCGTTTTTCACGTTCACCGGGGACGTTGTCCCCGGCTAATTTCCGGTGCCGCTTCGCGGCTTGGCAAGCTCGACGCGCAGACGACCTCGGCGCACGATGCACGGGATGCCGCCGACGTGGTGACGACGCAGGTCAATCAACTGGTCGTCAACGCCGTGAAGGGCGACCCGGCGCACGGCGAGGACAGCGACCTTTATGAGGCGATGGGCTACGTCCGCAAGAGCGCGCGCAAGAGCGGCCTGACGCGGAAAAAAGCGGCGGTCGCCGCAGCAGCCAAATAACCCGTTCATTGAGGGTCAGTCATCCGCCGGAGTGGGCAACTGTTCCGGCGATTTTCTTTGGAGCACCAGAAAAAATTCAATTTGGACTGTTCAAGCCGCCGTATTTCTGACAGTTTAAGCGGACACCTTTTGGGGAAAAAGACAAAGACGAGAAACGCACATGGACAAACCACCTGCAACCAATCAAAAACTGATTTCATGGGTCAACGAAATGGCTGCGCTCTGCCAGCCGGAGAAGATTTTCTGGTGCGACGGCTCGGACGCCGAAAACCAGTTGCTTTGCGACCAGATGGTCAAGAGCGGCACGTTCATCAAGCTCAACGCGCAGAAGCGCCCCGGCTCGTATCTGGCGCGCTCGCATCCCAGCGACGTGGGACGCGTGGAAGATCGCACGTTCATTTGCCCGAAGACAAAGGACGAAGCCGGGCCGACAAACAACTGGGTTGACCCGGTTGAAATGAAAAAGCTCATGCTGGAAAAGTTCAACAACAGCATGAAGGGCCGGACGATGTATGTGATCCCGTTTGCGATGGGGCCGCTGGATTCGCCCATCTGCAAAATTGGAATTCAAATTTCCGATTCACCCTATGTCGTCGTCAACATGCGCATCATGACGCGCATGGGTAAAAACGTTTTGGACAAGCTCGGCGCGAACGGGACGTTCATCCCCTGCCTACACTCGGTCGGCACGCCGCTGCAACCCGGACAAAAAGATGTCCCGTGGCCGTGCGAATCGGACGTGAAAAACAAATACATCGTCCATTTTCCCGATGATCCATCCATCTGGTCCTACGGCTCCGGTTACGGTGGCAACGCGTTGCTCGGCAAGAAATGTCTGGCGCTGCGCATCGCTTCCTGCGTCGCCAAACGCGAAGGCTGGATGGCGGAGCACATGCTCATCCTGAGCCTCACCTCGCCGCAGAAGAAAAAATATTACGTCGCCGCCGCCTTCCCCAGCGCCTGCGGCAAAACGAATCTCGCGATGATGCAGCCGACGCTGCCCGGCTGGAAGGTGACGACACTCGGCGACGACATCGCGTGGATTCGCATCGGCAAAGACGGACGGCTTTACGCGATGAATCCGGAAACCGGCTTCTTTGGCGTCGCGCCCGGCACTTCAGCCCGGAGCAATCCGCACGCGCTCACGGCCTGCGCGAAGAACACCATTTTCACCAACGTCGTGCTCACGCCGGACAACGACGTGTGGTGGGAGGACATGGGCGTGCCCGCGCCGGAAAAGGGCATTGACTGGCAAGGCCATGAATGGACACCCGCCAGCGGCAAGAAGGGCGCGCACCCGAATTCGCGCTTCACCGCGCCCGCGTCGCAATGCCCGGTGATTGATCCCGACTGGCAGAATCCTGAAGGCGTGCCGCTCGCCGCAATCATGTTCGGCGGACGCCGGCCCGGCACGATTCCGCTGGTGAACGAGGCATTTGACTGGGAACACGGTGTGTTCATGGGCTCGGCCTGCGGTTCTGAAACCACCGCGGCCGCGCTTGGCAAGGCCGGCGTGCTGCGCCGCGACCCGTTCGCCATGCTGCCGTTCTGCGGCTACAACATGGGTGATTATTTCGCTCACTGGCTGTCGTTCGCGCAGCGCACCGACCGCGCGAAACTGCCGAAGATTTATTTTGTGAACTGGTTTCGCAAAAACGGCTGCAACAAATTTCTCTGGCCCGGTTACGGCGACAACAGCCGCGTGCTGAAATGGATTTGTGAGCGCGTGGAAGGCACGGGCAAGGCGCAGAAGACGGCGATTGGCAATCTGCCGACGCCGGACGCGCTGGACTTAAGCGGCCTGAACCTGCCGGCGGAGGATGTAAAGCTGCTTTTGTCGGTGGACACTCCCGGCTGGCAAAACGAAGTCGCGGACGTGGCCGCGAATTACGCGAAATTCGGCAGCCACCTGCCGAAGGCGTTAAATGACCAGCTTGACGGGTTGAAGAAGCGGCTCGGCTAACTTCCGAGCAGCGCTTTCGCCTTCGCCAGCGCCTCGTCCAGCTTGCCCGCGTCCTTGCCGCCACCGCGCGCGTTGTCAGGTTTGCCGCCGCCCTTGCCTCCGACAATCGGCGCAATCTGCTGGATGATTTTCCCGGCCTGCACGTTTTTCACGAACTCCGGCGATACCGCCGCGAGCAGCGCAACCGCATCGTCGGCAACACCGCCTAGAATGATCACGCCTTTGAACCGGCCCTTCAACGAATCGGCAATCGCCTGCAGAAAATCCCCGCTGGCGGCGCCGAGGTTGTGGACGATGACCGGCACGCCATTGATGGTCTTGACCTCCTCCAGCAAAAGGCTGGCGGCGTTCGAGGCTTCGCGTTGCTGCGCGGTTTTGAGCTGTCGCTCCAATTCCTTTTGGTGCGCGAGCAGGGCTTCAATCTTTTTGTCCAGCTCGTGAACCGGCGAATTCACCTTCCCAGCCAGCATTTTAATCAAATGCAATTCATCATTCGCTTTGCGGTAGGCTTCCAGTCCGGCGACGGCTTCGATACGCCGCACACCGGCGGCGATGGCGCTCTCGCCGACGATGCGGAACAAACCGATCTCGCCGGTCGCGCGCGTGTGCGTGCCGCCGCAAAGCTCCATCGAATAACCGTCCAGGTGCTGCGCACGGCCACCAATCTGCACCACGCGGACGATGTCGCCGTATTTGTCGCCGAAGAATTGCATCACGTCCTTGCGGTTCTTCACGTCGGCGTGCGGGACTTCCGTCCACGAGACGCCGGCGTTTTCGAGGATGCGCTCGTTGACGAGCTTCTCGATATCGGCGACTTGCGCGGGCGTGAGCGGGGCGCTGTTGAAATCGAAGGTCAGCTTGTCCGGCCCGACGAACGAACCTTTCTGCGAAGCCTCCTTGCTGGCGACTTCGTGCAATGCCCAATGCAGCAAATGAGTGACAGTGTGATGCCGTTGAATCGCGTTGCGACGTGGCTGGTCCACGCGAAGAACGACTTGAGCGCCGATGGCCGGAATGTTTTCGCCGTCCACGAAATGCAGCCATGTGTTGCCGGATTTCTGGGTGTTTGTGACTCGTAGCAGCGGACGTGAGTCCGCTCCAATTGATTTGAGCCGACTCACGTCGGCTGCTACGGGATTAAGAATTATTTCGCCGGTGTCGCCGACCTGGCCGCCCATCTCGGCGTAGCAGGCGCTGGTGTCGAGGATGACGGCGGTCTTGTCCTTCAAGGAAACGACTTCGAGCACCTTGGCCTCCACGGTCAGGTGGTCGTAGCCAACGAACTTGGTGGGCGTGGTGGTCTCGATTTGGGAGAGGGAAATGACTTCCTTTTTCTGGGCGGCGCGGGCGCGGGCACGCTGTTCTTCCATCAACTTTTCAAAACCGTCCTTGTCCACGGTCAAACCGCGTTCGCGCGCCATCAATTCGGTGAGGTCGAGCGGGAAGCCGTAGGTGTCGTAGAGCGTGAACGCCACTCGACCTGGAAAAATCTTTAGATCATTTTCAATAGTCGGCAACTCAGATTCAAGTTGAGCAATCGCATTCAGAATTTTTCCCTGAGACTTGGCGAACATCTCTGAATCTTCAACCTTTTCAATTTCTCGAATTTGATCGTAAACGGGATTCCAAAGCGCACTCCATCTCCTTTCCCATTCGATAATAATTCTTTTGGCTGCAATTGCTTTGCCTGTCGGTGATTCGGCTAGGGACTCGAATGCTTCTTCGGCGAATTGGGGAGATTTAACTTTCCCTAAAATAATACTAGCCCAGACACCTTCTTCTCGTCCTCTTGGACGTTCCCCTGTTTTCAGTTCCTTAATTTGCTGCCGAGCATTTTCCAGCAGCGATGGACAATTGCGCAGAAACTTTCTTATGCGAGTAAGCGCATTGACCGAATCTTCAAAAATTTCAGACCCAGCGTCCAACGTCTTGTTAAACGCCTCTTCCTCGGTGCGAATGGTTTCCTGCACCTGCTGCTTGCGGGCGCGGATTTCGGGGAAGACATCGCCCATCGTGTCGGCGAGCACGTCCACGAGTTTGTAGAAGAACGGTTCGTGGAAGCCGAGCGTGCGGCCGTAACGCACCGCGCGGCGCAGGATGCGGCGCAAAACGTAGTTCCGGTCGTTGTTGCCGGGCTGGATACCGTCGGCGATGGCGAACGACAGCGTCCGGATGTGGTCGGCGATGACCCGGAAGGCGATGTCGAGGGCGATTTGCTCTGCCGGAGCGGTTCCGGCGTGTCCGGAAGCAGCTCCGGCGTAGGCGGACGATGCTCCGGCGTATCCCCGAACGTCTCCGGCGTATGCCGAAGAGGCTCCGGTCACGCCGGAGGGCTTTCGTTCTAGGCCGGAATGGTTCGGGGATACGCCGGAGGGCTTCAGTTCTACGCCGGAGCCTCTCGGGAATAGGCCGGAATCGCCCGGAAGTGTGCTTTTATAGGTTTTCCCGCTCATTTTCTCCAAAACGTCGAAAATAGGGCGGAAAATGTCGGTCTCGTAATTGGAAATCCTGGCGTTGGCGAAGTCCGTGAGGCCCTTTGTGCCCTGAATGATGCTGGTGACGCGCTCAAAACCCATGCCGGTGTCCACATGCTTCGCCGGCAGCGGCGAAAAGGAGCCGTCGGGATTGGCATTGAACTGGATGAAAACCAGATTCCAGATTTCGATGCAGCGGGCGTCGCCTTTGTTCACCAAACCTCCCTTGGTGTCGCCAGCGGGCGTGAGGTCAACGTGCAATTCCGAGCACGGGCCGCACGGGCCGGTTTCGCCCATCATCCAAAAATTGTCCTTCTTGTTGCCGTTGACGATGTGAATCGCCGGATCAAGTCCGACGGAACGGAATTTCTCCGCCCAGAAGTTCCACGCTTCCTGGTCGAATTCGCTCGGGTCGTTTTTGGATTTGTCCGGCGAATAAACCGTCGCATAAAGGCGCGACGGCGGAAATTTCCAGATGCCGACGACAAGTTCCCACGCCCATTCGATGGCTTCCTTCTTGAAATAATCGCCGAAGCTCCAGTTGCCGAGCATCTCGAAGAAGGTGTGGTGATAGGTGTCGAGGCCGACGTCTTCGAGGTCGTTGTGCTTGCCGCCGGCGCGGATGCACTTCTGCGTGTCCGCCGCGCGACCGGGCGTGTAGGGACATTTGGTCTGGCCGAGAAAAATCGGGACGAACTGGTTCATGCCGGCGTTGGTGAACAGCAGGTTCGGGCTGTCCGGCATGAGCGACGAAGACGGCACGATGGTGTGCTGCTTCGATTTGAAGAAATCGAGGAAGTCCTTCCGGACTTGGCTGCTTGAGCGGATTTGCGCGGGCGTCGTCATTGAATCAGGCAGAAAGCTTAATGGAAAAGTTTCGCGCGTGCGAGCGCAAGTTTTGAATCACCGCAGCGCAAAATATTTTTTGAAATATTACTTGAGAAATGGCGCGACCGGAGCGATTAGTAATCTAGAATCAGTCAGCGATGTTCTTTGGAAATTGAAACCAGATTTACCCTGCCCTGTTCGTGATTACTGCAAATCCCTGAACCGTAGTAAAACGATCAATGGAGCCGGTCTGTGGTTGTGGCCGACATGCCTTTACTGGAAGTCGAAAGCAGCCCGGCGGGTTCCGCATGTTGTATAACATGTTCAAGAGATACTGTGGCACACGGCAAGGGCGGGGTTGTTTATTTATGATTTGGGATTGATGATCGATGATTTTTAGTCCTCATCCTCGTTCTCGTCCTAGACAATTGCAGTCGCCGTTCAAACGGATTATCCTCCTCTCATGGCGTGTGACGATTTGTTCCAAAGACCGGCTGAAACCGGACCGGAGGCCGCGCCCGCTCCCGAAATTTCCAGAAACCAGCCGCTCGCCGCGCGGATGCGCCCGCGCAGCCTCGACGAATTTGCCGGGCAGACTCACATCCTTGCGCCGGGACAATTGCTCCGGCGGGCCATCGAAGCCGATCGGATTCAATCGCTGATTTTCTTCGGGCCGCCCGGCACCGGCAAAACGTCGCTGGCGCAAATCATCACGCGCCAGACCAAGAGCAAATTCGAGCGGTTGAGCGGGGTGGAATCAAATGTCGCCGACATGAGGCGCGTGCTCGCAGCCGCCGCGAACCGGCTTGAAAACACCGGCCAGCCGACCATCCTGTTCATTGACGAAATCCACCGGTTCAACAAGGCACAGCAGGACGTGCTGCTGCCGGATGTCGAAAGCGGCGGCGTGAAGCTCATCGGCGCGACGACGCACAATCCTTTTTTCTTCGTCAACTCGCCGCTCGTCTCGCGCTCGCAGATTTTTGAGCTGCGTCCGTTGACGGAGGACGAATTGTTTTCGCTGCTGCAACGCGCGCTGACCGACCAGGAACGCGGCCTCGGTTATTTGAAAATCCAAGCGGAAGAAAGCGCGTTGCGCCATCTCGCCAAAATTTCCGACGGCGACGCGCGCAAGGCGTTGAACGCGCTGGAAATCGCCGCGCTTACAACCGCGCCGGATCAAAAGGGCATCGTCCACATTGACCTTGCCGCCGCCGAGCAAAGCATCCAGAAAAAGGCGGTCGTTTACGACGATGAAAACGCGCACTACGACACGATTTCCGCGTTCATCAAATCCATGCGCGGCAGCGACCCCGACGCGGCACTTTACTGGCTGGCGAAAATGATTCACGCCGGCGAAGACCCGCGCTTCATCGCGCGGCGGATTGTCATTTGCGCGGCAGAGGATGTCGGTCTTGCGGACCCGATGGCATTGGTTTTGGCGAATGCGGCGTTGTCGGCGTCGGAATTTGTCGGCTGGCCGGAAGCGCGGATTCCGCTGGCCGAGGCGACGATTTACATTGCCACCGCCAACAAGAGCAATAGCGCGTATCTCGCGATTGACGCGGCGTTGGAGGACGTAAAATCGGGCAGGACGCTGCCGGTGCCGGAGCATTTGCGCGACGCGAGTTACAAGGGCGCGAAACGGCTCGGCCACGGCCAGGGCTACAAATACGCGCACGAGGGGGAGAATCATTTTGTCCCGCAGGATTACCTCGGTGCGGACAGGATTTATTACAAGCCGACCGAGCAGGGTGTGGAAAAGAAAATCAAGGAGCGCGTTGAGAAATGGCGCGCGGAACTGGCCGAGGCTCGAAGGAAGAACGAAAAATGACCTTGAACGAACATAAAGCCGCGTTGAGAAAGGAATTGCGCGCCGCTCAAAGAAATATTTCCCCGGCGGCACGGAACGCCGCCTCCGCGCAACTTTGCACCCGGCTGAAGGAGCAATTATTCTGGAAGAACTCGGCCTCGATTTTGTTCTTCGCGCCGCTGCCGGATGAGGCGGACGTGTGGCCGCTATTGGAAGAAACCGTCGCCGGAGGGAAAATCACCGCCCTGCCCCGCTTTAATCCAGAGGGCCGAAGTTACGCCGCAGTCCGCGTTAAAAATTTACAGGGCGAAATTATCACCGGACAGTTTGGTATCCGCGAACCGGCAGCCCATTGTCCGAAAATTGCGCTCGCCGAAACCGATTTGATTCTTGTTCCCGGCATCGCTTTCGATTCATTCGGGCGCAGGCTCGGGCGCGGCAAGGGGTTTTATGACCGTCTGCTGGCGAAAACGCGCGGCGTTAAGTGCGGAATCGCCTTTGATGAACAAATCGCCGGCGAAGTGCCGGCAGGAGAACAAGACTTGAAAATGAATTTTATTCTGACTCCGACGCGCTGCTTGAAAATCGCCGGGTAAAGCCTATTCGTGCTGCTGGTTCATCATGGGCATGCCACCCTCCCAGCCCTGCGGTGTGTTCCACGGACGGACGGAGGCGTTGTCAGGCTCATTGGTGGTGCAACCGCTGACGCCAAAAAGCACTCCCCCCAAAGCAAGCAACCAGAACCAGTGAACCGCGCGGCATTTCATCTCACGAAGCCGGATGCGCCGGCGTGACCATGTCGCCCTCAAAAACTTCGCCCAGTTTCCAGCCGGGCATGATGTTCGCGATGCAGCGGTTCTTCTCCACGGTGCGAACGACGATCTTGGCAACCAGTTTGCCATCGCGGCTGACCAGGAGTTCGCCGTCCGGCAACACACCCTGCTCATCGCCGATGTTCAACACGACAAAATCCCATTTTGGATCCACCACAACCACACTGCCTTTGAGGTTGGCGGGGAGTGTCACGACATAACTCGGCCCAATCAGCTCGTTTATTTGATTTTGCAAGCGGGCGACTGTTCGCGTAAGAACCCTCTTCTCATCATTGATGGCATTAATGGTGTCCTGATCCTGCTTGATCAAGGCAAGGAGCTGGAGGACTTCCTGGGGCGACTTGCCGGTGGCCTTGTAGGCGGCCAGGTCGGCCTGCGCGGCATCGCGGTCCTGCGTGGCTTGGGTGAGTTTGTCGGCCAAATCATCAGCGCGCTTGATTTGCGCGGCGGCGGTGTCCTCGGCCTTCTTGCGGGCAGTCTGCGCATCAGCCAACTGCTGCTGCGTGTCAGCCAAATCACTTTTCGTCTTGGCCAGATCCTTTTTCGTCGTGTCCAGAGTGGCTTGGGTTTCAGTCAACTGGGTGTGGTAATCGTTGCGCTCGGAAATCAGCGTATTGATATGATCGCGCACCTGAAGAACATTCAGCGTGCCCGCGCCCAGCGCCGCAAGTATGGCCACTATCAAACTAATGCGCATCAACATGGTTTGAGTAAGCTATACGTTCATGCCGCGCGTGTCAACGCCAGTTTGCAAGTTGCCAAAACGCGGTTCCGCCGCATGGCTTTGACCGGGTTTGGCAAACGGGAACGGCAAAGCGCGGACTCGCCAGCCGCTGGATTTTTTGTTTCCATGCGGGTGCGATGAACCAGAATATAACCCGTCAATTCCGCACGCTCCTCATTTTGGGCCGCGCGTCGAACCTGCCGACGGTCTGGTCGAACAGCCTCGCCGGTTGGTGGCTCGGCGGCGGCGGAAATTTCGCGAAACTCCCCCTGCTCCTCTTCGGCGTCAGCGCTGTTTACACCGGCGGCATGTTTTTGAACGATGCCTTCGACGCGGAATTCGACCGCCAGCACCGGTCCTCACGGCCGATTCCGTCCGGCGCGATTTCGCTTGCAGCGGTCTGGCGCTGGAGTTTCGCGTTCCTGGGCGTCGGAGCGATTTCGCTGGCCATCCTCGGCAAAGCAACCGGCGTGCTGGCGCTGGCATTGTTGGCCTGTATCATCATTTACGACGCCACGCACAAGGCGATCACGGCGTCACCATGGCTGCTGGGCTTGTGCCGGTTCTGGATTTATGTCATCGCCGGTTCGACGGGCGTCTGGGGCGTGAATGGCGGGCCGATTTGGTGCGGCGTGGCACTGGCGTTTTACGTCGCCGGCCTGGGTTCCCTGGCGCGGCGGAAAAATTTTCGCGGGCCGGTTCCCTACTGGCCATTATTGCTGCCGACCGCTCCCATAGTCTTTGCCATGCTGATGAACGTCGGCGACGCGCGGAAATCGGCGATGCTCATTTCTTTGGTTCTGGCGTTGTGGGTCGCGCGCTGCGCGCGGACCATTTTTCAGCCGGGCGAAGCGAACGTCGGACGCATCGTGTCCGGCTTGGTGGCGGGAATTGTTCTTGTGGACTGGCTGGCCATTGCCCCGCAAATCTCCCATCCGTTGAGCTTCTGGGTGTTTGCCCCTTTGTTTGGCGTCACGCTCCTGATTCAGCGCTTCGCGCCGGAGACTTGATTCAATCCGTGCATCCCATCCGAACGGCAACCCAAAGCCGCTCTTGAACAGTGAAACACCTTAAGTTATTATGAGTTTTCGCTTATGAGCATTGAAGCGCCAGCAAAGCTGACACATAACGAAGACATCAAGGACGCGATCCCGACGCTCGCGGGCACCATCGCCGCGACGTTGAACGACGCGGGCGCTGACCATTTTTCCGAGGACGACAACCAGTTCCTGAAATTCCACGGCTCTTACCAGCAGGATGACCGCGACCTGCGCAAGACCGGCAAGAAATATATCATGATGGTGCGCAGCCGCGTTCCCGGCGGCGTGATGACGGCGAAGCAATGGCAGGTGTTCGACCTGCTCGCCTCGACCTACGGCAACAACACGCTGCGCATCACGACGCGGCAGACGATCCAGTTCCACGGCATCCTGAAATCCGGTTTGCGCGCGGTGATTCAAGGCATTAACAATTCCCTGCTCTCCACACTCGCCGCCTGTGGCGACGTGAACCGCAACGTCCTCGCGCCGCCCACGCCCGCCTACACCAAGGCGCGCGAACAAGTTTATGCCGACTGCAAAATGGTCGCGCTCGCGCTCGCGCCGCAGACGAAGGCGTATCACTCCATTTGGATTGACGGCGTGCAACTCAAGCTCGACGACGCGGAAAACAAAAGCTTCGTGGACACGCTCTACGGCAAAACGTATCTGCCGCGAAAGTTCAAAATCGCCTTCGTCATTCCGCCGGTGAACGACCTGGACGTGTTCACAAATGACATCGGCCTCATCGCCATTGTTGAAAACGACCAACTCGTTGGCTACAACATCGCCGTCGGCGGTGGCATGGGCCGCACCCACGGGAACGAGCAAACTTTCCCGCGGCTCGCGGATGTCCTCGGCTTTTTCACGCCGGACAAGCTCGTGGACGTCGCAAAGGCCGTGCTCACGATCCACCGCGATTTCGGCGACCGCACCGACCGCAAGCACGCACGGCTCAAATACGTCGTGGCCGAGCGCGGCGCGGACTGGACGCGCGCGGAAATCGAGAAACGCGCAGGCTTCACATTTGCGCCCGCGAAACCTTACAAATTCACGACGACCAGTGACCTCTACGGCTGGCGCAAGGCGGTGGATGGAAGCTGCTTCCTCGGTTTGTTCGTCGAAACCGGCCGCGTCAAGGATGTCGAAGGGCGAAAACTGAAGACAGCTCTGCGCCAGATCGCGGACAAGTTCACAAACTTGGAATTCCGTTTGTCCGCGAACCAAAACCTTATTCTCGCCAACATTTCTGAAAGTGACAAGGCCGTCATCAATTCCATTTTTACCGCGAATGGCGTGAAAACCGAAAATCAGGCGAGCGTGCTGCACGCGGCGGCGATGGCCTGCCCTTCGCTGCCGACCTGCGGACTCGCGCTCGCGGAATCCGAACGCATGTTGCCCGGCTTGATTGACCGCATTGAAAAACTTTGCGCCGAGGTCGGGCTGGCCGGACAGGAAATCATCATCCGCTCGACCGGCTGCCCGAACGGCTGCGCGCGGCCTTACATGGCGGAGATTGCATTCGTTGGCAAGGCACCGGGGCGCTATCAGGTCTGGCTCGGCGCGGACGCAACCGGCACGCGGCTCAATCGCGTCTGGAAGGACGTGATGAAGGAAGCGGACATCGAAACCGAATTTCGCCCGGTGTTCGCGCGTTACGCCAAGGAGAAAAATTCCGGCGAGCGTTTCGGTGACTGGTGCGACCGTGTGTTTTTGAAGGAAACGATGAATTAACAACAAAGGAACAAAGCAACGAAGGTTCTTTGTTCCTTCGTTGCTTTATTGTTGAAAAATGACTCCCGACCAAATCTCAAAAGCCAACGCCGAGTTGCGGAACAAATCGCCACTCGAAATCGTGAAGTGGGCCATCGCGCAAGCGAAAGGCCGCGCCATCGTCTCCACGAATTTCCGCCCCTTCGAAGCTGTCGTTTTGCATTTGTGCGTGCAGACGCAACCGGACATCCCGGTGCTTTGGGTTGACCACGGTTACAACCGTCCGGCGACCTACAAACACGCCGAGGAGTTGAGAAAATTGCTCAAGCTGAATCTCAAACCGTTCCTGCCGAAAATCACCGTCGCACACCGCGACGCGATTTATGGCGAGATTCCGACGACTGACGACGAGGCTGGCCTGAAACAATTCAGCACGCTGATGAAGCTGGAGCCGTTCCAGCGCGGCATGAAGGAACTTACGCCGACGGTCTGGATCACCGCGCTGCGCAAGGTGCAGAATCCAAGCCGCGCGGAGCTGGACATTGCCTCCCAAGATGGAGTTTTCGGCGCAGAGTTGAAAATTAGCCCTGTTTTCTACTGGAGCGATGCCGACATGGAAAATTACCTGAAGCAGCACAGTCTGCCGAACGAGTGGGATTATTTCGACCCCGCCAAGGCCGATGACAAGCGCGAATGCGGCCTCCATGCGAATTGGGGTGGCAAAGCCGTGGCAAAAACATGAATCAACCACGGATGAATACGGATTCACACGGATAAAATTCATTTGGAATCCGTGTCCATCCGTGTCCATCTGTGGTTAAATTTTTGAAATGAGCAGTTATCACTTGGACCATTTGCAGTATCTCGAAACCGAGGCGATTCACATCATGCGTGAAGTCGCCGCCGAATTCGAGCGCCCGGCCATCCTGTTTTCCGGCGGCAAGGATTCCATCTGCCTGCTGCGCCTCGCCGAAAAAGCGTTCCGCCCGTCGGACATCCCGATGCCGTTTCTGAACGTGGACACCGGCCATCATTTCCCTGAACTCAATACATTTCGCGACAAACGCGCGGAGCAGCTCGGCGCCAAACTCATCGTCCGCAAAGTAGAGGACGCCATCGCCAAGGGCATCGCCATGCCAAGGCCGGGCGAAATCAGCCGCAACCAGTTGCAAATTCCCACGCTGCTCGCCGCCGTCGAGGAATTCCAATTTGATTGTTTGATTGGCGGCGCGCGGCGCGACGAGGAAAAGGCGCGCGCCAAGGAGCGTTTCTTCAGCTTCCGCGACAGCTTCGGCCAGTGGGACCCGAAAAACCAGCGCCCGGAAATCTGGAACCTTTACAACGCCCGCGTCAACCCCGGCGAGCACATGCGCGTTTTCCCGCTCTCGAACTGGACGGAGACCGATGTTTGGGAATACATCAAACAGGAGAAGCTCGAAGTGCCGACGATTTACTTCAGCCACACGCGCAAATGCGTCCGACGCCACGGCCAATGGCTGCCCGTGACTGATTTGCTGCCGCCCAAGTCCAAGGAAAAAGTGCAGGAACTCGTCGTGCGCGTCCGCACCATCGGCGACATCATCAGCACCGGCATGGTCGAGTCGCCAGCGGATTCCGTGGACGACATCATCGCCGAAATCGCCGCCGCGCGCGTGACCGAACGCGGTTCCCGCGCCGATGACAAGGCCAGCGAAGCCGCGATGGAAGACCGCAAGAAAGCCGGATATTTTTGATTTATGGCCAAAGCCAAAGGCAAATTATTTCTGTTCCATTGGGAAAAAGAAGGTGCGACAGCGCGCGCTGCCGAGCTTGCCCGTGAAGGTTGGCAGGTGGAAATGGAATTTGAGGAAGGCTCGCATGGTTGTAAAAATCTGAAGGCATTCGGCCCGGACGTCGTCGTTTTTGACATCGCCAAAAAGGCTGTGCATAGCCGCGAATGCGGACGGGCATTGCGCAACGCCAAAAGCTTCCGCGAAACACCGTTTATCTTTGTGGATGGAACCGATGAGGACATTTCCAAGGTGAAAACCAAAGTTCCGGCAGCCATTTTTACACTCAGCAGCGGATTAATAAAGGTTCTGGCGAAGCACGCTCCATAATTTTCATGCCCCACACCCAGCATCCAATCGAAATCCTCCGCTTCAACACCTGCGGCAGTGTTGACGACGGCAAATCCACGCTCATCGGACGGCTGCTTTACGATTCCAAGTCGTTGATGGAAGACCAGCTTGAAGCGCTCGAACGCAGCGCTGACATCACTGGCGGCGGACAAATTAATCTGGCCAATCTTACCGACGGCCTCCGCGCCGAACGCGAGCAAGGCATCACGATTGACGTCGCCTACCGCTATTTCGCCACGCCCAAGCGTAAATTCATCGTCGCCGACACCCCCGGCCACGTCCAATACACGCGCAACATGGTTTCGGGCGCCTCCACCGCGAATCTCTCCGTCGTCCTCGTGGACGCGCGGCAGGGCGTCATCGAGCAAACGCGGCGGCACACCTTCATTGCGGCGCTGCTGCGCATTCCGCATCTCGTCATCGCGATCAATAAAATGGATTTGGTGGACTGGAGCGAGGCGCGCTTCACGGAAATCCGCGACGAGATCGAGGAATTCCTGCCCAAGCTCGGTGCTTTCAGCGACGTGAAATTCATCCCGATGAGCGCGCTGAACGGCGACAACGTGGTGGAACCCTCCAAAGCCTGCAAATGGTATCATGGATCAACGTTGCTGGAACACCTGGAAACCGTCCACATCGCCAGCGACCGCAACCTGACCACGCTCCGCTTTCCCGT